>Ga0210398_10002501_pt1 | contig 17927 bp, 16 predicted proteins | sample IncBWC4OmetaG_FD_161047 | JGI IMG/M metagenome (GOLD analysis project Ga0210398, IMG submission 161047) | Forest soil microbial communities from Barre Woods Harvard Forest LTER site, Petersham, Massachusetts, United States - Inc-BW-C-4-O | ecosystem: Environmental > Terrestrial > Soil >... | reverse complement strand
ACTGTTCTGGAAAAAACAGGCAATAAATACCTGTTTAAAATAGGGCAGATAATCGGCCCGCAAAGCCAGTTATACCGCGATACCGTTCGCCACACACCTATTGAAAATCAATTCAACCATGGCTACCACCGCGAAATTTCTTTCCAGGTACCCGAAGGGTATAAAGTAACCAACCTAGACGCAGCTAATATGGATGTGTACGATGGAAAGGCCACCGATGCACATACATTAGAGTTTCATTCATACTATAAAATTGATGGCGATAAAGTAACTGTGTATTGCGATGAATATTATTCGCAATTGCGTTACCCGATAAGCATGTATGACGTATTCCGCAATGTAATTAATGCCTCAGCCGACTTTAACAAGATTGTATTGGTGCTGGAAAAGAAATAATGAACATTGAAGACATACAGGCATTCTGCAAAAAGCTCCCCGGTGTTAAAGAAGATATAAAATGGGGCGCTGACCTTTGTTTTTGCATAGTAGAAAAGTTGTTCTGTGTGGTGCCGCTCGAAGGCGAGCTAAGCATAACCCTTAAAGTGCGCGACGATGAGTTCGACGAACTTGTTTCACGCGAAGGAATTATTCCGGCTAAATACCTGGCACGCAATAAATGGATAACGGTTAAAGATGTTACGGTGCTTAACCGCAAAGAATTGGAAGGCTATATAAAACAATCGTATGAGATTGTTAAATCTAAACTGCCCCGCAAATTAAGGAAGTAGTTATGCCCAACACCAAAAATATTCCCTTCTTTTTTGTGCTCGATTATCTTATGCCGCTGGAGCCCTATATAAAACCGTTCTTCGGTTGTTACGGGGTTTATGTGGGTGAAAAAATAGTATTCATTTTACGCGATAAAAAATCGCACCCTGAAGTAAACGGAGTGTGGATAGCAACGGACCACCAGCATCATAAAAGCCTGAAGAAAGAATTTCCACCACTCTGTTCAGTATCGGTGCTCAACGATGGAAAGGGCGCCACCGGCTGGCAAATGCTGCAAGCCGAAGCCGATGACTTTGAACCATTGGTTGTGAAAGCCTGCGAGCTTATATTGCATGGCGACCCGCGAATTGGCAGGATACCCAAACCTAAAGCAAAAAAGAAGAAGACAATTCCACCTCAGAAAAAAGCACCCACAAAACCGAGGAGGAAAACAAAATAATTACTGCTTCTTTCCTATAAAGTCCTCTATATCTTTTACCAGTTTATCATTTATAGGCAAGGCAGGGTTATTATACGTTGCCATATTTGCCTGGCGCTCTATCGGTGCCATTTTCAGTACATGGTTCATACCTGTAATAGTATCGAGTGTAGCAGATGGGTTTGCTTGTTTTAATCGTAAGGCATCATCTACTCCTACCTGTATATCTGTTGTTCCCTGAATAATTAATATAGGTATAGCCAGTCTTTTAATCAACACCTGCGGGTCGAACTTAAACCACGATATTTCATAAGGCTGTACAGTTGGCCTGAACAGTGTATATAAACTTATCGGGAATTTTAATACTGTTTTACCTGCTGCCAAACTATCAATAATTGCGTATGCGGTATCTTTTAGCCCGGCAGGCAAATTACTTAATTGTCGCTTAATTGCCTTATCAGCGGTTTCTCCAACACCTGCCAATGATACATATCCAGCAACATTATGTTCTGCCGCAACCATACCAATTAAAGAACCTTCGCTATGGCCTACAATATAAACGCCTGAAAAACGCGGATCACTTTTCAGGGATTCAACCCAGGCAATGGCATCGTCAACATAATTGTCGAACCTTAATGTAATTTCACTTTTCATGGCAGCTTTACTTTCACCAATACCTCTTTTATCGTAGCGCAGTGTTGCTATGCCTTGTTCACTTAATTTATGTGCCAGTTGTTTAAAGGCATCTGTCTTTAAGCCAAGTGTTGGGCTATTGCAATCTCTGTCAGTCGGGCCCGAACCTGCAATAAACAAGGCAACGGGTATTTTGCCGTTTGCATTAACAGGCATGCATAAGGTACCGTAAATATTGCCTGTTGGTGTTTTAAGGGTGTCTTCTGTTTCAATAAAAGTAGCTTTATCAGGAACAGGCGAATTAGCTTGCTGCTGCTGTGCGTGGCTGCAACCTATTACAAAAAGGCTAAGAAGAAATGTAAGGCGTTTCATACTATTTTATGTTTTAATTATTGCACAAAAGTATATATATTTTTAATATAATTGAATATTTACTTAATTTTATTTATTTTATTATTCATTATATTAATATAAATACTATATTTGTGTCATAAAATTGATTCCTATGCTAAAGAAACTTCCACACGTCTGCCCCAGTTGTTCATCGCCCCTAAGTGTTAAAAGCCTTATATGCGGTAATTGCTCCACCGAGGTATCGGGCGAATTCGAGCTTCCCTTACTGGCAAGCATACCGTTAGACGACCAGCAGTTTATACTTGACTTTGTAAAGAGCAGCGGCAGTCTTAAGCTTATGGCCGAGAAACTGAAGCTTAGTTACCCGACTGTTAGAAACATGCTTGATGATATTATTAAGCGTGTGGAGCAGAATGAAAAACTCTCAAACTCGAATAAGAAATGAAAAAGTGGTTGTTTAATCCTTTTGTATACATAGCCGGGGTACGTGCTTTACTCATAGGTGGAGGAATAATGATTATAACGGCAGTAGTTGCATTTTACAGCCGCGCCCATTTCGACGGGGCATTGGATATGCATTGCGGCGCTCCCACCCAATTCTGGCAATCATGGCTTGAATCATCAATTGATTTGGTAAGCCTGGCAATACCCTTCTATATTTTAGGGCGCATTTTTTCCGATACTACAGTTCGTCTTATAGATATTGTAGGTACTGTGGCTTTGGCCAGGTGGCCTATGCTGCTTATGGCTCTTTTAGCATTCATGCCTGTCCCCTATCCTACAGGTGATATGCCTTCTATGGATGAAATATTTAAGCTTGTGGCCAACCCATATTTTATTGCACAGGCAATACTTACTATACCTTTAATAGTGTGGAATGTTGCATTGTTATACAATGCTTATTCAGTTTCAACCAACCTGAAAAAAGGAAAAGCGGTTGTAACATTTATGGCCGGGCTGATAATTGCAGAAGTGTTATCGAAAGTTACATTAGCCGAGCTTTTGCATAAGTAATTTTGGGGGGTGTTGAAAACAAAATACGATTTCACTTTTAAAACTAATTAGGGCTGCTGAACTTTGTGGTAAGACCTCACCCTTCAATTCCCTCCCCTTGCGCAAGGGGAGGGAGGGAATCCTGACATTTATTGTCAGGAGGAAGGGAGAGGTGGACAAGTTCTTTGAAATAGTTTAGGAGCAAGGAGTAAGTTGTAAGTAATACCTCTGCGGCACTCAGCGTGCAATTTGCTCTGCGTACTCTGCGGTAAAAAATCTACTCTATGTCTTAGTGGTGAAGAATTTAAAAATGATTTTCATTGATGTTATCAATAAACATTATTGGTTTTCAGCTACATACAAATTCAATATCAATGGCATTTTATTGATAATTCCATTGTTTATGCCTTGTTATTGCATTGATAAGTTATTGTTTTAACATACCAGTAAAGAGGTGTAAGGAATAAGGAGTAAGTCTTTGCACCCTTTGCGTGGCTGTTTACTTTGCGACTTTGCGCGAAAAAGTAAACAAAAGGTAACAATTATAAAATCTACCCCAAAGGATTATGACGATTTTATAATCACGAGCACAGATAAAATAAAATTAGCCAATCGGCGAGTACTATCACCGACCGATAAGCACCAGGAATTGAATAGAGATACGGAAGGTAACAAAAGGTAACACTTTCAGGAAATCATATAATTGAAAATCAATATGTTAAATATAAAAAGCCCCCCAAAAGTGTTACCTTTCTAATAAAAGTAATTGAAAAACAGTGAGTTAGTAAAATTGACCGACTGAAAACGGCAAAAAATGGCAAGTTTTGGCAATGGGACGCAGATACCGCAGATTGCTTATGATTATTTAAGATAAATCAGTGAAAATCTTATAGGATCAGCTTCATCAGCGTTCTAGCGGATACAACCTCACTCTCGCATACATCATTTTCGGTCAGGCTCTGTTCCTTTTTTTACATTTGTCCTATAATAATTACCTATGTACAACGAAGCATTTCAACACCACTTACAGAACGAATTAAAAGCCATTGACGAAGCGGGCCTTTACAAACGCGAACGCATTATAATTACTCCGCAAGGAGCCGATATAAAAGTACAAGGTGGCAAAGAGGTGATTAATTTCTGCGCTAACAATTATCTTGGATTGTCATCGCACCCCGAGGTTATTGCTGCCGCAAAAAAGGCTTTGGATACACATGGTTATGGAATGTCGTCGGTGCGATTTATTTGTGGCACTCAAGACATTCACAAAACACTGGAAGAAAAAATATCGAAGTTCTTAGGAACTGAGGACACGATTCTCTACGCGGCTTGCTTTGATTCTAATGGAGGTGTGTTTGAACCTTTGTTTACTGAGCAGGATGCAATAATATCTGATGAACTTAACCATGCATCAATTATTGATGGTGTGCGCCTTTGCAAAGCCAAACGTTACCGTTACAAAAACTCTGATATGGCTGACCTTGAAGCGCAATTACAAGCAGCCAAGGCCGATAGGTTTAAGATTATTGTTACCGATGGTGTATTTTCAATGGATGGCTATATTGCCAAGCTGAAAGACATTGTTGCCCTGGCAGAAAAATATGGTGCGCTTGTAATGGTTGACGATAGCCATGCAACAGGCTTTGTGGGTAAGACCGGCCGCGGTAGTCATGAACATAACGAAGTAATTGGCAAGATTGATATACTTACAGGAACACTTGGCAAAGCTTTGGGTGGCGCCATGGGCGGATATACCAGCGGTAAAAAAGAAATTATTGATATGCTCCGCCAACGTTCACGTCCTTACCTGTTTTCAAACTCACTTGCACCTGTAATTACAGGCGCAGCTATTACAGTATTTGATTTATTGAGTAATACCACAGAATTGCGTGATAAGGTAATGAATAACGCTTTGTATTTCCGCGAAGGAATGACCAAGGCAGGATTTGATATTAAGCCGGGCATACATCCCATTGTACCCGTTATGTTATACGATGCCAAACTATCGCAGACAATGGCCGACAAGCTTTTAGAGGAGGGTATTTATGTAATCGGCTTCTTCTACCCTGTGGTAGCTAAAGGACAGGCGCGTATAAGGGTTCAGTTATCAGCAGCGCATACTAGGCAGCACCTCGATAAAGCCATTGCAGCGTTTACCAAGATTGGTAAGGAACTGGGGGTAGTGAAGTAATTGTCGAATGAGAAAAATAGTAAGCCGTTTACTTTTTCTGCTGTGTGCCTGCATTGCGCTTTTTTCATGTAAAAACCACTATCTGCTAAAGGGGCTAGGTGATACTTACTTTAAATTCAGAAATACTCCACGTATTACAGGATATCATTTATACCATAATGGAGTTGTGAAAACAGGTACACCATTGCCATGGAACATATCTAAAAATTATAACAAGGTTATGATGCCCGACTCGGGGATGAAGTTTTTAGAAGAAACCAAGAGCGCAGCATTCCTGGTAATCAAGAACGATTCCATTTGCTACGAACACTATTTTAAAGGCTATGCAGACACCTCGCATACCAATTCATGGTCTATGTCCAAAAGTATTACAAGCTTGCTGATAGGTGTAGCAATTAATGAAAGGAAAATTAAAAGCGTAGATGAAAAAGTAAGCGACTTCATTCCTTCCTATACTATAGGGGTTGATACATTGCTTACCATAAAACATTTACTTACAATGAGTTCAGGAATTGGTTTCGGTGAAAGCTATTCCAATCCTTTCGGCTATCCTGCAAAAGCGCTTTACGGCAATAACCTTTTGTGGCTTACCGAGAAATATCACTGTAAAGAAAAGCCGGGAACTAATTGGTTGTACCAGAGCGGGAACACAGTATTATTAGCTGCCATTCTTGCTAAAGCCACTGGTGAAACGCTTAGCGATTATGCATCTGAGAAATTGTGGAAGCCCTTAGGGGCTGAGTATCCGGCTTTCTGGAGCCTTGACCACAAAGGCGGAATTGAAAAGGCCTTTTGCTGTTTTTATTCCAATGCCCGCGACTTTGCCCGCATTGGTAAACTAATGATGGATTCAGGAAAGTTCAACGGAAAACAAATTGTACCTAAAGAATATGTGCTTTCTTCTATTATGGGGCAACGTGTAAAATTCTATGGCTACCAATGGTGGATAGGATCCTATGCTAAGCACAAGTTATTTTGGGCCGAAGGCTTTTCGGGGCAATTCATTATTGTTATCCCCGATAAAAACCTGATTGTAGTGCGCCTGGGACAAAAGGATAGAAACGGTGATGGCGATATGTACACCGGCCTTGCAATGAAGATGTTCGGGAATTAAAGTTTCCTCAACACTTCCACCAAATTCGTTCTCTCGCGTATAACAGCAGCATCACATACCAAACAGCACCTCGACAAAACCAGGGAGGATTTAGGTGGGGCTGTTAATTTTTTCCCGAAATTTGAGTAATGAAAAAACCACTTTATATATTTCTCTTAATTCATGTCCTTTTGTTTGGTTGTGCTTCGCATTCCTTAAATACCAAAGGGAATGATGCTACAAGTATAAGTGCCATGGCGGGTAATATGCTAAGAAGAGATTCAATTGAAATGGATTCATTGAAAAAAAGAGAAAAGCTCGAAAACTGGAACAGGGAAATGGCAAGTTTTGATACACTTCAGGAGATGATTGGTAAAGCAGTTTCAAAAAAGATACTTTATAACCTGTACGAATTTCATAGTGTTATATTGAAAGAACCTTTTAATACCGATAGTGCGCTTGCAAAATTGTTCCCTGGTAATTACTACAAATTCTCAGAGGATGATATGGATACCGTAAAGATGGAATTATGGTCGTGTAAAGCTTGTGCAAAATATACTTTCTTTGGATGGGGTAGCGATAGTGCAGGCGATATATTTCCTTACAGGGATAGTAATGATACCCGCGCTGAAGACACGATATTGATAAAAGATAATGGCAAGCGAAGCATTATAATTTCCTTTGGTACAAACTATTTCGAAGGAGATATTTTAAGAACCGGCAGAACGAGGAGCGCTTTCTTAGGGCTTGCATTATTTACTGAAGAGAATAATAAGTGGGTGCTGAAAGCATTTAACCCCGGAATAGGCTTTTATGGCATGTTTCAGCAAGTTCCCACCGTCCATGCTTTTAAGTTCAGTACGGGCAATATTGGTTGTTATATCGGCAATACATACGGCACACCGGGCGACGAGTATAATACCGATGGCTACATTTTTGCAGTACTTGGAAATACCTTTAAGATAGTGCTTGAGCAAAAAAAGGTGGTAAGAGGGAATACTCCTCGCAACACATGGGATTCATGGCAGGATTTAGACTCAAGCCAGCTTAATAAAACATTCCCTGATATAATAATGACTACGGAAGGTGATTACCTGAAGGCTGATTTCGACTCAACTTATGGAGATGATACAACCTCGGTTCTTTCTGCTTTAAAGCCATACATATTGGCGCATAAAGACAATTTCGATTTCACAGTTAAAGCACGTTACACATTTACAGGAGAAAAATATAAATTACTGAAGGAAAGCGTAACAACTACTCCTCATAGTGATTCAACAGATGATAAGAATTTTAAAGCCCACTGGTAGGGAAAAGAATGGAGACTATTTATTCGCGGCGTCTGCAATTAACTCAGCCACATCAAGCACCTTTATGTTTTGCTCTTTGTTAAAATGTTTAACCCCGTCAGTCATCATGGTCATGCAGAAAGGACAGCCTGTGGCAATAACTTCAGCGCCTGTGCGCATAGCTTCTTCGGTACGTTCAATGTTTACTTCCTTGTTACCTTTCTCTGCTTCTTTAAACATTTGCGCCCCGCCTGCACCGCAGCAAAAACTCTTGTGTTTGTGGCGTTGCATCTCAGTTAGCATGGTATCTAATTCCATAATCACTTCCCTTGGGGCTTCATAAATATCATTACCACGGCCTAAGTAACAGGGATCATGAAAAACAACTTTTTTACCTTTAAATGAACCTCCTTCTATTTTTATTCGTCCGCTCTTTATCAAGTCATTAATAAAACTGGTATGATGCATCACCTCGTATGTTCCACCCAGCGACGGATATTCATTCTTAATCGTGTTAAAGCAATGTGGGCATCCGGTAACAATCTTCTTTACACCATAACCGTTAAGTATATTAATGTTGTTAATAGCCTGCATCTGGAAAAGGAATTCGTTACCTGCACGCTTGGCAGGGTCGCCGGTACAGGATTCTTCGGTACCCAATACGGCAAATTTTATGCCTGCTTTATGCAATATGCGAACTATGGCAACAGTAATCTTCTTGGCCCTGTCATCAAAACTTCCGGAACAACCCACCCAGAAAAGCACCTCAGGCGATTCTCCTTTGCTAGCCATTTCGGCCATAGTGGGAACGGTTATTTTTTCAGGTTCAGTCATTTTAAGCATGTTAACGGGTCAAAAATAGCAATTATGACAAATACTATTCATGCACTCCTTATTTACAATGAACCGAAAATATCGAATATTACCTTATCGAATACTAGTTCATCTGCAGCGAATAATAAATCAAAATCATCTCAACCCATTAATTTAAAGGGATTTTCAAAAATTAGTATATATTAGCAACACCAATTCCAATTTATAACTAACCTTGACTGAAGTAGCATTTAATTAATACTTAAAAAACCATGAGAAAACTATTACCTCTTATTACGGCATTATTTTTTTCTATCGGACTGAGCGCACAATCGATTCCTAACGGCGATTTTGAAAACTGGAGCTATACAGCATACCAGGACCCCACAGGATATCAGACTGCAAATGAACAAAACCTGAGAAATAATGAACCCATAGCTGTTTTCAGGGTTACCGATTCGTATCACGCCAAGTATGCAGTGCAGATGAAAACCCTCAAGTCGGGAAGTGATACAATAGCTTCGTTCATTGCTAACGGACAGCCCGGAAACTGGACCGGCGGATGCCCTATAAGTGGCATACCTACCGGAATGCGATTGTATTACAAGTTTCATATTACATCAGCTGATACGGCACTTATAATTGTGGCGCTTAAAAAGAAGGATTCTGTCATTGGTCAATATTTTTTCGCCGTAGCAGATACAAGTAGTTCTTACATTTTATTCAGTCAAAGCTTTTTTCCGGCGCTTACCGTTGCTCCTGATACTGTGATATTTGCAGCGGCTTCATCAACAAGAATAATAAACAGTAACAATGAAGGGTGGGCCCCCAGTTCATATTTCCAGGTAGACAGTGTAACCTTCACCGGGATAGCAACCCAGCCCTCACAACTTAACGGCGACTTTGAAAACTGGGTATCTGATACAAGCTTCACTTTAAACCAGTGGTCATTCTCACAAAATTCTGATAGCGGTAATGCAACCAGAACAACCGATGCTTACAGCGGGAAATATGCTGTTATGTTAAAGACTGGTCCTTGTGGTGGTTGCGGCAATAATGTCAATCCACAGGCTATCTCAACCGGTAAAACAAATCAGCATACAGGGCCTACAGGAGGATATCCCTACACAGTTGCTGCCGATTCTCTTGATACACTGGTATTTTATTATAAATATATTCCTTCAGTTAACAATCCTAATGATACCGCGCAAGTATCAATTCAATTTCATTCTAACAATAGTAGTAATACATGGAATAACCAGGTATTATTGAGTGCGGCCGCATCATATACTAAAATGAGGTTCCCTATAGATTTCCACCACTCTATGTGGAATAATTCGTGGTATCCTGATAGCGTAATGATTGGAGTGCAATCATCATACTGTTCATTCTGTAGCGGAAATCTTCCAATTGGAGATATTGGCTCTGTTTTGAAAGTAGATAAAATGAGTTTTGCATCACAATTATCTATTACCATTACACCACCAAATGCTACTATATGTTCTGGTGGGCCCGGTGTTTCATTAACTGCAAACGGTGCGGCTAATTATACGTGGAGCCCAAGCACAGGATTGAGTGCTACTACAGGAGCTACAGTTACCGCAAAACCAGGTAGTACCACCACATATACGGTAACAGGGAAGACCGGTACATTAACAGGCACTCAAAAAATTACTGTCACTGTTGACCTTCCACCTACTATACTTGTAACTCCATCATCAGCCAGCATCTGTGCAGGCGATTCAGTAACACTTACAGCAAGCGGAGCGGGCTCAGGCGGCACCTATAAATGGACTCCGTCAAAAGGGCTCAACGATACTATTACTGCCTCTGTTATTGCCAAGCCTGCGGCAACCAAAACATACCAGGCCATAGGCACTACTTCAGCAGGCTGTACAAATGGTTCATCAGTAACTGTAACAGTAAAAGCTACACCAACTGTAACAGTTTCTCCCGCATCGCCTGCAATCTGTCCCGGAAATTCTGTTACCATTACTGCGTCCGGTGCGACTACCTACTCATGGTCCCCATCAACTTCGGTAAGTTGCAGCACTTGCTCGGCTCCTGTATTTAGCCCTTCTTCAACAACTAATTATATGGTTACCGGGAAAGGTAGCAATGGTTGTACCGCAACTGCTAATGTAACAGTATCGGTTGACAACACAATGAATGTAAGTGCCACAAGTACGGCCACCACCTGCGGCGAAGCAAATGGTACGGCCAGTGAAACTGTAACCGGAGGCACATCTCCATACTCATATTTATGGACAACATCTCCTACTCAAACCAATGCTTCAATTTCAAACCTTGCTTCCGCTAACTATACTGTAACCGTTACGGATGGTTTTGGCTGCAGTTCGATAGGCAAAACAACTGTAGGCGCTTCAAGCGGACCAGGCATTTCCTTTAAAGTTACCCCAGGCACATGCGGCAACAGCAATGGTAAAATTGTTGCTACCGTTACAGGTGGTACAAGCCCCTATGCGTACTCATGGAACAACGGACAAACAAAAGCCACTGCTGATAGTCTTGGTGCCGGTGTATATATACTTACTGTTACTGATAAGAACGGTTGTTCGAACTTCCTTGCTGCTACTGTAAGTGATACTAACGGGCCATCTTTAACAGTCAATTCGGTTACGGATATATTATGTAACGGAGCTTCTACCGGGGCTATATCGGTATCTGCAAGCGGAGGTTTAGCCCCTTACCAGTATATGTGGTCAAATTCCGCCACAACATCGAATATAAACAGTTTACCTGCCGGGCCTTACCAGGTTACAGTAACCGATGCCAATGGTTGCCAGGTATTACAATCTGTTACAATAACCCAGCCTGCGGCATTATCACTTTCCGGTAGTACAACACAGGCCGGATGCAGCCTGAATAATGGCAGCGCTTCTGTATCAGTATCAGGTGGCACAACACCTTATGCATACTCATGGAATACAGGTGCAACAACAACCAATATAACCGGTGTTGGAGCCGGAAGCTACAGTGTTACTGTAACGGATCATAACGGATGTTCAAATACCGATGTAATATCTGTCAGCAACGCTTCGGGACCGGTGGTGTCAATAGATTCGATGTCTAATGTTAGCTGTACAACTGGTACTTTGGGTTACCTGAGCGTATCTGTTACAGGGGGTTCGGCGCCCTACACGTATGCCTGGAACACCAGTGCAACCACATCGAGTATTAGTGGCCTTAGTGCAGGTAGTTATGCAGTAACGGTAACCGATGCAGATGGCTGCGCAGGCAATACCAATACTACTATTGGCCAATCATTACCACCGGCAATTTCAATATGCGAAGTAACAGTTGACCCAGCGAATAACTATAATAATGTTGAATGGGACAAAACAACCACCCGTCACATAGCTTCATATAATGTTTACAAGGAAACCACTTCACCCGGGGTATATAACCTTATTGGCAGTGTTTCAGCTGCAGGCAGCGGACCTTATGTCGACAGTCTGTCTGATGCAAGAAAACGTAGCTGGAGATATGAAATATCGCAGGTTGACTCATGCGGTAATGAATCACCTTTAAGCTTACCTCATAAAACCATGCACTTAACTATCAGTGCCGGCGCCGGTAATTCGGTGAACCTTGTATGGGATAATTACCAAGGGCTCGCTTTCGGATACTATATTGTTTATAGGGATAGTGTTGCTGGCATTGCTGTAGATAGTATAGACTATGTAACCAACAGTGGAATATATACTTATACAGACTATCCGCCTGTTTCTGCACCATGGTATTACCATATGGGCATACCTAATGCGGGTGGTTGCAGTATGGCTTTCAAGAGGGTAGAGGCTATTAACTATAACTCTTCAAAATCTAATTCAGGTAATATTACTGCAGGCCCCTTAGCTGTGCAAAACATACCCAATATTAATCACCTCGATATTTTCCCTAACCCTACAACGGGCCTGTTTAATATGAGCTTCTCCGTTAGTAAGCAGCAAAATGTGGCTATTAAAATCTATAATGCGCTTGGCCAGCTGATTACAACTGAAAATTATGGCAAGCTGAATGGAAAAGTTCAGGAGCAGTTAGATTTAACCGGTTACAGCAAAGGAGTTTATACTATTCAAATTGTGACGGATAATGGTGTAATGTACCGCAAAGTGGTTATTCAATAAAACGTTAACTTATAGTATAATAAAGGGTACCAGTAGGTGCCCTTTATTATTTTAGACTTATTAGGGCTAATGTTGCCAAATTCCCTATTTTTGCGCCCATTATGCTACTTACAATCTTAAAATCGAAACTCCACAGGGTACGTGTTACCGAAGCTAACATAAACTATGTTGGCAGCATTACCATTGACGAAGACCTTATGGAGGCAGCCTCACTTCTTGAAAATGAGAAAGTGCAGGTGCTGAACATAAACAACGGCGAACGCCTTGAAACATACGTTATTAAAGGCGAGCGTGGCTCGGGTATTATATGCCTGAACGGCCCTGCCGCCCGCAAAGCATTAGTCGATGATATTGTTATAGTTATTTCATATGCCTTAATGACACCGGAAGAGGCAAAAGGTTACGATCCCCTTATTGTTTACCCCGACAGCAAGACCAATAAACTCAAGTAATTGAGCCCCACTGTTAAAAAAGTACTTAAAAGCCTCCTCTTTTTGGGGATAGGTGTTGGGTTGGTTTATTTAAGTGTCAAGGACATTACCTCTAAAGATATTGACAATATAAGGAACAACCCTCCCCGCTGGTGGTGGCTGGTTGCATCAATGCTGGTGGGCCTTCTTAGCCACTGGATACGAGCCATCCGGTGGAGGATGCTCATTGAGCCCGTAGCAGAAAAGCCGGGCCAGCGCAATACCTTTTTTGCAGTGATGATTGGTTATATGGCCAACTACGCTCCCGTACTCAGGTTTGGCGAGGTATACAGGTGCGGAATACTTAGCCGCTACGAAAAAGCTCCATTCACCACTTTGGTAGGTACTGTAATAGTAGAAAGGACCATAGACACCCTTCTGCTTATTGTTTTCTTCATCATAATGCTGTTGCTGAAGGCTGAGAAAGTATATGGCGTGGTAATGCCTCATGTTAAATTGTTTCTTCATACTAAACTAAGTTTACTAAGTGACCATCTGTTCCTGGTTATTGGAATTATAGTCGTTCTGGCTGGTGCACTTGTTTTCATACTGCGTAAAAAATCCGGGGTTTTCGGTTTTGCCCAGAAATACATACAAGGTTTCTGGCTTGGAATAAAAAGTGTTGGCAAACTAAAAAAACCTTTGTGGTTCTGGTTCTACTCTGTTGGAATATGGGTGCTATATCTTCTGTCGACATATTTATGTTTTTTCTGTTTCAATGAAACATCAAGTCTTACATTGGCCGATGCCCTGGTGGTTTTAATGTTCTGTACATTCGGTGTTATTGTTTCTCCCGGCGGTGTTGGCGCATTCCAGATACTTATTAAAAACGTACTGGAGAAAATTTACAAGATATCCGGCAGTGTTCCTTTTGCTATGGGTTGGATTATATGGGGTTCTCAATTTGTTTTAATTGTAAGTTTGGGGCTCATTTCATTGCTGTTATTACCAATATTGAACAAGAATGATAACAAGGTTTGAGGCTATAAAATCGAAGATACAGAACAGGGAACAACTGGCACGTACCCTTGCCCTGTGGAAGTTCAAAGACAGGAAAGTAGTATTTACCAACGGCTGTTTCGACCTACTGCACAGGGGCCACGTAACATACCTGGCAGAAGCTGCCGAACTTGGCCATATGCTGGTGGTTGGTTTAAACTCCGATTCCTCGGTAAAGAAACTGAACAAGGGCAGTAACCGTCCCATACAGGACCAGGACTCACGTGCGCTTATACTTGCTTCGCTGGAAAGTGTTGCAGCCGTTATACTATTTGATGAAGATACCCCTGCAGAACTTATAAAGTTTGTGCAGCCTGATGTATTAGTAAAAGGCGGCGACTGGAAACCGGAACAGATTGCCGGATATGATACAGTGAAAGCCAAAGGAGGAGAAGTTAACGTTATTGAATACATACAGGGTTTCTCTACTACATCAATAGAGCAGAAAATAAAAGGTTAATGGCTGAAGAAAAAGCAAAGTACACCGACATAAGCACCCTTGGCGAGTTCGGGTTAATAAAACACCTTACAGAAAAGTTAGAATACATACAGCCCTCATCCCTTAAAGGTGTTGGTGACGATGCAGCTGTTATTGCTCCCCCGGCACAAGACGAAGTAATATTGTTTTCTACCGACATGCTGGCCGAAAATATACACTTCGACCTTACATATACCCCTTTGCGCCATTTAGGATATAAAGCTGTGGCCGTGAATGTTTCAGATATGTGCGCCATGAACGGACGAGCTTCGCAGGTAGTAGTATCGTTAGCTATATCGAACCAGTTTTCAGTTGAAGCGCTTGATGAAATATATAAAGGCATCCGATTTGCGTGCCAGGAATTTGGCGTTGACCTGGTGGGCGGAGATACTACATCATCGCGCTCGGGCTTGGTAATAAATGTATCGGTAATAGGCATAGCAAAAAAAGATGAAGTGGTTTATAGAAGTGGCGCTAATGTTGGTGATTATTTATGTGTGAGTGGTGATTTAGGCAGCGCTTATGCCGGATTATTTTTACTGGAAAGGGCAAAGAAAACATTTGAAAAAGACCCTGCTGAAAAACCCGATATGCAGGGCTACGGTTATGTCTTGCAGCGACAGCTTATGCCGCAAGCAAGAATTGATATTATTGAATTGTTTCATTTATCAGGTGTTATTCCAACATCTATGATTGATATTTCCGATGGGCTTTCATCGGAGGTACATCATATTTGCCGTTCATCGGAAGTGGGATGTTTGGTAGATGAAAATAAGATACCCGTGAATGAGGAAACTGCCAAGGTAGCGCTTGAAGCAGGTGTATCGCCAACTGTGTTTGCATTGAATGGTGGTGAAGATTATGAGTTACTGTTTACATTGAATCCCGGCGACCTGAATAAGATAAAGGACCCTACCAAGATTACCGTTATAGGTGAAATTATGCCTGCAAAAGATGGTATTAAACTTGCCGGAAGAGATAGTAAAATATACGAGTTAAAATCTACCGGCTGGGATGGCTTAACAGCTAAATAGTTTATAGTCCATTCTTCTCTAATAATTCTGTTTTCTCTTTCAGTAATTGCAATAATGTATTTATTGTCGACAGGTGTGTGCGGAAACTCAACACTGCAAGCCTTAGCATAAAGCGGTCTTCCAGCATGGTTGACGAAATAAACACACGCCCATCTTTTTGTATCTCTTCCATTAATCTCTTGTTAAAGGCATTGGCATCATGTTTTTTAGAAACATAACGATACGTAGCGACCGATAAATCAGGATAGGGACCAACTTCAAAACCTAATTTCTTTACCTCTTCGTAAAAGTATCGGGTAAGTAAAAGTTTTTCCTCCAGGCAGGCACGAAAAGGTTTTAATCCCAATAGTTTTAACGGCAGCCACAACCGCAATCCGCGGAAGTGCTTTGTTAATTCAGGTGAAAGGTCGGCAGGATTTGCTTCTTCGTCGGCGCCTAATGTATCTTGCATATAGTTAGCGCGATAATAGTGGGAATGATACAGCGCTTCTTTATTTTTAACTATTACTATTCCTAACCCATACGGTAAAAACAATCCCTTATGCGGGTCAATGGCGAATGAATCAGACAACTCAATACCCTTCAATATTTTCTTTCCGTGGTCGGTAAGTAAAAAATATCCTCCATAAGCTGCGTCGACATGGTACCACAGGTTATGCTTCTTTGCAATTTCTCCTATTAATTGCAAGGGGTCAACAGAACCTGTATCGGTAGTTCCGGCCGAAGCCACAACCAAAAACGGAATTAATCCCTGCTGTTTATCTTCTGCAATCAGCTTTTCCAGTTCTGCAGGTTTTATGCGGTAGGCTTCATCAAGCGGCAAATGGCGCACTACACATTCTGCCAATCCTGCTATGCGTATGGCTTTAAATATGCAATGATGCACTTCGCCTGAAAGATATATAACTGCCTTTTTAACTTTTTCCGAAGTTATCTTCCTATCATCACGGGCAGTAACTATAGCAGATAAATTAGCAATGCTTCCACCACTGGTAAGGTTGCCCACCGATTGTTCAGGGTAGCCTGCAAGTTGGGCTGTCCAGCGTATGAGCATGTTTTCAATACGCACTGCGCCAGGCCCTGCAAAAAATATTCCTGCATAACGATTGGTGATATCGGCCCAGTAATCGCCCAGGGCAGAATAATAAATTCCGCCACCGGGTATGTAGCCAAGGTGCCCGCCCGATGCGGGATTGAGTGCGGTATTATCCATTCCTTTCTCCAGCATCTTTATTATCTCTTCTACTTTCGCGGGTTCTTCGCTTATGGGCGAATGCAAAAACACTTCGCTCTCTTTTCTGCCATCGACAAATGCAGGAATGGTTTCAATATTATTTATAAAGCCCTCGGTATATTCTACTATTTTATTCCTGACTGCTTCACGCTGCGCTGGAGTTGGTTCCAGCAAGCGCGCTTCTTTTTCCAGTTCTTTTATTTTATCTTTAGATGACATACTTATTTGTTTAATGGCACACAGATACCGCTGATTATGTATGATTGATTATGATTTTATATTCAATCAGTAATTATCTTAACTAATCTGTGTCATCAGCGTTCTAATGAAGTTCATTGTATTTCTTTTTAGAGTTTTTTGCCTTTTCAACGGGGTATTTTATGGCATTCTTCTTCAGCTTGGCGGTCATTATTTCTTTCACATTCAGTTTATATTTCTCTGCCAGTAACAATGCGCAATTCATTACATCGGCCAACTCGTCTTTCAGGTTTTCAATATTCACCTCTTCATCTTTCTTCCACAAAAAAAGCTCCAGCAGTTCCGAGGCTTCCACACTCAGGCAAATGGCCAGGTCTTTCCCATTATGAAACTGCGCCCAGTTTCTGTCGTCCCTGAACTTCACAATATTTTTAGTCAGCTCTGCTATTTCTCCCATAGTGCTATTTATTTGTTGTCGCCAATATAATTGATTTCATGTTTTAGCCTTATATTCTTCAATACAAATAGAACACTGATGACACAGATTGTGACGGATTTTCACTGATTTATCTTAAATAATCATAAACAATCTATGGTATCTGCGTGCCATTGCCAAAACCTGCCACTTTTTGCCGTTTTAAGGCGGTCAATTCTACTAACTCACTGTTTTTCAATTACTTTTCTTAGAAAGGTAACACTTTGGGGCGCTTTTTATGGCTAAACAATTGATTTTCAATTATATGATTTCCTGAAAGTGTTACCTTTTGTTACCTTCCGTATCTCTATTCAATTCCTGGTGCTTATCGGTCGGTGATAGTACTCGCCGATTGGCTAATTTTATTTTATCTGT
>Ga0210398_10002500_pt1 | contig 17933 bp, 18 predicted proteins | sample IncBWC4OmetaG_FD_161047 | JGI IMG/M metagenome (GOLD analysis project Ga0210398, IMG submission 161047) | Forest soil microbial communities from Barre Woods Harvard Forest LTER site, Petersham, Massachusetts, United States - Inc-BW-C-4-O | ecosystem: Environmental > Terrestrial > Soil >... | reverse complement strand
GTCGCGTAACCGGACAAATGCCGTACTAGGACTTCAATTTCCGGTAAAGGCGTTTATCAGGACTTGAGTCCGATAACTGGGAAACCCTTCTCCCGAAATTCATCAGTAAACCCTACGCGACTTCACGGGACTAATCCCGCCGCAAGCCGGATAGCTTCCGGTAGCGGCCAATCCGGGACCTAACTGGCATAACGCGAATGCGACGGATGATTGGCAGTCGCTGGAGGCTCAAGCCCCTGCCATCACAATTCCGTTCCTCAAAGTGACCATGTAACGGCAGGCATCTCTGTTTCATGGGCGCGGCACAGCCCAGCCCTCACTAATTGAGCTACGTGCTTAATCGAGGCCGACGCGATGGAGTAGGTCCTTGAAACGTGGATCGTCGCGCACGGGATCAAAGACGGGGTGTACTTTAAGGAACTGAAGAATGTTTGACTTTTCTCGGTAGGCTCGCTCACACCCTGCAAGGGCCTCCTCGTAGTCGCCGAGTCCCAGGTAAGGGTTAATGAAGGCGCCTGCGGGAACAAAACTTGTTTGCCGGCGTCGCTTCAATTCGTCAACCAAGCGAAGCGCTTCAGGGCGTCGCCCGGCACGAGCGTATGCCAGTGCTAACACTTCGATGGAGCCTGGGCTACGGCTAGAAGCTAAAACCACCTTTTCTAGAACGGGGATTGCTTCGTCCGGTTTACCGTTGGCGATCAGTACGAATCCAAGATTCCAAAGGGCGCGCTCGTCATTTGGTCGCACCGCCAGTTCACTGCGCAACTCGCGCATGGCCTCTTCGTAACGGCGGGCCATGAACAGAATCCATCCGATGTCATCAACGCCGGAAACCGCGATTGGGTCGAGTTCGCGGCCACGTCGTGCCCATGCCACGGCCTCGTCCGCGCGCCCCTGACATGACAGCCAGGAAGCAAAGCCGAGGTGCGCAGTAGCGTCATTCGGCTTCAAGTCGAGCGCCCGCTTGTATTCAGCCTCGGCTTCGCTCCACTGCCACCGTTCCTGGTATACGCCTGCCAATAGGACGTGCGCTTCGGCAAGCGCCGGATCGAGTTCCAGGGCTCTTCCGGCTGCGCTCAATACTTTCGCACGCTCCGCTTCGGGGGGAGCGCCAACAAAAACCGTGCCAAGGTCGCGGTGCGCGGCCGCTAAACCAACGTACGCCGGTGCGAACGTCGGGTCTTTCTTTATCGCCTTCTCGAAGTAGGCAATACTCTCTTCAATATCAGCCTTGGTGTCGCTTTTGGCGAACCGGCCGTTGAGATAGCTTTCATAGACTTCCGGCGAGACGGAACGCGCTGCGGTGAGCCTCTTCTGTTCCTGCCCGGTGATCGTGACCTCGACTTTTCGCGCGATGGATTGCGCCACGTCGCTCTGCAGACTGAGCACGTCGCGCAGCTCGCGATCGTAAGCTTCCGACCAGAAGTGCTCGTCGGTTGCAGCGCGAATCAACTGAGCGTGCACGCGGATGCGGCTGCCGTCACGGATTACGGAGCCTTCGACGATGGCATCAACCTGAAGGATCCTAGCAATCTCTGGTACCGATAAGTGTGTGTCCTTGAAGCCCATCACGGAGGTGCGGGAGATAACGCGGAGATTATGGATCTCGGAGAGCCGTCCGATAAGAGCCTCGGTCATCCCGTCCGCAAGGTATTCTTGTTTTGGGTCCCCAGAGAGGTTCGTCAGAGGCAATACCGCCAGCGATTTGATGGGCGGCTGCTTTGCGCCCTTGGCACTGCTACTTCGGTAGATCACCAAAGCGACAAAGAAGACGGCCAGCGCGGCGACTCCCGCGAGTAGCACCCTCCAGTGTCTGGGGAGGAAAGCTTTTTGAGTCGCCAAAACAGCGGAGTCCGACGTACTTAAACCCGCGTTCTTCTGCTCAGGGCTTTCCTTCGACTCCTCCGCCAGCAGGGGAACAACCGGCGGTCGGACGTCGGCCAACCGTCCCACGAAGCGGTAGCCGCGTCTAGGAATGGTTTCGATGAAGCGAGGTTTTTCCGCCGAATCTCCCAACGCGTCGCGGATTTTTCGGATAGCCGTATTTAGCCCGTCGTCAAAATCCACGAACGTATCCGCCGGCCACAGAATCTGCTTCAGTTCGTCCCGGGTAACAATCTCGCCCCGCCGCTCCAGCAACACGCTGAGCACTTGGAAGGGCTGGTCTTGGAGCCGAACCCGCTTGCCGCGCACCCACAACTCGCCCGAGCGCAGGTCAATCTCAAACTCATCGAAACGCAGCCGACGGGAGGGTTGAGCGTTGGCAGCCAACTGTGCCCCCTTTGGTTAGGCAGCACTATATGGCTTAGGGCGGGTCATTGCAATTCCGTTGCGCGGCTTGCCAGAGCACCAAGCGGTTGTGCTACGTTATTCTACCGAATCGACTTATCTGTCCGGCAATTGTCCGGCAATAATCCAGCCGCAGTCCATTGACATTACGCCCGACCTATCCAAAATCGCCCTTACCCAGGAGGAGGTCTCTCATGAAAAATTTCTCTCGAATTATCTCAATTTGCACCCTGCTGCTCTTTGGCATCGCGGCGACGCCTAGCCCATCCCCAGCAGCCCCGCCCGACCCAGTATTGGAGTGGATCACTATCATGAACGACACGGTTCTTGTGGGCGGTACTCCCCCGTTTTTTACCTCTCGCATAGCCGCAATGGTATCCGCGTCGGTTTTCGACGCTGTCAACGGCATTGACCCGCGGTTTCACCCTCTGCACGTGCCGCCGAATGCTCCGGACAATGCTTCGCAACGCGCTGCTGCGATTCAAGCCGCGTATGTGATCCTTGATGATGCTTACCCGGCGCAGAGCGCGGTGCTCACCGCCCAGCGTAACGTATCATTGGGGACACTTGCTCTCACCGAAAATGCGAAATCCATCGCGGCCGGGGTCGCTTGGGGACAAACCGTCGCCGACGCCATCTGGGTGTGGAGACAAACGGACGGGTTTGCCCCACCGCCTCCTCCCTTTGAAGGCGTCCTCGGCATTGTCGGAACCCCTGCCGCCATCGGCTACTGGCGTCCCACTCCTCCGCCCAATGCGCTAGGAGCCGGTACTCAGTTAGCGACCATGACTCCTTGGGTTCTCGTGCGAGCCTCCCAGTTCCGCCTACCGCCTCCTTACTCCCTTGACAGCGCCCAGTACGCAGCGGATCTGAATGAAACGAAAACCTGGGGTGCCTTTTCCGGCTCTCCGCGGACAGCGGATCAATCCGAACTCGCGCTTTTTTGGCAAAGCAATACGCCGCTCACCTGGAATCGCGTCGCCGCTCAGATTTCCGCGGAGCGCGGTCTCTCATTCCACGAGAATGTCCACCTCTTTGCTTTGTTGAATGTCACCATGGCCGACGCCGTCATCGCCTGCTGGGATTCCAAATACCGCTACAGCTTCTGGCGACCGATTACCGCGATCGAAGAAGGTCTCACCCCAGCCGATGCCGACCCTACCTGGGAGCCTTGGCTCGACTTCTTTCCACCCGGTACTCCTGCCTTTCCGGAGTATCCCTCAGCCCACGCCTCAATTAGTGGCTCTGCGGCGTTCATCCTTGCCGCCACTTTCGGAGAGAACACGTCCTTCACCGTTACCTCCGAATCGCGTCCCGGCACTCGTTCGTTCCCCAGTTTCTCCAGCGCCATTTCAGAAATTGCCGACGCGCGCGTCTTTGGCGGCATCCATTTTCGCACTTCCTGCGTCATCGGCAACACGCTGGGAAGCACGGTCGCGGACTATGTCTCGAGGCATGCCATGCGCCCGCGAGGTGACGACGAAGACGATCAGTAGGTTCAGAGGCTTCGCTAAACTCTAGGTAAGAGAACGAAAGGAGAATCAAAAATGAGCAAGTTCGGAAAGTATTTTCTTCTCGCGACCGCTTTCGTGCCCCTTGCGTTTTTTGCCCGCATTCCAGGGCCCATCATGAACGTTCACGCCGACAATCGCGGCTGTAGCGTAGCCAGCCTCAAAGGGACGTATGCCATCCTCAGGACGGGCGTGAACAATGTCGTGGGTGGCCCTATCGCCTCGATCGGCATCCAACCCTTTAACGGAGACGGGACGATAGGCCTTACTCGCTTAACCAGAAGCAACAACGGTGACATCCAAGACTGGACCTATGCGCCGCGGAGCGTGGACGCCAGCTACACGGTCGATGCGGATTGTACCGGGTCGCTCTTCACTGCGGATGGTATAAAAACCAACAACCTCGTCGTCCTTGACGGAGGCAAGAGATTCTTCTTGCTCAGCGTGGCACCGGGAACGATTGTCACGCAAGAGGGGACGAGGATCGAGGAGGAGAAGGACTAACGGTTCGCTGACTAAGTTGGACACACACTTCTCCATTTGAAGCGGTTGTGTGGGATGAGTGTCGGTCAACAGTTGACCGACACTCGCGTTATCACAAGTAATCGACCCGTCAGAAGCGGATCAACTCCCGGTTAGTCGCGTTACCGGACCTCTCCCGTACTAGAACCTCACATGTACGATAAGGGCGTCAATCAGGAGTTGAGGCTGCATCGTCGCCTCTACTCGAATTTTGCGTAGTCGTCAGGTCGATCGGACCGATTTCAGGGGGTCGGCAAGGCCGGGTCCGCAGCTCGATTTGCATTGAGAACCCGCCAGTAGCGGGCGATCTTGACCCAGTAGGCGATCCATAACACGAAGCCTAGTATTCCTGCGATCCGGTACAGAAACGGAATAAACATACAGACATTACAAGCAGACGCAGCCAACCCGACGGTCCGCGCTAGAGCCAATTCGGGGTCCGGGATTCCACGACTTGCAAACTCGTTTGCCAATGAGTCCGCCAAGTGGACTACGACCACGAAATGCCAAACCAAGCCGAAAAGCGGAATAAGTACGAGCCAAACCTTCCACGGTTTCAGCGTTCTTGAAGCAGGTGCGCATTTTTTCAGAGTTTCTTGCAGCTCTAGCAGGTAGAGAACGCCCGCGATCGCGGTAAAAAGTAGCGTGACTATCACAACCGGCGTGGGCAATGGGTGACTCTGCATTTTTACCCCCCCCGAACCGACGACTCTAATCATTGAGTCTAGCTTCCTACGACAGTTGCACAGGCTAATTCTTGATCGCGTTTCGTCTTTGCTAACACCTGACAAACACTGCCAGCTCAACCGGTTGACGCAACACCATCTAATCAGTTGATCCGCCTACGCTCCGGCAGAAACAGACCACGGCGAAATCACCACCCCGTTTCCGCGAACCCGCAGCATCTAAGATTCTTTTCGAAATGTCTATCTCCCAATAGGTGTTTAGAAAGTCTTCTGAGATCACTAATTGACTCGGTAAGAAACGCTAACTCCTGATATGTCGCGTTACCGGACATCTGCTTTTGGCTCGATTCCACTTCTCCGGATTCGGCGTTTATCAGGACTTAGCCAGCAGTTTGGGCAACAGCAGAGAGGAACGGCCCTGCTCCTTCGGTGTTATCATGCGCCTTCATCGAGCGCCTGATACGAGAGAGTGCAATAACATGCGTGCTACAAGTGATTTTGCCGTGGGCGGATAACTGAACGTGGCTCCGGACGGGTCGCGTAGTCGCAAACTAAGAATTCACTTCTCCGGTAGCTGCGTTACTCCGGAGTTAGCGGTCATCGACGGGGCACGTTTTGGTTTTTGCGAGAGGCAGGAAGTCGGATGGCATCGGCTCCTTGCCACTCGATGTGGGGAGAATGTCCCACGCCGCAAGCGTCACAATCAGATCCTCGTTTGGAAACACCATCAAGTCTTGCGCGCCGAATCCTCGGGCCATCCAAACGTACTCCCCGGAATCCGGCAGTTTGAACAGCCACCACTTTAAGCCGTAACTGAATCCCTTGAAACCCGGATCGTCGCTGGTATGGAAATATGGGGTCAGGGATTCTTTCACCCATTCACTGGAAACGATCGGCTGGCCGTCCCACATGCCATCGTGCAGGTACAGGTAGCCGATTTTCGCTAGGTCGCTGCCATTCAGATACAAGCCGCCTTCAGTATCCACCACGCCCAGATAGCTGCGCTTCCATTCGTGCTTGATACCCAGCGGGGCGAATAGATATTTCTGGCCGTATTGGTCGATGTCCTGGCCGGTTTCTTTCTGAAAGATGTGGGCGAGCAGTTCGGAACCGCCGCTGTTGTAGTTCCAGGCTTTTCCCGGTGCGGCGACCATGGGCTTGTCGATGGCGTACTGCACCCAGTCATCGCTGGCTTCCATCAAGCTGGTGTCGTTTTTCGGATCGCCGGTGTCGAAGCCCTGGTCATTCCACTCCATACCTGAGGTCATCGTCAGCAGGTCACGCAACGTGATGCGGCGCTTTCGGTTGTCGACATTTTTCACTTTGCTTGCATCAAAATATTTCAGTACGGGAGTATCGAGCCCAGCCTTGAAGTCGCCGCGTTGCATGGCCACGCCGATGATCACCGAAGTGACAGTCTTGGTCACCGATTGCATGGTGTGCAGATCGGTACCGTGAAAATACGGGTGCCAGTTTGAATCGAAATAGTTGTACCGCCCGGTAAGCCGCTCGTTGTACGGGCCGCGCACCAGGGCTTCGTTGCTGTATATTTTTGCGTAGTCGTGCGGGTAGCTGCGCTCGAAGACTTTTTTGCCGCAGCGGAACACCGCAAAGCTGTCCATCATCTGTGAATATTTCCCCGAGCCCATATCCTTGTCGAGGCTGAGGAGAGCCTGCTCGTCGATCCCAACGCTGGCGGCGCTGCCAGTCGCCCATCCTTTGGTCGGCCAGAGAGTTTCGCTGGGTGATTCCGTCGCTGCGCTTCCGGTGAAAGACAGCGAAGTGGACACCAGAACGATGGCTCCCGCAAGCACGACAATCACGCCGCGTTCTTTCATGCTGGCTCCATTTGAATGCACCTTATGGCGCACTGGAACCAGTGTCAAGCGCCGCCAAGCATCGATACTTTTATTTGGCGGGAGGGGCCGAACGACTCGTAAGTCGCGCAATCGGACATTGAGAATTCGCTGGTCGGCACATGTCCGGTTAGGGCGGTGGTCTCAATGGGTCGACGCAACACTAAGCTGGAACCTGCCTGGCATTGAAAACAAAAGCTAAAATCGCTTGCCAGGGTTAGACCAGCCGGAACGCTGCTCTGGCTGGGGTTTGACCGAGTAGAGCCCAACAGATGGTTCTCCCGCGCAAGCATAGTCGAGTCAACGCACTGGCTGGTGTTGCATCGACCGGTTGAGCTGGCAGCGTTAATCAGGAGTTGAGTCACGTTTCATTCCAGGCCCAATTTGCTGAGGTGTCTTTGTTGTCTCGGCGATAGTTGCCGACTTTCTTGGTCACTAAGGAATTGTTGGAACTTGCTGTGATGTTCCATCGTGACAAATGCCAGCGCCCATGCGGCCCGTTTCAGGGCAGCATATTTTGCGCTTTTCTTGGACAGGGTCTTGGCAATCTGTTCCAACTGTCGTGCCTGCTTTTCGTATTCATCAAAGTGTGTTGCCATGGCTCCTCCGACACGAAGGGACTACGAGAACACGATTTGCGGCAGACTCCCGATTAGTCGCATAACCGGAAAATGAGAATTGGCGGATCGGCACTTGTCCGGTTTCGGCGTTAATCAGGAGTTCGGTCCAACGAGAAACACTGTGAGGGTCTAAACTGTCCCGCATGAATCGCTCGCCGTGGCTAGTTGCAGCGGTGGTACATCACTGAGGCGAGTCGGCGGAGGCAGGTCCGAAGATGTACCAACGCATTTGGTTCTCCGGGAAAACGATACAAATCCCCTGCTCAAAGTCGGCGACGAGGCCGGACGGTTCGGTCGCGAATTCGCCACGCTTGAACCGAGAGAATTCGACTCCAGAGAGAGCGACAGAGAGAGTGGTGGTTTCCGGTATAACCAGCTCTACACCCCCGTCTAAACACATCAGAACCTTAACCGACCGTGATGACAATGAGAAATTGTGGCCAAGGACCAACGCGGATAATACTCTGTCTTGGCCTTTCCACTGACCGAGAATCGATAGCGCAGCAGATTTTGTCAGTGTTTCCATACGAGGATTCTATCTCAAGCCGAAGAAACGGTGCCAAGCCTGATAATCTTTGGTATCCGGCATTCCGTGAGCGTAGACGACGACCAAGTTGGAGGTCAACGAAATCTAGTCAAGTCCTGATTAGTCGCGTAACCGGAAACTATGGTCAGTTTCCGGTAAGCGCGTTAATCAGGCACTGAGAGCTACTCATTCAAATGCGTAACTTTGAAGGGTTGGATGTAGGGTGGGCTCGCGCGTTATTCATGGCGTCTTGCGTAGGCTTTCGAGCGACCTGGGGCGCACCTGCAGTTCCGCGCGGCTAGTCTTTTCCGGCATTCGTGCGCGGTTTTTGAAGGACCGGCGGTAAGCACTTGGGGTCATCTGCCGAGCACGGCGGAACTGGCGGTTAAAGTTGGCGAGATTGGAGAGACCGACTTCATAGGCGATCATGCTAACCGGCAGGTCGGTTTCCGCCAAGCGCATGCAGGCGCGCCCAATTCGAAGCTTGCAGAGGTATCCGCTGACACTATCGCCCGTGTGTTTTACGAAAAGGCGGTGTAGCGATCTTGCGGACAAATTCCCGATACTGCACAGCGCGTCGATCCGTATCGGCTCTTGGAACTGCCGGTGAAGATATTGCAGCACGCGAGTGAATTGTGCCGGCTCGCTGTCCTCGGTGGACGGAACAGTCATCGCGGTTTTTGAGAGATTGACCGCGTTCACGTCGGCAAGCGCCACCAGCAGATCGAGCGTAGCGTGAAGACGTGACTGCGGGGATTCCGAAAGGATCTGGCCGAGACGGGCCGCAACGCGTTTGGCGAACGCCCGAGGGAATTCGAGACCTGTTGAAGCGTTTCGCAGCAGCCGCCGGATGGCCGCATATTCCGGACATACTTGCGCCATCTGCAGCGCCCAATGCCCTGAAAACCAAATAACGATCGCGGTATGCGGTTCGTTTTGATGGAGGGTGGCGGTCGAGGCCCAGGTATGCGGCATGTCGGACGGCACGAGCGCCAAATCTGGTGACCTGTATTTTCCGATGTGATCACCGATGAATCGCCAACCTTTGCTGTTCAATGTCAACGTAAGCTCGTATTCCGGATGGTGGTGCCACTCGAAGGGGATCTCCGCTACGCGCCGGTGGTAGACGCGCACCGAGCAGCCTTTGGGAAACGTAACCGATTCGAATTGAGGTTTCATGGGGTCGTCCAATTGCGGCTAATTTACGCTGGCCGAATTGTATCAGCAGTTGGCCGTTCTACATCACTCGTCAATCCTGCGCTTTGTTAGATTCGGCGTCGCGGCTTCTGGGCTGAGCCTTCGCCGCCATGTCGAGCTCTAGAAGGAGCAGAATTTCATGAAATTCGAAATCCAAGACCTACCAAAGCTGGTGCGCGAAACAAAGAAATCCCTGCGCGCAGCTCTGCCGGGCTATGCCGATGCTTTCCAGAAAGTCGAATCCGACATGCGTCGTCGCGTTGACGCCGTCGTCAAGGAACGGGAATCGGGCCAAGCGGTTGTCCCCATCGTGCATTATTCGGACATCGCAGCCGGCAGCGTGCCCGCCGAGATGATCGCCAAAATCAAGCAGCGCGGCGCGTGCGTCATCCGCGAGGCGTTCGCTCCCTCGCAAGCGAATGCATGGAACGACGAAGTCACTACCTACGTGGAAAAAAACGGTCTAGACGAGAAACTTGCCAACGCCGCCGAAGACAAATACTTCGGAACTTTGGCCTCGGCGAAGCCGCAGATCTACGGAATATACTGGTCGCGCCCCCAAGTGCAAGCGCGCCAAGCCGAATCGCTGACTCGCGTCCGCGTTTTCATGAATAACCTGTGGAAGGCGGAAAGTGAAGGACGTCGGCATTTCAATCCAAACGAGGTGCCCGTTTACGCCGATCGTATTCGGCGGCGCCCACCCGGTTCGGCTTCGTTGGGCCTTTCCCCGCACGTTGATGGAGGCTCCGTGGAGCGCTGGCTCGATGAAAATTTTCGCAAAGTGTATCGCCACGTTTTTTCCGGCAACGTGCAGCAGTACGATGCGTTTGATGCCGCCTTCCGCCCCGAGGTCCGCGAGGTTCCGTCCCCTGCTGTTTGCTCGATGTTCCGCACCTTTCAGGGATGGACTGCGTTGACTCGCCAAGGAAAGGGAGACGGTACGTTGCAATTGATTCCAATCGCCGAGTCTATGGTGTACGTCTTGCTGCGCGCGCTGCAGGACGACGTCGCCGAAGACGATCTGTGCGGCGCGCAGCCGGGCCGTGCGCTCTCGGTGAATCCGCAGTTTCACAGTTTGTTGATCGAAGCTCTTTCCTCAATTCCGTTGATGCAGCCGGGCGACACTGTTTTCTGGCATTCCGATGTAGTACACGCTGTTGAAAATGAACATCGTGGCTCGGGCTACAGCAACGTGATGTACATCGCTTCCACGCCCGGTTGCTCCAAAAATTCGGCTTACCTTCCTCAGCAAGCGCAGGCTTTTCTGGCGGGAAAAACTCCACCGGATTTCGCGTCGGACGATTTTGAAGTCGATTTCGTCGGGCGTGGAACAGTGGGTGATTTGACGGAACTGGGGCGTTCACAGCTTGGAATCACCGAGCCGCTCGCGAAGGGGACTCAGGTTGGCCGCTCTGCCTGATCCCGAAATACAATCGTTCGGCAAGCCCCGACTGTTTTCGCCAGGTAACACGCTGCCCTTTGTTCTGGTGACGACGTTGTTTCTCCTCTGGGGCATTCCCAGCAACCTGAACGACGTGCTCATCAAGCAGTTCATGAAATCGTTTGAGATGAATCGCTTCCAGGCCGGCCTGATTCAATCGGCCTTCTATTTGGGCTATTTTCTCCTGGCCCTGCCGGCGGCGCTCGTCATGCGCAAGTACGGTTACAAGACAGGCCTGGTGATCGGCTTGCTTCTCTTCGGCACAGGCGCGCTGCTCTTTTGGCCCGCTGCTGTCGTCCAGCGATACGGATTCTTTCTTTTCGCGCTCTTCGTCATCGCCGGCGGCTTGTCTTTTCTGGAAACCGGCGCGAACCCCTTCATCTCCGTCTTGGGCGAAACCCCAACATCGGAGCAGCGCCTGAATCTCGCGCAGGCTTTCAATCCTTTGGGCTGCATCGCCGGCGTCGTCGTCGGCACCATCTTCATCTTCTCGGGGATCGAACTCAATCCGGCGCAGGTTGCGACGCTGAAAACTGCCGGCACATATCAAGCCTACCTGCAGCATGAAACTCTGCGCGTCGTTACGCCATACCTGGTGCTCGGCTGCATTGTTTTTGTCTTCGCAGTGGTGATCATGAGCACAAAGTTTCCCAAGATCGCTGAGGAGTCTGAATCGGCCGGCGATGCGCCGAAGGGCGGCTTCCGTGAGCTGCTCAAATACCCGCACTTTGTGCAGGGCGTGTTGGCGCAGTTCTTTTACATCGGAGCTCAGGTGGGCACCTGGAGCTACTTCATTACCTACGTACAGGATTACACGCACCTTCCTGAAAAGACCGCAGGGTATTTTCTCACTGGCACGCTGGTCGTCTTCACCATCGGCAGATTCCTGGCGACGTATCTGATGAAATTCATCGAGCCCAGCAAGCTGATGGGATTCTACAGCCTCATCAACATCGTTTTGGTAGCGATCGGAGTGCTACTGCCAGGCTGGATCGGGCTGTGGGCGGTCTTTCTGACAAGCTTTTTCATGTCGCTCATGTTTCCCACAATTTTCGCGCTGGGTCTAAAGGGTCTAGGGCCTAACACAAAGATCGGCGGCTCGCTGATCGTGATGGCCGTCATCGGTGGCGCCATCTTCACGCCCATCATGGGGCGGATTTTCGAAGCGACGCACAGCATGGCCACAGCGATGATCGTTCCGCTGATCTGCTATTCATTCATAACCTACTACGCTTTCGCCGGATCAAAATCTCGCGCCCTCGCAGCCGCCCGCGCAACTGCTAACTCCTGATTAGTCGCGTAACCGGACAAGTCCCGTACTAGGACTTCACATGTACGATCAGGGCGTAAATCAGGCACGACGCACGATTGGAACGCCCTGGTTGTCGGCAAGACTGGCGAGATGTTACCTTTATCGCAAATGTATCGCTGGATTCTTCATTTCCTCGAACCCGCGCCGACTTCACCATTTAACTTTTTTTATGGACAGCGCGACAATCGCTCCGTTCGTCAACAGGCTATCAGCGGCCTACGTTTGGGAGGCGGACTGGTTGCCGGACTCCTCATCCTAGGACTGGCGAGTTGGTGCATTTCTGCTTTACTGGCAAACGCTGACCCTAACGCTTGGCCCGGGCATTTCGGCCTTTGGTTCATGCTTTGTTTTGCACTGGTCATGATGTTTCTCACCGTTAACCGTTGGGTGCCTTTCGTCCCAGCGTTTTACCTTCTGACTCTCACGAGGAGTCTCGGCGTGCTCGCGTTTGGATTAGTCTCATCTGCATCGACTTCGGCTGACTGGGCTTCGCGAAGAGATTTGTTGGGACCGTTTGTCTTTTGCCTAGTCGTCGTGGCACTGACTTGGAGGTTTGTTGGAAACATTCCGGCACCCACAACATTCCTCGACAGGTGCGCTTTGACTTTCTTTGTGCTTGCTCAACTCAACCAAATGGCGATTACGTATCGTTGGCCTCCATGGTCACTGATTTCGGGATTTTCTGCGCTGCTGATTGCGTGGTGTGTTTATCGATGGAACCAAGTAGGAATGACGCGCAAACATCTTAATGACAAATCCATAACTTCCGAAGCACTGCCAGAACCGAAGACAACTCCTGATTAGTCGCGATACCGGACAATTAGATTCCACTCTCACTTTGCGAAAAATCCAAAGCCCCAAGCAGCGATGACTAGGCAGGTAATTCCCAGGGCGGTAGCAATGCGGACATTCAGTAGAAGGCGTCCACCTGGATACAGCCTTTTGTATTCCCGACGTAGTCGTTGGGTCTTGGATAGATACCACCAGGATGGATCAAACTGCTCCTCTTTCGGGAGTCTGTCATTCACTTTGTCCATCATCTCGAAATGTCTAAACGTGCCGATCAGCCCACAGATGGGCACACACGCCAGCGCCACGATGCTGATTGCGATACGAGCGGTCATTCGAGTTGATACTAACCCACCAAATTGCAACAGAATATGTTTGCTTTAGCAGATGATACTGGCTAAGTCCCGATTAGTCGCGTTACCGGAAACTAGGAAAATCCGCTTTACCGGTTAGGGCATCAACCAGGACCCGGCGGAGTTCAGCGCCGCCATGCGGGGCCGTCACCGATTTTCTCGACTCGCGTGACGAATTTTATTTTCGAGTCCTGGCGGTCGCCGACCTGGGCGGTGACTTCCCAGCAGCCTGGAGTCGAAAAGAGCAGGTAACTCGCGAGGAAACCGGTGCTGTGAACATCATTCGCCTGGTTCGTTTCAAACCGGAGCGGTGGCGCATCGGCGTCGATTCGCCGGCCGGTGACGTTAATTTTGCCTCGAATGCCGCGTGTCCATCCGAACTTCATTCCCAGCGCCCCTTCTTTCGTCTGAAATCCGGCTCCGCCCGGTTTAAACACAACCGTTCCGTTTGGCCACAGTCCGAACGGGCCAACTGACAGCAGCGCGTTTCCGTAACTTCCTTCGTTTCGTTCCGAAGAGCCCGCGACGATTCCGTTCGTGGTAGTAACGTGGCACGAATCGGGTCGCGATGCCTGTGCTGAAAGGAAGTCGGGTGGCATAACCGCTACAAGACTCCCGGCAGTGACACAAAAGAGGAAAAGTCTGAGTTTCTTCATTGCGTTCTCCTGTGCCTAACGAGGCGCTCTGAGTACAGAATTGTACAGTCAGGCCGCAACGAAATACCTGACCAAGTGTCAACTCCTGATTTGTCGCGTAACCGGACAATGAAAGCTAGTTTCCGGTAAATGCGTTTATCAGGACTTGGAGATTACTCCCGGGTCGCCCGTCATCTCAGCGCAATCAGGTCCCGCTCTGGAGTTAGCGTTAGCAGAGATATGATTGTGCCATGCAATTTCTCCTCAACCCGGGGTGGGAAGGTCGCCAGCATGAAGGATCCTGGCACCTTGTCCTGTCCCGCCTCACTGTTCTCCTCTTCGCACTAGGCATAGCCGCTACCGCTGTCGCGCAGACTGGGATGGCTTGGCCGGAAGCTGATGAGCTCTTCCACTCCGACCCTCGATGGCTCGGAGCGGACGCCGCCTTTTCCATCGATCTCGGCCAGGGCCGGGTGCTCTGGATGTTCGATGATACGTTCGTCGCTCGCAAGCCGGGCGATGACCGATCGCACTGTGCGTTTGTTCGGAATACAGTTGCAATTCAGTCTGGCTACGATCCTTCGCATGCCACCATAAAGTTTTATTGGCGGACCAGAAGGGGCAGTCCTTCAGAAATGTTCCCGTCTGAGGGTCCGGTATGGATGTGGCCGGGCTCCGGGATCCGCATAGGGAACAGGCTGCTTTTATTCTCTCAACGGGTAGCTTCAGACAGCGCGAAAGATTCGCTTGGATTCAAGTCGGTTGGCTGGAATGCTTACTGGGTGACGAATCCAGACGAGGAGCCAAACCGCTGGAAGTTGAGAATTGCGACTGAAGTCAGCGATACAACACTGATTATGGCGTCGGCGGCACTGCGTGAAGACGGCTTCGTCGATCTCTTCGGCCAAAGTGAGCCCGAACATCACCTCTACATGGCGCGATTGAGCATTGAGAATTTCGCAAAAGGCAAACTCAGCCCACTTCAATGGTGGTCCGATACTGGCTGGCAAACCGATTCATCGAAACGCAGTCCTGTTTTGCGCAATGCGGGGACGGAAACCAGTATGCAGCGCGATCCCGGTGGAATGGGATTTATTGAAGTCAATAGCGAGGGCTTCGGAGCTTCCACTATCGTTATGCGGCGAGCGCGGAATCTTGAGGGACCATGGAGCCCGCCAAAGATGATCTATCGACCACCAGAATCTGATGCGCCAGATGCCTTTGTGTACGCGGGTAAGTCACACCCAGAACTAAAGGGCGCGGATTTGATACTCACCTATGTGGCAAACGGACCGGACGGGAAAGTTGCTAAAGACACGAGTCTTTACTTTCCCCGATTCGTGAAAGTCGAATTGCATAGCTGGGAGCCGACGCAGTAGCTTCCCAAAGCTTCTGGACAGATTGTCGGCAAACCGGAACTTCTCGACGGGCCACGCGGTCAAGTCCTGGTTTGTCGCGTTATCGGACATTGAGAATTGGCCGGTCGGCACATGTTCGGTAAGGGCGTTAGTCAGGCACTCTTTGGCAGCTTTTTGCCTTTTACTTGCCGGAGCTATTGCACCGCGATGCAGTTGCCGCCTGCCGACGAGATGGTCGCAGTCGGTGCGGCATTCCCCATCACATTCATTGCAAATTTCAGGACGCCTGGAGAGCTGAGAAGATAGACACTTCCTGCGCCATCCACAGCAATATTTCCAAGTCCAACGATCGTAGTTGCCGGACCCGAGATGGTTCGAATTGGTGCGACATTTCCAGTCGAACCCGCGCTGAACTCCAAAATGCTGGGCGTCCCTCCCGCAAGATTAGTTCCGTTTGCCGCTACGTAGATATTTCCAGCGCCGTCTACGGCAAGGCCTTGTATCGAATTCATCGTAGTCTCGGAACCTTCCAGAACGTTCGTGGGAGGCACATTTCCGTTCGCGCCGGAGTTGAAGATGAGGATGGATGCAGCAGTCCCCACGAGGGGCGAGTTCGCGACATAAATATTGCCGGCAGAGTCGACCGCGATCTGCCCCGGGAACTGGATATCTGTAGCGCTCCCGGCGATGACCCTGGTTGGGGCGACATTGCCGTTAGCGGTGGATGAAAAAATAGAAATGCCCAGGTCGGCTTGGCTCAAGGTAGTTTGCGCAGAGACATATATGTTTCCAGCGCCATCCACAGCGATCGCGTTGATCGAATTCGAACCGAGAACTTCCAACCCGGTGGCAGCACCTGATATCGTCCGTGTCGGAGTAGCGGTTCCGTTCGCTCCCGGCGCATAGACCAGGATCTCTATTCCCCCATTACCCGAGTTGTCTGGTGCAGAGCCCACGTACACATTTCCTGCGCTATCCACGGCCAGACCATTGAAAAAAAAGTTCGCTGGCGCTTCGATGGTCGAGGTTGGAGATACTGCTCCGTTTGCGGTTGTGGGAAACTCCGCAATGCTTGAGGCTAGTCCCGCCAACGAAACCCCCGACACGTAAACGCTCGAAGCCGCGGGCCCGGTACCTCCGCCGCCGTTTGCCATGCCGCCGCCACCGCAGCTAGAGGTGAGGACGAGCAACGCAACGGCAAAAACGGAGCCGATGGTGACTTTGCAAGTGTGCATAAAATCTCCTCGACGATAAATGTCTCGGATGCGGGGTCCAGTGGCCGTTTTTGACGGGTTTCTTGGGCGAATTGTAGCATCTGTTTCGCGGTTGAGAATCAACACAAAATACAGAGTTGCCGTCCAGCAATCGGCTGAGTCGTGGTTAGTCGCGAGACTGGACACCGAGAATTCGCAGATCGGCACATGTCCGGTAACGGCGTTTACCGGGACCTAGGCTATTAGTTCCGAACGGCTGACCACTCTTCTTGAATAAAAAAGAAGCGCGAACGGAGATTTCCTAACTCAGACGTACATCAAATAGTGACAGCCAATACTGAAGGGATTGCAGGGCAAAACCGCAAAGAATGAGCCCAATGCCGAATACGCCTAGTCGTCGCTCCGGGAGATTGTCGGCGTAATATTCGATGTAAGGATTCACCGCAATTCCTACGCCGGTGACAAGGCCTGTTACCAGGCCCACGCGAATCGCAAATAGCCAGGCGTGGTCCACGTGATGGATCAACGCGCTACAGATTAACGCTGTGCCCGTGTAGCCGACGGTACGCAGTACCGTTCCCCAAAACTGACGACGCGTAAGCCGTGGACGCCGAGACGCTGCATATTCGGCCGCAGGACGCATTCCGCGAGAGTAAGCAAGGATTTGGCCAGCGGTGACCAGAATGGCAAATGCAATGGCGAATCCGAAGCCCACCATCGGATACAGACCGGCTCCGAAAGCAAATCCTCGTACAGCGGCAAACAGTCCTTCCCAAGGCAATGAGTAATGATCCAGCCCGCGAGATGCCCGGCTGAATTCAATCGACAAGGTAATGCCGCTGGCCAAACCGGAAGCCAGCCCAAAGAAGAGACCCAGGCCAAGTCCATAGCCAATACCGAAGACAACGGCGTACGTTACGGCACGGGTAAGCAGGCGCAACGGACCGTGTTGTCCACCCAACAGGTCGTACGCCAGATAGAGACTACCCAGCACATCAAGACAAGTACCCACAATACTGACGACGGCGACGGTGTGGTGGTCCACGCGATGATTGTAGACCTAAAATCTCAGCTACCGGCACTTGTACGGTAAGGGCGTTATCTCTAACGACGCCGACCGTTTCAAGAGATTTTGTTCGTGTTTTTTCCGTGCACCCTCACACCTGTCCCGTGACACGCGAATCGCGTCGCTGTGGCTGCGTTGTTTCACTTGTGTCACCCCAACTAGCTCGGGCCGTTTCCGCTTCATCGATCCGGTGCTGCCCACCAAACATCTCTTCGGTCACGATCGACCATGATGAGTTATGCGAACTCCCCGCAGGGAGGCGGGTCGCCTCATCAATCAGACGGTGACTCTTCGCACCATAACGCTCGCCAGGCATTCCCGCACAGGCACCACCGCTTCTCTGCTGCCTCTGTCCACGACGACAGAACTCCTGGTAATCAATCTGGTCCCGCAACATGATCCACAACCGAATCCCGAGTTTTCGTGCTGCAGCGACTCGCGCTTTCCCCAGACCCTTCTGCACTAATTTGCGCCGATAGAACCGACGGAGTTCCGGGTCCCGGCGCACCGCATGTGCCGCCGCCTCACACCAGAGAAAACGCAACAGCGGATTACCTT
>Ga0210398_10002499_pt1 | contig 17940 bp, 19 predicted proteins | sample IncBWC4OmetaG_FD_161047 | JGI IMG/M metagenome (GOLD analysis project Ga0210398, IMG submission 161047) | Forest soil microbial communities from Barre Woods Harvard Forest LTER site, Petersham, Massachusetts, United States - Inc-BW-C-4-O | ecosystem: Environmental > Terrestrial > Soil >... | reverse complement strand
AAACTGGGTTCCCCCTGTCAACGACTCACAAGTCCATTTTGGGTTACCGAAGACCGGGGAACCGGGGGTTCCCTGGTACAGGGTTACGGGGGTGCTAGAACCTGCACGGGTTTGGAATCCGGCCTTTCTCGAACCGAAACCTCGAACCAAAACGTAGCGCCTCTCTGCCTCCGGTCACTTGCCGTCGCTACTCTTTCCATCGGCGGTATAGTAATTGCTCCGTGCCGCTTCCCGAGAAAGCACTGATTGCCGAGATTCGCCGCCTGGCGCGACCTGCCAGCCGAAGGCAGGCGGATGGTAGCGTCCGCTCCACACACATCTTGACCGGGATCGGAGACGACTGCGCCGTGTTGCGCTTGCCGCCGGGAACCGAATCTCTGGTCACGACCGACTTCAGTCTGGAAGGCATTCATTTCCGCCGCAACTGGCAACCGCCGGAATCCGTCGGTCATCGCTGCCTGGCTCGCGGGCTGAGTGACATTGCGGCCATGGGCGGAGAGCCTGTGGCGGCTTTCCTGTCGCTCGCTCTGCCGCGCGACTTGCCCCAAGCCTGGGTCCGACGCTTTCTCGGCAGCCTGATCAGCCTGGCGGATAAGTTCGGCGTCACCCTCGCCGGAGGCGACACCGCCGAATCCCCTAAGGGAGTCCTTGCCGACATCGTTGTGGTCGGAGCCGCGCCCAAGGATAGGTCTGTGCTGCGATCCGGCGCGCGCGCCGGCGACCGCATCTTTGTCAGCGGGGAACTCGGAGGGTCGGCCGCCGCGCTGCTGCAAATGATGGCCAAGCCGAAGAGGAAGCTGAATCCGCGGGATTATCCCCGCCACTTCTATCCCGAGCCGCGGATCCCACTGGGCCGCATTCTTAGCAAGAAAGGCCTGGCCTCGGCCATGATTGATACCAGCGACGGCCTCTCCACCGACCTGGCACATCTGTGTGCAGAAAGCGGCGTGGGAGCGGAGCTCGACGCCACACTCATTCCCCGTGCCCGCGTCGGAAAGCCTGCGCGTGAGGTCAGCCTCGACCTGGCCCTGCACGGCGGCGAAGACTACGAACTGCTGTTCACCGCCCGCCCCGGCAAGCGCATTCCCCAAGAAATTGCAGGAGTCGCACTGACCCAGATCGGACGTATCACTCGTTCCCGGAAGATTGTTCTACGCGATGCCACGGGTGATAGCTGCAAGCTTGTGCCGAAAGGCTGGGAGCATTTCCGCCGTTAGCGATTACCTCCGTACCTCCGTTCCTACTCTGTCTCTACTCTCGCGCGCAAAACCAGACTAGAGTAAAAGCATGTCGTCCCGTAAATTGCTCCTCCACGCTTTCGCTCTCTGGTTCACGGTCACGTTAACGGTCGCAGCGTCCGGGGAAAAAAAGCAGCCGCCTCCGCCGCCAGCGCACGCCACTGCGCCGTCGCCCGCGGTCACCGACGAACTCATCCACAAACAGTTCGGGGATAACTGTTCTCTGCTGCCGGGACCGCCGCAGTTTGTCGCCGATATGGATGACGACGGCATCGACGACCTCGTGGTCGCCGCCCGCTGCAAGAACCCCATGGCCGACAAAGACGAATTCAGCTTCGCCGTCGCCGACCCCTATGACAGCTTTTTCGGCTACAGCGATGTGAAAATCACGTCCATGTTCGCCTCCGACGAACCCGATCGCCGCGGCATCAGCTTGCTCATCATCCACGGCGGAGAAAAAGATGCATGGCGGGCTGAAAAGCCTAAAGCCAAGTTCGTGCTGATCAATGTGCCCTTTGGGACCCTCACCGTGAAAAGACTAGCGCTGAAGAAGAAAACCATCCTCGGCATTTACATGGAAGAAAAAGGCGAGGGCGAAAACACATCTTCCGTCATCTATTGGGACGGAAAAAAATACCGGTACCAGTCGTTGGGTTCGACCATGGAGTAGAGAAATTGTTCATTTTGAATGTTGAATGTTGATTGCTGATTGGAAAACCTGTTCGGCCATCAGAATCAACAATCAGCAATTGACCTATCTCACTTCTGCTCGCTGCGCCAGTACGGAAATTCTTTCGTCCCCACCCGATTCACATTGGCCTCTGCGAATTCACAGACTCGATCGAGCGCAGCCTGCAACTCGGCTGTATAACGCTCGACGTCTTCGTCCGTTGCTCCGGCGGGCACGTGGATGAGTTTGCCGAAGCGCAGCAGCACCCGCGAGAAGGGCTTCGGAATCATCAGGCGATCCCAGGTATTCAGCACCCAGGCACGATCGATCGCGGCGTGAAACATGCTCAATGGGACTCCCGCCGATCGCCCCAGTGCGACCGGCCCCGGCTTCACTTTGCGGCGCGGGCCGCGGGGACCATCGAGCGAGAACGCGACCGTCCAGCCTTCGCCTAGCGCGCGCCGCAGGCCGAGCAACGCCCGCACGGCATTGCGGCTGCTCGAACCTTTCACGGCGACAAAGCCAAACTTCTGGATGATCCGGCCCATGTACTCGCCGTCATAACTGTTGCTGCTCATCACCCGCACGCCTTCGTTGCGCCAGACGTGCGTTGCCGGGAGGATGCAGGAGTGCCAGAACGAAGTGACCAGCGGCCGCTGCTCCACCGTTTCCTGCGCGCCGTCTTCGTAAGAGACAGCCACGCGCAGAGTCAGGCCGATCAGGCGAATGATCCAGTATCCCAAGAAGATAATGATGCGCAGAACAATGCGCTGGCGAAGCGTGAAGCGGTTGACGCCAGTGGCAGTCTGCCCCGGCGCGGGCGCGTCGCGAGTGCTGGCTTCGGGCACGAAGCTATTGTAATCGCAGGGAGAAATTGATGATTGCTGATTGGTGATTGGTGATTGAAAACCTGTTTTCCAATCAGCAATCAATAATCAGCAATCAACAATTTCCCGACCCTCGCGGCCTAATTCTCGAGGTAAGAGTCGATCCAGGTCTTGACTTTCTGCCGCCGCTCGTCCGCGGCGTCGAACCGCACACCCAGCGAGTGGGGCTTGCGCCAGCTCACCACTCCACGCACATTGACGCGGGGCAAAGTCATCAGGGCAAAAGACACCTCAACGTTCGTTCCGATAGAGAATTCTTCCGCGCTTTTGATCGACATGCCACCGGAGCTGACTTCGATGCTGCTCGCGCTGATGCGCCGGGAATCTCCGACGATGGAGACTTCCGTCATCACCGGAATGCGCACGTAGCGCCGGAACTCATGCAGTACCAGCATGCGCGTGGCCCGTATCAGCTTAAGAGCGGCCGGCCGCTCCAGCGGTTCGCTGAACATGGCGTTGATGCCGTACTTGGAATAGCTCATGCTTTGTTGCGCGTTGCCGCCCACGCCGTAAATCACGCAGCGGCTGTTCGAGGGCGACGAGCGGGCCGCTTCCATCACGGAATCGGCTCCGTCTTGCAGGCTCAGCACGCAAGCCTCGAATTTTTCTTTCTTCAGGCGCTCGGCCGCGTTGGCGGTCACGACCACGGTTTCAATGCCGAACTGGCGAAAACCTTCCGTCAGCAGCGCGCGGGCGGGCTCATTCAAGCCCACGAGGGCGGTACGGGCCGCGGCTTTCCGGACAATAGGGGCAGGGGCAAGGTTGAGAGGTGTGGCGAAAGCTTTATCCATGTTGAGGGGAAGACTCCACTTTCAAAACCATTGTGAATGCGGTCAGCAAAGTTGAAAAGACACAAAGGGTCAACCAGCGAAGTACCAAAGTGTCGTTACTTTTTCCGCGCCCGCGAGAGAGGACATTACGAGGCAGAACTGCGGTGAAATGAAGGAGTTACGCCAGTGCCCCAATTGGGAAGGAGTCTCTGCGCGGGAAACTTACTCGCTCCAGCGCTTGAACAGTAGCGCGCCGTTGGTGCCGCCGAAGCCAAACGAATTCGACATGGCGTATTCGATTTCCGCTTTGCGCGCGTGATTCGGAACCAGATCCATGCCGGCGGTATCGGGATCGGGATTTTCCAGGTTGATGGTAGGAGGCAGAATCTGATCGCGCAGCGCCAGCACCGTAATGCCGGCTTCGAGTCCTCCGGCGCCGCCCAGCAGGTGCCCAGTCATCGACTTGGTGGAACTCACGGCGATCTTGCGCTCGCCAAAAAAATTGCGGATGGCGTGGGCTTCGAGCGTGTCGCCGATCGGAGTCGAAGTGCCGTGAGCATTCACGTATCCCACCATGTCGGGGGTGATGCCAGCATCGCGCACCGCGTTGCGCATGACGCGGAAACCGCCTTCATGCTCGGGCGCGGGCTGGGTCATGTGGTAGGCATCGCCGCTCATGCCGTATCCAGCAACCTCCGCCAGAATGTGGGCGCCGCGCTTGCGGGCAAATTCCAGTTCTTCCAGGATCATGATGCCCGCGCCTTCGCCCATGACAAAACCGTCGCGGTCTTTGTCCCAGGGACGGCTAGCTCGCTCGGGCTCGGCGTTGCGCGTGGAGAGCGCGCGCATGGCGGCAAATCCGCCCACGCCCATGGGAGTAATCGCCGCCTCGGCGCCGCCAGCAATCATCACATCAGCGTCATTGTGCTGGATGATGCGGTAAGAATCTCCAATCGAATGCGCGCTGGTGGTGCAGGCCGTCGCCGTCGCCTCGTTCGGTCCCTTGGCTCCGTGACGCATCGAAACCTGTCCGGCTGCAAGATTGATGATGGCCGCCGGAATGAAGAACGGAGAAATCTTGCGCGGGCCGCCTTCGACCAGCGCATAGTGTTCGCGTTCGATAATGTCGAATCCTCCGATCCCCGACCCGATGTGAACTCCGACGCGCTCGTCATTCTCGGGCGTAATCTTCAGTTCCGACATTTTCAGCGCTTCATCGGCAGCCGCGATGGCCACATGAATGAAGCGCCCCATTTTCTTGACTTCTTTTTTTTCGATGAAATTCAGGGGGTCGAAGTTCTTGACCTCGGCGGCAATCTGGCAGGCAAAGGCAGTGGGGTCGAAGCTGGTGATGCGAGCCACGCCGCTCTTGCCCGCAAGCACGGACTTCCATACCACGTCGGTGGAATTGCCCACGCCGCAGATCAAACCGAGGCCTGTGACTACGACCCTGCGTCCCAAATCTATTTCCCCGCTTTCGCGTGCTTGCCGATGTAGTCCACAGCATCCTGCACGGTGCGGATCTTCTCGGCATCCTCGTCGGGGATCTCGATGTCGAAAGCTTCTTCGAAAGCCATCACCAGTTCCACGGTGTCGAGCGAATCCGCGCCCAAGTCGTCCACGAACGACGCGCTCGATGTGACTTCGCCCTCATCCACTCCCAACTGCTCCACGATTATCTGTTTTACCTTCTCGTCTACGGCTGCCATGTTTCTCCTCGTTTGCCTCGATTAGATTTAAATTCGGCGCTCGCGCCTCAAAATCAAGAACTCTTTGAATTACTTCACATCCGAATTTCCGTTCATCTCATTATTCCCGCTCATCTCAATTTCGTGGTCGAGCTTTAGCCCATAACTCGGTCACAATCTTACGCACTGCGATACGAAAAAAAGCGAGTGTTTAGTGTAATTGTCCTGTTGAATTAGTGTAAAGGAAGTGCCGCGCCATTTCCGGCGAAGCTTCGGCTGACTTGGGATTGCACTCTTGAATCCTAAAGGCTGGCCGTTGCCGGGGTCAAACGTGGAAAGGGTTATGATGAGGCCTTAGCCGGTAACCTTCTATGCGTGCCGTTGTCCAACGCGTCAGCCAAGCGAAAGTTACCATCAACGCTCGGGCGAGCAACGAGTGGACCAGCGGTGAGATCGGCCTTGGCTTGCTGGTTTTGCTGGGCGTGGAGCGCGAAGATACCGAGGCCGACGCAACCTACCTGGCGGAAAAGATCGCTGGTCTCCGCGTTTTCGAAGACGAAGACGGCAAGATGAACCGCAGCGTGCAAGATGTGGGTGGCAGCGTGCTGGCGGTCTCGCAATTTACTCTTTACGGAGACGTGCGCCGCGGCAAGCGCCCATCATTCGATGCCGCAGCTCCGCCGGAACACGCTCGGCGCCTGTATGAGTTTTTTGTCGAGCGCATCCAAGCCGCCGGCCTGCGCTGTGAAACCGGCCGCTTCCAGGAAATGATGCAGGTGAAACTGGTGAACGACGGGCCGGTGACGATTCTGCTGGATTCGAAGAAGGAGTTTTAGCGTCTATGCAGTTCGGAGAATTAATTCAGAGGCGCACGCTGGCGGGAATTCTCCTTCTTCTGCTCCCGGTATGCGCCCCTGCGCAGGCGAATCCGCCCGTGTTTGACGATGCAGTCCTAAAAGCAACCACCGCTCGAGAGCGCGACGATGTGCCCCAGGCCATCGAACTCTACAGTCAAGCCGTACAGCTCAAACCGGATTGGCCTGACGGCTGGTGGTTCCTGGGATCGCTGCGATACGAAGCAGAGGCCTACGCTGCGGGTCAAGATGCTTTGACTCACTACATCACGCTCGTTCCCGACGCCGGTCCGGCATGGGCGCTGCGAGGCCTGTGCGAGTTCGAAACCGGCGAGTATTCGCAATCCCTAACCGACATCCAGCGCGGGTTGTCGCTAGGTGCAGGGAAACAGCCGGGCCCCGAAAAAATTCTTCGCTACCACGAAGCGCTCCTACTAACGCGCCTCGGAGAATTTGAGCGCGCCCTGCAAGAGTACGCGCCACTGGCCGGCGGCAAGGTGCCCAACCAGGAATTATTGGTCGGCATCGGCTTGGCCGGGTTGCGGACGCCGCTGCTGCCAAAGGAACTAAGAGCGGACAAGCAAGACCTATACATGGCAGCCGGCAATGCCGCCTTCCTGTTCATGTCAGGAGATGAAACAGCTGCACAACGGGAGTTTCAGAATCTGTTTCAGCGGTTTCCAACAGCTGCCAACGCGCATTATCTGTACGGCTCCCTGTTGTTCCCCTCAGACGCCGATGAGGCAATCACCGAATTCAGACGGGAGTTGGAGATTGCGCCTTCCAATGCCGCGGCTCAACTGATGGTGGCCTGGGATTCTCTGCTTCGAAGCGATTTCCCCACAGCGCTCGTCTACGCTCAGAAGGCTCTGGCCGAAGAGCCTTCGCTCCCCTTAGCTCGGCTTGTGCTCGGTCGCGCGCTGGTGGAAACTGGAGATGTGAAGGGTGGCACGGAACTCCTCGAAAAGGAGCAGCAGCTTGAGCCGGACAATCTTGAGATCCATTTCGCGCTGGCCAAAGCCTATTCCAAGTCTGGCCGCAAAGACGATGCCAGGCGCGAGCGTTTGCTATGCTTCCAGATTGAGAAGAATGCGACAACCCAGGAGGAACGCCGCTAACATATTTCCCGGCATTTTGATCTGGGCCACTTTGATCTTAGCCACCTTGATTCCGGCCGGCGTGCCAGCCCTGGCCCAGCAGCGAGCGAACCCTTCAGCATCAGCCTGTGTGCATTGCCACGCTGCGCAGGCTACAAGTCAACCGCTAACCCCGATGGGCCGGGCAATCGAACTCACCGGAGCCAATCCCACTCTCAAAGCGCACCCTAAGATGACGCTCCGCAAGGGTGCATATTCCTACACAGTTGAAACCGTGGGCGACAAGAGCACCTACACCGTCACGGATGGCACCACCAGGCTCTCCGTGCCCATTCGCTGGGGCTTTGGAACCGGCGGCCAGACCTGGGTTTTGGAGCACCAAGGCAAGCTCTACGACAGCCTGGTGAGCTACTACCCGTCCATCGACGGCCTCGAAATCACCATGGGAGAGGAGCGGGTTATACCGCACACGGTCGAGGAAGCGATGGGAAGAGAACTGACGCCGCGTGAAACCAAGGCCTGCTTCGGGTGTCACGCTTCCAACGCCGTGATCGATCGCAAGCTGACTCTCGATTCCATGGAACCCGGGGTGACCTGTGAGCACTGCCACGTGGGCACGAACGCTCATCTCGTGGATGCGCTTCAGGGCGTGTTTGATTCCGCGCCGCCCAAGCTCGGGAAGCTATCCTCAGAAGATGTTTCGAGCTTTTGCGGCCAATGTCACCGTACCTGGGAGGCAGTGATGCGAGGCCATTTCAAGGGTGAGATCAATGTCCGCTTCCAGCCTTACCGCCTGGCCAACAGCAAGTGCTTCGATGGAGCCGATCCCCGCATCAGTTGTCTGGCCTGCCACGATCCTCACCAGGATGTTGTCCGCGAAGATTCTTCGTACGATCCGAAATGTCTGAGCTGCCACGCCGTTTCTACTCAACCCGTATCTGCCACGGCTCGGGCAACAGCGCCGCCGTGTCCGGTGGCAAAGGCGAATTGTGCGAGTTGCCACATGCCGAAGGTCAACCTCCCCGGCGGACACATGTCGTTTACCGACCACGAGATCCGCATCGTAAAACCTGGAGAGCCTTATCCCAATTAGCCGTCCTCACTAGCGATCCTCGGACCGGGAGCAATCCGGCCGGCGGGAATCGTTTATCATTTAAAAAACTTCCAGGAGATTCTATGTCTGCAAGCGTTGGCTCTACCGCTCCCGACTTCACCCTCAAAGATCAGAATCAGCAGGAAATCTCTCTCAGCAGCTTCCGTGGCAAGAAGCGGGTCGTCATCGTTTTCTATCCTCTCGATTGGAGCCCGGTCTGCACCAAAGAGCACGCGTGCTTCGTCAACGACATGAAAAAATTCGACGCGCTCGACGCACAGGTGCTCGGAATCAGCGTCGATAGCGTGTGGTCGCACAAAGCCTATGCCGATAAGATGGGCATCCAGTATCCGCTGCTCGCCGACTTTCAGCCGCGCGGCGCCGTAGCCAGCAAGTACGGCGTTTTCCTCGAAGACAAGGGCATCACCGGCCGCGCCATCTCAATCATTGACCGCGAGGGGAAACTGGCATGGCACAAGAACTACGATATTCCGGTCGTGCCGGGCGTGGAGGAAGTGGCAAAGGCGTTGGAGGCGGTGAAGTGATGAATATTTCCCCCAGACGAATCTGGTCGAAGACGGGCCGCTTGAAGTTCTAGCGGGCCTGCAAAATCGCATCCGCCACACGCGCCGCTTCGACCGCCGCCTTCACATCATGGGTCCGAACGATGTGCGCGCCCTTGAGAATCAGCGCGGTCTGAGCCGCCAGTGTTCCATAGAGTCGGTCTTCCACTGGAGCATCTTTCCCGTCTCTGGCCAGCATGCGGCCAATAAACGATTTCCGCGAAGTGCCCGCCAGCAGCGGAAATCCCGCCGACTGCAATTCGCTGAAGCGCCCCATCAACGGATAGTTTTCGTCGAAACTCTTTCCGAATCCGAAGCCGGGATCGAGCACGATACGCTCGCGCCGCACCCCCGCCAGCACGGCCTTCTCGGCCCACTCTTTAAGTTCGCGTTTCACCAGCAGCACGATGTCGCCTGGCGGCGGCAGCCTGCGCCACTCTTCGGGGCGTCCGCGCATGTGCATCAGAACCGCGCCACATTTAAGGTCGGCGACCGTCTTCGCCATCTGCGCATCCCAGCGAAATCCGCTGACGTCGTTCACGATCTCCGCTCCCGCGCCGACGGCCGCGCGCGCCACAGCAGATTTGTAAGTGTCGACCGAGAGCACGGCCGCGGGATACTTTCGCTTCAACTCGACAATGACCGGAAGCACTCTCCTGAGTTCTTCTTCTGCGCTGACGGCAAGCGCGGGCATACTGACAGCCGCTGCGTTCACCGCCGCCTTAGGGCTCGCGCCTGAACTTTTTTTCGCGTCGACTGGGTTCGTCACACCGGCCTCGACGTGAGCTCCGGGACGCGTCGATTCTCCGCCAATGTCGATAATGTCTCCGCCTTCGTCCAGCAATCGCCCGGCGTGTTCAACGGCCTGATCGCGGTCCATGAACTGGCCGCCATCAGAAAACGAATCAGGGGTGACGTTGAGGATGCCCATGATCAGCGTGCGCTTGCCCAGTTCCAGCGCTCGCCCCCCCAAGTTCCATTGAAAGACAGGTCTCATGCGGACGATTCTACGCGGCATGATTCTAACTGAACGGCGCAGGCGGGACTGCGCGCCTGAATGCGCTATCGGCGCCGCACCGCAGCCTCGCGCTTGCGCACGACGTAGGCCGCGCCGGGACCCGTGCCGGTCGGCGGCTTGCGCATCCCGTCGAGCAGTTCTTTCAGCACGGTCGCGTTATTGTGGGTTTCGTTCTTCGAGGCAAAGAGCAGAGTCAGGCGTTTTCTCTTGTGGGCCAGTTGGTACAGCCGGAGCAGCGCGTCCTGGGCCTCAGGCTGCGCCAATTCCTTCAAATATTTCTTGCGGAAATTCGGCCACTGAGAGTCCTGCTGACGCTGCAGCGGGGCGTGACCTGGCCGCGCATGATCGGATAGGAGATGATACGACTGGGCATGATACCAGCGGCGCAGTTCGTCGGAAGGGGCTAGGTCCTTCAGCCATTCGTCGACTGCTGCGCGCGCCTTGGTAAGGCCGCGCGGCCACAGCCGGTCGACCAGCACACGCACGCCGTCGCTGCGCGATGCTGCTTCATAGACTCGCTTGATCACCACTGCCATGCGTGAGGGAAAGCCTCGCTCTTACTCGTTTGCTCTATCATTGTAAAGGGGCGGGCAGCGCCGCGTGTCGCGAGATCGTCGCGACACGGAAACGGTTCACGGCATCGAGGGAGAACACGTTGACCAGGGAGTGCTGGGGAAAGTTGTTTAGAAACCGTCGCGCTGCACCCGCTTTCGGAACGCTTGCACTTCTGCTGGCGTTTGCCACAGTCTGCGCTTGCGACGTCGAGCGCCGCAAGTCCGACGCCGAGTTGGGACTCAACCCGCAACAGTCCGCCGGCCGAAAAATCTACGACTCCCACTGCAACCGCTGTCATGAACCCTATTCAACCCGTGGCAAGAAAGGCCCGGGTCTCAAGGGAGTTTTCCAGCACAAATATCTTTCTCTCAGCGGCCTGCCCGCCAACGATGAGCGCGTCACCGACATCATTCGCCTCGGCCGCAACGAAATGCCCGGCTACAGCCAGACACTCAGTGCGCAGGACGTTCAGGATCTACTGGCGTATCTGCATACGTTGTAGCCGCGCTTGCGGCTGACAGAAGGCATTGCGTCGATTTCATGGGATAATCCGGATGGTGCAATCCTGCGATGGTGCAATCCTGAAATGAAAAGCACGTCGAAGTCAGAGCTCCTGCGCGAACTGCCTTCTGTCGACGCAGTACTGCGAATGCCCGCCGTGGAAGCGCTCGCGCGCGATCACGGACCTGCGCCCGTCGCTGCCGCAACCCGCGCCGTGCTCGCACGTCTGCGGGAAGCGGTCGCTTCCGGATTGCTCGATCGACCCGGACTGCAACTTGCCCTGGACGGACTGAGCAACGCGGTCGAGGAACATCTGCGTCGGGCGCTCAGCCCCTCGCTGCGTCCAGTGATCAACGCGACCGGCGTCATTCTGCACACCAATCTCGGCCGCGCACCGCTGCCCGAGGCCGCGCTTTCCCATATCCGCGAAACCACCGGACGATTTTCCAATTTAGAGTTCGATATCGATTCCGGCGCGCGTGGCAAGCGCGACACGCACGTCGACCGCCTGTTTCGCAGTCTGCTGAGCGATAGCGCCACGGCTCATGTAGCGACAGCCGCCACGGCTGTCCCACTCGAGCCTGCCCTGAGCGAGCGCAGCGAGCCGAAGGGGCGAATCCCGGCGGATCCTTCCAACTCTGTCTCCACCATCGTCGTAAACAACAATGCCGCCGCAGTCCTGTTGGCGCTTAACACGCTGGCCGAAGGTGGCGAAGTAATCGTCTCGCGCGGCGAACTGGTCGAGATAGGTGGATCCTTCCGCATTCCCGACGTCATGTCGAAGTCGGGCGCAACGCTGCGCGAGGTCGGCACCACCAATCGCACGCGCGTCGCCGACTACGAAAGCGCCATCACCGAACGCACTCGGCTGCTGTTGCGCGTGCACCGCTCGAATTTTGAGATCACCGGATTCACCGAGCAGGCGTCGACCTCTGAACTGGTTGCTCTCGCTCGCGAGCGCGGCGTACCACTAATGGAAGACCTGGGCAGTGGCGCGCTCGTCGACCTGCAGAACTTCGGCATCAGCGGCGAGCCCAGCGTGCTCGACAGTCTGCGCGCCGGAGTCGACATCGTGACCTACAGCGGTGACAAGTTGCTGGGCGGTCCGCAAGCCGGGCTGATTAGCGGCCGCGCCGATCTTGTCGCGCGCATGCACGCCAACTCCCTGTTCCGCGCCCTCCGCGTCGATAAGCTCACCTACGCCGCCCTTGAGGCCACGCTGCTGGCGTACGTGAAGCGCGATCACGACGCCATCCCCACGCTGAAGATGATGCGCCTGACGAAAGACGAGATCGCCCAGCGCGCCGAAGCCCTGGCGGCGCAGATCAGGTCGTCGCAATTAAAAGTGGAACCGGAATCGAAATCGCAATCGAAACTCAACATCGAAGTCATCGATGGTAAATCGGTAATCGGCGGCGGCGCCGCGCCGTCCTCGGTTCTGCCGACTCGACTGCTCGCTTTAAGTTGCGAAGACCTCAGCGCCGACGAGCTGTCCGCCCGCCTCCGCGCCTCCGATCCGCCCATCATTACACGCGTTGAACAAGGACGCGTCCTGCTGGACCTCCGCACCGTGTTTGAGGATCAGGATCCCATCATTGCGACCGCGCTCGAACGAATCGCATCGTAGCCCTTCCGCATCCAAGCTCTGTTGGCCGTTCTCTACACCATCGGGCATTCCACCCGCACGATCGACGAACTAATTGCGGCTCTGGCAGCGCATCAGATTCAGACTCTCGTTGACATCCGAGCGTTCCCCATGTCACGCCGTCTGCCGCAGTTCAACCGCGATTCTCTCGAAGAAACCTTGCCGGCAGCGGGAATCCACTATCAGTGGATGAAGGCGCTGGGCGGCTATCGCAAAAAGATTCTCGAAGAGTCGCCGAATATCGCCCTGCGCAACCAGAGCTTCCGAAACTACGCCGACTACATGCTCTCGCCGGGATTCGAGCAGTCAATAACCGAACTCCTCGCGCTGGCCGAAAATTCCCGAACCGCCTACATGTGCGCCGAGCGCCCCTATTTTCGCTGTCACCGCATGTTAGTTTCCGACTGGCTCGTCGCTCACGGGCATCAGGTCTTACACATCGATGGTTCCGGTCCGGTGAAACCGCATACTCTCACCGCAGAGGCCCGCATCATCGACGATCGTCTGATCTATCGTGGCGATCGCTTGCTGTAAGATTCAAACGAAGGTCTTGAATATGATCGTAGGCACAGGCATTGACATCGCCGAAGTCCCCCGCATCCGCCAGTCCATCGAGCGCTTTGGAGAGCGTTTTCTGCAACGCATTTTCACTCCCGGCGAGATTCGCTATTGCGATTCCAAAGCTAATCGATTCGAGCGTTATGCTGCGCGCTTCGCCGCCAAGGAGGCCGCCATGAAAGCACTGGGCACCGGCTGGAATCATGGCGTACGCTGGCGCGATTGTGAGGTCACCCGCATGCCTACCGGCCGGCCCACTATGACCTTCCACGGGAAGGCAGGAGAATTCGCCGCGAGACTTGGCGCGAAAAATGTTGCCCTATCGATATCGCACACCCAAGAGCAAGCAATTGCCCAAGTGATTCTCGAAAGCTAAAGAGCGCTGCGGTACTCACCACCAATCTGAATCCCCTCATCTGCTAGACTGTCGCCTCGAATCCAAATATGCCCGTCATCGCAACGACTTCTGCCCCAACTTCGAGTAGTAATGAAATCGCGGAAAAAACTCTCCTGGCGGCCCTGGCTCTCACCAGCTTCTCTGCTCTTTTGCTGGAACTCGCGCTGACCCGGCTCTTCTCCGTCGTGCTCTTCTATCATTTCGCTTTTCTCGCGATTTCGATTGCGTTGCTCGGGCTGGGCGCAGGAGGTGTGTTCGCCTACCTGCTGAAGGCTAGGCTAGCCGCTACGGCCACGCGCACCCTCGCCGCACGGTTGTGCATGACGAACTCCGTGGTCGCGCTCATCGTGTTGGAAATCGTGCTGCATGTTCCCGTCGCCTTGCAAGTCTCGTGGGCAAACTTCGGGCGGCTCACAGCACTGTATTTGGCCGCTGCCGTTCCTTTCTTTCTGACTGGCCTTCTGTTCGCAGTCGTATTCGCGCGCGAGACCAGCCGCATTCCGCGGCTCTACGGCGCCGACCTGTGCGGCGGAGCTCTGGCCTGCCTGGCGGTTGTCCCCTTGCTGAACTGGGTAGGTGGACCCAACGTCATTCTGGTTGCTGGAGCCGCCATGGCCGCTGCCGGCGCGATCTGGGCTGAATTCCGTTCGCAGCGCAGAAATGCAGCGCTGCTGGCGCTCGCGCTGCTGGTGTTGATCGGGGCAAATTATTCCGGCCGCCTGATCGACGTGGTCTACGCCAAGGGTATGTTCCGCGATCCGGCGTGGGTCGAGTTCGCGCGCTGGAATGCGCTCTCGCGCGTGGAAGTCGACCGCCAGGGTCAGGCCAAGGCCATCGTCATCGACGCCGACGCTTCCACCTACATCATGAACGCCGACGTGGCGCAGTGGCACAACACCGAGTGGGAGGACGACCTGATGTCCGCGCCGCCCGCGCTGGCCAACGTGCTGCGGCCGCACGGTGAGTTCGCGATTATCGGCCCTGGAGGCGGCGTCGACGTTCTGCGCGCGGTCGCGAACGGCAGTCCCAGCGTGACAGGAATCGAAATCAATCCCATCATCGCGACGACGATCATGCGTGGCCGCTACGCCGACTATTCGCAGCATCTTTATGATAGGCCGGACGTGCATATTCACGTCACCGACGGCCGGTCGTTTCTGCGCTCGACGCCGCAGACATTCGACGTCGTGCAGATGACGCTAGTCGATACCTGGGCCTCGACCGCTGCCGGAGCCTTCGCGCTGAGCGAAAATAATCTCTATACCGTCGAAGCTTTCCGCGAATATTTCGATCACCTCAAGCCCGATGGCATGGTCGCCATCACGCGATGGGAATTCCGCCATCCCCGCGAAGCCTTGCGCATCGTCGCGGTCGCCATGGAGGCGCTGCATCGACTCGGGGTGGCCAATCCCGCCCGCAACTTTATCGTCGCATCGCAGGGAGCGCTCAACGAAGACGGCATCCCGGTGGTGGTGCTGGCGAAGAAGACTCCGTTCACGTCCGCAGAAGAAGCGGCCGTCACCAATCATCTCGACAACTTCCGGCAACTCAACCCGCTGTATCTGCCTTCACACCCCGGGCAAAATCCGTTTTCCGATCTGATCGCGAGCAACGATCCTTATGCGTTCGCGCGCGGCTACGCCTACAACGTCGCACCTGTCACCGACAACGCGCCCTTCTTTTTTTTCACTCTGAAGCCCGCGCAGATCCTCGGCGAAAAAGGGTTACGCTCCGGCATCGACTGGAAAGTAAACCTGGGCGTGCTGGTGCTTCTTCTGGTGCTGGTGATTTCTCTGGTCGCGGTGCTGGCATTTCTGGTTCTGCCCCTGATTTTGAGAAGGACTATTTTGAGAACCGCTTTGAGAAACCGGAACGCCCGCCAGTCGCCGCTTCCGCTCCTTTATTTCGTTGCCGTTGGGTTGGGCTACATCCTGGTCGAGATCGCCTTCATCCAGCGCTTCGTGCTGTTTCTCGGCCATCCCACTTACGCGCTGACCGTTGTGATTTTCCTGCTGATGCTCTCCAGCGGCGCGGGGAGCCTGTTTTCACGCCTCTGGCTGCCGCGCACGAACCTGGGCTGGGTGCCGCTCGTGCTGGTCATCGTGACCCTTCTTGCCGACGTATTGTTCCTGCCCGGCCGTTTGGCGGCGCTGGTCGGCCTGGACTTCGGCTACCGCCTGCTGGTCAGCAGCGTTCTTCTCATTCCTCTGGGATTCGTCATGGGCATGCCGTTCCCCACCGGCCTGCGCGCACTTGCTGCAATGCCCGCGCCGGAATTTCTCACGGGTCCAGATGCTTCCGACAATTCCGTCGAATGGGCCTGGGCCATGAATGCGGCGGCCAGCGTGCTCGGCTCTGTGCTGGCCATGGTCATCGCCATACAGTTCGGACTGACCGTCACTCTGACCTGCGGAGCAGCCGCGTACCTGCTCGCACTCCTGCTCTTGCCCGCGCTGCGGACGAATGCGGCCTAGGCCGGGCTCCGGTTTTGTTATCATGCTGCGATGGGCGAGCAGCGAGGAACCGGCGGCGACTGCGAGTTGTGGGCGCGGCCGGCACAATCGACTCAGCCTGGCATCCAGACTGGCATCATAAGGAAATCATTTGCCTAGCCAGAAGCAGCTCAAATGGTCGCAGTTGAAGGTTGGGGTCACGGTGATCGCGGCCGGTCTGACGCTGGGTGTTCTTGTGTTCCTCATGTCCGGAACCTCCGGGCTTTTCACTCCCCGCATCACGCTGAAGTCTTATTTCGATAACGCAGAAGGGCTGCGTGACGGCGCCCCGGTGCGTCTAGCCGGTGTGGACATCGGGAACGTGATCCATATCCGCATTGTTCCCGACAAGGACAAGCAACTCACGCCCGTCGAAATCACCATGAGGGTCAGCACGAAATACAGCTACGACCTGCGCCGCGATTCGATGTCCTCGCTCGACACCGCCGGCGTGCTCGGCGAAACTTATGTCGATATCGAGAGCGGTCAGGCAGTCGGTCTTCCGGCGCGAGATGGAGACACGCTGCCCACGCAGGTGCATCCCGACTTCAACCAGGTGGTGCGCGCCAGCCAGGGCACGCTCGAGAACATGGACGCTCTGTTGAAGCGCGCCGATCGTATTCTGGCCTTCGCCGAAAGCGGCAAGGGCTCGCTCGGAAAACTCATCTACGATCCCACTCTGTACAACCGCCTTTCCTCAACCGTCGCCGACCTGCAGAAGATGGTGGGGGAGATCGCTAGCGGGCAAGGCAGTCTGGGCGCGCTGATCAGCCGTAGCGAAGCCTACGACAAATTCATCTCCACCCTCGACAAGATGAATGGCGTAATCGATGACATCCAGGCCGGCAAAGGCACCGCCGGAAAGTTCGTAAAAGATCCGGCGCTCTACAACAATGCCAATGACACCATCGCCAACATCAAGAAGCTGACTGAAGACATCAACGCCGGCAAAGGCACCATCGGCAAGCTCGCCGAGGACGAAGAGCTGGCCAAAAAGCTCGACACCACGATCACAAAACTATCGGAATTGACCACCGAACTCGAAGCCGGCCAGGGCACCGCCGGCAAGCTCTTCAAAGACGAATCTCTCTACAACAACGCCGACCAGATGCTGACCGAAACCCGCGCCCTGGTCAAGGCCGTCCGCGAAAATCCCAAGAAGTACCTCAGCATCAAGCTGCACATCTTCTAATCGGTGTACCGCGACGGATGTTTATAACGCTGCGGGTGCCCCATGTCTCGCGTCTTTTGCGAGACGTGGGGATTTGGGTAGGTCCCACGGCTTTAGCCGAGTCGAAGGGTTGGTGTAGGGCACGACGTGCCATTTGGACCGAGAAAAGATCGGGGCTTCAGCCCCTGAAGTACGTCTCAGTGCTCACCGATTCCAAACACCCCGCCCAGCATCAGAATGACGAGCACGCCCAGAGCAATCCATCCATACTTCCAGTCTTTCTCCCGAAAAAATAAATAGCACGCGACAATCACGCGCACGACTGGCGTGGCTAGCATCAACAGCACTCCGGCCCGCTCAATCTCGAGCGGAATGCGGCCGCCAATGAACAACCCCGTCATCAGCCCGGTCAGCATGATGAAGAAGCAGCTAAATGCGCCGATGCGCAGCACCCATGCCACGGCGCGGTCGAACTCCGGTTCCCGCACCTGGCTCATAACCACCCCCGCATGAGGTGCAGAATCAAGTGTCCCGCAAGGTAAAACATCACGCCCACCAGCAGATACACCACAACCTTCGTGTGAATCCGGGGAGCCATGCGCGCGCCCAGCAGCGATCCCAGGAACACACCCACCGCCAGCGGGGCAGCAAGCTCCACCAGGATGTCGCCGCGCCGGTAGTAGACTAGGGCGCTGGCCGCCGCGGTCACGCCAATCATGAAGTTCGAAGTCGCCGTCGCCACC
>Ga0210398_10002498_pt1 | contig 17944 bp, 17 predicted proteins | sample IncBWC4OmetaG_FD_161047 | JGI IMG/M metagenome (GOLD analysis project Ga0210398, IMG submission 161047) | Forest soil microbial communities from Barre Woods Harvard Forest LTER site, Petersham, Massachusetts, United States - Inc-BW-C-4-O | ecosystem: Environmental > Terrestrial > Soil >... | reverse complement strand
TCGTTCAAACATCTGCTCGAGCGGCTGGCTGAGTTTGCTCGGGTCGTAGTTTTCGACAAGCGTGGTCAAGGGCTGTCCGATCGTCTGGTCTCCGCCGAGTACACCCTCGAAGAACGGATCACAGATACTGGCCACCGTGATGTTCACCGACATCGTCGGATCGACTCAGCTCGTTGCCGAAATCGGCGACTCGCGCTGGCGTGCGTTGCGACAGGAGTGGTTTGGGGTCGTGCGCAAGGAATTGGCGGCTTTTCGTGGACGCGAGGCGAATACCGCCGGCGACGGATTGCTGGCGACCTTCGATGGGCCTGCGCGCGCGATTCGATGCGCTCGTTCGATTCGCGATCGCGTTCACGGCCTCGGTCTTCAGGTGCGCACCGGACTGCACACCGGCGAGTGCGAGCTCGAGAACAACGATGTGGTCGGGCTCGCCGTACACATCGGCGCGCGCGTGGCATCGCTCGCGGAACCGGATCAGGTTGTCGTGTCCAGCACGGTGAGGGATCTGGTCGCGGGCGCCGGTATCCGATTTGCCGATCGGGGCACGCACAGCCTCAAGGGCGTCCCCGGCGAATGGCGTTTGTTCGCGGTGCGGTAACGCCCATTTCTCGCGGTGACCCGCTAAAATTCCCGGATGCCGCGCTTCGGCTTTCGTCACGTTCTCGCAATAGCCGCATTGCTGCATAGCGGTTGACGCCGGTCCCATCGCGAGTGCGTGTGATCTGACCAGTCGCCGGAGCGCACCTCGAGGAAACACTCCGCGCGGCAGCGTCCATTCCTTTCTACCAAGCGCGCTTCGGTGCTACCCCGCGGCATCCGGGCGATCTGGGCGACCTGCCATTCCTGAAACGCGAAGACTTGGTAAATTTAAATAGTTCAGTGCGAGCGCTTAATCCTTCGGACAAAAAATACCTCTGCGCGAATTCGTCTGGATCGACTGGGCATCGCGTCGAGGTTCTCTTCGACTCGCTTCACCAACGCGGTAGGTTCGCCGCGCGAGCACGCTACCTGCACGCGAATGGATGGAATCCTCTGTTACGGAGCGCGTGGATCATTGGCATCAGACCCGGCTCGCCCGACGGGAGTCTGGTCAATGGCGGATTCATTCCACGCGCGACGTTCGCTTCGCACACCGAGGATTTCGGCAAGCAGGTTGATTGGTTGACCAAGGTCGATCCGCATTTCCTTTACGTTTTTCCTTCCACCCTCGAAGCTTTTCTAGCCGTCATCGCGGATCAGAAGCGACGCCTGCCATCCCTGCGTCGCGTCTTTACCGGAGGAGAGGTGCTGGAAGATTCGGTGAGGAGTCAGACCCGTGGGATCCTCGGTGTCGAGATCGCAGACAATTACGGAACGACCGAGGCATTCGTCGGCTGGCAATGTCTCGTCGGCAGCTATCATGTGAATTCCGAACACGCGCTGGTTGAAATAGTAGATGAGCATGGAAGGCCGGTTTCGTCTGGCAAAGCCGGCAGAGTCGTAATCACGACCTTGGAGAATCGGCTGATGCCGCTGATTCGCTACGACCTGGGCGACTATGCGATTCTTATTGATGAACTATGCGCGTGCGGGCGAACCTTGCCGAGGATCGGAAACATTCTGGGACGCACCATCAATCTGTTCCGGCTCCCCAATGGACAGCTCTTTTCCCCGTGGCGCCTGGTCGGTCTGATAAAGGCGGGGGCCGACGTCCGGCAGGTTCAAATCATCCAGCAGGCGCTCGATCGCTACCTGGTGCGCTTCGTCGGGGCGAGTACTTTGGAGCTAGACGGCGAGCGCTCGATTCGCGATGGCTTTCGAAAAATCGTCGGTGGTGACATATCGGTGAGTTTTGAACGGGTGACCGACATTCCGAGGACCGCGGGCGGAAAATTCATGGCCGCTCTTTCCGCCATCCAGACGCACTCCTCATGAACTCAGAATATCTCTCAGAGGGGAGGCAGTAGCAGGCCCGAGATCTCTTCTGAGGCGCTCAACCTCACATTTCAAGTTCCGCCACGATGGCGGAAGGGCTATGGAGGAGGGGCTTTATCGCCAGCCGCGATAAATCGAAGAGGCCAACGCGCCGGGGCGAGTTTTTCGTCGGTCGCCGCTGGCACTCCGTTCAACTCGGCCACCATTGCCATCGCTTCAGCGTTTTCGGGGCCAGCAAGAGCGTTCAGATTGATTAACTCGTGATCAACCATCATGAGCCTTCTTTGTTACGATTCGACTGCGCCACGCTAGCTATGCGACTTGCATATGTCAACGAACACATTTGCGCGATGGTGTTCGAAAACGGTCAAAGGCAAGCTGCTTAGGTGATGAGGACCATTCTCTCGTGCGAAGGTAACCTCGGTGGGTCCGTAGTCTGGAACATCCGCCAAAACCCTGCGGCGAAATGGCTCGGTTCCCATTGTTCCATTTCCATTCCATCCCCCCAGGGCGGTCGATCAGCTATCCCCCCAAATATTCATGGAGCGGGGATCAACAGCACCGCCTGCGCGGTAGGAGTGTTGCACAGGATGGCGCTTAAGAAGGACTCTTTCCTTCTTTCTGCCCTGGCGGAGGAGGTGACGGAGGCGGAGGCAGTAAAGGCAGCGCGCGCGCGCGACTGATGGTTTTCATTTCAATCCCCTCGACTCTATCCCGTCAAATCGCGCCAAGCCTAGGTCGGTAGGATCGGAGTGTCAAGTCATCAACAGTTCGATGGCGCTGCATCTCCTTGAGCCAAATACTGGATCGATGAACGCCTGATTTCGTTTTCCGAATATCACGTTTCGGGTCTATTTCGGCCAGCCGACATCGCAAACGGGTCGGGCCGCGCGGCGATCTCGCTCATCGCCATCATGAACTTGCCGGATGGCGCCCTTGGTATCTGATCCAGCCGCTCGAATTCGACGGTCATCGGCGAACGCGTGATGGTTTCGAAGTGATGGGCGATTTCAGCCTCGTCGTGCGCGGCCAGATCGCGATCCGACACGAACCGGACAACGAAGCGACCGATGTCGCGTTGCACCACCTGGTATTGCACTATCCACTCCCTGGCCGTAAGGGGCTTGAACAAGGGCCAGGGGACGAACCGGTTGCCGTTGCCATCAATGAAAAGATTGATCTCACGGCCGAGGATTTGTCCAATCAGCGGAAGAGTTCGTCCGCAACAACAGCCCCCCTGCGCTGCGATAGCGTAGTCACCGATTTCATAACGGATGAGCGGCATCAGGTAATTTTGCAGTGTAGTCACCACTACCCGGCCCATCGCTCCGGGCGCCGCGGGACCACCACCTTCATCAACAACCTCAAGGAATACGTGCTCCGCGTTAATGTGATAGCTCCCCTGGGGGCATTGCCAGGCGAGAAAGGCTTCAGTCGATCCATAGTTATCCGCTACCTCTACCCCGAAGGCCCGGCGCAGCCGTTCGCGAAGCGAACCCTCCAGAATCTCCGAGCCCGAGAAAATTTTTCGCAGTGAAGTAAGCCGCCATCGCCGAGCCTCAAACACTCGCGCGAGCCCATCGAGGTTTACCGGGAACGCATATAGATAAAGCGGGTCGAGCTTTCGCAACCATTCAGCCTGCTGCTCCATATCGCCGAGATGAGAAGTGAATCTCGCCCCCAGGAACCGACCCCGGGTGACAAACCACGCATCCGTACTTTCAGGCCGCGTCGAGACCAGCCATGCGCTGCGCCGGATGGGGTTCCATCCGTTAGCCCGCAGATAACGGGCGCGGGCCGCGAATCGGCTGGCCTGATGTCCCGCGTCCCAGACGAATCCGACCGGCATCCCGGTGGATCCCGCGGAACGATAAGGAGTGAGATCGTTGCGCGAAGGCTCCATCGAGCGCACCGAGTCCAGGAGGTAAGGGACCTGCGCGCGAGAGAGAGTCGGCAGGTTCGGAAGGTCGCCGAGGCCCGGCGCGCCGCCGCCGAGTCGTTCGCGATAGAAGGGGATTCGCGCGGCCGCAGTGAGACTACGGGTCAGCTTGGCTTCGACATAGCGATGGAGCCTTTCGGGCGCCCAGTACTGCGATCGCGACATCAGGGCGTACTGTAGAATCGCTCCAATGAGGCCTCGACTGTCCGCCATAGCTCTCTCGCCCCCTAGCAACCTCGTCCAGTTCTCCAGCGCCTGCCTGTCGATTAGACTGGGCCATGTCAGGCTGCTGAATCCCCGAAGGAGACAACTAGCGTGAAGCTCATCTGTTATCCCACCTCAGGTGAACGGCCGAATATTATTCCCGCGCCGCTGCAACGCGATTGGATGGACGCCACCGAGGATGGTTTTGCTTATCGATGCCTCCCGCTCAACATAGCCAATGCCCACGGATGGTTCATCCTCAACACCGTCGCGTTCGTCGCTCAATGGGACGGAGGGAATCTTCTCGACTCGATTGTCATCCGACCGGTCGATCGAGAAAAGGGCAATCTCCTCGGGCTAAGCCATTTTGGATTCGGGGTGCTGACCTTCCACATAAATGGCCTGTTCCGCACTGAACCCGGCTTCGACCTGTTCGTAACTGGACCATTTAATTCGCTTAAGGATGGCATTCAGCCGCTCACCGGCGTGGTCGAGACTGACTGGTCTCCATTTACCTTTACGATGAACTGGCGGTTCACACGGAAACTCACACCGGTCGCGTTCGAGTGCGACGAGCCAATATGCATGATCTATCCGATCGCACGTGGAGTCATCGAATCCGTGGAGCCGGAGTTTCGATCGCTCGAACAGGACCCAAAGATTCGGCAGAGCTATTTGGATTGGTCCGCCCGTCGATTGGCCTTCAATGCGGATCTCGCACAGGAAAGCTCCAAGGCCGCCCAGGAAAAATGGCAAAAAGAGTACTTCCGCGGATTTTCGATTCAGGGGGGCAGCGCACCTGAGCATCGCACAAAAATCCGCGCCAAGCCCTTCAAATAGAAATTGATAGCTGATCTAACGAGCGGCCCGCAGCGGCGATTTTTGCGCGTTTAGCTCAAAGATCGATTACGTAGAGGCGCCATCTCTCCGGTACCCCCTTGAGCCGATGAAACCCACGATCGATGAACCTGATTCCCGATTTCGGCGCGAGATTTTTGACCGCGCTCGAGACCAGCACTTCGCTAGCGCCGGCTTTCGCGGCCACCCGGGCGCCTATATGGATCGCGATACCAACGACTTCGCCTCCGATGATTTGGTACTCGCCCGCATGCAGACCCGCCCTGATCTCGAGGCCCAAAGTCCGTACCGCCTCCCGAATTGCAGTGGCACATCGAATGGCCCGCGCAGCCGCCGCGAAAGTGGCGAGCATTCCGTCGCCGGTAGTGATTACCTCTTTCCCCGAGGCCGCCCGAAGCTCCCTGCGGACAGCGGCATAATAATGCTTCATCACCTCGGACCAGCGCCGGTCGCCCATGCGCGCTGCTTTCTCGGTCGACCCCACGATGTCGACAAACAGTATCGTCGCCAGCCTCTGATCAATGTCGATGTTGTTGAGTGCGAGTCCTTTCCGGATGCGGACGCTCTCCGGTAAACGTTCATACTGATGGCCTATGCGCCGTGAGATGGCCTTCGTCACATAGGCTTTTGCCCGTTTCTCCGTGCCACATCGAACAACTTTCTGCCGCGGTGGAACCGACCAAAAAATCCGCCTCTCCTTACCGACTCCCACCACGCTGACGGCGCCCCATTTCAAGACCGCAGTCGAGCCGGTCCGGCGAACCGACCACGCCTTGGACGTGTATCCCGACACATTCGAACGATGAACTCCGATGCGGAGAAACTTCGCCATTGATCGATCAGGTGCGCCGGCTACCGCAGACTCCCGGTCAAGTTTGCTTCTCCGCGGGATCGACCGGCGAAACGTCGGTATAGCCGAGCGATGCGTGCATGCCATAACCGATCATGCGCCGCAGCGGTTTAGGAAATCTGCGCGCGATTTCAGGCGGCGTGTCGATGTACTGATTTTCCTCCTGCCGCAACCATCCGAGTGAGTAGGAAAGGAAGACGCCGTAGCGCCATTCCTTTTCGGTGCGATTCGCGCCCGCCCCGTGCAGCGTGCCGCCCATCCACAGCAGTACCGAACCCGCCGCCATCTCAGCGGCGACGACTTCATCATCGCGCGCGACGCGGCCCTCCTCCCAGCGATGACTCCCTGGCACCAGGTGCGTGCCGCCGTTGGCGTCGGTGAAGTCGCTGATGGCCCACATGCTAGCCAGCACCATGTTCGGTCGCGGCACTTTGAAAAACTGGAAGCCGTCTTCCTCGCGATGAAGGACTTGCACCGTCGCGCCCGGCCCGACCACCAGACCGGCAGTCGCGTGAACCTGATAGCTGGCACAGTTAGGTTTCAGTAGAGCGTCGCATGCCGAAAGCATCAGCGGATGCATCACCAAGGACCGAAAAGTCTCCGATTTCGCCACTAGCGCCGTAATGCGGGTGGTGTTGCCGGGATAAAAACTGCCGTTGCCGCCCGAGGCCTCGTAGACCTTGTTCAGCCGATTGCCGGCGTCCGAGGTTTCCATGTGCGGCGCCAGCTCGCGTTTGAGCTGGTCACGAACTACACCATTGGTCACCTCGCGCACCACGACGCATCCGGCGCGATCGAGGCATGCCACCACATCTTTGGCGGGCGCGTTGGCCGGCAACACGGGAATCGAAGCCATCGGGAATCTCCGCTTTCGGTAAAATCTGATCGGCTCTTATCATCCACTTTCGATGACCGTCAATCGACTCGCCGCTGTAGCGGGAATCGGCTAGTTTGATCCGTATCGACCGACCGGAGGTGCCGCTTTTGTCCCATCGAATCGTGACGCTGTTGCCGAGCGCAACCGAGATCGTTTGCGCGCTGGGATTCGAGAGCGAGCTGGTCGGACGTTCCCACGAATGCGATTTTCCACCGTCGGTGAAACGGCTGCCGTCGCTGACCGAACCGAAATTTAATCCCGAGGGCAGCAGCGCCGAGATCGATGCGCGAGTGAAGCATATCGTGCGCGAGGCGCTTTCGGTTTATCGCGTCGATGCGGCGAAACTTCGCGAGCTCCGCCCCGACGCAATTGTCACGCAATCGCAATGCGAGGTCTGCGCGGTCAGTCAGGCCGACGTCGACGCGGCGGTCGGCGAATGGACCGGCACGCGTCCCAAAGTTGTATCGCTCGCGCCGTATTCGCTCGGCGATGTTTTTTCCGACATGCAACGCGTCGCGACGGCGCTCGGCGCGCCGGAGCGCGGCGACAAGCTGGTGCATGATCTGCAGATGCGATGCGCCGAAATTCGCGAAATCGCGACCAAGCTAAAAACCCGGCCCACCGTCGCCTGCATAGAATGGATCGAGCCGATGATGGCGGGAGGTAACTGGATGCCGCAACTGGTCGAAATGGCCGGCGGCATAAATCTCTTCGGCAAGGCGGGCGAGCATTCGCCGTGGATGAAGTTCGAAGAGCTGGTCGCCGCCGATCCTGAGATCATCCTGATCGCACCATGCGGCTTCGGCATCCCGCGCGCATCCGAGGAGCTGCATCTGCTGCAAAAACAAAATGGATGGAAACAAATCCGCGCGGTGCGCGACGGTCGAGTTTTCGTCGCTGACGGTAATCAGTACTTCAATCGGCCCGGACCTCGCATCGTCGAGTCATTGCAGATCCTCGCCGAGCTGATTCATCCGAACACCTTCCGCTTCGGTTTCGAAGGCGATGGCTGGCGCAAAGTAACAACTACTTCGCCGTCAGGTAGCGAAGTCCCTCGCGCAGCGGGGTAAGCTGAATTCCAAATTCCGCGACCAGCGGCTTGATGTCGGTTGCATTATCGGCGGTGACGAACGTTACCGCGTCGCGCGAGAGCAGCGGCGTCGGCAACATTTCCAATAGCGATGCCCCCGCACGCATCGCACCTTCGGGAATGTGGATGATAAGACGGCGACGGCCAGCCACCTCCATCAGGGTGCGAATCATCTCATCGAATGTCATCAGCTCGGGTCCGCCAACATCGAAAGTTGCGTTGCGACCCTTCCCGGTGATCGCCATCGCGACGCAGGCGGCGAGATCGTCGACCAGCACCGGCTGAACTTTTTGCTGTCCGGTGCCCGGCACGCCAAAGGCCGGCGAAAGTTTCAGCAGCCTGGCGAACCCGTTCATCACTTTGTCCTCGGGACCATAAACCAGCGACGGACGAAAGATGGTGTAGGCGAGGCCGGATTCGCGAATCGCACGCTCGGCGCGGCCCTTGGCCCTAAAGGCGGGGGGCGTCGCGTTTTCGTTCGCAGCGGCGCCGCTGATATAGACGAACTGCTCGACGCCGACTTTTTTCGCAGCCTCGAGCAGCGCAAGAGTGCCGCCGAGATCGACGCGCTCGAAGGTCAACCCTTTCTTCGGATTCTCAACCGGATAGCCCTCGAACTGTACCGCGTTCACGATCGCAGTCGCAGTCTTGAGCGCGTTCGGCAAGGTTGCGGGCTCTGTGACCTCGGCGCGAACCCACTCGAGGTTGGGAAGATCGAGGTGTTGGCGCGCGCGTTCAGGCGCGCGGGTCATCCCGCGTACGCGAATGTCAGGCATCGCGCTGAGACGTCGCGCAATCGCGCGCCCGATAAAACCGGATCCGCCGGCGATCGCGATAATTTTTTCGGACATGGAAGAGTCCTCAGAGCGAAGCGGTTGGGACGATTATCCGGCCAGCGAAAATGATGCGCGAGGTAAAAACACTCCACGGCCGGCGCGCGCGATCGATTTGCGCGCGCTAACGATTTGCTCCCCGCGCGAGATGGTGACCCGCGGCCAGCCGGTGACCTCGGCGCCTTCAAAGGGATCGTAGTCGGCGCGCGAATGCATCGCACTGGCATGGACAACAACTTTCGCATCGGGATCGAATACGACGAGGTCAGCGTCGGCGCCTTCGACGATCGCACCCTTGCGCGGATAGAGTCCGAAAATCTTCGCCGGATTCGTCGCCACCAGCTCGACCATCCGCTGCAGCGAAATGCGTCGCTTCACCACGCCCTCGGAATAGAGCATCGGCACCAGGGTCTCGAGGTTTGACATGCCAGGCGGGATGCGGGTGAAGCGGTCGGCCGCGGTCTTGCGCTCCAGCGGCCAACTGCAATGGTCGGTCGCGACGACGTCGACGGTGCCATCTGCGAGCGCTTCCCAAATCGCCTCGACATCGGCGAGCTCGCGCAGCGGCGGATACCCGACATACTTCTCGCCCTGCGGCTCGAGGAATTTTTCCTGCGTCAGGTAGAGATAGATGGGACGCGTCTCAGCGAGGATCGCCCGTCCCGATCCATTGCGGCGGGCGCGACGAATCTCGTCGATCGCGGCTTTGCTCGAGAGATGGACGAAGTACGCTGACGCGCCGGTAAGCTCCGTCATTTTGAGACCGCGCAATACCGCGGCCGCTTCCGACAGCGGCGGCCGGCTCGAGGCGAAATGCGCGACGCCACGATTTCCCGCGCCGAGCAGCCGCTCGGTGCAGTAGCCGATCAAATGCTCATCCTCGGCGTGAATAGTGAGCAGCGCGCGCGTGTCCGCAGCCATTTTGAATGCGCGAAGGAAATCGCGCGCGCGTTCCTCGAAGCCGCGCATCATGAAAATTTTAAAGCTGCTCACTCCGCGCTCGACGACTTGCGGAATCTCCGCGATAACCGCCGGCGTGGGATCGAGGATTGCGACATGGAATCCATAGTCGATGATGGCGCGCCCGCGTGCCTTATCATCCCATTTGGAAATCGCCTCGCTCAGCGATCCTCCCGCGGCCTGGAATGCGTAATCGATGATCGAGGTGACGCCGCCCGCCGCGGCCGCGATAGTGCCCGATTCGAAATCGTCGGCCGTGGTGGCACCGAACATCTCGGCATCGAGGTGCGTATGAGGATCGACAGCGCCCGGCAGCAGGATCATCCCGCGAGCGTCGATGGTGTCGGTCGCTTGCGCTAATTTACCCGGCGTTGAGATGCTCGCGATCTTGCCGTCCTTGATACCGACATCGGCGAACTTCGTCGCGCCGGGAGTGACTACCGATGCGCCGGTGATGGCAAGATCGAGCATCGAGGGTTCCTGACCTCAGCGATGCGCGCGAACTTTCCTGGGACGCATTGGCCGAATGCGACGCCGACGCCGCGGCTGGATGACGGGCTCGGCGACGGTGCCGGGCCGATGCTCACTTTTCGGAAGAGCCAGCGGCGTCAGGCTGAAACGCGAAATCTCGGGGCGGCAGTTAATTCGGATGCGCACCCAAAAAGTGCCGAGGCCGCGATTGGTATAGATGTAGAAATCCTCGTAAAGGTTGAGGCCTGCATAAAACTGCTTGCCGATTCGAAGGATCGAGCGCAGCGGCGACCCATAGAACGGAATCCGCACGACGCCGCCGTGGGTGTGGCCGGAGAGCATCACGCCGGGGCCGAGGTGACGCGCATAAAGAGCGGTATCGGGATTGTGCGCGAGCACGATCGTCGAAGCATCCGGCGCGACATCCTTGAATGCGCGCGATGGCTCGGCGCGGCGCGACCACAGGTCGTCGATGCCCACAATTGTGAGCGGCGCTCCTTTCAGTTTCAGCGGGCGATTCGCATTCGCCAGCAAATCGACGCCGGCAGCTTCGAGCGCGGCCGCAATTGTATCGAACGACGACCAGTGATCATGATTACCGGCGACCGCATACACGCCAACCTTTGGACTGAGCCGCGCCAGCGCATGGCGAAACGCGCCGACATAACGCCGCATCGTGTCCGGGCCGGAAAAATAATCGCCGGTGAGGAACACCAACTCCGGCTTCTCGCGATTGATGACATCCACCGCCAACTCCAGGCGCTCCACGTCCTCGTCCATGTCGAGATGGAAATCGCTGATCTGGCAAGCGACGACGCCTTTGAGCGCGGCGGGGAGCGCGCGCACCGGCAGCGCGATGTTGGTGACTTCGACCTCGTCGATGGTGCGCCGCCACATCCGATGAATCGGGCGCAAGGGCAGCGGAGGCTTCACCTTTAGAGTGCGGGTTTTACGATTTGCTGACTGACTAATGGCGATCCTCATGCGAGGCCGATCAATTACGGCTACAGAATACTCTAGAACACGTGGAGCAGGGTGCGGAAGGTGGGCAGCTCGACGATTCGAGGGTCTGCGGCATCGAGCTCCTCATGTTCCATGTCCCAGGTATGCTCATGCGGTATATAGATGGCCGCGCGCAGACCCGCACGCAACGCAGGATTGATGTCCGAGCGCGGGCTGTTCCCGATCATGAACGTCCGCTCAGGGTCCAGGCCCGCGTTGACCACGAGCCGCCGGTAGGAATCCGGGTCTTTCTCGCGCGGCGTCTCAACCCGGCTGAAATATGGCGCAAGGCCTGAGCGGTCCAGCTTGCGTAGCTGCTCGTCGCGCTGGCCCTTGGTGAACAGGATGAGCCGATGCCGCGCCGCCAGCTCCGGCACCGTTTCCTCTACTCCGGGCAGCAACTCACAGTGGCGCTCGATAAGTTCATTGCCGATTCTTTCCACTTCGCGACGCAGCGGCCCGTGATGCGGTTCGGGCGCGAGCTGCGCGACCGCGCGCTCCAGCGCGATCACATACGGGCGGCGTCCATAACCATGGGTCTGGATCAGCTCCAACTCGGCCTCGCGCACCACAGCTTTGATCGAGTCGCGATGGGTATCGACGCCGAGCGCCGCAATCGCCGCCACGAAGTTCTCGAACGCTTCCAGGAAGTGGATGTTGGAATCCCACAACGTATCATCGGCGTCGATAACGAGATTCAAAGGCGCTTCGTCACGCCATGCGGTTGGAACTGACATCGCAAATACGATCGTACCCATGTGCGCGGGCCCGAGTAAATCAGCTGCGATGCGCGATCGGCAGAATCACCAGCGCTCCGCTCGATGGATTGCGCCCGACATAGACCTCGGTGTCGTACACCTCGCGCAGGTTTTGCTCGGTGAGCACGGCCTCCGGCGTGCCGCCTGCGATGGCGGCGCCGTCTTTCATCAGCAGCACGCGGTCGGCATACAACGCGGCGGCGTTCAGGTCGTGCAGTGTCGCGACCACCGCCATTCCGCGTTCGCCGCACAAGGCCCGGAAGCGCGAGAAAATATCCGCGACGTGTTTCAGATCGAGGAACGCGGTTGGCTCGTCGAGCAGCGCGATTTTCGTCTCCTGAGCGAGCGCGCGCGCTAGGAAAACCCGTTTGCGCTCGCCGCCCGAAAGCTCCTGGATGGGCCTTCGCGCGAGTGCGAGCAGATCGAAGTGGCGCAGCGCGGAATGCGCGATTTCGAGGTCGCGGCGAGTCTCGAAGTGGAAGGCGCCGAGATGAGGCGCGCGCCCCATCAGCACCACTTCGAGCACTGAGAACTGAAATGCGATGGCATTTTCCTGCGCGACGGTCGCCACCAGCGTCGCGAGCGAGCGGCGATCGTAGGACTCCAGCGGACGCCCGAACAACTCGACACTTCCTCGCACCCGCGCGAGGGTGCCGCCGAGCACTTTCAGGAGCGTCGATTTGCCGGCGCCATTGGGGCCGACAATCGCGAGCATCTCGCCCGCGTGAAGATCCATCGAGACCCCGCGCAGCACCTCGAGAGACCCGTATCTCGCTACGACCCCATCGGCCTTTAGCACCAGCTCGTTTCTGATGGCGTCGGTCACAGCGAAAACGGCTTCTGCCCTTCGCGGCGCAGCATGTAGATGAAGAACGGGCCGCCGCACAGCGCGGTTATCGCGCCGACTGGAATCTCTGAGGGTGCGATGGCGGTTCGCGCGATCAAGTCGGCAATCACCATAAAGGCCGCACCCCCAAGCAACGACGCGGGCAGCAACAGTCGATGGTCCGATCCGAGCGCGAGCCGCAGCACGTGCGGCACGATGAGTCCCACGAAGGAAATGATCCCGCTCACCGAAACCGCCGCGCCAATCATGATCGAGGTCGCGAAAAAAATGACCCGCCGCAGGCCCGCCACCTCGACCCCCATCTCGGCCGCGGCTTCGTCGCCGAGGCTCAGCAGATTCAGATCGCGCGCGCGGAACATCAACACCAAGAATCCGATCGCGGCGAGGCACGCGACGATTGCTACCTCGCGATAGGTCGGCGCCTCGAGATTGCCCATCAGCCAGAACAGGATGCTGTGGGCGTAATAAAAATTGACCACGCTGTTGACCAGCATAATCGCGGCGCCCCAGAAAGCGTTGAAAATCACTCCGATTAGAAGCAGCGTGAACGGCTCCAGGCGGCCGTCGATCAGCGCCAGCCGGTAGACCGCGAGAGTCGCAACCAGGGCCGAACCAAACGCCACCATCGGTACAATGGCGTCGGAGATCGGACTGGCCGAGAGCAGCACCAGCGCGAGGATTGCGCCGAGCGCCGCGCCGCCCGAAATTCCCAGGATGCCGCCCTCGGCGAGCGGATTGCGCACCAGCGCCTGCAGCGCCACCCCTGCCGATGCGAGTACGGCGCCGACTACCGCGCCCATCAGCACGCGCGGCAGCCGCACCCCAAAAAAGATCGCGTGGTCGGCACTCATCGAATCCGTCATCGCGCGAAACAGGTGGACCGGCGCACTCCCGAACGAGGCGGCAACGATGAGCGACGCGAACAGCGCGCCAGCCAGGATCAGCAGCCAAAAGATCATCCGGCCGCGCGTGAGATACGCGCCCTCGAAAGCGTCGAGATCGACCCGACTTGCGCCTTCGGCGTGCGGGGCAGCATTCACTGCGAAATTTTCCAGGCTTCGGGATGAATCAGCTTTGCGATCATCACCAGCGTTGCGCCGACTCGCGGGCCGGGGTGCAGGGTCGGATCCTCGGCATATCCAAGTACGCGATGATTTTTGACTGCCGGAATAGTTGGATATGCTTTCCAAAACTGAGTGGGCGACTGCGGGTCGCTGCCCATCTGACCGTCGAGAATCACCTCCGGCCGCATCGCGACAATGTATTCGATGCTGAGATGGGGCCACTGCTGACTGGTCGCATCCGCAATATTGTCGGCGCCGGCGATTTTGAACAGGTCATCGAGAAAGGTGCCCGGCCCAACCGCGACGATCGGCTGATGGCCCACCAGCATCAGCGCGCGGCGCGCCGGATACAGATGCACGCGCGCGCGTACGTCGCGCACCTTCGCCTCGATATCCGCGACGATTTCGTCGGCCTCGCGCGATTTATCCACCCGTTTTCCGGTGAGCCTGATGCTCTGTTCAATTTGGGGAAGAGAATCATCCTCGACCATCAGGACTTCATAGCCCATTGCGCGCAGCGCGCGAGTCTCGCGCTGATTCGACGATACGCCGCGTCCAATCACCAGGGTCGGACGCAGCGCGGCAATCGCCTCGAGATTGGGGGTGAAGTACGAGCCGACCTTGGGCAGCCTTCGCACTGCGGGCGGATAGGCATCGTAGGATGATACCCCGACGACCTGGTCGCCGACGCCCAGTGCGAAGAGTGTTTCGGTGACGGAGGGAGCGAGCGACACAATGCGATCGGCGCAAATCGCCGAAAGCGCCGTCGCGAGCGTTATCAGCGCAGCCAGCACCGCGCAAAGTTGTTTGAGATGGGTCCGAGGCACCTCGCGAAGCTATCTCATCCGGCCCGCGACCTTAAGCGCACCATCAAAGCTGGCCGGTCGCGAATGTATCGAGACAGGTTCCTCTGAGCTCTTATGACGAATCCGCCATCGTCGTTCTCGGCCGGACCGACAAGGTCTCCTGGTTCGCAGGTAAATAAAGACGTTTTCCCTCGAAGAGATCACGGTCTGAATGCGGACCGCATCATCGTGATCGATCGCGGCAGGCCAATAATTGAGCTTGTGATAACGACGATAGTCTTTGATATGAGTTTATAGCCTTCAATACGCGCCACAGCACGAAATACGAGTGGAAAGACCCTCTAAAGCGCCCTTGACCCAATGGTGCAACTGCGTCCAAAAGGAGACCCGATGGCGCCAAAAGTGAAACCGAAGGCCAAGAAGATGTCCCCCAAAGCAGATGAAGAAAACCAAGGGTGGGGCGGGGATCCCGACGGCCAGCTTGAATCAACCCTCAATGGCGGAGCCATCGATGGGTAAATTGCCCTCAAGCAAGATCTAGCTTCCCGATCGCGATTCGGCATTTCGCCAAATCAGCTTTGCGCCGGGTGAGTTAAATATCCCCGGCGCAACCTTTTTTCCGATCCGCGAGGTCCACTTCGATCCTCTCGCATCGATTGACGGTCTTCGTGCGTAGTTTCGTACCTGCTTGATAACTCAGAGTCCCAGATTTCACACCTTAGTGTTTGAACGTTCAACAACCCGTCAAGGTTCTGCATCGACCTTGGTGTAGCTCACTAATAGGATCAGCGTGACTACTTGACGGCGGTCATGAGGGGCGGCGGAGGTGACCTGCGATGTACGTCGAAGATCTCAGCATCAAACGCGAAACGGCGCCGCAACACATTTGTATCGTTACCGAAACCTTCCCTCCCGAAGTAAACGGTGTGGCGTTGACCTTGTCGCATCTTGTCAATGGATTGCGTGCAAATGGTCATATGGTTTCGGTCATTCGTCCGCGTCAGCGGAAAAGTGATTCCGGCAAACGCGCGTCCGATCCAATGACCACTCTGGTTCGTGGTCTGCCTTTACCAGGATACAGAAAATTGCAGTTCGGCCTCCCAGCCGGCCGATCATTCAACCATGCCTGGACTTGCAACCGCCCCGACGTGGTTTATATCGCTACGGAAGGACCCTTGGGATGGTCAGCAGTTTGCACAGCCCGGCAGCTAGGCATACCGGCGTTCAGCGGTTTCCATACCAACTACCATAGCTATTCAAGGCACTACCACCTGGGATGCCTCGAGCGACTGGTTCTTAAGTACTTGCGCGCCTTTCACAATCGCACGATTGGGACTCTAGTTCCCACCACCGATCTGCGTGACAGGTTACAGGCCTTAGGTTTCAAAAACGTCAGCTTCATGGGTCGAGGCGTCGACAGCCAACTCTTCCGCCCGCAGCGCCGCAGTTCAGAGTTGCGCCGGGACTGGGGCGTCTCGGATACCGACCTCGCAATACTATACGTGGGCCGGCTCGCCCCGGAGAAGAATCTGGCCGTTGCAGTCGACGCCTACCGCTCGATGAAGAAGAAACGGGAGTCGGTTAAATTTGTGCTTGTAGGTGACGGCCCTTTGCGCATCTCGCTACAAAACGAACATCGCGATCTGATCTTCCAAGGAACCCAAACCGGCGAGCAGTTGGCACGGCATTATGCTTCGGCGGACGTGTTCCTGTTTCCTAGCGAGACCGAGACCTTCGGTAACGTTACTTTGGAGGCGATGGCGAGCGGCCTGGTCGTGGTCGCATATGATTACGCAGCCGCGAAGCTCCATATCAGGCATCGCGAAACCGGAGTTCTGGTTCCTTACGGGGACTCCAAAGAGTTTGTCGACTCTTCGGTTTCAATGGTGTCGGAGGACCAGGCGATTCAGCGCATTCGGCGCCAGGCTAGTGAGTATATCGGGTCGCTTAAATGGTCTCGGGTCGTAGAAAGGTTCGAAATGCTGCTAGCTGGGAATCACGAGCAGGGGTCCGATCGGCCGGATTCATTCTCTACGGGCTCGAATTCGATGATAACGCCTCGCGGCCTGGCCATCGCCGCGAGAGGGAGGATCTAGGAGGTTGACTGTGGGACGTCTTCTTCATCGCTCAACACAGTGTCTGGGAATAAACGCGGCCGCGCTTGACTGGCACAGCGGACGGACCGTGGCCGGTCTGATTGTTTTGACATTATTGTCAATCCTTTCGTTCCGAAAAGCAGTAACCGCCTTTCTAACCTGGAAAGCGCTGGCGGTCACCCCGACTTTATCGAGGTACCTTTCCAGATGGGTGAAAGCGCGCGACTACTCCGACGACGAATTCATGCGCGCCGACGGAGCCATCGACCGCTGGGTGCAGCTCCGCAAGCTGGCGCTTAATCGTCTGGCCGACGCCTTTCAAGCGCAATGCGCCAAATCTATCGCATGGGGCAATGAGGTGCGGGAAAGTTTTTCCGACCTGCGCTTCACCGACGCTAATCGCGTTCCTTTTCCGTTTACGCGGCTGATGCGCGAGAAGTTCGACCTTTGCTCCGTGGTCACCGCCTCGAACGGACCCAAGCTGCGCGACCTCGATGGTAACTGGAGCCTAGATGTGAGTGGCTCGTATGGACTCAATGTCGCGGGCTTCGACCGTTACAAGGACTGGGCCGAAAAAGGTTGGGACCGGGTCAAGGAGCTGGGATCGGTCCTGGGGCCGTTGCATCCGGTGGTGGCCGAGAACATCGCCTTGCTGAAGTCCATCTCCCAAATGGACGAAGTATCCTTTCACATGAGCGGAACCGAGGCGGTGATGGCTGCCGTTCGGATGGCGAGATTCAACACTCACAGAAAACTCATCGTGTGCTTTTCGGGTGCTTATCACGGATGGTGGGATGGCGTTCAGCCGGGTCTGGGCAGTGAGCGCTGCATCGACGATTGTCTAACTCTTAAGGACATGAGCCCGGCTTCACTCGAGGTGCTTCGGCGTCGTGCCAGGGAAATAGCGGGCGTTCTCATCAACCCTGTACAATCATTCCATCCCAACTTGCCACCGCCGAGCGATACCGTCCTGCTCACCAGCGGAGTGCGTAAGACTCAGGATTCAACATCATCTTATAGCGAATGGCTGCATCGATTGCGGGAACTATGCACGAGCGAGAACATTCCTTTGATCTTCGACGAAGTATTCACGGGTTTTCGTCTGGCTCCCCGTGGCGCGCAGCAGTACTTCGGGGTGAAAGCCGACATGGTGGTGTACGGGAAGACTGTCGCGGGCGGCATGCCGATAGGACTCGTGTGCGGTAAAAAGGAATTGATGAGACGATTCGATCCAGGTCATCCCATGCGCATCGCATACGTGGTGGGGACTTTTTCCGCGCATCCGTTGGTGATGGGCGCGATGAACGAGTTTCTAAGATGGGTGATTACTCCCGAAGCCACGGAACTCTACACCACCGCGAGCACCCGCTGTGAG
>Ga0210398_10002497_pt1 | contig 17953 bp, 18 predicted proteins | sample IncBWC4OmetaG_FD_161047 | JGI IMG/M metagenome (GOLD analysis project Ga0210398, IMG submission 161047) | Forest soil microbial communities from Barre Woods Harvard Forest LTER site, Petersham, Massachusetts, United States - Inc-BW-C-4-O | ecosystem: Environmental > Terrestrial > Soil >... | reverse complement strand
GATTGGCGCTGGTTTGCTGAAATGCGCGACCGGGTAGTCCCACCCGGGTTCGACCACAATGGCACCGTAGCTCCGCAGCCGGTCGCGATGTTCAGGCGCCAGCCCCAAATCAAGAATCCCGACGGCAATACCCTCTTTTCGAGGGCCCTGTTCAATGGAATGCAGCATTCCGCTGAGCAGTGGCCAGTAAGCCGCGTCGGCGCCGGAAATAATAATTGTATTCATTTGTAATCAACCATCACCTGGGCAGCCGATTGGTTTCCGCGGTCCTTTTCATCGAAAACGGGCTTGCCCGGCCGCGAAATCCGACGCTCCAACGGATCGAAGGTCCCTTGCTGAGGCGGGCCCAGTCTTTGCCGAAGCGATTCGAGCGCGGTCAGGCGCCCGTCAATCAATTGACCGGGATATTGGCGTCCTTCATCACTTTGCTCCAGACCACGATGTCGTTCTTGATCTGGTCGGCAAATTGCGCCGACGTGCTGCCGACCGGCTGGAAGCTCAATTTGTCGAGCGTCGCCTTGAAGTCGGGCAGTTGCACGATCTCGGCGATCTGTTTTTGCAACAGCGCGATGACGTCCGGCGGGGTGCCGGCCGGCGCCACCATGCCGTTAATCAGGTCAGCCTCCTGATCGGGTATGCCGGCTTCGCGCAAGGTCGGGATTTGCGGAAAAGCCGGCGTCCGCGCCGGGCTGGTCACGGCAAGCGCCCGCAATTTGTCCGAGCTCAAATACGGCGCGATCGGCGGCAGCGCCAGGAAGATGATCTGGGTATCGCCCGCCAAGGTCGCATTGACCGCAGGCGCGGCACCGTTGAACGGCACGCGGACCAGGCCGTCGAGCTTGAGCGCCAGCTTGAACAGGCGCTCCGAGGTCAATTGGCCGAACCCGATGCCGATCGCGGCGTAGTTATATTTCTCCGGCGCGGCCTTGATGAGGTCGACCAGCTCTTGCATGGTTTTGGCCGGCACCGACGGATTGACCGCCACCACCTGCGGCGACGTGGCGATGAGGCTGACCGGCGCGAAATTCTTCACCGGATCGTACGGCAGGTTGGTGTTCGTCACCGAGGCGACGGCAAAGTCGTTGGTCGAGACCAAGAGGGTGTAACCGTCCGGCGCCGCGTGCGCGACCTGACCCGCGCCGACAGCGCCGCTCGCACCCGCCACGTTCTCCACGAAGAACGATTGGCCGAGCCGCTCGCCGAGTTTTTGCGCGATGAGCCGCGCGATCAGGTCGGTCGGGCCGCCCGCGGGATACGGTACGACGATGCGCACTTGTCGCGTCGGGTAGGGGTTCGCTGTTTGGCCGTGGCAAACGCCGGATGCCAGCAGCATTGCGGCGACGAAAAACCTCAAAAACGGTCCGCGTCTCATGGTTTCCCCTCCCGGCTTGCCCTTTGTGCAACGAAAGGCATTCGCCTCGCACTCTAGCTTTCGGATTTGTCCGCGGAAAGCGCACCATCGCGCCCGGGTGGCTTTTTCGCCGCATGCTGCTAAAAAGCTCGAAAATGCAGGAAGATCGCAACTTGAAACTGGACCGCAAGTTCTCCGTCGCCCCGATGATGGAATGGACCGACCGGCATTGCCGGTTCTTCCATCGCCTGCTGACGCGGCGCGCGCTGCTCTACACCGAGATGCTCACGACCGGCGCGGTGCTGCATGGCGACCGGGCGCGGCTTCTGCGTTTCGACGCGGCCGAGCATCCCCTCGCGTTGCAGCTTGGCGGTTCCGATCCACGCGCGCTTGCGGCTTGCGCACGCATTGGCGCCGATCTGGGTTTCGACGAGATCAATCTCAATGCCGGCTGCCCGTCCGACCGGGTGCAGGACGGCCGTTTCGGCGCCTGCCTGATGGCGGAGCCGGCGTTGGTCGGCGACTGCGTGGCGGCGATGAACGCTACCGTTTCGATACCCGTCACGGTGAAATGCCGCATCGGCATCGACGACCAGGACCCGGAAGCGGCGCTGGAAGGTTTTGCGCAAAACATCGAGCAGGCGCGCGCCGACGCATTGATCGTTCATGCGCGCAAGGCTTGGCTCAAGGGCCTGTCGCCAAAAGAGAACCGCGAAGTGCCGCCGCTCGATTACGCACGCGTCTACCGGCTCAAGGCTGTGCATCCGCGGCTCACCGTCATTCTCAATGGCGGAGTCGCCAGCGTCGAGCAGGGGCTCGCGCATCTGCAGCACGTCGACGGCGTCATGATGGGCCGCGCCGCGTATCAGGAGCCGTGGCGGCTGATCGCGGTCGATCCGCTGGTGTTCGGTGAGGACGCTGCATTCGGTTCGCCAAAGCAGGCCGCCGCCGCGCTCGCTCCTTATATCCAACGCGAAATCGCGAGCGGCACGCGGCTGCACGCCATCACGCGGCATCTGCACGGTCTGTTCCACGCCGTGCCCGGAGCGCGCGCTTACCGCCGGCATCTCGCCGGCGCCGCGGCTTCCCCGCAAGCCGGCGCCGAATTCCTCGCCGCCGCGCTCGCGCTCGTTGCGGACGAGGTCCTGGACAGCGACCGGGAATTGGCGCACATCGCCGCCTAACTCGTCATCCCGGGCGCCGCGAAGCGGCGAGCCGGGAATCCATAACCCCGGTCTTTTTGAAACGCACTCCGGAGATCGTTCTGTAATGCTCGTGGATATGGATTCCGGATTCCGCGCAGAGCCTGTCATCGGGCCGGCCACTTCGGGCCGGGCCCGTTGGCGCGGCTCCGGAATGACGAGCCAATGATTCTCGGCGTTCCTTTGAGCGAGCTGCTCTGGCTCGCGCTGGCCATCGTCGTCGGCGGCGTTGTTACCGGATTGCTCGCCGGCCTGTTCGGCATCGGCGGCGGTGCTGTCATTGTGCCCGTGCTCTACGAGGTGTTCCGCATCCTCGAGGTGCCCGACGCAGTACGCATGCAGCTTTGCGTCGGCACTTCGCTGGCGATCATCGTGCCGACCACGATCCAGTCCTATCTGACCCATCGCGCCAAAGGGCTGGTGGTTCCCGGCGTGCTGCGGCTATGGGCGCTGCCGGCCGTGCTCGGCGTCGTGTGCGGCGCGGGGATCGCGTATTTCGCGCCGGCTGCCGTGTTCAAGATTGCCTTCGTGGTGATTGCAACGTTCATCGCGACGAAATTTCTGTTTGCCGGCGACCGCTGGAATCTCGGCACCGATCTGCCCGGCCCGCTACCGATGCGGCTCTACGGCTTCATCATCGGGCTCACCAGCTCGCTGATGGGGGTGAGCGGCGGCTCGCTCTCCAACATTGCGTTGACGCTTTACGGCAAATCGATCCATCAGGCGGTGGCGACCTCGGCGGGACTCGGCGTGCCGATCACCATCGTCGGCACGCTCGGCTATATCCTGGCCGGCCTGCACGACCGCGCGCTCTTGCCGCCATTGTCGCTCGGCTTTGTCTCGCTGATCGGCGTCGTGATCATGGCGCCGGTATCGAGTTTCGCCGCGCCTTATGGCGCGCGGCTCGCGCATCGCCTGTCGCGCCGCACGCTCGAAGTCGCCTTCAGTATTTTTCTTTTGCTGATCTCAGCGCGCTTTCTGGTCAGCATATTTTACGGATAGCTCGTCAACACCAAGCGGTCACCGCTGACTTGCCAGCTTGGATGGGCGGTGCCAATTTTCTAGGAGTCGGGGGTGCCTGAAAGATGCCGCCCTCACCATGCGATGTCGTATTCCGCCTGGAGCTGTCGCTGGACGAACGTAAACGCTTCGAGCACCTTAGGGCGCTGAACACCAACACTGGCGTCCCAGTTGGGTTCGTCGTCACGCCTGCGGATAACTATGTGCGGTGCAATGAAGCGGGCGTCACGGCGCAGCGCATCGGTCGTTTGATCGATGAGGTAGTCCCTAATTGTGTTGACTGTCAGTTTTTGTCGCATGCGTCATTCCCGGGAGGTGGCGGTGGTGGATTCATCAATCGCTTATGCGATGCATCGTCGAGGTCGTAGCGCTGCTGCACCCGAGCGAGCGCTTCGTTGTAAGCGCTCAGCGTCGACAGCGGCAATTCCCCAGTCCGTGTTCCCCAGTTGGGTCGGCCTTTGAGCGCGCAAAGCGCGATTCTCGGTGCAAGATAAGTTGCATCGCGGCCACCAAGTGACACGCTGATCTCCGCCAGCAGAACTTCTCCTAGCGCCGCAGCGCTAATCTTTTCAATCTCTGGAGCGGCGACCTCGGGTTCCGGGCTGTCTGACTCGTTCATCATGCGGCGGCGACCTCTACGCCCACATTCGCACGTTATCGCCACTCGGTCCCGCTGTCGCGCCGTGGCGCAAATTCCGTGCGCGCTTATCCCCCGTTTTGCACGTTTTCCACAGATGGCGATGTGGGCAATCCGCACCTTTCGAATACTCAAGCCAAAGCGATTACTGATTGCTGCTTGCCTCCGAGGCGCGGATGGCAAATCATCGGGATTAACGCTCCCGGATTACGCTGTGCTCCATCCGGGCTAAGGATAACCCGTCAGCACCAAGCGGTCGCCGCTGACTTGCCAGCTTTGCAACCGGTTGAGGAAGCTCATGCCGAGGAGGCTCATCTTGAGCTGGCCGGGCTGCGCCACCAGCGCTTCCACCGAGCGCTCGACCAGGCCGCCGATAGCGATGCGGTCGAGCGTGACTGGCGCGGCGCGGGCGCGGCCGTTGGCGGTGTCGATATTGACCGTGTAGTTGAGCACTTCGAGCGGCAGGCCGGCCGCCTTGGCATCGTCGCGGGTGAGCACCACCGAGCTCGCGCCGGTATCGAGCACCATGGCGACGCGGGCGCCGTTGATCTGCGCGGTGATGGCAAAATCGCCGGCATGGCCGCGGCCGATCTCGACGCTCCTGCCATGGGTCACCACGTGGCCGGGCACCAGCACGACCAGCACGCGGTCGGCGACGTCGTGGAGCTCGAAGCGATACGAATAGGCGACCACCAGGACGAGCCCGACCACGACCCACAACAGCGCGGCGGTGACGGCTTGCGAAAATCGCTCGCGGAACATGGTCAGCACCGCGGCGCCGAGGAACACCAGGATCAGGATCTTGTAGGCCAGCGAGCCGAATTCGCCGGTCGACAGCGGGCCGACCGTACCTTCGCCGTTCTTCGCCAGGATGACGAGAATGGCGATCAGGAGGCCGATCAGGAGGAGCAGCAGGAAGCGGTTGCGCACGGCGGCTGACCTTCTACGGCGTGGCAGAGGCGGTTTTTTGCGCGCCGGCCCCGGCGTGGGCGAGCGCGGCGAGGCGCGGCGCCAACTGCGCCATGATCCGCGCGCGCTCGGCAGGCGAAAATTCGCTCCAGCGTCCGATCTCGTCGAGCGAGCGGCCGCAGCCGATGCAGTGGCCCAGGCTCGGATGCATCACACAGACCTTATTGCAAGGCGACTCGATGTTGGCTTGGGCGCTGGCCATGAACGATCTCGGCTGGAATCGCGCGGCACCATAGACAGCAATTGGCTTGCGGAAAAGCGTTACCCGCTGGCGAACAGCGCCCGTCTGGCGCGGCCGGTGCCGTCTTCGGCGGCCGACGACATCTCGGCATGCGGCTGGATCGGCGGCGCGCCTTCGGCGATCGGCGCCAGTGCCGACATCACGCGCTCGGGCGGGAAGGTGACGATCACTTCGGTGCCGATGCGCAGTTTTGATTTGAGCGAGAACGTGCCGCCATGCAGGTCGATCAGGTTTTTTGCGATCGGCAGGCCAAGGCCGGCGCCCTGTTCGGCGGATTTGATCGAGTTCGAGCCCTGGCCGAACGAGGCAAGCACGATCGGAATTTCTTCCTCGGGGATGCCGGGGCCGGTATCCTTGACGCTCATGTACTGGCCGCCCGAGGCGGTCCAGCCGACCTTGAGCCAGATCTCGCCGCCCTGCGGCGTGAACTTGATGGCGTTGGACAAAAGGTTGAGGCAGATCTGCCGCACCGCGCGCTCGTCGCCCCACAGTTTCGGCAGGTCGGGCTCGAACATTTCGTGGATGGTGATGCCGCGATTGCCGGCGCGCAGTTTTAAGAGATGATGGCAATCCTCGACCACGCGGTTGAGGGAGACGGCTTCCTCGTTGAGCTCGTAGCGCCCGGCCTCGATGCGCGACAGATCGAGGATCTCGTTGATGAGGTTCAAAAGGTGCACGCCGGAATTATGGATGTCGCCGGAATAATCCTTGTACGCCGCGACGCCGTGCGGCCCGAAAATTTCCGCCTTCATCACCTCGGAAAAGCCCAGGATGGCATTGAGCGGCGTGCGCAGCTCGTGGCTCATCTGGGCGAGGAAGCGCGATTTGGCGATATTGGCGGCCTCGGCGCGGCGGCGCGCTTCGTCGGAGACCGATTTCGACTGCTCGAGTTCGCCGATCAGCGCATCCTTCTCGGCGCGGGCTTCGAGCGTTGCGAGCGTGGTCGAATAGAGCCGGTAGGCGAGCAGCGAGAAATAGCCTTCGGCGGTCAGCGCCATGGCGGCGAGGATGTAATCGTGCAGCGTTCCCTTGGCGGCGAAATCGATCGCGATGGCGATGGTGACCGGCAGCGTCAGCGCAAACACCGCGACCGGCAGGCTCGACGCCAGCATGCTCGATATCGCCACCACCAAAAGCATGACGAACAGCATGAAGGTGGAGGCCTGCTCGTCGAGCCCGATCGGATTGATCAGGATGAAAGTCCAGGCCATGCCGAAGAACAGGTCGAGCAGGATGAAGCGCATCCGCCACGAGCGCAGGTTCGCCGTGCCCGGCGTCTCGTCGAGGAACAGCTTGCACTTGCGGATGATGACCAGATGGATAAGGAGGGCGCCGCCGGTCCACACGCCCGATGTCAGCGCGCCGGTCCACAAGCCGGACAACAGTCCGATGGTGACCACCAGAAGCAGGATCACCGGCGAAGCCGAAATGCGGTTCTGGGCGAATTGGCGCAGCAATTCGTAATCGAACACCGGCCGCGTGCCGCTGGTCGAGGTCAGCCGATCGCGTGCCTCGCGCACGTGCTGCGACGCCAGCCGGCGCTGCGTCTGCGGCGCGGCGGCGGGGGACGCGAGCTCGTGCGCTTCGCTGATCGTATTGGGCATTGCCGTCCGGGGCTGCGGGGCTGCGGGGCTGGCCGTGAATCGCGACAAAAGTGGCCCAAATTCCTTAAGACGAGGCTTAAAGTCGTTAACCTGCGACGCGAAAAAAGTATTCGTTTACGCTTGGATCGAAGGCCGCAGCGGCGGTCGCGCCAAGGTGGGCTGGTGGCGCTGGGCCGGTCGGGATAATCTCGTTGGCTCAACGGGATAGAGAGGGAACTTGCGATGAAGCTCTACGATGGCGGCCGCGCCCCGAACCCGCGCCGCGTGCGCATCTTCCTGGCCGAGAAGGGCATCACCGTTACCACCGAACAGGTCGACCTCGGGCAACTGGCGCAGCGTAGCGACGCCTATACGGCGATCAATCCGATGCAACGGGTGCCGGCGCTGGTGCTCGACGACGGTACCGTGATCGCCGAATCGATCGCCATCTGCCGCTATTTCGAGGCGCTGCAGCCCGATCCGCCGCTGTTCGGCGGCGGCGCGCTGGAGAGCGCGCTGGTCGAAATGTGGAGCCGGCGCGTCGAGCTGCACCTGTTCCTGCCGGTCGCCACCGTGTTCCAGCATCTGCATCCGGCGATGAAGATCATGGTCGATCCGCAAGTCGCCGCCTGGGGCGAGGCCAACAAGCCGCGGGTCACGCAGTTTCTGCAGTTCCTCGACGGCGAGCTCAAAACCCACGCCTTTGTGGCCGGCTCCGCCTATACGGTTGCCGACATCACGGCGATGGTTGCGGTCGATTTCATGCGCGTGTCAAAACTCGCCGTGCCGGACGATCTCGTCCATGTGCGGCGCTGGCACGACGCGGTGTCGGCGCGCCCGAGCGCGAAGGCTTGAAACCGACGGCCGGACTCGTTGCGCCCGCCTGCGCATGTTAGCCTGCGCATGTTAGGCTTGGTCGCACAGTGGAGGAGGGGGCGATGTTCAAACGTTCAGTGTCTTTGACGGCGGTTTGTTGCGCGTTGTTCGTTGCCGCCTGGTGCCATAGCGCCGCGGCAGAAGGCGCCATGGCGATCGGCGTGACCGGCAACATCACCAAAGACGGCTACGCCATCGGCATCAACATCAACAGCAGTAGCGAAGCGGAAGCGCGCGAAGCGGCGCTCAAATATTGCAAGTCCCACGGCAGCGACGTCGCCCGCGCCAAATGCGAGATTTTTGCCACCTTTCGCGATCAATGCGCGGCCGAGGCCGAGGACCCGCAGCCTGGCACACCGGGCGCCGGCTGGGCCATCGCCGCCGACAAGGCGGCCGCGGAGAAAATGGCAATGATCAATTGCCTCGCAACCGCCGGCGACCGCGGCAGCTTCTGCAAAGTGGTCACCTCGATTTGCGACGGCAAACGGTGAGCCCGCGCTGCGGCGCGCGGTGCTGCGACAAATGCCCGCTACGTTGCGAATGACGGCAGCAAAGCTGCTATAGGCGCGTCAAGAAAGCGCCTGCGCCGGCGCAGCAGTGCGCACGGCCGGTGATGGAACATTTGGGGAGGCCCGAAGTGTCACTTCGCGCAACGCTCTGCGCAATCGCAGCCACAATGCTCACGGCAACGGCGGCCGTCGCGGCCGACGACTATCCGTCGCGGCCGATCCGCGTGATCAGTCCCTTTCCCGCCGGCAGCGCCTCCGACACCGTCAGCCGCGTCGTGCTCGATCAGGTGTCGCAAATCATCGGCCAGCCCATGGTGATCGAGGCCAAGCCCGGCGCCGGCGGCATCGTCGGTTTTGCCGACGTCGCCAAGGCCGATCCGGATGGCTACACCGTCGTCACCAGTTCGACCTCGCTCGGTACCGGCGCCGTGCTGCACAGCCATTTGCCCTACGACCCAGCCGCCGATTTCGCGCCCGCCGTCATGTTCGGCGTGTCGCCGAATGTCTTGGTCGCCTCGACCCAGACCGGGTTCAAGACGGTCGCCGACCTGGTCGCGGCGGCGAAGGCGAACCCGGGCAAGCTCACCTTTGCCTCCGCCGGCGTCGGCTCCTCCTCGCACATGGCCGGCGAGCGGCTTCGGCTTGCCGCCAATATCGACGTTCGGCACGTCCCGTTTCGCGATCAGGGTCTGACCGAGGTGATGGCCGGCCGCATTGATTATTATTTCATTCCGCTCGCGGCGGCGGCCTCCGCGCTCAACTCGGGCAAGCTCAACATTCTTGCGATGAGCTCGCTCAAGCGCATCGCGCTGTTGCCCGACGTGCCGTCAATCGCCGAAGCCGGCTACCCGAATGCCGAGTTTAATTTTTGGGTGGGACTGTCGGTGCCGGCCAAGACGCCGCGGGCGATCATCGACAAGCTGCACGACGCGACCGAAAAGGCGCTGCAGGATCCGGCGATGCACGACAAGCTGGCCAAGCTCGGCGTCGAGCCGCAACTGATGAGCGTCGACGCGTTCAATAAGTTCTTCAAAGACGATCTGGCCTCAACCGTGCAGCTCGCCAAAGACGCCCACATCCAGCCGGTGGACTGAAGATCGTCATTGCGAGCGGAGCGAAGCAATCCAGTTCTGCGGCGCCATCTGGATTGCTTCGTCGCTTCGCTCCTCGCAATGACGGCGAGGGGAGCGCGGTGCTCAGCGGTTGAGCAGCGCGATCAGGCTCGATGTGTCCCAGCGCTTGCCGCCCATCTTCTGCACCTGCGAGTAGAACTGGTCGATCAGGGCCGAGGTCGGCAGGTGGGCGCCGTTTCTGCGCGCTTCGTCGAGGCAGATGTTGAGGTCCTTGCGCATCCAGTCCACCGCAAAACCGAAATCGAATTTGCCGGCGACCATGGTCTTGTAGCGGTTCTCCATCTGCCAGGACTGCGCCGCGCCTTTGGAAATCGTCGCGATCAGCTTTTCGATATCGAGGCCGGCTTTCATGGCGAAGTGCAGGCCTTCGGCGAGGCCCTGGACCAGGCCGGCGATGCAGATCTGGTTGACCATTTTAGCCAATTGACCGGAGCCCGACGCGCCCAACAGATTGCAGGCGCGCGCGTAAGCCGCGATCACACCCTCGGCCTTGGCGAACGGGCCGTCGTCGCCGCCGCACATCACCGTGAGCACGCCGTTCTCGGCGCCGGCCTGGCCGCCGGACACCGGCGCATCGACGAAATCAAAGCCGCGTTTTTTCGCTTCCGTATGAAGCTCGCGCGCGATCGCCGCCGACGCGGTGGTGTGGTCGACCACGACCGCGCCTTTGCTCGCGCCGGCAAAGATGCCGTCGTCGCCGAGCATCACCTGGCGCAAATCGTTGTCGTTGCCGACGCAGGCCATGACAAAATCCTGGCCGGCGGCGGCGGCTTTCGGCGTCGGCGCGCTCTTGCCGCCGTACTGGGCGACCCATTTTTCCGCCTTGGCCGCCGTGCGGTTATAGACCGTGACCTCGTGGCCGCCCTTGGTCTTGAGATGCCCTGCCATCGGGTAACCCATGACGCCGAGCCCGACAAACGCCACCTTTGCCATTTTCGTCCTCCCGTAGCCCGGATGGAGCGAAGCGAAATCCGGGAATGATTTGCCGGCTTGAATGCCGGCCCCGGATTGCGCTTCGCTCCATCCGGGCTACGAAATTTTCGCGACCGTCTTTGCGCCGCCGAGTGCGGCCGCGTCAACCTCTATGAGGACAGCCGCATGCGCTTGACGCGGCGCGCCTGCCAGCCGGGCGGCACCTCGATCGCGGTGTCATCGGGGACTTCAACGGCAAACTCCGCGGCCGGGCCCAACACCATCTGGCGGCGCCAGATATTGATCTTGGGATATTTGGCGCGAAGCGGATCGAGGGCGGCTTGCCAGACGATGCCGCGCGGCCGCGTCAACCAGTAGACCGTGGACTGCGGCATCGAAAGAGCTTCGCCGCCGGCATGGGCGTAGAGCCCGCCCTGGCCTTGCTCCATGTGCGCGGCGACGGCGTCGTGGGACGGCTGCCGCGGACCGGTCACCGCGAAGCCGTTGAGCGGGTCCATAGCCCATGAGCCTTCGAGCAAACACCAGTCTTCATAGCCGGGGTGGTCGTCCAGCCACGGCACCGGCTCGATCCGGAATGACGTCGCGGCGATGAATCCGGGCGGCGGCTGGCTGGCGAGATCGCGTTGGAAGCGCACGATCGCGGCTTCGTAGGATTTTGCCTCGGTCTGCGGATAAGGCCGGTGCCAAAAGACGTAAGCAAGCATCGATCAGCCCTCGGGGGCAGCCTGCAAAGCTGAACGCATTCCCCAGGACCGTGTCAATCGGGATAGGCGTTGACCGGGCCGGTCGAGGGCCTATGTAGATTGTCAACGGCTGCGACCGCCTGTCCGCGTGCCCGGAGACTGTCTGCATGGCGACGATGAAAGACGACGTTCTGGCCGCGCTCGCTAAAGTCGCGAGCCCGCAGGGCCAAAAGCTCACCGAGACCGGCACGCTGTCCGACGTCGTCGTCACCGACGGCAAGGTGTTTTTCTCCATCACCGTCGATGCCGGCGCGGTGAAGGAATGGGAATCCGTCCGCGAGCGCGCCGAAGCCGCGACCCGCGCCGTGCCGGGCGTCAAATCCGTGCTGGTGGCGCTCACCGCCGAGCGCGCCGGCGGTGGAGGCGGCGCCGCACCGCCGCGGCGTCCGCAAATGCAGCCGGGAGCGGCGCGGCCGCGCGAAGGCGGAGCACCGTCGCCGGCCGGCATTCCCGGCGTTGCTTCGATCATCGCGGTGGCGTCGGGCAAGGGCGGCGTCGGCAAATCGACCACCGCGGTCAATCTGGCGCTCGGCCTGCGCGACCTCGGCCTGAAGGTCGGCATTTTGGACGCCGACATTTACGGGCCGTCGATGCCAAAACTTTTGGCCATCCGCGAGAAGCCGCAGACCATCGGCGGCAACCGATTAAAACCGATCGAGCGTCACGGCATGCCGGTGATGTCGATCGGCTTTTTGATCGAAGAAGAAACGCCGATGATCTGGCGCGGGCCGATGGTGATGTCGGCGCTCACGCAAATGCTGCGCGAAGTGGAGTGGGGCACCCTCGACGTGATGGTGGTCGACATGCCGCCCGGCACCGGCGACGCGCAACTCACCATGGCGCAGCAGGTGCCGCTCAAGGGCGCCGTCATCGTCTCCACCCCGCAGGATCTGGCCTTGATCGACGCCCGGCGCGGCATCGCCATGTTCCGCCGGGTCAACGTGCCGGTGCTCGGCATCGTCGAGAACATGTCGACCTTCATCTGCCCGCATTGCGGCACGCGCTCGGATATTTTCGGCCACGGCGGCGCGCGGGCCGAAGCCGAGCGGCTGGGCGTGCCGTTCCTCGGCGAAGTGCCGCTGCATATGGATATTCGGGAGAAGTCGGATTCCGGGCAGCCGGTGGTCGCGAGCGTGCCCGACGGCCCGCACGCGCAAGCCTATCGCGCCATCGCCGCCCGCGTGCGCGACGGCTTGCAGGTCGCCGGCCGCCCGGCGCCCAAGATTGTGATCGAGGCGTAGGTTTGCGCTGATTTTGATGTAGCGGCAATTGCAGAGTTTTTGGCACTTATTGTTCGAGAACCAGCACGCGCTTGTTGTTGTCCATCGACCACGATTTGAATCGCTGAAGAAACGATTGGCCGAGCAGGAGGCTTCCTGCAGCGGGCGAAACGCTGCCCTTTACGTTCTCGATCAGGATGTCGCCAACCTTCAGCGATCTGATAACAAATGTATTGGTCGGTGCGGTGGACCCATCAGCAAGGACATATGTTTGCTTTCCGGTAAAGTCGGATTTTCCGATCGTGCCTGCTCGGATCAGAGTGCCAACAACGTCGGCGGGTACTGAGACATCGGCGGCACCGCTGTCGACGACGAAATTCAGCGTAATAGCGCCGTTGATGAATACCGGCACAACAAAGGTGCCGCCAAGCGACTTTAGCGGGATCTCGATGCGCGCCGTGTTTGACGGGGCTTCAACGTGAGTTGGATTTGATGGATCGTCGGTGCGCGCTGGATTTGACGATACTTCGGTGCTGGACGGATGTGTTGGTCCTTTAGGGGGAGTTGGACTCGACCCCGCCCCGATCAGCCTGATGCCCTTGAGTGCTGCGTTCAGCGTCGCTTGCTGGCCGCCATCGATGGTGGCGGCGGTCAGAATCGTTTCCAAGACAATGTAACCTTGGACCGACTTGATCATGTTGAGTTTCATCGACTGCCGCCCGTTTGTGGCACTGACCAAGCGGCTGTAGTAGCTGTCCGCGGCAACGCCGCCGATCACGCCTTTTTCGTGCTTGTTGAACGGCTCGGCCTTGGCGGCGATGAGCAGCGCATTGGCCAGCTCGTCCGGCGTCCTCGCCAGGGTCAGTTCGTTCTCATGCATCAGCGTCAGCGATATTGCCGCGGAACCGTCGGGCCCGATCACCAACATGCTTCCCGACTTGCCCACCTTGGCGGTCCAGGTGTCCGGCAGATGAAGCAGGAAGGCGACCGGCCCGTTCTCGGGATAGCGCACATCTTTGGCCGCGGTGATACCGGCCGAACCGGCGGTAACCGCGCCCAACAGCAGCAGCATTGCCGCCAAACGGCCAGCGATGTCGATAACGGTTTTAGTGTATCGAATGGGACGCCCCCAACGCGAAGTCTTGATTTTGTTTGTTCTGCCGCAGGAATCAAGTGGCAGTGCCCGCGAACCCGCCGGTGCCATGGCTTGGTTATCATGGCTCGGCTGCGCGGGGGAGGCGGCGGTGACGGCGATTGTGGTTGCCCGTCGCAGTGCTTAGCTAATCGGCTGGAGTTCCGCGAATAGGCGCGGAAACGAGGATCGAACGGCCATGCGCAAGCGCACGATGATTTTGGCGACGGCTTTATTGGCAATACCGCTCACGGCAGCGTCCGCGGCGCCGGCGGTTCGGGCGGCGGCTTCGGTGGCGCAATTCGACGGCAATTGGAGCGTGTCGATCATCACCGATTCCGGCAGCTGCGACCGCGGCTATCGCTATGCGCTGCGCATCGCTAACGGCAGGATTTACTACGACAATCCGAGTTTCAACATAAACGGCCAGGTCAACGCCCGCGGCCAGGTCAGCGTCACGGTCAGCGCCGGCGGGCAAAGCGCCTCGGGCACAGGCCGGCTGTCGCGCGATTATGGCGAAGGCACCTGGATCGGCCGCTCGGCGGCGGACCAATGCTCGGGCCATTGGGAGGCCGAGCGCCGCTAGTGTTTCCCGCCAGTACACGATGATTACCCGCTCTTTCTCCAGGTGTATTTTTTTTCGATACACGATATAATTGGGTAGGGGGGAACATCATTATGACTGTGAATCGCGTCGTGAGAGCGCTGCTCGTGGCGTCCGTCGTCGCTTGCACCGCGCAGGGCAGTGCGCTTGCTCAATGTCCCATTACACCCTCGACTGCCGTTACAACCTACCACTACGATAATTTGCGGACCGGTTGGAATTGCAACGAGACGATCCTCACGCCTGCAATTGTCGGGTCGAGCAGTTTTGGTTTGCTCTCGACGACAGCGCTCGACGCACAGATCAACGCCCAGCCCCTCTTCGTCCCAAATCAAAACATCACAGGAGGCGCTAGCCCGGGTGCATATGATGTCGTGTACGTGGCTACCGAAGCAAACTCAATCTACGCCATCGACGCATCGACCGGCACCGTGCTGCTGCATAAGGACTTTGGCTCTCTAGGAACTCCTGTGTGGAACTTAAACTTGCCGAGAGGGGGGTGTGGGAACAGTGATTATTGGGTCGGGATTAACAGCACGCCCGTCATCGATCTCCCCAACAACGTGATGTACGTGATCGTCTATACTCAAACTGGCATATCCCCGTTATCCAGCGCGAAACAGACACAATTGCCAAGCCAAGCACTCGGGCCGCCCGCGCCTCACGTGGATTATTATCTCCATGAGCTCGATCTGGGCAGCTTGAATGATGTGGTTCCGGCGATCCCGGTGTCCGCCCAGCATCTTCTGGACGACGGGACGACCTACGTTGCTTTTGATGCGGGCATCCAGCAGCAGCGTCCGGCGCTTCTCTTTGTCCCCGGGACAGGTGGCCACGGAAGCCTCTACGCCGGATTTGGCAGCTTCTGCGACTGGGGAGAGTCCCGCGGTTGGCTGTTAGGCTGGCATACCGCACCGCCGCCCCTTGTACAGGCATCGGCCCTGCCTGGGAGCCAGTTGAACAACATTCAACCTTCGCCTGGGCAGTATTCATCTGGTGCTAGTCTTCCGCCGGGAGCGTGGCCGGGGCTTGTTTCGTCCATCTGGATGTCCGGCTTCGGCATAGCAGCAGACGCGCAGAGTAACTTGTACTTCGTCACCTCTAATTCCAGCACGGGCTGGCCAACCTACAACGCCGTGAACAACCCCTCGAACAGCGTACTGAAAGTGACTCCCAATCTGGCTAATTTTCCCACCACCAGCAGCCCGACGAGCGTCCTGGGTTTTTTCACGCCGTCCAACCATAACGCTCTCGACGCCCAAGACATGGACTTTGGCTCCGGCGGCGTGACCCTCTTGCCGGATCAACCTGGAGCGACGCCGCACCTTGCCGTCGCGGCCGGCAAGGACGGTATTATGTACCTCATCGACCGCGACAGTTTGACGGGCGGTACATCTGCCGTTGCCTTGGATTACGCGTCGATTGGGTCGTGCTTCTGTGGACAGTCGTACTTCCAAACTAACAACCAGGTACCCAACCTGGGACACATCGTGAGCAGCGGCGGCGCAAACATCATGGTTTGGCAGGTTGTTACTTCGCCCCCCGCGAGTAGCGTATTTCCCCCGTACCTTACCCAAGAAACCTCATTACCTGTGCAACAGCAGGGCGGGGATGGAGGATTCTTCACCAGTATCTCATCGAACGGAGAAAACGACATGATCGTCTGGGCGGTGCCCCGTCCAGATACCGGAACCACGCAGGTGTCGCTCTACGCTTTCGCGGCCACGCAGGTTCCAGACCAGTACTCTTATCCGTTCTTCGTACGGACGCAGCTCACGCAGATCTTCACGGCAAACGCGGGCACCTGGACGAATCCATTGCAGTTCGCCAATGCCAATATAGTTCCGGTGGTTGCCAACGGCAAAGTTTTCGTCGCGAGCTACGGACTACTCGATATCTTCGGAATACTTCCGCCCCCATGCGCCGGCATCCAATGTGCTCGGATGCAGACGCCTACCCAGGTGCCGGGAGCGCCGCAAACTCTGAAGCCCCCCGCCGCTCAGGCTTCGCCGCACGAGGTTTTCGGAGCGATCGGCAATATCGACGGTTCGCAACTCACGATCCGGCTGCGAAGCGGGAAGCTCCTGCAAATCGATGCCACGACCGCCATCCAACAGGCGCGCGCCACCGAGCTATACATCGGGCGCTCCGTCGCTGCGCAGGGAACGTATGACGCGGCGGGCACGCTGCACGCTGACCATATCTATCGCGTGAAGGCGCCAAGGACATGGCCCGCCGACCGCTGACTGTACAAGCGGCTTTCGTGACTGGTTGCGGGGTGGAACTGGCCATCGAGGACATTGCCGCAGCCTCCGACAGCGAGAACCGCACCGAATTCAAGGCTGAGAACAACCTGCCGAGCTTCCGCAATCAGATCAGGCTTTCACGGCACCGCATGTGAGTGCCGGCGCGGCTTCAGCCGACCGCCCCGGTGCGTTCCCGCCGCAATACTTTTCCCGGCAGCGCTCCGGTATGGGTCGCGTTCTCGACCACCAGCGTGCCGTTGACGATGACGGTGGTGCGCGCGCCTGACGGAAATTGATGCGGATCGGCGTAAGTGGCGCGATCGACAAAATCGTCCGGATCGAACAGCACCACGTCGGCGCAGAAACCTTCCCGCAGCAGGCCGCGGTCTTTGAGCTTCAGCGCGCGGGCCGTGCCGCCGGTCATTTTGTGGATGGCGAGCGCAAGCGCCAGTGCGTTCTCGTCGCGGACATAGCGCGACAGGATGCGCGGGAACGTGCCGTAGAAGCGCGGATGCGGCATGCCTTTGCCGACGGTGCCATAGGGCGCGACGCAATTGCCGTCGGAGCCGACCAGAGCGAGCGGCGAGGCGACGATGGTGCGGATGTCGGCTTCCGCGATCGACGTCACCAGCACGCGGGTCGCGCCTTGGTCGTCGGTGAGATAATCGCACAGCGTGTCGACCGGATCGGCGCCGCGCTCGGCGGCGAGCGACGCGATGGTGCGGCCGGAAAATTGCGGCAGGTGCGGCGAGATCGAGATCTGCACGCAGTCCCACGACGGAATGCGGCCCCAATTGTTGAGCCCGTCGCGGGCGATGTCGGTGCGGATTTTTTGCCGCGTTTCGGGCATCCCGAGCCGCGCAATCATGGCCTCGACACCGCCGGCCTGCACCCATGCCGGCAAGATGTTCTTCAGCGGGTTGGAGCCCGCCGCATAGGGATAGGAATCGCAATCGACGTCGACGCCGCGCGCCTTGGCGTCGGCGATCATGGCCAGCGCCTCGCCGGCCTTGCCCCAATTGTCGATGCCGGAGCATTTGAAGTGCACGATCTCGACATGCACGCCGCATTCTTCGCCGACCGCGATTGCCTCGGCGACCGCCTCGATCACTTTGTTGGATTCATCGCGTAAGTGGGTGAAATAGCCGGCATTGTGCCGCTTGAGCACATGGCCGAGCGCGATCATTTCAGCGGGTTCGGCGTACGAGCCGGGCGGCGTGAACAGGCCCGACGACAGGCCGAGCGCGCCGGCGTCGAGCGCGTCTTCCAGGAGCGCGATCATCTGCGCGAGCTCGGCCGCGCTCGGCGCGCGCTCCGCCATGCCCATCACCATCAGGCGCAGCGTGTTGTGGCCGACCAGCATGCCGGCATTCACTGCCGTCGGTGGAAATGTTTGCAGATAATCGGGGAAGCTCGTTTCGCGAAACGGCAGCCACGGCGCGCTCGGCGAGAGATAATCCTTGAGCAGCTCGACCTTGCCCGCGAGCGCCGGCGCGACCGAAAAGCCGCAATGGCCGATGATCTCGGTGGTGACGCCCTGGCGCACCTTGCTTT
>Ga0210398_10002495_pt1 | contig 17960 bp, 11 predicted proteins | sample IncBWC4OmetaG_FD_161047 | JGI IMG/M metagenome (GOLD analysis project Ga0210398, IMG submission 161047) | Forest soil microbial communities from Barre Woods Harvard Forest LTER site, Petersham, Massachusetts, United States - Inc-BW-C-4-O | ecosystem: Environmental > Terrestrial > Soil >... | reverse complement strand
GCGAACCGCGAAACACATCTGCACCACAAGCGAGCAACGAACGCCCATAGTCGCAACCATAGGTTTTCGGAATATGAGACGACGCAGAGCCTGCGGAAAAAACTGTGGATATCCAGAATTTTCGGCTGATTGCCTAGGAAAACAAACGGCGAAGATCTTGTGTTTTGCACAGGTTGCTAATGGATGTCCAAGTTTCCGTTGTGGTCGAGGTGGAAGCGTTTGTTCGGCGGGATGACGGTAGTGGCGCTGTATTCGGTGACGATGGCGGGGCCGAAGTATTTCTTGCCGGGCTCAAGCGTGTCCCGGGAGTGGATTGCCGCGTTGAGCTTCTTGCCCTCGAAGAGGACTGGGGCTTTGGGCAGGGAGGGCGAGCCCCGTTGCGCTCGGCCCGGACCCCTCGGCTTCGCTCCGAGCAGGCTCACCAGAGTGCCCCTCCCCACCTGGTTCATCTTGCCCCCACGGGCTGTGGTTGATTTCACAATCGCGCGGAGGCGGAGGGTGACGAACTCCACTTCGCGAGCGGGATGGGAGTAGCCATAGCGGCGCTGGTGCTCCTGGTGAAAATCGGCGAGCAGATTCTTGCTGAACGGCAGGTTGAGTTCGTATCCCTGGCCGCGGTAGCGAAGGTCGATGCTCGCGTGGGAATGCACTCTTCCCTGCCAGGCTTCTTGCTGAAAATCCTTTGCCGCTTGTTTTTCCAATGCGGCAAACACTTGGGCGAGGCGCACCTGCGGAAGTTTCTCTGCCACGCGCCACAACACCGTGCGGGAATAATCTTTTACAACGTCGCTCGCCAGAATACCGAGAGCGGAGAGGGCGCCGGGAAAGGCGGGCACGACTACGTGCGGAATGCTGAGGGCCTCGGCCAAGGCGCAGGCGTGAAGGCCTCCTGCGCCGCCGAAGGCGACGAGGGCGAAGTCGCGGGGATCCCGGCCGCGCTCGATCGAGACCACGCGGATGGCTTTCTCCATGGTGGCATTCACCACGCGGACGACGCCGCCGGCGAACTTCTCAACCGTGAACGAGCTTCCCTGCTGTTTGAGCCATTCGCGGGTAACGCGGCGCGTGCGGTCGAGATCGAGAGTGAAATCGCCGCCGAGAAAACGAGTGGGCAGCAGGCGGCCGAGTAAGAGATTGGCATCGGTGACGGTGGGTTGCGTGCCCCGGCCGTAACAGATGGGACCGGGATCGGAGCCGGCAGATTCGGGACCGACGCGGAGAACGCCGGCGGCGTCGAAGCGGGCGAGTGAACCTCCGCCAGCGCCTACGGTGTGGATATCGAGCATGGGAACGCCGACGGGCAGCCCGGCGACTTCGGCATTGCTGGCGGTAGTGATTGCGCCTTCGACGAGGGAGACGTCGGTGGAAGTGCCGCCCATGTCGAAGGAGATGATGCGGTCAAAGCCGCTCGGGCGGGCGCTGGCGGCAGCGCCGACCACGCCTCCGGCGGGGCCGGAAAGAACGGTGCGGACGGGCTCGCGGGCGGCGGAGGCGAGCGAGGTGATGCCGCCGCTCGACTGCATGACGAAAATTCCGCAAGCTGAAGCGCCAACATTTTTTGTGGCGCCTTTAGCTGCGCTGAAGCGCCGCTCTACACGGGATTCGACGGGCCGATCCAGATTGAGTTGCTTTGCCCGGCGCTCGAGATTTTCCAGGTAACCCTGCATGGCGGGCTGGAGGTAGGCGTTGATGACCACCGTGGAGGTGCGCTCGTATTCGCGGAATTCGGGGAGGATTTGATGGGATACGGAAAGCGGAACGCCCAAGGGTTTGAGGGCTTCCGCTATGCTTAGCTCATTTTTCGGATTTGCGAAAGAGAACAGCAGCGAGATGGCGATGGATTCGGGATGCTTGGCTGCGACTCGGTTGGCAAGGGATTTCAAATTTGCGGACGGGGGCGAGGTGAGGATTTCGCCATCGCTGGCGGTGCGTTCTTCGACTCCGAAGCGAAGATCGGCGGGGACCAGCGGCTCAACGCGGTCGAAGAAGAAGTCGTAAAGCTTGGGACGGGCTTGGCGTCCGATCTCGACGGCGTCTTCGAAACCGGAGGTGGTGACCAGGGCGGTACGGGCGCCTTTGCGTTCGAGCAGCGTATTGGTGCCGACGGTGGTGCCGTGCAGGATTGTGAGTTCGCCTTCGTGTTTGATTTTGCGGAGGACCTCGACGATGGCGTGGGAGGGATCGGCGGGAGTGGAGAAGACTTTCAACATGCACAAGCGGCCGGTCATGTCGGTCCAGACACAGTCGGTGAAGGTACCACCGGTGTCGATGGCGACGCGGAGAGGTTGGGCGTGTGGGGGCATGGATTGAAGAAAGCGTAGGGTAACATTTGCAGCGGCAACGGGCAGTACCTCAGAGCTAAGCCCAGTTGGGCTTAGCTCCGGGCGGTGCCCCATAAGCGCTGCTCTGAGAACGTCATAAAAGTCAGGCCGACGTGGCGGCCCTCCGTAATTTGCTTTCCGACGTTCCTATAGACGTCCGATGTCAAGTCACGCTGCTGCATTCAGCTTGCTGATATCGCTTCGCGCGCGATTGAAAGGCTGCAGAATTCTGTGTTTTTTTAGTTCACCGAGCAAAAAATTGATTTCTCCACCGAGCAGGACGGCAAAACCGGAGAGGTAAAACCACACGTACAGGCCAATGGCGGAGCCTAGCGGCCCGTACGTTTTATCAAGACTCTCGAAGTATTGGAAATAAATTCCCAGCAGGTATGACAATCCGACCCATGTCACGACTGCAATGATTGCCCCAATCAGGCTGTCTCGGAAGCGTTGTCTGAAATCCGGGCCGAAATGGTAGAGCAGTTGTACTGCCAGCATGGCAAAGATCACGGCTATGCCCCACCGGAAGTAGCGCCAAGCGGTAAGTATGGCAGGATTGAGGTCAAAGCTGCCGGCAAACCAAGTCCCAAAGTACGTCCCCTCAACCATCAATCCCACGGCCACCAGTAACAACGTTCCCGCAAGCAACGTCAGTCCCAGCGCAATAGGCCGAGTCTTCCAGACGGGGCGAGTTTCGTCGACTCGATAAACGACATCAAGGCCGTCCATCATCGCAGCAAATCCGCTGGAAACTGTCCAAATCGTGAAGACTAACCCGAGTGTAAGGAAGTGCGAGTGTTTGTGACTGACGATGTTAGACACAATGCTCCGCACCAAACTCATCCCATCTCCCGGAACGAGCTTGGCCATAAGGCTTAGAAGACCTTCAAACAGATGCGGAATGGGTACATACCCCAGCAGCGATGCCAATGAAACCAACAGCGGAAACAGCGAGAGCACGAAATAGTACGACAAGCCGGCAGCAAATACGAAGAGATGTTCGTCATAGACATCGTTGTAGATGGTTATCAGCAACCGTTTGAGCGTGAGCCGGGCTGCTGCGCCATCTAACGTGAACACTGAATCACCTCAGAGCTTTTCATTCCCTGCCGCATGCCGCAATTTTACGGCTTGTGAGCCTCGCGCCGATGCGCAATTGAGCTCACTGTCTCACGGTGCGGTCGAGCCATGGATGCTACGAAGGAGCGCGTCGTGTGGACGCCGATATTCCGAAATCTGAGCAGTTTTGACCATTCATCAGGTTTGCCACCGGTGTATTTTGTATAGAATATATTGAGGAACTATGCGGCCCACGGTCGTTTTGTTCCTCTGGTGGCGCAGCCGTTATTTGGACAGCTGGCTCCCTCCCCGCGGCACATCTACTCTTTGGACGGTGATGCCGTAGAACCAGCGTCGCAATCCAGCACAGGGGGATGATCGCAGACCTTTTAAAGGTCCAGCGCCGTTTTCTTTGCACAATTTATGGAGAAATCGATGACTTCTACAGGTAAGTTAGTCAGGCAACGGATTGCAGTTTTGAAACCGTTTCGACGGTGCTTTTCGCTAATTATGGCCTTGAGCCTAGCCTTTTTTGTCGGCGTGGCACCCGTGTCTGCTCAAGAAGCGGAATCGTCACCCGATCAAAGATTGCAGAATGCGGCTCTCTCCTTCCGTGAAGCGATGCACGAGCCTGATAAGGGCATTCCCCGCGACCTCTTCGATAAGTCCCGGTGTATCGTCATTATCCCCGGCGTCAAGAAGGCGGCATTTATTGTCGGTGGTAAGTACGGTCGAGGCTTCGTCTCCTGCCGCCGGAACGGCACGGGTCGCTTCGGAACGCCAGCCGCTATTCGGATTGAGGGCGGAAGCTACGGTCTGCAAATAGGCGGCTCTTCCACAGACGTGTTTCTGCTCATTATGAACGAAGGCGGAATGAAAAAGTTGCTTTCTGACAAGTTCACTATCGGAGGCGAAGCGGAGGCCGCAGCTGGTCCAGTAGGTCGCGACACGAGCGCCAACACTGACGTTCTCCTGCATGCGGAAATTTTATCTTGGTCGCGTTCGCGCGGTCTTTTCGCTGGCCTTTCCCTGGAAGGCTCCACGCTGCGTCCGGACGAGAGCGAAAACACCAAGTTGTATGGGGAAAAAATATCGAATGAGCAGATTCTCCGGGGCGCTCTCAAAATCCCGAATGGTGCGCGGCCCCTGGTCGCAGAACTCAACGGCTATCGGGCGGCTGGCCGGACGAATGGCGACGTTGGAGCTTCTTTGCGCGACAAGGGGCGGATCATACTCTCCAACGTGCATTTCTCAACTGGTAAGGCCGACATCACTGCGGATTCGGAAGCCGCACTGAACGATGCCGTCAGTGCGCTGAAAGAACATCCCGATTGGAATATTCGGGTCGAAGGCTTTACCGATAACGTCGGCTCATCAGAAGCTAACCTCAAATTATCCAGCGATAGGGCCGAGGCGGTCATGAATTGGCTGGCCGAGCACGGCATCGACCACGGCCGCTTGAGCTCCAAAGGATATGGCGCGTCTCGACCGATTGCGAGCAACTCCACAGACGAAGGTCGGGCGAAGAATCGTCGCGTACAACTCGTTCGTATTTAGCTCGATCGGCTCCGCGCCTCGCAGTACAACATCAGGCTGAGCCGCACGATTTGCCGGACCAGTGCGCGATTGTGTCATCAGGCAGGAGCGAACTAGAGCAGATCCAGTTTCTGCTCGGCCGCGTTTCAATTCAGACGACGGAGCGATAGCTCGGGTGCAAGCAGCGTTTTAACGGTGCGGTCAATGATCACATCGGCCTGGAGCCGGATGCGCCGTCGTGAGGAACAGGCGTAGAAATTGGTATCCGATGCTCAACATCCCGTTACCAAACTGTCCAATTTCCCCGAAGCCAATTTCTGGACAGCGTCACGTGCTTTTCGGGGTCGACGACCGCTCGAAAGAGTCGCTTCACATAACCCAAGGATCAATGAGAGAAATGGGAATTTCTTAACGCGATAACTCTCTGACGCGGGAAGGATCTGGAACGGGTCTCCTGATTGGATGTTCAAGCGAAGGCGAACGCTTGGTCAGATCCGTTCCTGGCTCCGAATCCGGCATTCGACCGTGCTCCGCGACGAAGCGCCGAAATTCTTTTGGCGTCATGTGTCGCCCTTCCCGAAAGCGCCGGTTGAAGTTGGCCAGATTGGAAAATCCCGTTTCTGATGCGATCACGCTGATCGGCCGCTCTGTTTCCACAAGCAGCATGCATGCACGCCCGATCCGTAACCGGCCCAGATAATCACTGAAATTCTCTCCGATATGGCGCACGAACAGTCGATGCAGTGATCGCGCCGACAAGTTCGCCAACTTGCAAAGCTCGTCGAGTCGAATCGGATGATCGAAGTTCTGATGCAAACGTTCCAGCACACGAGCAAGTTGTCGGGACTCGCTCGACGACTCCGGCCGGGTTGCTGTTTGGGTCGCCAGCGGCATTGCTTCGGTGTCTGCTAATTCGCACAACAGCTCCTGTGCCGCGTGCAGCCGTTTCAGCGGTGACTCGGAAAGCAACTCAGGCAGCCGCAATTCCATTCTGGCTGCCGCCTCCACTGGAAAACTAAGGCCCGCGCCAGATCGATTGATCAGCTTCCGCAGTGGAGCGATCTCACGACATGCATCCGCGGCTTTGAGCGCCCATTCTCTTGTGAACCAGACGACGAGCGCCGTGTGCGGAAGAGACTCATTGATGGCCGCAGTCGACGCCCAGGTGTGGGGCATATCCGAGGGCACTAGAACCAGGTCCTGCGCGTCGTAATGGGCAATGTGATCGGCGACGAAACGCCAGCCGCGGCTATTGAGCGTTAGGGTCAGTTCGTACACCGGATGGTGGTGCCACTCAAAGGGAATGGAAGGCACCTGACGGTGATAGACACGAATCGAGCAGCCCTTAGGAAACGTTACGTGCTCAAACTGGCATCTCATCTCGTCCCCAATTCAGACATCGCAGGCCCACTCGGTGTCCGAATAGTATCAATAATTGACCTTTCCAGGTCACTTAGTATCTTCGCAACCCCGTAGACTCGCTCGGTCGGTGCTCTGCAGAGCTACGGCTCAGTCTAGCGAACCCCAGACGGGAATTACGAGGATTCAAAAGCCATGTCCCTAGTTATCGAAAGTCTGCCTGAGGCTATTCGTAGCTCGAAGGCAAGCCTGCGGAAGGCACTCCCAAACTATTCCGAGGTCTTCCACGAGGTCGAAGCTGAGATGCGCCGCAAGATAGCGCGAATTGTAAAGGAACGCGAGGCGGGCGAGGCTGTGATTCCTATTCTGCAATATGACGAAATCCTCAGCGGAGCAGTGACCCCAAAGGCCACTGCGGCAATAAGAGAGCGCGGTGCGTGCGTCATTCGCGGCGTTTTTCCGGCCCAACAAGTTCGTGACTGGGATGACGAGATTGGTAAATACGTCGAAGTAAACGGCTTGGATGAAAAACTGATGCATCGCGCTGAGGACAAGTACTTCGGCACGCTGGCCTCAGCCAAGCCACAAATCTATGGAATCTACTGGTCCCGTCCTCAGGTTATGGCTCGCCAGTCTGAGTCGCTCACTCGTACCCGCGTCTTTCTGAACAAACTGTGGAAGTCTGCGAGCGAGGGCCGCGTACACTTTGATCCGGAACTGACACCGGTGTACGCCGACCGCATTCGCCGCCGTCCTCCGGGTTCCGCATCACTAGGACTTTCGCCGCATGTCGATGGCGGATCGGTTGAGCGCTGGCTCGATGAAAACTTCCGCAAAGTCTATCGACATGTCTTCGCTGGCAATTGGCGGGAATATGATGCATTCGATGCAGCCTATCGTCCCGACGTGCAGGAGATTCCCTCTCCCGCTGTTTGCTCAATGTTCCGTACGTTCCAGGGTTGGACCGCGCTTACCCGGCAAGGCAAAGGAGACGGCACCCTGCAGTTGATTCCCATTGCCAATTCTATGATGTACATACTGCTACGCTCGCTCCAAGATGATGTAGCTGAAGACGACTTGTGCGGCGCAGAGCCGGGACGTGCCCTGTCAGTTCACCCCACATGGCACACAGCCCTGGCTAACGGACTTACATCGATTCCGTTGATGCAGCCGGGCGATGCGGTGTTCTGGCATTCAGACGTAGTGCATTCGGTTGAAGATGCGCACAATGGCGATGGCTACAGCAGCGTCATGTATATTGGCGGAACCGTTGGATGCGCGAAGAACACGGCGTATCTTCCCGGGCAATGCGCTTCCTTCCTCGCGGGCAAGACACCCCCTGATTTCCCTGCTGACAACTTCGAAGTCGATTTTGTTGGCCGTGGCACTGCGGCGGACTTGACACCTCTTGGCAAGAGTCAGCTCGGGCTCTCGTAACGAATGAAATCCTGTTGGCATCGATGAACGCCGTCCCATATCGGTATTTCCCGGTACAGGACGACAAGGCGTCTCTTCACAGATCTGCAACCGCCGGGCGTGTCGCACGCGCAGGACATCGGAGCGGGAGCTACTGGTTTCTGGGGACATGGTGTATCAATTTGTTGGCATAGCGGTATTTGTGTGGCTTTAAGAAAGGAGGACGCTTGGCATTCAACGCGCAGCAGGTAGCGGGGCCTGGAACGGAGAACGAGTTGCGCTCTGTAACGGATGGCCGAGCGATGACGGTGGCCATGATCCTGTTCTTCATGGTGGGATTTCTCACATGTCTGAACGACATCATCATCCCGCATCTCAAGAGTATTTTCGAGTTGAGCTATATGGAGGCGATGCTGGTACAGTTCGCCTTCTTCTCGTCGTACTTTGTGTTTTCATATCCGGGCGGGCGCTGCGTCGATTGGCTTGGGTACAAAATGACGATGGCGCTCGGGTTGATGACCATGGCTGCAGGCGCAGCCGGTTTTATTCCTGCCTCTTACGTCGCCAGCTTCCCGGTCTTTCTTGGCGCGCTGATCTTGCTTGCAGCCGGCATGACAACCGTACAGGTTGCGGCCAACCCTTACGTCACCATCATCGGCCCAAGCTCCACCGCGTCCAGTCGTTTGAACCTCGCCCAAGCGTTTAATTCTGTCGGAACTTTCATCGCTCCCTTCGTCGGTGGAATGTTTATCCTGCGAGGAGCACCGCAGATTGCGCCAGCGCTGCTCCATTCAATGACTGCCGTTGCGCAGCAAGCCTACCGCCAGGCTCAGGCTTCTTCCGTTCGCCTACCGTATACCGGAATGGCACTTCTGCTGGCTTTACTCGCAACCGCGCTCGGCTCTTACGCCTCGGGCCAAGTTCAGGGCGCACACAGCCTATCCATCATTCAAGGACAGGAGTGCTGACTCAGATCACTCGACAAGAAATCTGGCACCATCCCTGGTTGCTTTGCGGCGCCTTCGGCATTTTCACTTATGTGGGCGCGGAGGTAACGATTGGCAGTCTGCTCGTCAACTACATGGGGCTTCCGCAGGTCGCGGGACTGAGCGAGCAGACCGCCGCTAACTACTTGATGTTCTATTGGGGCGGAGCAATGATCGGTCGCTTCATTGGCTCGGCGATCTTACAGCGTGTCAACACAGGCCTACTGTTGTGCATGGTTGCGGTCGGTGCCTCCGCCCTCGTCTTGACATCGATTCTGAACAGCGGCAGGTTGGCTATGGACGCTATGCTGGGTGTCGGCTTTTTCAATTCGATCATGTTCCCGTCCATATTTACTCTGGGGATCCAAGATCTCGGTCCCCTGACAAGCAAAGGTTCGAGCCTGATGATTGCGTCCATCGTGGGTGGGGCGCTTATTCCGCTCGGCACAGGAAGGTTAGCCGATCGCATAGGGCTTCAGCCGTCCTTGGTCGTGACTGTCATTTGCTACGCCTATATCGCTTTGTTCGCGGCCGCCGCGATTCGCCGGCGGGTGTTGACACAAGTCCCACCGGAAATCCCTCCCGCATAGGACCCTGTGCATGAGCGCCTCGGGCCAGTAACACTCCTAGAGTCGATTCAACCTCATGCCCCGGAGTTATCAAGACGAGCGAGCCTTCATAAAACAACGATGGACCGCAATTCAGAACAGGTGAGGCCAGTACCACCGATGTTTCCCCGCCAGCAGTTTAGAAGGCCCGTGGCAGTTGGCGTAATACTGGTTTCAACAGTTAGAGGTCAGATTCCGAGGCTTATCTCGCAAGTGTCATTTGTCATTGCGAAAAATGTGACTCAGAGGCCCGAGCCCAGAGGAGATACGTGACCGCGCACGAGGAACGCGTTGGGCTTTTCCAAACAGACCTTCATGTCCAGCTTGGGGGCCGAGCTTACAGCAGTGGTTCAAGGTGGCGTGGAGATTCGCCTGCCATTTTCGCCGAATCTTACACAACAGAACAGCTATCTGCACGCGGGTGCGATCACTGCGATGCTGGATTCCGCTTGCGGTTATGCCCCCCTAACTAACCGCGGCACCTGATGATGTTTATGGGCTAAGCCTTCATCCGTAATCAGGCTCTTATCGCAGCGCGGAGCGCGCTGCGCCACGCAAAGGCACTCGATCGCGCCGCTGGCAGCGGCAGACAGCAGGTTCCTCGCCCGCTGAGGCGGTTCGGAAGAACAACACTGATTTAGGCCTCTTTAAGTCTTTTTTCGTTGCTGCGAACTTCGCGCTATCCCTTGGTGGTGAAGGCTAGCGTCAGGAGCGTTTTCTGTTCGACCTCGTGGGCTTTGGCGCTGCCGGTGGCGGGGCTGGCGCTGGAGCTGCGTTTTACGGACATGACGGGGCGGGAGCCCGCGATGCGTTCGAGGCGCGGGAGCATGTTGAATAACGCGCCCATGTTGGCGGGCTCTTCCTGCACCCAGACTATGTCTCCGGAATCGCCGTGGCGGGCGAATTCGGCGACCAGCTCTTTTTCCGGGAAAGGATAGAGCTGTTCGAGGAACACGATCGCGGTGCTTGCGTCTTTTCTCTTCTTCCGTTCGGCTTGGAGTTCGTGGCCGATCTTGCCACTGCAGACCAGGATCCGGTCGGCTTCTCCGATTTCCCGATCGGGAAGCACGTTCTGGAAATTCTTGTGGGTGAAATCTTCAATGGGCGAAGATGCGTCGGCATGGCGCAGCATGCTCTTGGGTGTGAAGACGACCAGCGGCTTCCGCCAGTGGCGCATCGCTTGACGGCGGAGGAGATGAAAATATTGCGCGGCGTTCGAGGGCTGCGCCATCTGCATGTTGTGCTTGGCGGCGAGTTGCAGGAAACGTTCGATGCGGGCGCTGGAGTGCTCCGGTCCCTGGCCTTCGTAGCCGTGAGGAAGAAGCAGAACCAGGCCGGAGAGCAGGCTCCACTTGGCTTCCCCAGCGGAAATGAATTGATCAATGATGGCTTGGGCGACGTTGACGAAGTCGCCGAACTGAGCCTCCCAGAGGACGAGCGCTTCGGGATAGTCGCGGCTGTAGCCGTATTCAAAGCCGAGCACGCCCGGCTCGGAAAGGGTTGAGTTGTGGATTCCGCAGCGGGCCTGATCGGCGGCGATATTCTCCAGGGGAACGTATTCGTTCTCGTTTTCGATATCGATGAGGACAGAGTGGCGCTGGTTGAAGGTTCCACGGCGGGAATCCTGGCCAGAGAGGCGAACTGGAATGCCAGCTTTCACCAGACTCGCAAAGGCGAGAGCTTCGGCCATGCCGTAGTCGACAGGGCGTTTGCCTGCGGCCATCTCGGCGCGCTGTTCCAGAAGCTTTTTCACCTTGGGATGAATGTGGAAGCCGTCCGGGTAAGTGGTGAGATGAGCACCGAGTTCGGCTAGCTCTTCCGGAGCGAGGCCGGTTTCAACTTCGAACTCCGGCTTGTGGCGGCCGCCGTAGTAGCGATCCCAATAGGCGGGCAGTTCGCGCAGCGTGGGCTTCTTGGTGATCTTGCCGGCATCTTTCTGAGCGGATTCGAATCCGGCCTTGATGGCGGCGGCTTGCGCGGACGCATCGCTCACTCCGATATCATCGGCGTAGATTTCCCAGAGCGGGGGATGCTCTTTAATTCTTTTGTAGAGCAGCGGCTGGGTAACGGTAGGGTCGTCGACTTCGCTGTGACCATGGCGGCGGTAGCCGATCAGGTCGATGACCACGTCGGTGCCGAACTGATAGCGATATTCGGTGGCGAGGCGGGCGATGCGAACAACCGCATCCACATCTTCGCCGTTGACGTGGAAGATGGGAATCGACTGGCGGCGCGCGATGCAGGCGGCGAAACGCGTGGAGTGCTCTTCCAGATAGCTGGTGGTGAAGCCGAGCAAATTATTGACCACGACATGAATGGTGCCGCCGACGGTGTAGCCGGGAAGGTCGGCGTAATTCATGGTCTCGGCAAGGATGCCTTGTCCGGCGAAAGCGGCGTCGCCGTGGACGAGGAGCGGAAGATATTTTTCTGATCCGCCTTCGCCGGTGCGGTCTTGTTTGGCACGAGTGCGGCCGACGGTGACCGGATCGACGGCTTCGAGGTGGCTGGGATTGGAAACCAGATGGATATGAACCTTGCCGCCGCTGCGCGTGAGGTACTCGCCAGTGGCGCCCATGTGGTACTTCACGTCGCCGGAGCCGAGGACGCTGCGCGGATCGACGTCTTCAAAGCCAGCGAAGATTTCTTCGGGAGGACGCTTGGCGACGTGAGCGATTACGTTGAGGCGTCCGCGGTGACTCATGCCCATGACCAGTTCCACGGCACCGAGGCGAGAGCCGGTATCGAGAACTTCATCGACCAGAGGAATGAGCGCGGTAACGCCTTCGAGGGAAAAGCGCTTGCTGCCGAGATAGCGCTGCTGCACGACTTGCTCGAACACATCGGCCCGGATGAGCAGGTCGAGAATGCGAGCTTGGTCTTCGGCTGGCGGTTCCGATTCCATGCGCTCGTAGATCCAGCGGCGGCGTTCAGGCGCATAAATGTGATTGACTTCAACGCCAATGGTTGACGAGTAAATGGCGCGCGCTTCGCGGGCGTACTCACTATCAGTTTGCAATTCGGGAGCGATGCGCGGACGGAGAAAGCCGAGGGGATCGAGATCTCCCTCAAGGTATCCCCACTGGCGGAAGGCGCTGAAGACGCGCTCGCGCTCGGAGTTAGCTGACGGGTCAATGACGGCAGTTCTCGCGCCGCCGTTTGAAGGCTTGGATTTCGGAGTAGGCATAAGAACCCGTTACTAGAATAACGGATGCGGGACGGGATGCGGGGGATTCGGGTAAGGAGAGCCTTACCCCCAGGGGACAGAGAGGAACACGGCTGGAACGTTTTGCGACAGGAAGGGCAGGGGAGCGTGTTTAGATGATTCGGCCAGGGGACAGCTTCGCTCGGCGAAGCTGTCATTCCGCTCAGGATGACAACGCAGTTTTAAGCGACGACTTTGTAGGGACGCATCATTTCGTTGTCTTCGTGTTCGAGGACGTGGCAATGCCAGACGTAGCGGAACTCGTCGCCGGGATTGACCTGGGTACCCAGGGGTAAATCAAAGCGCGCAATCACGCGGGTGATATAACCAGAATAGGTCTTGATCGTGTCTTTCCAGGCGGGACGCTCGTTCGATTCCGGAGCCATGGGAATGCCTGTGAAGACCAGCTTGCCGGTCTGCAGGTAAGTCTTCACATCAAAGGTTTGACGGTTCAGGACCTGAAACTGCACCAGATGAATGTGCATGGGATGCACATCGCCGGTGGTGTTCGCGAAAGACCAAACTTCCATGGAGCCAGCTTTCGGATCTTCTGTGATGGGATCGTCCCAATGCTTTTGGCCCAAGAGTCCGATCATGGTGTAACCGTCGGAGGGGCGATCCATCTCAGTGAGAGCCAGAATCCTTTCGCGGACGGCATGAGAGGGATCGAGCGGAGACCAGGGGACGAGTGTATCCGGGAGCGAGCTCGTGTCTTTGCCGGAGAGCGGCTTGGTCACCTTGAAGAGCATGACGTCGGAAGGCACGATTTGACCGCCCCGCGCGTATGGCGCGGGCGCGTCATTGATGAGGGCCAGGTTTTCTCCTTTGTGCTCGGAGAAGTCGAGGATGAGGTCGAAGCGTTCGCCTGGCGAAACGATCAGATAATGCAGGCTTAGTGGCCTGGGTAAAAGGCCGCCATCGGTGCCAATCTGGCGAAAGGGCGGCGCGTCCACGGGCCTGCCACTTGGCTTGCCGGAGGCATCGGCAGGGACGAGCGTCAGGTGATAGAAGCGGGAGTTCGAGCCGTTGACCAGGCGAAAGCGATATTTGCGCGGCTCGACTTCGAGAAATGGAGCAGCCTTGCCGTTGACGCAGATGGTGTCGCCGAAAAACTCCTGCATCCACATGGGATGGGTGCCGTCCTTGGCCGGGGGATAAAGCAATGAGCCATCGACGCCGAAACTACGGTCCTGAATCATGAGCAGAATTTCGTAGGCACCGCCGGGCAAGTTGAGAGCGTCTTCTTCATCGTCGCGAATCAGGTAGAAACCGGCCAATCCCGCGTAGACATTGAGACGCGTGATACCGAGAGCGTGATCGTGATACCAGAGCATGGTGGCCGATTGCTGGTTCGGGTGACGTGTGGGATTGGCCCCGGCCACGGCACCAACTTTGCCGTCGGAGGTGAACCAGGAGTCGGGATAGCCGTCGCTTTGGGGCAGTGTCTGAGCCCCGTGAACGTGGGTGACGGTGCGGACTTGAGGAACGCTTTCCTCCGACCCGTGGATGGTGTAATCGATCGGGAGGAAGTGTTTGCTGGGCAGCTGGTTCAACCATTTTACCGACAGAGCCTGGCCTTTCCGCACTTCGAAGGTTGGGCCGGGCCACAGGCCGTTATAGCCCCACATAGTGGCCGGCGGAAGGTCACGATGGGCCTGATGACGGAACGGAACCATGCGAATCGGGATGGGCGCGGCAGATTGCGGGCGGATAACCGGCGGGATGGACAAGGGCGTGACGTAACTGGCCAAAGGTCCGGCTGGCTGTGCTTCGTGGAAGTCAGCAACCACGCCCGGATGCGAGCCATTCTGCGCCATGTTCATGGCGGGACTCACGCCAGCAGGGCTGGCCGCTTGTTGCGCCAGCACCCGAGGTGGAAGGGCAAGAAGACTTGCGCCCGAGTACAAACCCATTCGCAGCAAGTCCCGTCGACTTAAGACCAAAGAAATTCTCCAGAAAATGGTACTTTCTTAGATTGAAGGGGGTAGGGTTTCACCGCCTGCTTGTAGGTGTAATGATTTCACGCCGCGAACCCGGCCGAATGTGAAAATCAGGTTAAAATGCCGAGCGGCTCCGGTCGACCATCCAAATTATGGCGCAAGCAACTGCCGATCAGGGAAGTGTGTTCCCTGATCGGCTGTTTTGTCGGCAGTCCGACTGAGGCTGGTTACCGCGAAGCGGTGGTCGCAGCCGAGGCCTTGTGGAAGTTGAAGGCGTCGAACAGGTCGTCAATCGCCGGAGTATTCAAAGGCACATAAGGATTGTCCTTGGATACTTTCGGGTTTGGCAGATTGTCGCGGCTGCGGGTGGTGAGGGGGCCCAGGAAGAAATTCCGCTCGATGAATTTCGTGATGGACACGTGGTCGCCGTAGGCGTGGTTGACAAAGCCGCCGGCGCTGAAAGGAGACACGATCAGCAGCGGGATCCGGGTTCCGTCACCGAAGAAATCGACGGGTTGGATGTAGCCGGAGTCATAGTAACCACCGCCTTCGTCCTCGGTGATGAAGATCGCGGTGCTCGCCCACAGATCGGGTTGAGCCTGCACTGCGGTCACGATGTTTTTCACGAAACCTTCGAATATTTCGAGCTTCGAAGAGGCGGGATGTCCATCCGAGGGCCAGCCCGGTTTTACGATGGACACTGCGGGCAGTTCGTTCGCCTTGATGTCTTCGTAAATGTTCTGGGAGTCCTGGATGTGCTCCGTGCGAAGCGTGGCGTTGGTCATGATATCCGTCGCGTAGTTGAACGGGTTGCAGATGTTGCAGTAGGTGTTCAGCGGATTCGAGAAGGTCGGGTCCGAAAGGAAAACATTCCAACCGTCTCCGTAGTACTTCCAGGAGACACCCTTGTCGTTCAGGGCATCGCCGATGTGGCGCACGGAGCTTCCGGGGAGGGTGAAAGGAGACAGGGGAAGCGAAGAAGATCCGTCACCGTTGAAGCCGGGGTTGTAGTTGTTGAGGATGTAGTAGTGACCCTTGTCGCAGTTGGCAGCGACAGGACGGGGGAGCGCCTCCAGGTAGTTCACGATGGCCGGCACGCCGGGCTGGCTCAGATCAGCGCAATTGACGTAGCTCCCGCCGCCGCTGGTGCCGCTTCCATATCCATCGGCGTCGTACCAGTTGTTGGTTCCGGGCTGCGGATCGGGGTTTTCAATCTGATTGGCGGGCGGAGTCAGGGCCTTCCCCTTGCCGTCGCTGTACCAGATGGAGTCGGCAAAGCCGAACTCGATGTGGTTCGCCATGGTTCCACCCATCACGGATTGATGGAAGTTGTCGCTCAGAGTGTACTCGTCGGCCAGCTTCTTCATGTAAGGAGCATCGCCCTTGAGCACGTTAAAGAACTCCATGGAGGTCGAACCTTCACCGGTGGAGAGGTAGCCCGTCGGCGGATTGGTGGAGCCGCTGGAGCCGTCGCTGCCGGCGCCGATGGTGACTTCGACCCAGGGGAAAAGGTCGCTCAAGCAGCCGCTCGGATTGTCCGCAGTCGCTGTGCCCACGCTGCAGTCGGTCTGCTGCCACATCTGGAAGAACCGGTGCACCGGGCTGTTGGCATAGTCGTTGTAGGTGAGAGTCGGAGAGGTGAGCTGGAAGGCGCCCTCCGGCAGATGGAACACATCGGGAATGCGAGTGTCCGCGACCACGAATGCAGGCAGGCCGGTGCCGCCGATCGTCAGGTCAACGTAATAGCTTGGAAACAGTTGCCCGGGTTCGATCTCCTTGGCAAGAGCCAGGCTTGGGAGGAAAGGCTTCGTGGGACCACCGGCTACCACGGGCGGGATGTTGGTATAGATCGTCTTTTCCGGAGGACTGATGGCGTAGGTACCCGCTCCGACGGTCGTGCTATCGACCGCACTGTACTGTGCCGCCAGCGAGTAATTCGGACCCGGTGTACCGTCTTCGGTGATGATTCCCTTTGAAAGGAGATTTGAGACGGTCTCGCCCTTCTTGGGCTTGTAGGTCGCGAAGACGTGATCAAAGCTGCGGTTCTCGCCAATGATCACGATGACGTGCTTGATAGGGGAGGCGGTCTTGACTTGCTGAGCGGCGACCGGGGCCGACGCTCCCAGGTTGACAAGCAGGGCAAACAGGCTGGTGCCAACCGTGAGGTGCTGTCTGGCTTGCGCCAGAAAACTGGACAACGACATGAATTTCCTCCTGGAGTTTGTTGCAGGGAACAACAGTGTGAAGGTAGCCGGGACGCGGGCAGGCAAATGTGAATTCCAGGTGAAAAGAAATCCACAGATGCATCCCGGCAATCGAACCAGGAAAATCATGAGAACTGGCTGAGAACCCCTACGCCCCGGCTCGAACCTAAAGGACAGGTTAATGAATTTCCACAGGTTGCCAAACTTTCTACCGTAGTTCTTGTAGGAGGATGGGGAGGGTACAGACCCTGTAAACTGCAGGAATCCGTCGGCACCGAGCGACGCGGGCAGATGCCAACTCTTCTGGGAATACCGCTGGATGTAAACTCGTCCTATTTGCGGGGACCCGCGGCTGCGCCGGGAAAGATACGGGAGGCATGGCGCTGTGATGCTTCGAATCAATGGTCGGAGTTAGGCCTAGATGTGGGCGCTGCGGGTGCTTTTGCCGACATGGGCGATTTGCGGCTGAGCAATTCGCGGGAGAAAGTTGCCGATGATCTTGTGGAGATTGAGCGGGCGATTGGCGAGTTGCTGGGGAGGGGAGAGCACCCGGTATCGCTGGGCGGGGATCATTCCGTTACCTATCCCATTCTTAAGGCTTTTGCGCGACACTACCCCGAGCTGACCATCATTCATTTTGACGCGCATCCGGATTTGTATGACGAGTACGAGGGCAGCCGGGTGTCGCATGCTTGCCCCTTCGCACGGATTATGGAGGCAGGGCTGGCGAAGCGACTGGTGCAGGTTGGGATTCGCACGATGGTCGGGCATCAGCGGGAACAGGCAGAGAAGTTTGGCGTGGAGGTGATCGAGATGCGGTCGCTGCCGGCGTGCGATCGGCTCAGGATGCCGGGACCGGTGTACGTTTCCTTCGATATGGACGTGCTCGATCCGGCGTTTGCACCCGGGGTTTCGCATCGCGAGCCTGGCGGAATGACGGTGCGGGAGGCGATTGCGCATTTGCATGCAGTTGAGGGAACGATCGTGGGGGTGGATCTAGTGGAGTTCAATCCCCAGCAGGATGTGTCAGGAATGACGGCTACGGTGGCGGCAAAGATAATGAAAGAAATCCTGGGAAAGATGATTGCTGCGCGGTGACGACGGGCGAATGGGCGCGGCCGCAGGGTTCAGTTCCTGGTGTTGCGCGAAGCGCCAGCTTCGCTCAGGATGACCAGGGTGGAGAGGAATGAGGTTATGGAAGAGAACGGACTGACGCAGGTAGCAAGCCGGCGAACGGTGGAGGAAACGGTCGAACGCCTCGAATCAATTTTCGCCGAGCGCGGATTGCGGGTATTCGCGGTGGTCGATCATAGCGGTGAGGCGGCGAGA
>Ga0210398_10002494_pt1 | contig 17962 bp, 16 predicted proteins | sample IncBWC4OmetaG_FD_161047 | JGI IMG/M metagenome (GOLD analysis project Ga0210398, IMG submission 161047) | Forest soil microbial communities from Barre Woods Harvard Forest LTER site, Petersham, Massachusetts, United States - Inc-BW-C-4-O | ecosystem: Environmental > Terrestrial > Soil >... | reverse complement strand
CCGCTGCAACGTGCAAGAGGGCAATAACGGCTGTCCCGCGAAGCCCCCGCTCAACACCGTTCGCAATTACGAAGCCGGCTTCAAGATCCAGAACCGCTACACATACGTCGACGCGGCAATCTACGACAAGGAGTTCACGGGCATCCTCTATCAGCCGATCAACTCCGAGCATGAGTCGCTCGGCCCGTCCGGGACTTACGGCTCCACGGCCCGGGGTGGCCGCATCGTCGGGAGTGTGAATCCGTTTGCAGCCTTCGACCCACAGCCGCTCAGGGACTTCAAGATCGCGGTCAACGCCGAGTATGAGAGAGCGCACTACAAAAACTTCAACGGTTGCTTCTTCTATCAGAACATCACCGGACAAACCATCTGCGGCTCCATCAATGGTCAACCGCTCGCTCGCTTGCCGGACTTCCAGATTCGCGTGACGCCGAGCGACACGCAGATCTTCTCCTGGGGCTCGGTGTCCGAATACGTGACCTACGAGCACATCGGTCAGCACTATCAGGACAACACGGGCTTGAACCCCTTGGGCAGCTACTACGACCTGGCCGCCGGCATCGTCGCCGAGCTCGGCGACAAATGGGAACTTCGTCTGTCCGGCACGAACCTGACCGATCAGATCGGCCTCACTGAGGGCAACGCCCGTTTCGGAGGAAACACCGCCCAGAACGGTGTCAACTTCGGGCGGTCGATCCTGGGCCGCGAGGGCAACATCGAGTTGAAGTACAAGTTCTGACGGTGCATCCCCTCGCGTCAACCGGCGCGAGGGGATTTCTCGCGGCGCTAGCCTTGCGCCGCGCCGGCCACGGTAGCCGGTAGCGGCTCGAGAATCTCGGCTTCAACTGAAAAATCGTTGATGTTCACCTGGTAAGGCAGGCAGTCGGTGCGGTAGTTCAGATCGCGCAGACTGAAATTCTTCAAGAGGATGTCCTTCATCTCATGGATGAGCTCGCAATCGCCCTGGCCTATGAAATTGGGGTGATTCGCACTCACCGTCACGGGCGTCCAACGTGCCTGCACGCTATTGGCGGCCTTGGCATCAGCGCTTGGAACGAGCGAGTAAAAATCGACGTCGACGATAGCGGTTCGGCCCGGCGCGTCATACCCGCCAGGGCATCCGTAGGCTCGCACGGTGAGATCCTTGCGCGCCCCCATATGCTGCAGCAGTGCACGGATATTGGATTCCAATCCGGAGCAGCTATAGAGCGAGGTGATCCCGTCGTAGTGAAAACTCGCGTGGCGGTGCTCCCAGGTCCCTGCGACGACCGGCCCACCGGCGGGTCCATCGTCCGTGGCACTCGCTACCGGTAGCGCTGTCAGGGCAAGAAATCCGCTGACCATTGCCGAGGTCAAGATTCGTTTGCTGCGTTGCATGGATGATCCAGTCATGGCATGCCAAGTTGCCCGTACTATCGCAATAGACTGCAGAAAGAATCAGCAGTTCAGCCTAAGGCTGGCCCTGCCCTGCCGTCGACTGCGTCGCGGCTGGCAAGGCGACTCTCTGGGACGACGTCGAATGCGACGGTGAGGCGCGGCTGTTCGCTATGGAAGGGCAGCGTGCCGTGCCAGAAATACGACGGGAAGAGCACCAGTTGGCCCACTTCGGGACGAAGTGACAACTCGGCATCCAGCGAGGGCGTCGTGATCATCCCCGGCGCGCCAAAGCTTAAGATCCCTTCCGCCGTGCGTCCCGCTGTCATGCTATCGGGCAGCTGAATATAGCAAGCCGAGGATATCCAGCCCCGCGGATGCACGTGGCTCGTGTGATAGCCGGCGCGGTGCAGACGCACCGACCAACTGCCGTTGTATCGTGAGGCGCCCCGATTGCGACGCCGCAAGGGATCTTGGCCTTGGCCGATATGATCACGATAGCGCGCGATCGGTGCCGCAAAGGCATGAAAGAGCGCTTGAATGACGGGATCCTGGCTGCGCGAAAGATCCTGGGTGGTCTCCGTGCCCTGGCGCAACGATTGGTAGAGCAGTCGATGGCCGTGCGGATTGTGGAGGGTGTTCAAGCGCGCGGTGAGTTCCGTGAGGAAGCTGGTGAGATCAGACCACCCCGGAGGGGTTTCGAGGAACTGCGACACCACCATTCTGTCGTAGTCGCACAGCGCCTCGTAGCGAGGATCGTTCAACAGCCGCAGCGCGGTGGTCTGCATGGCGATGAGGTATTGATCATCGGGAGTAGCCTTCAGCAGAGTTTCGCACTCGGCCATCGCCGCGACTCCGTCTCCCACACCCAAGTAGGCGGCGCACAGCAGTTTGCGAGCAGTCGGGTTGTTGGGCTGCGCTCGCATGGCCTGTTCTGCCAGTGTCAGGGCGGTCGCGGGTTCAAATTCCAGCGCCGCCAGCCCCGCGCGGATGAGCAACGCGGGGGGCGGCTGGGGTCGTGCGGTGCGTTTGGCGAGACACGCATAAGCGCCGCGTGCGTCACCGGCCCCCTGCAGTAGAGCGGCCTTCGTGGCCCACAGTGCATCATCGTGCTCGTATTGTTCGAGTGCCTGATCCAGAACGCGCGTCGCCTCGATGATATTGCCGGTGCGCATCCACACGAGTTGCGCCAGGCTGTCGTGCGCCTCGGCGCGGCGCGGCTCCAATCCGACACATTCGCGCAAGGCCGGCTCGGCTTGGTCGAATCGTTCCAAAGTGATGAGGCTACGAGCATGCGTGTAGTGCAGCGCCGCCGTCGGCCGGGTGCGGGACAGCGTCTGACGCACTACGCGCTCAGCTTCCTCCGGCAGGTTGGCCGCAATGAGCGCGACGGCCAGCGTATGGGTTGCGGTGTGGTTATCCGGAGCGAGTGTCACGAGACGACGATAGTTTGCCACCGCTTCGCCTTGGCGACCGAGAGCCGCGTATGCCGCCACGTGCAGCGCGGACAACTCGTCATCGAGCTTGCCGCTATTGCACCAGGGTGTCGCAATCTCGAGCGCCAATGCCGGCTGGCCCGCGTCCAGGTAGTGGCGAACCAATAGAAATGCGGCCCGAGGGTAGCGAGGAGAGCCCTGGACTGCACGCTGCAACAAGGGGACGGCCTCGGCACTGCGACCCACCATCAGCAATAACTCCGCCAGGGTGGTCAGTGTGGGAGTCCACGTGGGGTTGATCTCGAGCGCGCGCCGCAGCAGCGACTCGGCTTGGACGAGGTCGCCCAAGGCTTGTTTGGTGCCGGCAAACAGCCGCAGACCTTCCACGTAATCAGGATTTGCAGTCACCAGGGATTCTAATTGCGAGTGCGCCGCGCCGTATTGACCGGATTGCAGCAGGCCGCTGATGCGGCGCATGGACTCAGCCAGCATCTTGATACGTGAAACTGAGTTTTCCCGTCATGCGCCGCTATAGTGCGCGCGAGGCGATCCGAGGTCCAGGCTCAAGGTGCATGCGCCCGAGCTCAGGAAGGCTGCGGGCGGCGAACTGCTCCGCTTCAGCGCGTACCCAATCCATGAAGGTCTTGACGCCCGGCAGATCCTGCGAGCGAGCCGGACTAACGAACCAATAACTGCGCTCGTATTTCACGGCGCGGCCGGCGGCAACGAGTCTGCCTGAGTGAATCTCATCGGCAACCAGGGTCCAGCGCGCCAACGCCAAGCCTGCGCCATGGATCGCCATGCGGACCACCGCCTCCGAATCCTCGAACACCGCCCCGCGGGATTCACCGGCGTAGTGATCGGCGCGGCCGTCGAACAGCCAGGCGGTCCAGGGTTCGCTGACGCTGTGCGCGAGCGGGTAGCGTTTGAGGTCGTCGGCCGTTCTCACGGCTCCGTACTTGGCGTAGAGCGCCGGGGAACATGCCGGCAGCAGCCACTCGTCCAATATTTTTTCGGCTCGAAGATTGGGCCAGACGCCCATGCCGAATCGAATCCCCAGCTGAAAATCGTCCCGCACGAAGTCGACCGGGTCGTCGGAGGTGTGGATGTGCAGGTCGACCTCGGGATGATCGGCTCGGAACCGCGCAAACCTCGGCAGCAGCCAGAGCTGCAAGAATGAGCGCAGCGTGGTCATTCGGAGCGGCCCGGCCATCCGGTCGAGGCGCACATCATCCACCGCCCGCTCCAATTCCTGCAGCGCATGCTGGACGCGGGGAAGCAGGGCCGATCCCTCGCTCGTCAACAGCACCTGCCGTCCGTTGCGCCGAAACAGGCGCCGCGACAAGTACTCCTCGAGCGCACGAATCTGCAGACTGGCGGCACTGGCACTCACGCCGAGCGCATCGGCGGCGCGGGTGAAACTTAAGTGCTGGGCGACGGCCACAAAGACGCGCAGGCTGCCCAGCGGCAGCCTGCGCAGCGGCCTGATGGCCCGTTTGGATGCGGCCGAGTTGGCGCGGCCTTCAGTCTTCTGGCGTGTGGGGATGAATGAGTCTCCGATCTACCCTGGCAGCGCTGCGGCCCACCTCAACGACTTCTGAAGCGACGAGGCCGCGTGTTCGCGATAGTAGGCCGTCAGCGCCGGCCGATCCACCGCGGCGATGGCTTGCTCGACGGCTTGCACCACACAGCTGCGCCAAATCGGCGATGTGAAGTGGGAACCGGGCAGCTGCGGCTCACCACAGACCCGCTTGGCCGCCCGCTCGATGCGCCGGTAGAGAACGGCCGCGCCCTCGGGACGATCGACATTCAAATCGCCGAAGCGAACCCGGGTTTGCTCCACCCCGCCGAAGGCCGCTGTTCCCGACTCGGCCGCGCGTGCCGCGTTCTGCGACACCGCAGCGGCCAATAGCATGGCGGCACCGACCCAGACACCTGTTTTGTTTGACATGCTCATCTCCGCGTGTTCATCCGGCACAAACTGCCGAGGAACAGCATGCGCGGCCATGAATGGCGGGAGATGCAAAGCTCTCAAGAAGCGTTGAGGTTTCCTCAACACGGCTTTGCCGCAAGATGGCGTCTGCCTATGGCTTGGTGGCTCTGTCGCGGTTCGATTGCACGAGTAAGTTGCCCGCCAAATTGGTGCCGTTGAATGCGCTGACCTCGATCAGTGCCTCAAGAGGCAGAGCCAGGTTATTTTGCCGGCCAAGCTCATTGAGCTTTTGCAAACTCGTAAAAGCTTCCGCCGTTTGGCTGACGCCCTCATCGCGGGTGCCTGCGACGACAATAATGGTGTTGCCGCCGGGACCCTGCAGCTTCTCGAAGATCCCGTAGTCGTGATAGGTCTGTTCCTTGCCGGTCGGCGGCGCCGGTTCCACGGCTTGGCTGCCGACCTGGCTTATATAGGTGTGATGGGTCTTTTTGTCGATCAGCTCATCGTATGATTCTCCGACCGCAAAGCGCGAGCCGTTAAAAACCAGGTCTTGAAACATACCCATGCCGCTCAAGTACCCGATATAGACAATATCGGCAGTCTTGAGGCTGCCCGGCTCCAGATCCGACATCTTGCTGACAGTGATGCGTCGATTTTGGGGAGCGAGCACCACCATCACGTTACGCAGTGCGAGGGCCGCCGAAATCGGTAAATACCGTAGACCTACATCCATGTATCGTGGGGCGTATTCAGGATGCTCCGAAACGTAGCGATCCAGATCGGCCTTTGAATTGACTGAATATTCGCGTACCAGCCGCTTCACCTCCATCGAGTCGTCCGTTTCCCCGATCAAATAGTAGTCGCCCAAGACGATCATGATCGGCCGATCATCATTCAGTATGCCGGACCAGATCGGATTCGCTCGAACGTGCTGCAACTCGGTCTGGGGCCATACGAGCGCAACGCCGATTCCAAGCAGGATGGCCATGCCGATGGCAGCGCTCAAAAGCTGCAGCCGGCGGTCTTTGACCCATGACTTGCGCCCCGGGGCGATCGAAGACCGGCTATTGACCCTCAATCGATACTCGCCGCGCGGGATATGCAGCGCGGCGCCCGCTTCCGCGGCGTCTGAGGCGTAGAAGCCCTCCAGGGTCTTGCGCAGCTTATGAATGTACACGCGCACCAGCGCATCTTGGGAAACGTCGAAATCCGGGCTCTTCCCAAAGACGTCCATCGCAATGGTGATTTCCTTCGGGGACTCCCCGGCCAGCGTCTTGGTGGCCAGGTAATCGAAGAGGTTCCGCAAGCGCGCCTCCCCCAGCACGCCGCTCGCCTGGATCCGCGCCGCCGCCTGCCGCAAGGCCGCGACATCACTGTTGGAAGAGTCGTCGAGGGGAGGCTCGTGGGTTTGCATGGTGCGATTTAACGTTATTAACGCTAGATAGAACAGTAAATTACCTGAATCCTTCCTGCCGCCTGGCTAGGCTGTCGATATAGCATGCCTGGGTCCTCCAGGCGTTGGGGGATGCACATTATTTGGCGAAAGCGGTGCAACACGATCGGAGCCATCGGGCTGTCCTCCGCAGCCATCATCTCCGCCAGGGCAGAAACATCGGCAGCACCTGATCCAATCTCAGAGATCCATGTGACGGCGGAACGTTTGGGCCTCATGGGAACCGCCTCGACGGCGAGCGAGGGCATTGTGGTCGATGACGAACTGGCACTGACTCCCGCCTATCGCGTGGGGCAACTGCTGGAGACCGTGCCAGGTCTGCAGGTCACCAGCCACAGCGGGGAAGGCAAAGCGAATCAATATCTGCTGCGCGGCTACAACTTGGACCACGGCACGGACCTTGCGACCTTTGTCGATGGCATGCCCGTCAACGAGCCCACCCACGCGCACGGTCAGGGTTACACGGATCTTAATTTCCTGATTCCCGAACTGGCCACCAACGTGAAATACACCAAGGGCACCTACTACGCGGACGAGGGGGACTTCTCCTCGGTGGGCTCGGTGCATATCAATTATCTGGACAGGCTCGAAGACCAGATCTCGGTGACCGGAGGCACGCTCGGCTACCGGCGTATCTTCACCGGCGGCTCGGTCGGCGTTGGCGAGGGCAACTTGCTGGGCGCTTTGGAGATCCAGGAGTATGACGGTCCCTGGGTACATCCCGACGACCTGCACAAAATCAACACGGTACTGCGTTATAGCGTCGGCGATGACACGGACGGCTTTACATTGACTGCCATGCATTATAACGGCACGTGGGATGCCACCACGGACCAGCCGCTACGCGCCGTCGATGAAGGCCTCATCAGCCGATATGGCTCCTTGGACCCGACCGACGGGGGCCAAGCGCAGCGCACCAGTCTGACGCTCGAGTATTTCAAGCCCATCGCCGAGGGCGAGCTACGTGCCAACGCCTATGTGTTCAGCAACCGGCTGACCTTGTGGAATGATTTCACGCATTTCTTGGTGGACCCGGTCAACGGCGATCAGGAAGCACAGCATGAGAGCCGCACCGCGCTCGGCGGGACGGTGAGTTATGAGCATGCGGCGCCCATTGCCGGCTTCCAAAACGAGGTCCTCGTCGGTCTGGCCACGCGCGCAGACTTCAATGAAGTTTCTCGATATCCGACCAAGGACCGCGCCATCATTCCGGCCATCGATGATCCCCTGAACTTCAGTGAGGCCGATTCCGTTCGGCTGACCAGCGTCGCAGCCTTTGCACAAACCACCACCCACTGGACGGAGTGGTTTCGCTCCGTGCTCGGCTACCGGTATGACACTCAGTACGGTTCGGACGTCGGCACCAACACCGGCAACGCGAGTGGACATTTACTTGCGCCCAAGGGCAGCCTGATCTTTCGCCCCGTGGAGTCGACCGAAATCTATTTGAGCGCCGGGCGTGGCTTTCATAGCGATGATTTGCGCGGCGTGACGGCGGCACAACGAAGCGGTGTGTCTGGCGCACCGCTGATCGCACGGCAAAGCGGTGAGGAGATCGGATTACGTCAGCAATTCACGCCCTCCTTCACCATGACCGTCGCGCTGTACAGCCTGAGGGCGGAGTCCGAGACCACCTACGATCCGGATGCCGGCGTCGATAGTGCAGGACCCGGCAGCCGTCGACGCGGCTATGAGATCAACCTGACTTACCAGGCGCTGCAGTGGCTCGAGTTCTACGGCAGCTATTCCGGCAATCACGCACGGTTCACCACACCCTTCAATGACGGCACCGGGCATGTGGGCGAGTACCTGCCCAATGCGCCGATCGCCACGGGTTCATTCAACATGTACATCAAGAATTTGGGCCCATGGAGCGGCAGCGTGGGGTATCGATACTTGAGCCAATATCCGCTCTCCTCCGACGATGCCGTCAAAGGCCACGGCTATGGTGAATGGAGCGGCGATGCACACTATGTGATCGGCCGCGACTGGAGCGTGGGCCTGGGGATTTACAACTTGCTCAACAAAAAGGCCGACGCGGCAGAATTTTGGTATGTAGACCGGCTCCCGGGAGAACCCGCCGCGGGTGTCGCGGACGTTCATGTCCATCCGCTCGAGGGGCGCACGGGACGGCTGACCATCGCGAAGACCTTTTGAGAGCCCTATGTCCCTGGGTTTATGGCTGACTATTCCGATGCCGCTGGCTCACCGTCAGGATGGGTGAGCGTAGGACATGGCCCAGACTGCCCTATCTCCCTCGCGGTATTCATTGCCGTCCCATGGCGTGCCACAGACGTGTAGGTAGGAATAGGGAGTTCCCGCAAACATGACCCACGCTCCCTTGTCACGAACTGTTGTCGGCAGGCCATAGGTTTCGGCATCGAAGGGCCAGGTAATCATCCAATGCGGTCCTATCGGGATCGCGGGACTGGTCTTGTCCGACGGATCGGTTGGTAGGCCTCGGCTTGCCCTGCTTCGCGTCCATCATCCATCTCATGCCCATCGGGTTCATACACATGGGCGGATCGCCGATCTTGTTCTCATCGCCCGGTATACAGACCCATGGGTTGCTTCCTTGCACAAGAATGTTCAGCGTTCCGCCAACGCCGAATTCGGCAACCGTGGCATCCCTTGTCACATGTGCCGGGCCGGAGAGACGTGCTCTCGTGATTCTTGGATCCTCCGCCCGGTCTCGCGGCTGATCATCGGCGCGGCCACTGGCTGCCGCCACCGTCTTGTTACCGAGACTGATCAGCGTGGCTCCCGCAGCCAGAGCGGAGATGACGAACTTTCTTCGTGTTTTCACCGCGGCTCTCCCGGCGCAAGCACCGCCAGGTGCACGTGCTGCCTGAGAACGAAGCCCAGCTTGCGGTAGAGCTCGATGGCGGCATGGTTCGAATTGAATACATGCAGGAACGAAGTTTCCCCGCGCGACGCGATGGATCGCGCGAGCGTACTCACCAGCTCAGCCGCAAGCCCCTGTCCTCGGCAGGACGGGTGGACGCACACGGCACTGATTTCGGTGAAGCCATCGAGGCGCATGCGCTCCCCTGCCATGGCGACCAGCATTCCATCACGACGAATGCCGATGAATTGCCCCAGTTCAATCGTGCGCGGGCCGAAAGGCCCCGGATGTGTGGCCTCCACAAGCGCCAGCATGTCTGGGACATCCCCTGCTTCCAGTCTGCCAATCGGCGCGGAACCGTCTTGAGCAAGGATCCTATCGCAGACCATCTGATCGACGATGTCCCGCTTGACGACGGAAAAGGATGAAGGAGGTATGACTTCGTCGAGCGTGAACAGCGCTATCTGATCACCAGCGGGCAGGAGGGCACGCAACGATTGGAAGCCTGCGGTGGTCCGATCAATCATAGCCGCAAACGGCGCAATGGGGGCGGGATAGCGAAGCGCCAGAGGATCCCCCACCGCAACGTTTCGATTTCGACTGGTGAGCGCTCTCCATATCACGTTGTCCAGGGGATGTGCCGGCAAATTCGAATCTGTCGGCTCGCCAATCGCCGGCATCTGCCCCCGCCCGTCCGTCGTACGCATCCGAAAAGTTTGTACATCTCAAGAAGAGTCCGGTAGTCCTAAATTCGAAATACAGTGTTTGCTTGTACGAACAATCACAGCGCACGAACAGATTGCAAACGGAAAGGGATGGCCTGCATGAGATCTGATTTCACGGCGCTTTTGGCCGCGAAGGCGCCAACGCGTATATTAGAACTCTCCTGCTGCTGCATCGCCGTTGTTGGAGCAACATTTGTCGAACGATTTGAATGACTTGTACTATTTCGCGAAAATCGTCGAGCACAGCAGCCTGTCCGCCGCCGGAGCGGCGCTCGGCGTTCCAAAATCCGTGCTCAGCCAGCATCTCGCCAAACTCGAGGCCGAGCTCGGCGTCCGCCTGATACAGCGAAGCACTCGCCGGCTACAGATCACTGAGGTCGGCCAGCGCTACTATGAACGCTGCCGTGTAGTGGTGGCAGAGTGCGAAAACGCGAAAAAAATAATCGAAGAAGCGCGTGGAGTACCGCGCGGCCGCGTGCGCGTGAGCTGCCCGATTAATTTCGCGCAAATTCTGGCCGCGAGCTCGATCGTCGAATTCATGGCCAACTACCCGGACATCGAAGTCACGTTGGACGTCAGCAACCGGGACGTCGACGTTCTCGCGGACGGGTACGATTTTGTTGTTCGCGTCGGCACGAATATAAAGTCCTCGAACCTGATTGTGCGTGCGCTTGCTGTCACGCGGCATTGGTTCCTGGCGAGCCCTGCCTTGATCACGCGCTGCGGTGCGCCTCAGGGACCGGACGACCTCAAGCCACTACCCAGCGTCGGCGGCATATTCCCCGTCGAGCATGGCGCTCGACATTTGTGGCGGCTGGAGGGTCCCACGGGCCAGAGACGGACCATTGCCTATCGTCCACGCTTGATTAGTGAGGACCTTCTGGTGCTGAGGGAAGCGGTTCTCGCCGGCTACGGCATCGCCGATCTCCCACCGACCATATTCAAAAATGAAATCGCGGACGGTCGACTGATCAGGCTGCTACCGAAATGGCAACTGCCGGAGGTGTCCATGTATGCGATGTATCCCTCGCGACAGGGTCTGCCTGTTGCGGTGCGCATGTTGGTGGACCATCTGATGAGCAGCCTGAGCCGGTGGCACGGATTGCACAACCTCGAGATCAATGACGTCAAGCGCCGAAGGAGCGGTTCCAACGGCGGACCATCACCCGCCGCGTCGGGAAACTGCTGATACTTTAGAGGTGCGACGGATAGCGCGAAACATCCCGCTGCGATCCGCTTGCCACCGGCGCCGGCCAATGATGGACAACAGCGTTTTTGCACTATTGGGTTCTATCCGTGCGACGCCAGAATCGGAATTGAACAGTAGTGGTTCACCGAGCAACCGGCCGGCCTCGTGCGGCTCGACCGCTTCAAACCCCATGATCCACTCCGGGAATTCTCGCTCCGCGATTGGCTCTCGCAGAATCATCCGCATTTCGCGCTCGTCAGAGAAAATTGCGCCGGAAGCGATATCGACCTTGGCCGGTTCGCCTTCGAGCAATAGCAAGAAGCAGCCGCCCATATAAAGCATCAATCCTGAAACATCATTCCGTCGGTTCGCCTTGCGTGCTTCGTTGAGAAATTTGACCGTATCGTATTCGGAAATTTCGGGCGATGCGGCACTTATGTAAATGACGTGGATGAGATCTTCCATACAAGCACCTCGACTCTGAGGGGCGCTAGCTTAGAGGTATCACTCCCACGGTTTACGGTCGAGATTTTGGATTTGAGACGCATTTAGCACCGATCGAATTTAAATCGCCCTATCGCGATCCAAATGATAGGGGTCCGCCCTACAACGCTCCGGGTAGGCCGTTGCGACTCCCCTTGTGTCAGGAAGTCGGGTCCACAAACAGCAGCCGAACGGAACCCGGCTTGGTGCCGTAGCGCTTCTTGGGGTTGGTCGCGGCCGGGTCAACTTCGATCCGATCGGCAGCCACGAGATACACACGCCCGGACGCAGAGTCTACGGCCATGGTACGAGCCTGGGGCTGGGTCGGAACTTCACCCAGCGAGACGGCGTGACCGGCGGCCGAGATATCAATGACCGACAGCGTCCCGTCCCAGTTTGAACTGAACGCCCTGTGCCGCGAAGTGTCGACTGCCGTGGCGTCGGTGCCGAACCCGATCGGCAGCTCGGCGGTGACCCGGCCACTTAGAGCGTCGACGACCATCATCTTGGAATTCACGCAGCTCGCAAAGAGCTGGTTGCTCTGAACATCGATCGAAAGGCCATGCGGCGATTCGCAATCCGGGATAGGCCACGTGGCGTCGACTTTGAGCTTCCGCGTATCGATCCGTTGAATCTCGCGCTTGTCTGCAATATTGACGTACAGCTTGCCGTGTCCGTCGACCGCCGAATATTCCGGCTTGCCGCCCAGTGCCAGGGTTTTCACCACCGAATCGCTGCCGGTGTCGATGACCAGCAGGTTTTTCGGATCCCCTTGCATGACGAAGACACGCTTGCTGGCCGGGTCGAACAGCACACCATCGGTGTCTTCGCCGGCCGGAATGGTCTTCGTGACCGCGAGATGCCCAAGGTCGAACACAACCACCGACTTCGAAGTCCGGCTGCCGGCGTAGCCCTTGCCGGCCTCGGGCACGACCGCGACGCCGTTCGCGCCGGCGACCGAAATCCTGCCCAGCGACTCGCCGGATTGGCCGTTGATGACGGCAATCTCGGTTTCATGCGCCACATAGACCCGATGGCTCGTGGAATCGTACGCCAGGTAGTCCCAACGATCGGGCGCACCCAGCGGAATGGATTTCGTGACGCCGTATAGCTCCGGCGCTGCGGCCATCAGCCGCCCGGTGGGCAGTGCTGAGACGAGGGCGGTAGCGCAAAGTACGCCAACTAAACTGGATATGCGTTGCATAGTGGACCTGATTTGTTGATCGCAGACAAGATCGGCGGACGCAGTCTACGTGCCCCGGTCTTTCCCGACATTTACAAATTTTTAAAGGCGCTCCCCGGATTCTTACCGGACCGGAGCCGACACGGTGGCCAGTTGCGGCGCATGACTCGATGCGATCGCTCGCGCTTGCGCAATGAGCGGATGCGTCGGATCAAGATTCGCCACGAGGTGGCCCAATGCCTCCTGGGCGGTTGCCGGGGCGGCCCTGCGGCCGGCTGCCGCCTCAGCGCGTGCCCGCAGCACCAGCGCCTCGCCGATCCATGACGAGGATTTGGGATCGACCGCGCTGATCCGCGCCAGCTCGAGCGCAGCCTGCGCGTGCCGTTCGGCTTCGTCGTAGCGCTGCTTTGCAATCAGCGCCGCGCTTCGCAGCGCTTCCAACTCGCGTGCGTCCGGGTTGGTCCTCTGGCGGCGCGACGCGATCAACGCACCGGCACGCTCGAGCGATTTCAAAGCCTCATCGGGCCGGTTACGGGCCAGATCGAGCCGTGCGCTCACCAACAGCAAGCGCACTACCTCGATTCCTTTCTCGTTCGCTGCCAACCTGCGCTCTTCATCCGGCCATAGGTCGGCCCAGCGGGTTTCTGCGGTGGCAAGGTCCGCACGCGCAAGCGCGGCGATCACGGCCGATGCGCGCAAGAGCGCGGCCACGTATGTAACTCCTCCCTGCTCGGCCTTGCTCGCCGCTTCGAGGATGGCGGGCTCCGCCTGTTGAGGCTCCCCCCTGTCGAGGCGAGACAGGGCCCAGCAGCTTTCGCTGCCGACGGGCATATCGGCATAGCCTGCATCGTGGCGCACCTTGGCGGTGCCGGCGTCAATGTAGGCAACCGCCCGGGTCGGCTGTCCGCCATTGCGCAAGGCTGAGCATACGCCGTTGACATAGGCGAAGTAGGCACCGGTGTCCGCACGCCCCATCTCGCTCGCCAGCGCCACATTTCGGCTGCCGACTTCCCACGCCTCGTGGTACTGACCACCTATCGCGAGGGCGCGCGCCAGATCATTCGACGCAGCGAGGTAGCGAGACGCTCCATGCATTCCCGCTCGATCAAGATCCGCGACGGTGGTACGCAGGTGATCGATGGCCAGGGCGAAGTCGCCGTCCGCTTGCACGACAAAGGCTTCAGCGGTGGCGCATTCCGCCTCAATCCCCGGAGGCATCGGATTGAGCCGCTGCATTTGCGCCAGCCCCTGTGCAAGCTGGGCGCGCGCCGCCGTGAAATCGCGGGCAATGGCGAGGTCTTCGGTGCGAATGCAGGCGAGTTGCCCCAGAATATCCGCATTATTGAAGCGATGTCCGATGGTTTCAGCCTCGACGGCGACGTCGGCTGCGGTCCGAAAATCTCCGATGTCGATGTAGCGCCCTGATATGTCGATCAGGAGGCGTGCCGCCAGCAACGGCTCGTTGTGGAATCGAGCTGCCAAAAATTGACGGGCCCGATCGAGACGCTGGCTCTCCGCATCGCGCGACAGCCTGCTCAGCTTGTCATCCATGATGTATTGCGTGAGATCGGCCTGTGCATTGGCCCACTTTGCCTCTTGGAGGGCACGGTCGCGTTGCGCACGCGCCGACTGCATCTGGCTCAAGGCGAATGCGCTGGTGACGATGAGACCGATGGCGACGAGCAGGCCTGAAACGACGCTGCCTCGGTTGCGGCGCACGAATTTCGCGACCCGATAGGGTACGGTGTCCGGCCGGGCGCTGATCGGCTCGTGCGAGAGGAAGCGCCGCAAATCCTCCGCGAATGCCACGACAGAAGCGTAACGCTCCGCGGGGTCCTTCTTCAGGGCCTTGCCGAGGATGGTGTCGAGGTCGCCTTCGAGAGCGCGGCGCCTCGAGATCGGTCCGCTCGCGACCGTCGAGGGACGGGGCGCCTCCTCCTTCACGACGGCATGGAGCAGATCCGGCGTGGAGCGCGTGCCGCCGCCCAACGGGTGCACACCGGTCAAGAGCACGTAAAGCACGAGGCCAAGCGCATATACGTCGGTCGCCGTGGTGACGGGCCGGCCCAGGAGCTGCTCCGGTGCCGCGTATTGCGGCGTCAACGCCTGCGTGCTTGTTTGGGTGAGCGCGGCATCGTCCTGGGTGAGAAGCTTCGCAATGCCGAAATCGAGGAGCTTCACCGTCCCTTCGCGGGTGACGAAGACGTTCGCCGGCTTCAAGTCGCGATGAATGATGAGATGGCTGTGTGCGTGGCCGACCGCAGCGAGCACGCCCTGGAACAACGCAACTCGCGCCTCGAGGCCGAGTTCAAGGCGATCGCAGTACGCGTCGATGGGCTCACCCTCGACATACTCGAGCACGAGGTAGGGTTGCGAATCATCCATGACCCCGGCATCGATGAGGCGCGCGATATTGGGATGATCCAGCCGGCCGAGCATTCGGCCCTCGCTGCGGAATCGCCCTTCTCCGTCTCGGCCGAGCCAGTAGGCATGGACGAACTTGATCGCGACCGTACCCTCGAATCGTCCGTCGGCTCGGCGGGCTCGCCAGACGCTGCCCATGCCGCCGCGACCGATCTCGGATTCGATGAGGTAGGGGCCGACGCGCCGTCCGATGAGCGTCGCGCCGGCGATGGGTGCGCTCGGAGCTGGAGAGTTTGACAGGAACCCGGCATATTCCTTGCGCCCGCGCAGCGCGAGCGCTTGCTCAATCTCAGCGGCGATCTCGGGATGCGTGGATGCCAGATCGGCCAGCCACGGCGCACGCTCCGGCTCCGGCAACTCGAGAGCGCGGTCGAGGTAATCGCTGAATGCGCGCCATTGCTCCTCGGATAAGTTCGGCATCGGGCTCCCTCGCGAGGTGGCGCTAGCTCTCGTGCAAACCTTTGAAGAGGATCAGGCGCGCCTTCTCCCAGTCGCGCAGCACGGTGCGCAGCGAGGTTCCCCTCTGCGCGGCGATATCTTCGAACGTGAAGCCGCAAAAGTACTTCAGGTCCACCACCCCAGCCAGGCGCGGCTCGCGAACCGCGAGTTCATCGAGTGCGTCCGACAACCGCGCCAGATCGCTCGCGCCCTCCGCGGAATCCTCGACCTCCGTGGGCAATTGGGTGATGTGATAAGCCCCGCCGCGCTTGAGTGCACAACGCTCACGCACCAGATCGATGATGAGGCCACGCATCACTCGCGCCGCATATCCCATGAATCTATCCCGATCGGGGAAATGCACCTCGCGATCCGCCATTCCGATATAGGCTTCATGGAGCAGCGTCGTCGGGCTGACCAGTGCACCTTGGCTACGGCGGAGTTGATGCTCCGCCAGGCGCCTGAGATCGCCGTAGAGCGAGGCGAAAAGCTGCCGATTCCTGGCGACCTCGGTCGCGTCGGATCGCTGCTCCGCGATTACCGGCGGCTCAATCCCCATGCGCGAACTCCCCGGATAGGCAGCTCAGCATGCCGAATCGAGAACGCCGCCGCAACCTGCCGCTGCATGGGTAGCAGCTGTTCGTGCAGCGGCGCAGCAATGCTCTTGCCGGCACCTTGCATGTCACGTTTGGCCCGCCGATTCCGATTCATGACACAGGGACCCTGCAGCGATCAAGAGGTAACATAAATGAATACCCGCGTTCTCATTCGGCAGCTGAAAGCGTTAGTCCGACCGGCCTCCCCGCATGCACGCGCGTCGATCTTCGCGCTGGCCATCGCGGGTACCGCTTTCTGCGCCGGTGCCCGAGCGGACCTGCCCGCCGCAGCCCTGCAGGACGTACAGCTCTTCTTCGATCGCACCGGCATCATCGGAACTCTGGACATCAATGGGCCGGTCAACGAGCAGGGTGCGTTCTTTCAAAGCCTCGGAACGAACGGGCGCACCTGCGCGACCTGCCATGTGGCAAGCCAGGCCATGAGCGTGAGCGCGGCGGCAATCCAGCTTCGATTTTTGCAAACCCGGGGGCAGGACCCTCTGTTTGCTGCGGTGGACGGTGCGAATTGCCCGAACGCTCGCACCGGCAGTGCGGCGGACCACAGTTTGCTCCTGGGCCATGGGCTCATCCGCATCTTCCTCCCGCTACCCACGAATGCGCAGTTCAGCATATCGGTGGTGCACGACCCCTATGGATGCGCGATGGTGCCGGGCGCGAATGGCGGCCAACCCGTCATCTCGGTGTACCGGCGGCCGCTGCCGACGACCAATCTCGGTTTCTTGAGCACCATCATGTTCGACGGCCGCGAAACGCACGCGCTGCTCAACAATGGGCCGACCTTCCTGGCAAACCTGAACACGGATCTCACACAGCAGGCACTCGATGCCATCACCATTCACGCGCAAGCCGCCCAGGCCCCGACCACGGGCCAGCTCGCGGACATCGTCGCATTCGAGCTCAGTTTGTTCAGCGCACAGGTCTATGACGCAGGCGCCGGGTCTCTCAGCGCTCGCGGCGCCGATGGAGGACCCGTCAACCTGGCCGGCCAGCGCTACTACCCCGGAATCAACGACTCCTTGGGCGCCGATCCCAGCGGTGTAGCCTTCAATCCGGCATCCATGACGCTGTTTGCCGCGTGGTCCAATCTGAGCGATGACGGCAACTTCATCGAGACGTACCTGGACGCGAAGCGACGCCAGATCGCAGCCGGCGCAGCCCTCTTCAACAGCACACCCGTGCAGATCTCCAACGTCCGCGGCTTGAACGACAATGCCGCGCTCGGCAAACCCAGTACGTTTACCGGCACCTGCACCACCTGCCACGACACTCCAAACGTCGGAAACCACTCATTTCCGCTGCCCCTGGATATCGGTACCGGACACTCGGTGCTGCCGAGCGTCGAGCCGGATCCGAATATCGTCGCCGGTCTTGCCGAGCTTTCCATGCCCGACCTGCCGGTCTATCTCATCAATGGTTGTCCGAATCCCTTCAATCCGGGTCAGCCGGAATCGTTCTACACCACCGATCCGGGCAAGGCACTGATCTCCGGGCTGTGCAGCGACTTCAATCGCGGCAAAGGCCCGATTCTGCGTGGGCTGGCGGCCCGCGCCCCGTATTTCCATAACGGCGCCGCCGCGAACTTGGACGAACTAGTGAATTTCTACAATCAGCGTTTTCAGATGAATTTGACTGAAGAGCAAAAAGAGGACCTGGTCGCGTTCCTCAATTCACTGTGATCGATGAGCAGGAAGATATGCCCGCACTGACGGCCGCCGCTGTCATGCGCGGGCTTTTTTGCGCGACTGCGGACGCGATAACAGTTCGCGAGGCCTTATGTCATCCCGCACGCCGCAGCGACGATTTATCATTGCCCGAGGTCAGTCAGCCAGTGCGCGTCGGATTCCGGAAATATGTCATGAGCG
>Ga0210398_10002493_pt1 | contig 17963 bp, 16 predicted proteins | sample IncBWC4OmetaG_FD_161047 | JGI IMG/M metagenome (GOLD analysis project Ga0210398, IMG submission 161047) | Forest soil microbial communities from Barre Woods Harvard Forest LTER site, Petersham, Massachusetts, United States - Inc-BW-C-4-O | ecosystem: Environmental > Terrestrial > Soil >... | reverse complement strand
GGTCGTCGATGCGCCGCAAGGTGCGGCGCGTAGCCCAGGCGATCAACCCAAAAATCGGACCCCAAACCAGTACCATTGCGAGGACAAGCACCCAGACGGCGGTAGCGCCCTGCGACAAAACCGCGAGTAGGATCGTCGCCAGGACGCCGAAAACAAAGAGTCCCAGGACAACCAGCCCAATTTTGCTCGTGGTCGTCCAGCCCTGCTTTCCGAGAATGCGCCAGAATCGGCCTTCGTTCTGCACCGTGTCAGGAAACACCACGCTGCGCTGCCGGGCTTCCACATCATGCAGCCAGCGTTCGCGGTTGAGCCGGGTTGAGCCGGTTCCTCATAGGTGCAATGTCCGATAATTGGTATTATGTAAAGTACAAGGGGTGGCCGGCGTTGTCGTTTCCGGCCTCATCCTACCAACTCGACAGCCCCTTCCACTCCCCAAGCGACGATCCCCTCGTCCATGGTCGCGAGCTTCCCCCGATGATGGAGCGCCAACCCAAGCAGATATGCGTCGGTGATCTGTTGATGCCCCCGGAGCCGTGTTCCCACGGCTCCTAATGCGTCCGGAACAGCAATCGAATCCGGCCAGAACTCATGATTGGGGAGACTTAAATTGGTTTCCAGGACGCGCAATGCATTCGCCGGCGACAGCGCGTTGGGAGAAAATGCTGGATTACTCAAAATCCTTACAAACGCCGCCTGGGTGATAGGACAAGTTGCCCATCCGGACTTGGAATGCCGGGCGAACCAGCGTCCCACTCTTTCGTGAAACTCGTGTTCTGGCCAGGCCAATGCAATCAGCACATTGGCGTCGAGCAGGAAAGCTGCCACCTAGATCTCGTCCTCCAGCAGCCGTTTGATTCGTGCCGAAGTAACTCTCCGGGTGTTTGGCGGCAGGACCACCGCATGGAAACCATGCACCAAGCGCGTCTGTACCGGCGCTGCCAAGCCCCGGCGCACCAACTCGGACGCAGCTTTTCCGAGCGCTACGGATCGGCTTTCGGCATAGTCTTTGAGGAGTTCAAAGACGTCATCATCAAGGCTCAAAGTAGTCCTCATGGCATTCGATGATGCCACGGTTAGCACCTTGATGTCAATATCTTAACAAGCGCATCACTTTACATCTAAGACATCATACGGAAGCCGCTACATCTTGTACTTGCCCATGTCCTCGTCGTTCAGCCCTTCCAGATACTTCCGCAGCTCATCGCTCGAGAGACGTTCATTGGCGCTGGCCGCCAATTTTGAGTTCTTGAGCACCACTTCATCCACAAAAATTGGACAATCCACCCGCAGCGCCAGCGCCAGCGCGTCCGACGGACGCGAGTCCACGCTCACCACCTCGCCGCCGCGCTCCAGCCAGATCACCGCATAAAACGTGTCTTCCCGCAGTTCCGTCACCACCACGCGGTGCACTTGCGTCTCGAGGCCGGTGAGCACGTTTTTGATCAGGTCGTGCGTCATGGGACGCGGTGCGCTCACTTTCTCCATTTCCATCTGAATCGCGTGCGCCTCAAAGTGCCCCACCCAGATCGGCAGCACCTGCTCGCCGCCCACACCCTTCAGGATCACGATCGGCATCTGCGTCACGGGGTCGAGCATTAAGCCGCGAATCGTCATTTCGATTTCCATCGTGCCCTCCCGGAATATCCCACGTTATATCATCTCCCCCACCAGCGAGTTCGGAAAACTAGCCGTCACCCTGACCGAGCAATAACTCCCAACCACGGGTTGTGCAGGACAGACACTCTGGTCAGTCTCCGTTGACGTTGCCTGTGTAGGACGGACACTCCCTTCGGCTCCTCCGCTCAGGGCAGACTTGTCCGTGGCTTTGGACCTTGGTTTTGATGTTGCCGTCGACTCCGCAGCCCCACCCCCCGCCACAAAATTCAACGTCTTATTCTGCGAAGTGCGCCCAATCCACTGTCCTCGCCCCGCGTTAACTCCTTCAACCATTACTTCAACTGTCGCCCCTACATATTTCTTGTAGCGATCAATCTGTATCTCCCGCTGCCGGCCCATAATCATTTCCAGCCGCCGCGCCTTCTCTGCATCCGGAATCGCATCCTCCAAGCTTAGCGACGGAGTATTCGGCCGCGGCGAATATTTGAACGTAAACACGCTGTCATATCCCACCTCGTCCAACAAGCTCAACGTCTCCTCGAAGTCTGCCTCGGTCTCTCCCGGAAAGCCCACGATCATGTCCGACGTGATGCTGATGTCCCGCTTCGCCGCCTTGATCCAGGCAATGCGCTCCAGATACTGCTCGCGGCTATAAAGCCGCTGCATGGCATCTAGCACGCGCGTCGACCCGCTCTGCACCGGCAGATGCACATGGTCGCACAGCGTGGGCACCGTATCGATCGCCTCCACAATATCGCGCCCAAAGTCTCGCGGATGCGACGTGGTAAACCGCACCCGCCGAATTGCCGGCACTTCGCCCACAGCCGCCAGCAACTCCGCGAACGACTTCTTCCCTGCCGGATCTTTGTACGAATTCACGTTCTGCCCCAGCAACTGAATCTCGCTGTAGCCCAGGTCGGCCATCTGCCGCGCTTCCGCCAGCACGGACTCCGCCGTCCGGCTGCGCTCTTTCCCGCGGGTGTAGGGGACAACGCAATAAGAACAGAACTTGTCGCACCCTTCGATGATGGTGATGTATCCGCGGTAAGGATTCGTGCGCGCCGTAAATTCCGTCTCGAAACATTCGTCAGTCTGGCGATCATCAAGCCCGGTAATGCGCACCAGCTTCGCGGTTTCGCGCTCCCCAGTTTCAGACCGCGCCGCCTCAATCTTCTTTTTCTCAACTTGCCCGGCTTCGAGTTGCGCCAGCATCTCCGGCAGCTTCCGGTACGACGCCGACCCGCACACCAGCGAAACATGCGGAGCCCGGTCAAAAATCTTTTCGCCTTCCTGCTGCGCCACGCACCCCAGCACGCCAAACGTCTTGCCCTGCGCCTGCAGCTTCTTGTAGTCGGCCAGCCGGTAAAAGACTTTCTGTTCCGCCTTATCGCGAATCGAGCAGGTGTTGTAAAGGATCAGGTCCGCCTCTTCGACGGTCCCCACCTGCCGGTACCCTTCATGCAGCAGCGTGCCAATGACTTTTTCCGAGTCATGCACATTCATCTGGCACCCAAACGTCTCCAGATAAAACGTCTTCCCCGAATTTAGTTGCGGAGGCCCACCCATAGATAAAGCCAGTATAACGCGCGCGGGTAGATCAAATTCCCCACCCTGTCGCATAAGGCACAACAAAGGCACGCGCGGGTTCGGAATGACAATGCGTCAGGCGGCCCCTGGCATGACGAATCCTTCAAGCGGACGGTCGCGTGTCCACGGTTTCGCCTTTCTCCACATAACCCTCGAGCCAGCCGAGAACGCGCTTCCATCCGTCGGTGTGGCTGGCCGCCTGCGCGGGAACGCCGGCGAAACCTTCCTGACGAACTCTTACCAGCGTGCCCGTGCCCGCCTTTTTCGGACCGCCTGCATGCAGGCCGTGAATGTCGGTGGGTTCGAGTTCCCAGCGCACGATCGTTTTGAGTCCGCCGCTGTAGCTGCCGATCCAGCTATGGACGAGCAAGCGTGGCGGATCGATCTCCAGATATTCGCCCTCGACGTGAAACGGCGTGCCATCGGCACCCACGCCGGCGCTCCGCCACTTGCCGCCGGGGCGCGGATCGGCGGTACGTTCGGTGAGGCGATATAGGCCCACCTGGCCCCACCAGCGCGCCGACTGCTCGGGATCAGTGATGGCTTCGAACACGCGAGCCGGCGGTGCCGCAATGAGAATTTCGGCGATGACCGTGTTCTGATCGGGCGTGATAGTGGCGGTGGCCATGGATTCTCCTTAGCGTGTGTAGGACGGTGCGCCCGTCCTACGCCTTCTCCGCAAACTTTTTCAGCATCTCCAGCACGCCGGGCCAGCCGCCGCTGTAATCCTTGCGCGCGGCTTCTTCCTGCGCCAGGCCGCTGTGGGTGACCTTCACAAGTGTTCCCAGTTTCGTAGGCGTCAGTTCCCAGCGGACCACAGTGCGGCGGGATTTGTCGTCGTGCCAGTTCGCGACCCAGGTATAAACCAGTAGGCGCGGAGGATCGCACTCCAGAATCTCGCCCTGGCAATCGAACTCTCTGACTCCGTTGACCACGGCCGTTCCCTTCTCCGTGGCGTAGTGATAACGGCCGCCGAGCCGCCCGTCCATTTTCCAGAACTTGAGCGGGCAACTCGGATCCGTGAACCAGACAGAAAGCTCGTCCGACCTGGTGAGAGTCTGAAACACGCGCTCGGCGGGAGCGGCAATTTCGATCTCGCTGACGATTGCGTCTTGATCGGGAGTAACGATTGCTTTGGGCATAGGTTTCTCCGGCGAGGTGGATGAGGCGTCCGCGTCACCCGCGGATTATTTTTCTGCGTAGGTCTTGATCTCCTTGAGCACACCCGGCCAACCGCCGGCGTATTCCGCCCGCGCGGCAGGCTCGGAAGCGAGGCCGCTATGTGTGACTTTCACGTGCGTGCCCGACTCGGTTGGAGTCAATTCCCAACGGACGACGGATCGGCTCCTCGGATCTTCGTGGAAGTTGGCAAACCAGGTGTAGACAAGAAGCCGGGGAGCATCGATTTCAAGAATCTCTCCATCGTGCCGTGTGACGCTGCCCCTCCCCGGTTTCGCGACGCGTATCTCGAGGCGCCAGTGGCCGCCGACGCGCAAGTCCATCTCGAACACGTCGAGTTGCGGACAGCGGCGCCGCACCGTCTCGGCATCGCAGATCGCCTTGAAAATGAGCTCCGGCGGCGCGGCAATATCGATCTCGCTGGTGATCACGTCCTGGTCGGGCGTGACCCTGGAGTTTGCGGGCATAATGCTTGTCGACATAAGTTCTCCAATTCGCGGACGAGGTCGCTCACGTGATGTTCTACAGCTTGCCGCTCTACATCTTGCGGTGCAGGTCAAAGAATTCCTTCATCTGTTTGTCGTGATCGGTGAACGTCCAGTCTTCGGTGTGGTGGTTGGCGTCGGGGATGGAGACCACCAGCTGCGTCATGTGGCCCGCATCGGGCGTGGCGAGATTCGTGGCGTCAACGAAAGTAAAGGTAATGGTCTTTCCGTCCAGCGAAGTGCTGGCCTGCATGCGCGGCTGGTTGCCCGCTCCGCAGTAATGCGTCACCAGAAGCCGGTTCGGGCCATCGAGGTGGAACATGCTGATCATGTTCTCGGGGCCGTGGCCGTGGATTTCGCTCATCACGGCAGTGCCGCCGGAGGTTTCGCGGAAACTGACCGCGACCACCTCTCCGCTGCTGGCCTTCCCTTCCCACGAACCGCTGAGGGATTTAAGTTGGTCGAAAGATTTCTGGGCGGCGGACTGTGCCACCGCGGAGGTTGCGGCCAGGGCTACGAAAAGGGCGAGGACAATGCGAGTTGATTTGGTCATGACATTTTCCTTTCGGTGACGATTTCGGTGATGGTCTCGGGGACGACATCGGGGAACGATTTCGGAGAACGATCTGGGTAATCTCGGTAAACGACGGAATTGGTTGGAGCATGCGGCACGGTCATTTGCTTCCTTTGGGTTTGGCTGCGGCGTGGGTTTCACGCGCGTGTTCGGCTTCCACAAAGGCTTTCAGGTTAGCCAGGCTCGCGCTCCAGAAGCTGCGGTAATGTTCCAGCCACGAGTCGACGGCGCGCAGCGGTTCGGGATTGAGCTGGTAAACGCGGTTGCGTCCTTCACGATGCTCGCGGACGAGGTGCGCGCGGCGCAGCAGCCGCAGGTGCTTGGAGATTGCGGGACGGGTCACCGAGAAAGCTCCGGCAATGTTTCCGGCGGGCTGGCTGCCGCGCCGAAGCATGTCGAGGACGGCGCGCCGGGTGGGATCGGCGAGCGCCTGGAACGTGGCTTCCGCATCCCGGGCCGGCGAATATGTAACCGAACGGTTTCGCATAATGCGTAACCGTACAGTTACGCGATGAAGTTGTCAAGGTTTTTTTCAGGGATCTTCCAGGTCAAGGTCAAAGGCGACGGACAAGAGTGTCCGTCCTACATAATCAAAGGCGGGGGATACAGAGTGCCTTACTTTTTATATTGCGTGGGCTGCGGGCCTTCTTCGAGGGTTTTGCGGTCCCAGATCCAGCCTTCGCGGGTGTAGCTGGCTAGTTCGAAATCCTGGGTGAGTTCGAGGGCGTCGACGGGGCAGGCGTCTTCGCAGAGGCCGCAGAACATGCAGCGGCTCAGGTCGTAGGTGAAGTTGGTGAGTTCCTTGCGGCGGGTGTGCTCGTTGCGTTCGCTGGAGACGACGATGAGATTTTCCGGACAGGCCAGCGCACACAGGTCGCAGGCAATGCACATGGTCTCATTGGTGTCGGGGTTGACGTTGAGGCGGGGAGCGCCGCGGTAACGCTCGGCCACCTGCGGCCGCTCCAGCGGGTACTGCTCGGTATAGATTTCCTTGGGATCCTGGTAGCGAAAGGTGACCTTCAGGCCCTGAAGCAGGTCGACCAGGAAGACTTTCCGGAGCAGATTGGTCATCTCCATATCGCGGTAAGCATATCACTAAAGGGCAGACGGCTTGTAGGGCGAGGTTTGGGGTGGTGTCCCTAATTTCCTCAACCACGGAAGGCACGGAGGGACACAGGGTAAAGCCGGAATCGTGGAGGCGCGGAGAATGGCCGCAGAGAACGTCAATGCCCAGGAGATCGCGGGGTCGCCTGCGGGTCGCGCATCGACTTTTTCAGTTTTGCTTTTACTTCGATTACGCCCATCATGCCGCCATCGGCGTGCTGCAGGACGTGGCAGTGATAGGGGATTTTGCCGATGATGTTGGGGTCGCGAAAATCCATGCGCAACTTCACGCTGGGAAATGTCGGCGAGGTTCCGTCCCAGTAAGGCACGTCGATGGTGTCGCGGAAATAGGCTTCGAGAGTGGGGGTGCCGTCGGTCTCCAGAGTGGTTGCGCCGTCTCTCTCCAGAGTCAGGAAATGGAGCTGATGAACGTGGAACGCGTGAGACTCCAGCGAGCGATTCTCGATGACCCAGTCTTCCACGTCGCCGCTGCGAACGGTCACCTCGGGCGCGGAATTGAGATGAAACGCCTTGGGTCTTGCGCCTTCTTCAGTAATGTAAAAAACCGTGGAGGTTGACGGATGCTGAGGGTCGAGCACTTTTTCGGAGAAATAGAATCGCCGCTGGCGAACCGGCTTCGCCTCGGCAAGCTCTGAGGCGGGAGTGGAGTGGGGCAGTTCGGGAAGCGTGGCGCGGGTTTGCGTTTCGTCGGCGTCGGGGGAGGCGACGATCTTAATCAGTTGACGGGGAGGATTGACATCGTCCCCTTCGGGCACGGGCGAGAGGGTGCTGGATGAACGGGTTGTGGGATTGTCCTCATCGTTGGGAGGACTGGTGTCTACGCCTAAAGTGAGCAGTTCGGCGTCCACGTGCTGGGCGGGCGTGTCGAGGACGAATTCGGCGCGGCCGCCGGGAGGAATGGGAATGTCGGTCCTCCAGGCAATGCCGTCGTGATGCCCCTTTCCCGGCCCGAGGGGCGCACCGTCGACCGCGACCAGGCCCAACTGGCGCCATTTGCCGTTGAAGAGAACGCCCAGATCGAGATAGGTGTCGGCACAGGCGTTGAGCACGCGCCAGAATTCGCGACGCGAAGGCCTGATGCGGAGGATGGCCATCGGGTAGTCGGGATAAGGCACGGGGATGAAATTTACGGAGAGATCCTTGGCGGGATGCCCGGGTTCGGCATCGGGCGCGGCGGGATTCTGATCGCGAATTACAAGGATGCGTTCGGGGAGGGATTGATTGGGCGCTTTGGTTGCTGCGTCTTTCGTTGCTTCACTTTCCTTCGTTGCTTCACTTTCCTTCGTTGCTGCAGTTACTTCCGCTGCTTCACGTTCTTCCGTTTGACGCTCTTTCGCGTGACTCTGCCTGGCTTCACTTCCCTTCCCGGCGTCGTGTTTCGCTTCCTCCGTCGTGGTCTCCGGCGGTTCGACGATGAGCGCTCCGGAAGCTCCGCCGAGCACCTGGGACTCACTGTTGCCGTGAATGTGGGGATGGTACCAGTACAAGCCCGTGGGCTGGCTCGCGGGGATGCGGAATTGATATTCGAAGCCAGAGTCCGCGGGTTGAATCTGAGTGGTCAACGATTCGTCCTGATGGCACGCGGGCGGGATGCTGAGGCCGTGAAAATGTAGATTGGTGGAATCGGCAGTCATTTGTGCGGGGCCACAGGGAGTTGCTGCCGGGTTGGTGTGGGCTGACGGCGTGGCGATGGGCAGGTCATTCTTCGGCAGGTCGTTTTTCAATTTCAGAGTTATAAGATCGCCGGGATGAACTCGGAGAGTGGGCGACTGGTGGCCATCGGCGTCGATGTAGCAGTAGCGGATTTGTCCGGTGGGATCGAGTGAGGTGCGAAAGGACAATGCCGCGGACAGAGATCCGTGTGCACTGCGGAGCTCAGCGGGAGACATTAGCTGAGTGCCGATGGCGGGGCGCGGGCAGGCTTGCTGATCGGAGTTCTGAGAAAACGCAAAAGAAGACGCCAGAGTAAATGCGGCAATCGTGGCTCGTCTGCGGAATTTGTGCGCGCTCACCCTTCTGAACCTGCGCTTCCTTGTCGGGGGCTAAAGGTTACAAACAACATCAAAAGCAACGGACAAGAGTGTCCGTCCTACATGGTCAACGGCGATTAGTAAATCAGATACTTTTTGCGAACTTGCTGGAACGTTGCCAGGTCTGCTTGCCAATCCTGCGCGATGCGGCGCGGGTCTTGTCCGGCGATGAGCGCCTCGAAGGCTGGTTGATTCACCAGCAGCTCTGCCATACGCTCGATTTTAAAATCTGCGGCGTAGAGCTTATGCAAGGCGGCAGCGAGTTCGAGGCCTAGTTCGGGCGCGTCGAGATTGTTGCGCTCGGTGAGCAGAATATTTACGCCCTGACATTGTTGCCCGCTGTAGACGGCGGACGAGGGAGTGAACGTGACGGGAACGAAGCGCACTCCCGCGATCGCGCGCGCGTTTAAGTAGGTCGCCAGTTCGCGGCTCTTGATCCAGGGAGCACCGACGAGTTCAAACGGCGTATCGGTTCCCCGCCCTACGGAAATGTTTGTGCCTTCGATCAGCGCGACGCCGGGGTAGAGGGCGGCTTCGGTTACGCTGCGCAAGTTGGGCGACGGATTCACCCAGCTGAGGCCGGTGGAATCGAACCAGTCGCCCCGCTGCCAGCCTTCCATGGGGACGACGGTGAGCTTGGCGTTGAGGTTGCGCTCGGCGTTGAACATTTTGGCGAGCTCGCCGATGGTCATGCCGTGACGGACGGGCACAGTCCAATAATTTGTAAAACTTTCGCGTCCGGTATCGGAAACTGGGCCTTGCACAAACGAGCCGGTGATGGGATCGGGACGGTCGAGCACGATCAATTCGATTCCGGCTTTGCCGGCGGCTTCCAGGAAATATCCCAGCGTGGTTTCGTAGGTGTAGAAGCGCACACCGGCATCCTGAACGTCGAACACGATGGCGTCCAGATTCTTCATGACCTCTTCGGGCGGATGGCGAGCGGCGTCGGTTGCGCCGTAGACGCTGTAGACCGGGACGCCGGTGGCGGAGTCTTTGGAATTATTGATGTCAGTGGTATCGACGGTTCCGGCGACGCCGTGTTCGGGACTGAAGATGGCGTCGAGGGAGATGCCAGGAGCTTGCGCGAGTATGTCGATGGTGCGGCGGCCGTCGGAATCGAGGCCGGTCTGGTTGGTGACCAGCCCGATGCGCTTTTTTCCTTCTGGCTGTTTCAAAATATCGAAGTTGTGCGCTTCAAGAACGTCGATTCCGTTTTTCACGGTGCCGTTGCGGGTGCCGATGTGGCGTCCGCCGCTTTGCGCTTCGTTGTAGCCGGTGATGCTCAGCCAGCGCAGTTTTTCCTTTTCGTCGGTGGTCAGAGGCAAGGCTGCGGCGACCTCGGTGGCTACTTTCGAGCGCAGGGCGACTGCGGTTCCTTTGCCGCGGGGATGCACGGCGTTGGTGAGCAGGATGATGTAGGTCTGGGTGGTGGGATCGATCCACATCGATGTACCGGTCCAGCCGGTGTGGCCGAACGATCCGACGGGGAGCAGATCGCCGCGATTGGAGGAGAACGGAGAGTCGATGTCCCAGCCGAATCCGCGCAGGAGTGGAGCGGCCGGGGGGGTCTCGGGCGTAGTCATTTTTTCTACGGTCAGGGGCGCGAGAATGCCGCCGCCGCCGTTCAGCAAGGCCTGGGCAAATCTCGAGAGATCGTCGGCGGTTGAAAAGAGGCCGGCATGCCCAGCTACTCCGCCCATGCGGCGGGCGCGGGGATCGTGGACTACACCGCGCAGCATGTGCTCGTTCTCGTCATACTCCGTGGGGGCGATCTTCGGCTTCCATGATGCGGGCGGGAGAAATCGCGTGCGCAGCATTCTGAGCGGGGCAAAAATATGCTGCGTGGCGTACTGATCAAGACTCTCGCCCGAAACCTTCTCGACCAGCGCGCCCAGAACGATGAAATTGGTGTCGCTGTAGACGAACGCCGAGCCTGGGGGGTTTTGCAGCGTTTCTGCGAACGACATGCGGTAGGCCGTGTCCTTCCCTTCCCACGGCGTTTTCAGATCGATGTCAGGCGCCAGGCCGGAATAGTGGGTGAGGAGTTGGCGCACGGTGACGTCGTCTTTTCCGTTCTGCGCAAAGTCCGGCACGTACTTCGCTACTGGATCGTTGAGGCGGACTTTTCCCTGCTCCACGAGTTGCATGACGGCCGTAGTGGTAGCGATCACTTTGGTCAGCGACGCTAGATCGAAGACGGTGTCCAAGGTCATAGGCTCGCGTTTGGGTTCGAGAGCGCGGCTGCCGTAGGCCTTGCGGTATATGACTTTGCCGTTGTGGCCGACGATGAGGACGGCGCCGGGAATGTTTCCGTCGGCGATGGCCTGCTGAATGATCGCGTCCACGGCGGCGAGGCGAACGGGAGACGCGTCGGCGACGGCTGCGGTGCTCGGTGGTCCAACCGTGTGCGGGACGGCTGCGGTGGCGGTTACTGCGAGCAAGACAAGCGTCACAATCGCTAGGAAAGCCTTCGGGGGATGCGTCCTCGTATGCCCCCGTTTGCTGCACTGGTGGTCTCTGGGCATCGTAAGGTCTCTCACCCGGCTTCGCCGCGTCCGGGATGACGTGCTGGAGGCAGTCGCTTGCGGGCTGCGCGAATTAGAAAGCGAAATTGTGTTGGCGGGGAGGATGTTCTGACTTTACACAACTCCGGTAGCCGGACTCAAGAAACTCCGGTAACGGGTACCGTCTGTGCCATACTCTGTGTCATAGTCCGTGTCATACTCTGTAACCATCGATGAGGCAGGGGCGGACAGCTTGAACTCGGGTACTCTCGGAAGCTTTGCGCCGGAGCTGTTCCCCGTTTTCGAACGGCAAGACCGCAGTTTTTCCTCTGCCTTCTCCATTCTCGACGCCGCCGTTGCTGATCGTGTGTTTCCCGGAGCGAGCATTGCCGTGACGCAGGGCGGGCGGCTTGTCGCGCTGAAAGCGTTTGGGCGCTCTACTTATGATTTGGAGTCGCCACTCATAACGACTGACACATTGTTCGACTTGGCATCCGTTTCTAAAGTGGTGGCGACTACGACCGTCGCCATGATTCTCTACGAACGCGGATTGCTTGATCTGGATGCGCCGGTGGTTGGGATGATTCCTGAGTTAGCCGGGGGTGGAGCGGGAGATGCCGATGCTCGACGGCGAGCAATTACCTTACGCATGCTGCTGGCGCATTCGTCGGGGCTGCCGGCGTACGAGAAACTGTTCTTGAGGGCGCGCACGCGCGAGCAATTGCTGCGGGCGGCTTTCATCACTCCGCTGGTGGCCGATCCCGGCACGCGCGCCGAATACAGCGACATTGGATTCGTGGTTCTGTGTGAGGCGCTGGAACGGGTGGCGGCGGAAACGCTTGATCGTTTTTGCCAGCGCGAGGTCTTCGGGCCGCTGGGCATGGCGCACACCACTTACAATCCGCCGCCCGAGGCCCGCGCTAAAATTCCGCCTACGCAGGACGACCGCACTTTTCGAAAGCGCATTATTCAGGGCGAAGTGCAGGATGAAAATGCCAGTGTGCTCGGCGGGGTGGCGGGGCAGGCGGGAGTTTTTTCTACCGCCGAGGATATTGCTCGCTTCGCGCATGCCATGCTGGGTGGGGGAAATCCGATTCTGCGTCCCGAGACGGTCAGTCTGTTCACGCGGCGGGAGACCGCGCCGGCTGGCAGTTCTCGGGCGCTGGGATGGGATAGGCCTTCGCCGCCCTCGCAGTCCGGGAAATATTTTTCGACGCAGGCCTACGGTCACCTCGGCTATACCGGAACCTCTCTGTGGATCGACCCGGTGCGTGAACTTTCTGTAGTCTTGTTGACGAACCGGACTTGGCCCGACAGTTCGAATTGGGCGATCAAACAGATTCGGCCAAAATTTCACGACGCGGTAGTCGAGGCCTTGGACGCAGCTGTCTGAAAGGACATTCTTGAAAGCTAAGAAAGGAAAGCAGACCGGCGACCTGCGCCGCCTGCGCACGGAGCAGTCGCATCCGGACGCCAATGATCTGGACCGCAAGTCTTCGCTGGAGATTGCCAGCCTGATCAATGCGGAAGATGCGGTGGTTGCACTCGCGGTGCGCCGCGCGCTGCCGCAAATTGCCCGTGCTATCGATTTGGTGGCCGCTGGGTTGCGGCGCGGGGGACGGCTGATCTACGTTGGGGCCGGGACCAGCGGGCGCATTGGCGCCCTGGATGCTTCTGAGTGTCCGCCGACGTTCAATGTGGATCCGAGAACGGTGCAGTACATTATTGCGGGCGGGCCGAAGGCGCTGGCGTCGGCGACGGAAGCCAGCGAAGACGACGAAAAGCTGGGGCGTGTGGAGATGAAAAAACGCAAGCCGGGAAAACATGATGTGGTGATTGGCATTGCCTCCAGCGGGCGCACTCCGTTTACCGTGGCTGCGGTTGCGGAGGCGCGGCGGCGCGGCGCCAAGACCGTTGCACTCACCTGCAACCGCAAGTCGCCGCTGGAGCGGGCGGCGCACTTTGCCATCGTGACCGAAGTTGGGCCCGAGGTGCTGGCCGGATCGTCGCGCATGAAGGCCGGCACGGCGCATAAGATGGTGCTGAATATGATTTCGACCGGGGCGATGACGCGGCTGGGCTACGTTTACGGCAACCTGATGGTCAATGTCTCGCCCAGGAACGAGAAACTGACCCAGCGGGCTATTAGCATTCTGGAGCGCGCTACGGGAGCGGATTCGGAAACCGCGGGACGAACGCTGGAGGAGTCTGGGGGACGCACTCCGGTGGCGCTGGTGATGCTGGCCACGGGCGTGAACCGCGGCCAGGCGGCCGCGGCGCTGAAGAAGGCGAAGGGGCATGTGCGGCAGGCGATTGCGGCGGCTAAACCTATGTGAGCGGGGACGCGCCGGGCGCGGGCAAGATCAAAGGCAACAACGAATCGAGCTGCGCTCGACCGGACGGGTAAGAGTGCCCGTCCCCACATGAGCCGGCGGTTCCCCAGTAGGCCCTGCCCTCCCGATTAAGCACACCCGCGGCCATTCCCCGCTAAAATAAGGTTTCACTAAGGATTCATACCTAAGGACTTCTTGCCATGGACAAACTTGTCATTCGCGGCGGTGAGCCGCTGCTGGGAACGATCCGCGTCAGCGGGGCGAAGAATGCTGCTCTTCCCTGCATGGCTGCGGCACTGCTTACCGATGAACCGGTGATTCTCGAAAATATTCCGCAGGTGCGCGACATTCAAACCACGCGCAATCTGCTGGCCGCGATGGGCGCCGAGGTGGAACTTGGCTACGGACGCGCGCAGCATCGTACCACCATCCACTGCAAGACGCTGGTCGCTCCAGAAGCCAATTATGAATTAGTGAAGACCATGCGGGCTTCCACGCTGGTGCTGGGACCGCTGCTGGCGCGCTGCGGGCACGCCCGCGTTTCGCTTCCCGGCGGCTGCGCGATTGGGTCGCGGCCTATCGATCTGCATATCAAAGGGCTGGAAACATTGGGCGCAAAGATCACGCATGATCACGGCTACGTGGAGGCCCGAGCGGATCGCCTCAAAGGCGCAGAAATTGTTTTTGACAAGATTACGGTTACCGGCACGGAAGACCTGCTCATGGCGGCTACGCTGGCTGAGGGCGAAACGGTGATGAAGAATTGCGCGCGCGAGCCGGAAGTCGCGGACCTTGCCGAGTTGCTTAACAAGATGGGAGCGAAGATTGAGGGCGCGGGAACGTCGACCATTCGCGTGACCGGCGTAAGCAAACTGAAAGGGGCGAAGCATCGCATCATTCCCGACCGCATCGAGGCAGGCACCTTCATTATTGCGGGGGCGATGACGGGAGGCGATCTCAACGTCACGGGCTGCGATCCGGCACACCTGGGCGCGGTGCTTGCGAAGCTCAAAGAAGTGGGTGTCAAGACGAAGGCCAATGGCGACTCCGTGCGGGTGATGGGCGACAACCCGTTTACGGCGGCCGATATGACCACCGAGGAGTATCCCGGGTTCCCGACCGATTGCCAGGCGCAATTCATGGCGCTGGCGACGCAGGCAGAGGGCATGTCGGTGATTACGGAAAATATTTTCGAGAACCGGTTTATGCACGCGCAGGAACTGGTGCGCATGGGCGCGAACATCAAGATCGAAGGACGCAAAGCGGCGATTCAAGGAAAGACTCCGCTGAGCGCGGCGGCGGTGCTGGCCTCTGACCTGCGGGCGTCGGCCTCTCTGGTGCTGGCGGCGCTGGTCGCCGATGGGGAGACCATCATTGACCGCGTTTATCACCTCGACCGCGGGTACGAGAATATCGAGGAAAAGCTGCGCGGGGTGGGCGCGGAGATTAAGCGGATTGGAGAGATGTTTCCGCGGCGGCGCGGGGCTACGGGGTAGGGCGAGGCTGGATCGTTAGGTTGTAATTTCTGCCTTCATTTCAGTTTTCTCTGTATAGGGATTTATTTGTCTTACTGCGGAGCTGCGCTCCGCGCGGACGGGCGAGGCGCCCGTCCCCACACCAGCAAATCCCCACACCAGCCTTTCTCGGCCTACCCTTTGTAGTTCAGCGCCCTCAGGCCCAGGAATCTTGACGTTGGGCCTAACTCTTCTTCGATGCGTAGCAACTGGTTGTATTTGGCGATGCGGTCGGTGCGGGAGGCGGAGCCGGTTTTGATTTGGCCGGCGCCGGTAGCAACTGCGAGGTCGGCGATGAAGGTGTCTTCACTTTCGCCGGAGCGGTGCGAAATTACCGAGGTGTAGCCGTTGCGGCGGGCGAGATCGATGGCGTCCAGAGTTTCGCTGACCGTGCCGATCTGGTTGACTTTGATCAGGATCGAGTTGGCCACGTGCTTGTCGATTCCCTCTTGCAGGAATTGAATATTGGTTACGAAGATATCGTCGCCTACCAGCTGAATCTTGCCGCCGAGCTCTGTGGTTAGATTCTGCCAGCCGTCCCAGTCGTTCTCGGCGAGGCCATCTTCGAGCGATACGATGGGATAATCTTTCACCCACTTCGCCCAGAACTTCACCATCTCGTCGGAACTCTTCGTGGATTTGTCGGACTTCTTGAAGACATATTTGCCGTCCTGATAGAACTCGCTGGCGGCGGGATCGAGGGCGATGGCGATTTCTTCTCCGGGCTTGTAGCCGGCTTTGGTGATCGCCTCCAGCACAACTTCGACGGCCTCCACATTGGACTTCACCGAAGGGGCGAAGCCGCCTTCGTCGCCGACGGCGGTGTTGTAGCCGCGTTTTTTCAGCACGCCCTTGAGCGTATGGAATACTTCAACTCCCCAGCGCAAAGCTTCTGAAAAGGAAGGAGCTCCGACGGGCATGACCATGAATTCCTGGAAGTCGACGTTGCTGTCGGCGTGGGCCCCGCCGTTGAGAATATTCATCATCGGAGTTGGCAGGGTGTTGGCGCCTGCGCCCCCGAGATAGCGGTAGAGAGGAACATCAAGGCTCGCAGCCGAGGCGCGCGCGGCCGCCATGGAGACGGCGAGAATGGCATTCGCTCCCAGTCTACCTTTGGTCTCGGTGCCATCAAGTTCGATCATTTTGTGGTCGAGGCCGCGCTGATCGAAGGCGTCCCAGTTGGCCAGGGCTTCGGCGATTTCGCCGTTGACGTTCTCGACCGCTTTGAGCACGCCTTTACCCTGGAAGCGGTTGTTATCTCCGTCACGCAGCTCGACGGCTTCGTGCTCCCCGGTAGATGCGCCGCTGGGAACGATGGCACGGCCCATGGAGCCGTCGACGAGAAACACTTCCGCTTCCACGGTAGGATTGCCGCGTGAGTCCAGAACCTCTCTGGCATGAATGGCTGCGATATTTGACATAGGGTCGATCGGTTTCCTTTATGGGTTTTGGGGACCAACGATTATATCGGATGGAGATGGCCGCGATGTGACGGAGGACACATAGGCTGGCGCTCCACGGCAGATAAGACTGAGATTCCTCCGCGCGCGAAGAAAAGCCCGCGCTGGCGGAATGACATGTCTGAATCGTCCACGCGCACATTCTGCCCTTGTCTCTGCTGGTTCCCCGCATGGTTCGCTGGTTGTGTGCGGTTCCGGGGTGGACTAGAGTTAGGTGGACAATATGGAGTTGCTGGAGGCGCGATGAAGAGACTGACGGTTCTACCTGGCATTTTGCTGCTGGCGGCGATGGCTGCGGCGCAGGCGAATCCGGCGGTGCCGGCGGGCACGGCCTTGATGGTGAAGCTGGATACGACGCTGGCAACTTTCAGTAATAAGGCTGGAGATCCCTTTCAGGGCAAGCTCAGTCAGCCGGTCATGCTGGGCGGCAAGATTATGATTCCTGCGGGCGCGACCGTGGAAGGTCGCGTGACCAAGGTGAGCGAACCGCGGCGCATTTCGGGCAAGCCGACGATCGCGATTCTGCCGGAGGCCGTGATCTTCCCTAACGGCGAGCGCTATTTTCTGGATGCGACGCTGGTTGATACAAACCTGGGCCGCGGCTCCGATGTAGATACCGAGGGCCGGTTTAAAGGATCAGGCTTCGATAAGGACGATAAGATCGAGACCGGCGCAGGTACGGCCGGGGGAATGCTGATCGGCGGGTTGGCTGGAGGCCCGCTGGGACTGGCGATTGGCGGTGCGGTGGCAGCGACGGCGACCACGGCGCACTGGCTCGAAAAGCATCGGTCAGCGATTTTGCCGGCCGGGACCGAATTGACTTTGGAGTTGAATCGTCCGCTGACGGTTTCTGGAGCGGCGAGCGCCCCGGCCAGCGGTGGGCAGTAAAGTCCGGCGGCCAGGTGAGCGCGCAGAAAATTGAAGACTCGAAAAGGGTGCGACCACCGGGGCTGAAGCTACTTACCTCGCTCTTCGCCATTTACTAACCCCATTCTGTCCACATTACTTACCCTACTGCGTACAGCAGGTCCCCCTCGCTTAACAGTTGCAGTTCGATCCATCCTTCCAAGGGCAGGGCATCGACCGGGAGTCGGTTCTGCCACAGGCTGAAGCGCAGGCGCAATTTGGTGGCTGCGGCAATGGGGGTGGTCGGCCTTGAGTCGCTTGCCGTCGCGCCAGTTCCGGTGGCGGGATTCGCCAGCAACCAGACCAGAGGCAACTTGAATTCAAAATTGCGGAGCAGGGCTAACTTGGCCGCGTCGTCGGGATGAGTGGACGAGGCCAGGACGCGCTCTTCGCTACCGCCTTCCACTGTCCAGCCGCGGATACGACCTTGTTGCACTGCGGCCTCAAGGCGCAGGGCGCGCCGCGGCCGGGTTTCGGAACCCGCCCAGGATTCCAGGTTAACCACGAGTTCAAAGTCGGCTTTCGGAAGATCGCCGTTGAAATCGAGACGTCCGTAGACGTAGGTTGCATCGATCCCCGCGTACACCGCGTCCAGCAGAAACTGCTTGCCGTGCATGGATCCGGCGCGATGGTCGGCGGTGTAGAT
>Ga0210398_10002492_pt1 | contig 17969 bp, 17 predicted proteins | sample IncBWC4OmetaG_FD_161047 | JGI IMG/M metagenome (GOLD analysis project Ga0210398, IMG submission 161047) | Forest soil microbial communities from Barre Woods Harvard Forest LTER site, Petersham, Massachusetts, United States - Inc-BW-C-4-O | ecosystem: Environmental > Terrestrial > Soil >... | reverse complement strand
TGCCCTTGTAGTTGAGCGTGTTGGCCGGATCGATGTGGCGGCCATCGACGCTGATTTGAATGCTGCCGAGCGCGACGAGATTCAGGCCGGTGGCTGTGACGATGATGTCGCCCTTGAGCTCCTTGCCGCTGCGTAATTTGATGCCATTCTCGGTGAAGGTATCAATTTGATCGGTGACGATGCTCGCTTTGCCCGCTTTGATCGATTCGAACAAGTCTCCGTCGGGAACCAGGCACATGCGCTGATCCCAGGGATTGTAGTGCGGCGTGAAATGCGTACCGACGTCGTAGTCCGGTCCCAATGCTCCCTTGACGCGATCGAGAATCCATTTCTTTACCCGCTCCGGACTGCGTTTGCAAAGGCCGAAGAAATAGATGCCGAACAAGATGTTTCGCCAGCGCACCAGATTGTAAGCAAGCATGGCGGGCAGATGACGCCGCAAAAAATTTGCCATCGCATCCTGCTCGGGACGCGCGACCACGTAGGTAGGCGAGCGCTGTAGCATGGTCACGTGGGCAGCCGTTCTGGCCATCGCGGGCACCAAGGTGACCGCGGTCGCGCCGCTGCCGACTACAATGACGTGCTTGTCTGCGTACGCGAGATCCTCGGGCCATTTTTGTGGATGCACCAGCTGCCCGGTAAAGCGCTGGCCGCCGGGGAAGATCGGCGTATAGCCTTCCACGTAGCTGTAGTATCCGCTGCAAATGAAAAGAAAATCGCAGGTGAAGCGCGCCACTTGCGGATCGGGTCCGCATTCGGCTTCGACGGTCCACAAGGCATCTTGGGACGACCACGAGGCGCGCACAACCCGATGATGGAAGCGGATGTTTTTGTCGACACCGTAGTCCTTCGCGGTCTCGTTGATGTAATTGAGAATCGAGTGGCCATCGGCGATCGCCTTGCCCTCGACCCAGGGTCGAAAGGAGTAGCCGAGCGTAAACATGTCGGAATCCGAGCGTATACCCGGATAACGGAATAAATCCCAGGTCCCGCCCACGCGGGCGCGCCCCTCGAGGATAGCGTAAGTTTTTTTCGGACAGTGAGTCGTCAAACTGCATGCGGCGCCGATGCCGGACAGTCCGCCGCCTACGATCAGCACATCGAAATGGTTGCTCGACACTTAGAGATTCTCCATTTCATTACGCTTGAGCGGCATTGGGAGCGACAACTCTATTGGCAAATGCGGCCACCGTCGCGAAAGCGTCGCGAGCTTCGGGCAACAACGTCACAAACACCGGCCAGACGTGAGGCAGCCGATCGCGCACGACCAGCTCAACCTTGACGCCGGCAGCCGATGCGCGTTCCGCCAAACGCAGGGTGTCGTCGCGCAAGGTCTCGTGACGACTGGCAAACAATAACATGGGCGGCAATCCCGCGAGATCCGCGTACAGCGGCGAAGCGCGCGGATCGCGGGCGTCAGCGCCGGCGAGGTACATTGCCGCGGCCTCACGAATGCTGCGGGGCGTGAACATGGCGCAGCTCTTTGCGTTCGCCTCCACCGATGCGCCCGTGACCGCCAGGTCCGAATAGGGCGAAAAAGCGACGATGGCCTTGGGTAGTTTGAGGCTGGCGTCTCGTACGCCCACCGCTGTCGCGATCGCAAGCCCGGCTCCGGCCGAGTCTCCTGCCAGCACGATGTCGGCTCCTGGGTGGCGGTTGAGGAGCCACTGATATGCCTTGGCGGCATCTTCGACGGCGGCTGGGAATGGGTGCTCGGGCGCCAAGCGATAGTCGAGCCCATACGCCGGAGCTTGGAATGCCTTCGCCATCGCGATTAATACCTGCCGATGAGTCTTTGACGAACCAAATAGATAGCCGCCGCCATGCAGATACAGGACGATGACGGAGGGCTGATCGGACGAGGGGCGCGACAAAGCGGCCACGTCAAATTCCAGGCCCTGCTCGTTGCGTAGGCTCTCGACGCTGTAACCGGCCGGGATAGCCAGGGCGCTGCGAGGCGGATTCTTCCCCATGGCGCGCAGGCGTTCCAGATTGAGCGGTCTCTTCCCGTGACGCTTCATGGTGAGGCGAAAAAACCCATTCAAAAGCATGGCTTGCCAGCTCAGCATTGATACCTCCCTGAAGGCTTGCGCCCGCAAGGAATTATGCGCCAGGGACCCTGCAAAGCGCGAAATGCGTACCGGAATCCCAGATATACCTGGGAATCACGTCTACATAAATCAGGCACTTATCCAATACCCTGGCATTGATTGATCGCGATTGTTTTGGGTACTCGCGCCATATTGCATAACGCGTATGCCCCGAAAGGAGCGCCCCGTGTCGGCAAAGACAAGCGGAACAAATAAGTCCAAATCCTCGGCAAGCCACGCCTCGCCGGCGCGCACGTCGAGCCATTGGCACGCTGTCGCCATCAAGCCCAAGGGCCAATGCTGCGAGGCGGTCCAGGCACGTCGGAGCGCACGATTCTTGTCCAAAGAGGCACCCCGATTGCCGCTGCCGGAATGCAGCACGTCCGACACATGCACCTGCGTATACAAGCATCACGCGGACCGGCGCGCCCAGCCCAGGCGCCAGGACGAACGGGACGGTCTGCGCCGCAGCGGCAGTGTCGAGCAAGAACGCCGCCTGACAGGCGATCGGCGCAAGACCGACTAGAGGTCCTGCGCCGCCAGGCGCTGCACCCTGGACGGCTGCGCCGTTCGTATTCCTATTCAAGGCTCGAGGGATAACCCCTTTAAAGCCGCAAATAGGAGTTCCGTCCATGAAGATGCGAATGGTCATGATTGCGCTGGCGTGCTTTTTATTGCCGGGATTGAGCGCTGCGCAAGACGCCAAGCTCAGGCTGCCTGAATTCAGATCTCTGGCAGGCAAGGCCACCGAGTCGGTCAATATCAGCTTGAGTCCGTGGCTGCTGCACATGGCCGGCGCTTTTATCGACGACAAGGATGAGGACAGCGTCGCCACCAAGCATCTGCTTGCCGGCATCAAGTCCATTGAAGTGCGCAGCTATCAGTTCGCCAGCGACAATGCCTATTCGGCCGCGGATATCGACGCCGTGCGAAGCCAATTGGCCGGCTGGAGTCAAATCATGCAGGTTCACCATCGTGAAAAGAGCGAAGATGTGGACATGTATGTCTTGATTGAAAACAACGTCACCAAAGGGTTTGCGTTGATCGCGAGCGAACCGCGGGAATTTACAATCATCAACATCGTCGGATCCATCACCATCGAGGACTTGCCGAAGCTGCAGAGTCACCTGCATTTGCCGAAGGTCGCCGATTCGCAAATTAACCTGTTGATGTAGCAGTCGCGCGCTTGAATGACGACTCCACGGACTTTTTGGATGAGCAGCTTGGGAAAGCGCGCCGCGGCGAGCGTGCCGCACTCACGCTGCTAGTCCAGGCGCATCAGCGATCTGTCTACAGCTTGGCGCTGCGCATGCTGGGTACGCGAGATCTTGCGGAAGACCTGACGCAGGAAGTATTCATGCAAATGAACGGCAACTTGAGAACGATTGACTCGAATAGGCACCTGGGTTTCTGGCTGCGCCAAGTGACTACCAACCGGGCGATCGATCAATTGCGTCGGCGCGCACGCGTGCAGATGACATCTTTGGATGATGAAACTCAGCTGTTCAGCACCGAGGAAGCGTCTGATCCGCTGTTGCAACGACACCTGCGGACGTTGCTCGAAGAATTGAGCGCGCCGGCACGCGCCGTGTTACTGCTGCGCTATCAAGAGGATTTGGATCCGGTGGAGATTGCGCGAACGCTGGACATGCCGTTGAACACGGTCAAGAGCCATTTGAAACGATCGCTGCAGAGCCTGCGCGAAAAAACCATCGGCATGCAACCGATGCGCTGCGAGGATAGGTCATATGAGTGACGATATTGAATCTCAGATGCGCGCCGCTTTGCGCGCCGTCGCCCCCCGCGAGGAATTCTCGCAAAAGCTCGTGGCGAACGTCACGAGCCGGCAACCTCCGGCGCGTCAATCCCGCCGCGGCGCTGCGCGCCTGCATCCTCTGGCGTGGTGGTTTTCCGCGAGTCTTGCCGCATCGGTGATGCTGGCGGTCGGCGTGCATCAGCACTTGCAACAGCAACGATTGCAGCAAAGCGGACTCGAGGCGCGCCGCGAAGTCATGGAGGCGCTGCGGGTGACGAGCCAGAAATTGAACCTGGCATATGAAGCGGTGAGGAGCCAATCCACATCGCTGACAGACGAAGGAAATTCCGTATGAGAAAGTGCATATCACTTTTGCTCTTCGCGCTGCTGACACCCGCGCTGGCCTTGGCCGCGCCGAACCCCAAGCTGGCAATCCCGAGCTTCTCCGCATTGGCGCAGAAGGCGACTGAGTCGGTGACCATTACCTTGGATCCGGGATTGCTGGGGTTGGCGGCGAAGTTTCTCGACAGCAGCGATCCGCAGGATGCCGCGACCAAGGAGGTCCTGAAGGGTCTGCAGGGCATCTATGTGCGCAGCTACACCTTTGACAAGGATTCGGCCTATCAGCAGGCCGATATCGATGCGGTGAGAAGCCAGCTGGCCGCGCCCGGCTGGAATCGGCTGGTGGAAACCCACAGCCGCAAGACGCACGCGGATGTCGACATCTACATCATGCTCGACCACAACCAGGCCATTGGCCTGGCGCTCATCGCCAGCGAGCCGCGGCAGTTTACGATCGTGAACATCGTTGGAGCGATTGACCTGGACAAGCTGCATAAGCTCGAGGGTCAATTCGGCGTGCCCAAGCTCGATATCGACCCATCGAAAGCGCAAGCCCCGCCGAAATAGCCGGGCGCCTACAAAATAGGCGGGCGCCTAGTGGCCCTTGGTGGCGGTTTCAATCGGGTTGATCGAAGCCAGATCCTTCGGCGGTTGCAAGCGCTCTTTGCACTCGCGCAACGCATCATTGTATGAGAGGTTCCGATTGGCGGACATGCGTTTGGCCATGCACTCGCTGAGCTGATGTTTGGCGATGACCGCCGGACTCTCGGGCCGGGCGCCTACCGTCTGCGCCCCCAGCATCAAACTGCCGCAAGCGACTGCCTTCAAAAAACGCATCATTGCCAGGCCCCTCATGTGCAGATGAGCTTGGTCGCGGCATGCGCCGGCGGCAAGGGTGCAGAGTCGCCATCGGATGTCAGGCTTGCACCGACATCTTGATATCGAAGCGAGGTCAGCTAGACTGATAGGGGCGTTGGGAGGGAGAGGACGTGGAGAAACACACTGGGACCGCCGGCGTGATGGGTTGGCTGCTGAGCGGCGCCGGTTTGCTTGGCGCGGCGCAGAGCATCGGCGCACCGGACCTCGAAGGCACCTGGACCAATGCCTCGCTGACGCGCTTTGAGCGTCCGGCCGAATTCGGCAACCGGCGCGCCTTGAGCCAACGGGAAGTCGACGCCCTCGAAAAGAAGAACAGCGACTTGGTTGCCTTGGGCAACAAGCCGACGGATCCCAAGGCGACCGTCAAGGATCTACCGGCCGACTGCAGCGGTGGACGCGGCGAGAATTGCAATTACAACGCTGCGTGGACCGATCCTGGCACGACGGTGATGCGCGTGCATGGCGAGCCGCGCAGTTCCTTTATCACTTTCCCTGACAATGGACACCTACCCGCCTATACGGCCGAAGCCATCGCCGCCGGCGCGGCTGTGCGCCGTTACGGCCCGCCTCTGCCGCCGGGACTGCGGCAAAATGACAATCCCGAAACGCGAGCGCTCGGCGAGCGCTGTCTGACCTCATTCGGCTACAGCGCCGGTCCGGTCATGTTGCCGCTGCTCTACAACAATACTTATCAAATCGTTCAGGGCAAAGACACGGTGGCCATCGTCGTGGAAATGGTTCATGACGTGCGGATCGTCCGCTTGAATGCGACGCATCGCAGTGATGGATTGCGTCCCTGGTTTGGCGATTCAATCGGACACTACGAGGGCGACACGCTGGTGATTGAAACCACCAATTTCCCGGCGTCACAAACGTTTATGGGATCGTGGAAGAATCTCAAAGTCACCGAGCGCCTTACCCGTGCCGGCGTCGATCGTGTGCTGTATCAGTTCAAAGTGGAAGACCCCACCGTTTGGACGCAGGCCTGGGGCGGCGAATATGAATTCAGCAAAGCCGGCGGCCGAATATATGAATATGCCTGTCACGAGGGCAATTACGGTCTACAGGACATCCTCGCGGGTGCGAGAGCGGAGGAGGAGGCGGCCGCGAATGCCGCGGTCAAGGTGGGCGCGGCAAAATAGATCGCCATCAGCTGACAGGGTCAGCGCCTGGCCGGCCACATGCGGGCCAGCAGCCCATCGCGCAGAATGAACTGATGCCAAAGGGCAACCAACGCATGGATACCGGCGAGAGCAAATATTGCGTACGCTAGGTATTGGTGTAGATCTTCAGTGGGATGGAAGATGGCGCGATTCGACTTGATTCCAAAATCGATTTGGAATAGCCCAAAATCAAAGACGCGGCCGTGATAGACGAACGTGATGATTCCAACAATGGGCGTGATGAACAAAAGGGCGTAGAGACCGTAATGCACGAGTGTTGAAGTACGGCGCGAAAATTCCCCAACACCTTCCATGAGCGGCGGCGGCTGATGCCGGCGGCGCCACCAGAAACGTGCCATCAACGTCAACCACAGCAGCAGTCCCAGAAGCCCGTGGATGTTGATCCAGAAACGCTGGGTTTGCTTCGGCCATGAATCGTGCAGCAGACCCAAGGTCCCGACGCAAACGACCAGCAGGAACATGAACCAGTGAAAGACGATGGCGCCGGAACCGTAGCGGATCAGAGTATTTGAGTCCTGTGCTGAATTCATTTCGCGACGATACACTGTGGAAGTTGGCAGCCGTCAAAAATATATCTCGATAATACATTAGGTATCATATGGATACCATTGATAAATACGTAGATAAATTGGCAAGGAGCGGACATGAAAATCGCTGGAGCAGGGGTGGTGATTACGGGCGGAGCCTCCGGAATCGGCCGAGCGGTCGCGGAGGCCATGGCCGAGAAGGGCGGACGCATCGCCATTTTCGATCTCAACGAGGCCGCCGGGCAGGAGGTGGCAAGGGACCTGGGTTCCGGTGCGCTCTTTGAGAAGGTCAATGTCGCCGAGGAGAGTTCCGTTGCCTCCGCCATCGCTAAGACCATGGGCGCATTTGGCGCGATTCACATCTGCGTCAATTGCGCGGGAATCGGAAGTGCGCACAAGACTTTTGGCAAGGACGGCCCGTTCCCGCTGACGGCCTGGAACAAGACCATCGCGGTCAATTTGACCGGCACCTTCAATGTCACTCGGCTCTGTGCGGAACAGATAGCGAAGAATCAACCACTGGATTCAAGCGGAGGACGCGGCGTGATCGTCAATATCGCCTCGGTGGCGGCCTACGATGGACAGATGGGTCAGGCCGCTTATAGCGCGAGCAAGGCGGGAGTCGTGGGCATGACGCTTCCGATGGCCCGCGACTTGTCGAGCATCGGCATCCGCGTCAATACCATTGCACCTGGGTTGATTGAGACCCCACTGCTGGGATCGCTGCCTATGGAAGTGCTGGACGCACTCGCCAAATCGGTCCTGTATCCAAAAAGGTTGGGTAAACCCGGCGAAATCGCGCACCTCGCGGTCGCCATCGTCGAGAACGACTACATCAACGGCGAGTGTATTCGGGTCGACGGCGGCATCCGGATGCAACCGCGCTAGGCGACGGAGTTAGGCGATGCAACCGAGTTAGGCGGGTCGGTGTGCAGCCATTGACCAGGCGTGGTCGCCTGGTCAATGGGCATCATTCGATCGAACTTCAGGTCAGCGGCAATGATCGTCGTGATCGCCGCAATCGTGCCACGCATTCTCATGGTAGTAGCGGTGGTGATCGCGATCGTAGTAACCCTCGTGATAACCCGGACCCGCGACGACGCAGGCGGATGAAAGGCCAATGAGGCCCAAAAGGATCCCGCCGCGAAGAATTCTTTGAATATTTGTCATGTGCTCTCCAGATTGAAGGCTGCATGGTACCCGCAGCTGCAAGGAGGCACCGTCGGCGGCTTCCCGCCCTTTGTGTAAGCGGTGGTCTACAGCGCTCAAGAATCGCCGCGATTCGACGATAAGCTTCGCATTAGCCCTCACGAGACCGGCGGGTCCATGTCGATGCTGCTGCGCTGTAATTTCGCCACTCTACTGATGGCAGCTCCGCTGCTCGTTCTTGCGCCTGCCGTACGCTCTGCCGATACAGGCAATCTGACCGGTTTGCCCGCCTATCCGAATCTTACCAGCGCAGTGATGGACGGCACCTTCAAGACCGATACCCTGGGGCACTGGTGCATGCGCTTCTGGGCCGATACGGCGGATTCGCTGACGACAGTCGAGGCGTGGTACCGCAAAGCACTGATCGGCTCGAGCGAAATAGACCTCACGCACGACAAAGCCTACAAGAACTACAGCGGCCTCGTCGGCGTCAAAATCGTCCTCGGCATCGACTATGTCGTCGTGTACAAGACTTCGAGCCAGGCACCGACTTCTATCGATTTATACCGCTGCAGTCCGCTCAGGTAGCGCTCGCGTCGGTGCAAGAACACTGGGTGGGCTACCCGGGCATTGAACCCGGGTAGCCGCTGATCCTCAATGGAAGGTGTAGACCACTTTTCCGTAAATGAAGCTGCCGCGCGGATCGCCGTAGCTGACGTCATAGCCGCCGATGAAATTGTTCGCGGACGCGGCATAGTTCGCGTAGGGCGGGTTCTTGTTCAATACGTTGATGCCGCCGAGCGTGAAGGTGAAGTGCGGCAGTCCAATGTAAGACGCTTGAGCGTCCAGGGTTTCATAAGCAGAGACGAATCGTGTCTCGCCCGTGATGTTGCCGGCCGAGTCGTGATAGCGCTTCTGGAAATTCCCGGTCATCGACACTCTGAACAGTTGGTTGTGTTCATACTCCAGCGTGCTGCTGCCGCGGAAGCGCGAAATGACGCCGCCGACCGAGGTCAATCCCTTGTCGAGATCGCCTGTCCAGCTACCGTCCGGATTCTGGCTGACATAGCGATAGAAGTAAGTGCTGTTTGTCAAAAGGGTAAGGCGATCCGTATCGGTGAGATCGAAGCGATACCGCACATCGGAGTCGAGGCCGCTCACGTTCGACTTGAACAAGTTGGCGTTGGTTTGACTGATCGAAATGATCTGGCCGGTGACCGGATCACGATTGATCAGAGCCGCGTATTGGGTCGCCGTCGCCGCATTCTGCAGGATGAAGGCGTAGCTCAAGCCGCCGGGAACGATTTGGTTTCTCAGGAATATCCAAAAGGAATCGAAATCCATCGTCAGATTCGGAACGGGTTCGACCGAAATTCCGAATGTGACCGACTTGGATTTTTCGGGCGTCAGGTTCGGATTGCCGCCCGTGATGGTGCTGAACTGGAAACTGCAGTTTGGATTGTTCGCGGTGAAGGTCGGGCACAGGATCGGGTCGCGGGTGCCGTTGGCGGTGACGCTGGTGGCCTGCGCCGCGTATAGATCGGTCAGCGACGGCGCACGGAAACCGGTTCCTGCGGATGCGCGCATCAGAAACTCATGTATGGGTTGAAAGCGCAGAGAGAATTTTGGATTAACGGTGTTGCCGACGCGTTGATAATTATCGTAACGCACCGCCGCGTCCGCCTGGAGTGAGCTCAGCAGCTGAGCATTGAACTCTAGGTAGGCGGATTCCACATTACGCGCTGCGCTTTCGGGCAGCTGATTGCCGCCCTCGCCGGTGACATCGCCGGTGGCGATCGCCGAGGCAGGATTGAAGTCAAATTCTTCGCGGCGAATCTCCACACCCACGGCGGCACTGAGCGGACCTGCGGGCAGCGTATACAACTCGCCGGTCGCCTTGCCGCTGAGGCTGGTGATCGAAGTTTTCGTCGTGAAGTCGATGCCCGTAAACTCGTCCGCCTTGGCCGCAGCAAGGGCGGAAGGGTCGGTGGTGGGTCCGAAGGGGTTGATGGTGCCGCCATCCAGCAGCGGCATGATCTTCGAGTACAGCGCAAAACCGGATTTCAAGTCTTCCTTCACTTTCACTTCACTGTACAAAAATGATCCGTCGTAGTCCCAGGTGCCCACCGATCCTTTGTAGCCGGCCACGAAGCGGGCCGCGTCGGAAGTGTCTTCCTGTACGCGCGGACCATTGGCAAAGTCGCGGTAGATCAGGTTGAGCGGGTCTCCGTTGATGCCGGCGGCGGTCGCAAACGCCGTCGGATAGTAGGGACTGGTTGGCGGCAGCAAGAAAGCGCCCGCGGTCGGCGTGATGGCCGGATTGTGATACGTCGGATACTCGGTCGCGAGCAGATTGGCGAGGAAGGCCACGTACGGATTGCTCGGCAACAGCGGGTTTTGATAGGACAGCGGCACGGGCTGCACTTGCGTGATCTGCTCGACATGCGACCAACTGCCTGTGGCGTACACCTGGCTGGCGTCGGTCACCGCATAACGGGCGCTGAAGTTTGCGGATCCCTTTTTCGTATCCGGTTGCAGCGAATCATACGGTGAGTTGTCGAAGCGGCACTGCGTCGGAAAATTCACGTCATTGAGGGAGGGCGCACAATTGCCTGCGAATGGATTTTGCGTTCCCTTGCCGAGCGGCGCTGCGTTGGCGGGAAATACCGCCACGTTGGCCGGAAAGGCGAATCCGGAGGTGACGTCGTTGCCGTAAACGGGGCTGTAGCGAGTGGCAAAGGCGCGATCCGCGCCCAAAATGGTCTTGTCCTGCTCGACGTTGATACCACCGGCAATATTGAAGCGGTCCGACTTCAGATCGCCAAGGCCGCCGTACAGGGTGAAGTTCGCCGAGTTTCCTGCCGAGCCGCCCTTGGTGGGATTGCCGTCGTAGGCGCTCGCCTCGAGGCCCTGATAATCCTCGCGCATGATGAAATTGACGACGCCGGCGATGGCGTCGCTGCCGTAAATTGCAGAGGCGCCGTCTTTCAATACTTCGACGCGCTCGACCATCGCCAGCGGAATGCCCGAGATGTCAACTGAAGATCCAGCGGGGCCTCCTGAACCGCCGCCGTAAACCGCCGAGCGTTGGCCGTTGATCAGAATCAATGTGCGTTCGCTGCCCAAACCGCGCAGCGAAATCGTGGAGAGCCCGCCGGTCTGGAAGCCGGTGGCTTGCGCCGCGGTGGTTGCACCTGAGCTGCTGGCCGCGCTGATATTGCGAAACAGTTCTTCCACGGTGGTCGCGCCCGTGCGATCGATATCGTCTTTCTTCAGTATTTGTACCGGCAGCGCGGTTTCACCATTGATGGTCTTGATCGATGAGCCAGTGACCACGATCTCGGCGAGACTGGTATCGCCCGACGCGGCAGCAGTCGTTGCGGCACTCGGACTCTGGAGCGAGGTCGTCTGCGCCGTGGTCGACGTGGCCTGCGCGACTTTGATTGCCGGATCGGACGGCGCCGGCGCGGCACCGAGCACTGGATTACTTACTTTTTGATAGTCGTTTCGCACCGCTGCTTTGCGCTCAGCGGGTCCGGTGATGACCACCGTGCTGCCGTCCACAACGTCATAGTGCAGCGCCGTGTCCTTGAGCAAAATCGCCAGCGCGCTGCCGGCGTTGAACTTGCCAACGACCCCGGGAGATTGCTTACCCTCCGCGAGCTGACCGGGAACGGTGACTTGAATGTCAGATTGCGCCGAGAATTTCAGCAGCGCCGAGGAGAGCTGTTGTGGCGCGATGTCGAACTGTCTCTGTTGGGCCAGATCAATCGCCGCGAGGCTCGGCTCGATGCCGGCGACCGATGCGCCTAGGACGATAAGCAGCGCTGCCGCGCCGCGCATCAACTGTTCGACGACTCTCTTTGCGATCATTGGCTTCCCCTTACGCGGCTCGATATCCGCTTGTTAGGTGATAAGACGAATGAGAATCCGAATACGGGAATGGATTTTGACGCTTTTACTAAATAATTGCTCGCCGTTGCGTTCGCGTCACAGGCACTCAGCATGCTGCGAGGACTCGGGATCGGCGAACTGAACTGCCATGTTGCCCGCGGGCAACAAAAGCGATCAGTTCATCCACGCTGTGGTCGAATTAATGGCCAAACTAACGGGGATGGGAAACGAGAACCGCTCCGAGCAGGAGCCGACCCGAGCGGCCGATGGATTCCCGTTTTCAGCTCCTCATTCGTCTAAGCTAGACTCCAAGTATCAAAAAAAGCTCCTCATGGTGATTGCAGTGAGTATGCCGCCGCCCAACCCTCAGCAGGTGGCTGACCCTATTCCCGATGGCGAGGAATCGCGCGCGAGCGTGGTGGAGCGGTTATTTCGCGAACACAATGAGGCATTGATTCGATTTCTGCGCGGGCGCGTGGGCTCCCACAATGAGGCTCTTGAAGTTGCGCAAGAAGCCTATGTGCGGCTCTTGAACCTGGATCAGCCGGGCGCGGTCAGCTATCTGCGGGCTTTTCTATTCAAAACCGCCGCCAACATCGCCATTGATCGACGCAGACGGCATCAAACCTTCGACAAGGTCGCCGGTTGCCAGCTGTTTACCGAATTGACAGAAACCCGCACGCCGGAACGGCAACTTTCCGGCGAGCAAACACTGCGTCACCTTGGCGTGCTGATCGAGAACATGCCGCCAAAGTGTCGGGAGTCCTTCGTCATGAATCAAATCCAAGGACTTGATGTCGCGACCATCGCGCGCCGGCTCGGCATCACCGACAGCATGGTGCGCAAATACGTCGTCAGGGCACTGCTTTACTGCCGTGCGCACATCGACCTCGAACGCAATGGCTGATCTGCCCATGCCATTTTCACACGAAATCGAAAATGACCCCCTGCACCTGGCAGCGGCCGATTGGTTCGTCCGACTGCAGAGCACCGAGGTCTCGCTCGAGGAAACTCTGGCGTGGCAGGCGTGGATTCACGAAAATCCGGCTAATGCAGAAGCCTTTGCTCGCATCGAGGAGATATCGCATGCGCTATGCGATGTGCCCGCACCCGCCGTGGTGCCGCCGGCCATGCTCGCGCGCGATCGCTACGACGCTTCGGTTCCGATCGGAGAGTGGAGACCTCGGCGAGCGCAACGCTGGCCCTGGGCCGCGCTCGGTGTCGCGGCTTCGTTCGGCCTCATTGCGCTCGTTGCCTTCTGGAAAACGCCGTCCGCGGCCACCAACGCGTTTGAAACCGAGATTGGCGAGAATCGCAGCGTGACTTTAGCTGATGGTTCGATCGTTTCGCTGGGCGGAGATACGCGCATCGAAGTGGCACTGTCTGAAGACGTACGCGCGATTGAGCTTACGCGGGGCGAAGCGCTGTTCAAGGTCGCGAAGGATTCGGCTCGACCGTTCAAGGTCCGAGCCGGCGATGCAACCATCATCGCGGTGGGAACGGAGTTCAATGTAGAGCGGGACAGCGATCGCGCCGTCGTCTCCGTCACCGAAGGCCGGGTTGTGGTCAAGCCTGTCACGGGCCTGCTGCCGGTGTCCTTGCTGCAGGAATTCAAGCCCAAGCTGCGCAGCGTGCGCGTAAGCGCGGGTCAACAGACCACCGCCGGCAGCGCAGGGATCGAGGAACCGACTAAAATGGAAGATCCTGCCACCGGATGGCAGATCGGGCATCTCGCGTTTCGCCTACAACCGCTGCGTTACGTGTTGGAAGACGTGAATCGCTATGCCCATAAGCCCATTGTGTTGGAAACCGAGAGCATGGGCACGCTGGTCATCACCGGGACCGTCGAACGCGAAAATATCGGCGGGTGGGTCAAGAGCCTGGAACGCGCCTTTGACCTACAGGCTACCGAAGAATCCGACCAAATCGTCCTGCGCGCGCGCTAGCGGCCTCGATGACGATTCGTGCTGCTGGATCGGCGGATGCCGTTGCAATTGCGCAGTTGCATACTCGCAGCTGGCAGACAGCCTACCGCGGAATTCTAAACGACGATTTCTTGCAAGGACCGTTGTCCGAGAATCGTCGCATGCTTTGGCATAGCCGCCTCGCTGAGTCCCAACGAGCCGACCAGGTTGTGCTGGTGGACGAGCAAGCGGGCGCACTGCGCGGGTTCGCGTGCGCCTATCTCGAGGCGGATCCCGAGTGGGGTTGCTTGTTGGACAACTTACATGTTGTTCCTGATCTCAAGGGCAAGGGCCTGGGAAGGCAACTCATGACGGCCGTGGTGGAGCAGGTATGGCGCTCCAATCCTTGCGGTCGCTTGCACTTGTGGGCATACGAGCAAAACCTGCAGGCGCGCCGTTTCTATGAGCGGCTCGGCGGAGCCCTTACCCTACGCCATGCCGAACTGGCACCGGATGGAAATCAGGTGAACGCCGTTCGCTATTGCTGGTCAGACCTATCCGGGCTTGCCGAACGATTTACAACCACATGAGAGCAGGGGTGTTATGCAGCTGCGCGGACTCTTACTTCAATTCGTAAGCATTTTTCTGTTACTGCAGAGCGGAACCGTTAACGCGGCCGACGAGCGAGATACGCGCCTGTTGCGCCAACCCGCAGTATCAAAAGATCATCTAGCCTTCGTCTACGGTGGCGACATTTGGATTAGCGATCGCGACGGCGGCCACCCAATCAGAATTACGGCTCATCCCGCGTCCGAGTTTGCACCGCATTTTTCGCCTGACGGCCAGTGGATCGCGTTCTCGGCCAACTACGACAATAATACCGACGTCTATGTGGTGCCCACCACAGGGGGTCAACCGCGGCGTCTGACCTGGCATCCGGCAGCTGATGTGGTCACGGGATGGAGCCCGGACGGCAAGCGGGTACTGTTCACCTCGAATCGGGAGATCGCCAACAGCCGCAGCGGCCAACTCTACGAAGTGGCCCTCACCGGCGGCTACGAAAAGAAAGTCATGAACGCCGTCGCTGTAGAGGGGACCTGGTCCTCGGACGGCAAGCGCCTAGCTTATCGCCCTTACATCATGGCCTATGCCGGGATCAGTGGTTGGCGACAACACCGCGGCGGCGACACACCGCCGATCTGGATCATTGATCCCGCCGGCAATCAGCTGGAAAAAATCCCGCACGTAAATGCCTCCGACAGCAATCCGATGTGGATCGGCGATGATGTGGCTTTTATTTCCGACCGCAACGACGGCGCGGCCAACCTCTACCTGTATGACGCACATACCCACGCCGTGCGCCAGCTGACGCATGAGACTGTATGGGACGTGCGCAACGCGGGCGCGTATGACCACAGCATCGTGTATGAGGCCGGGGGTCAGTTGAAAACGCTGGATGTGAACAGCGGCCAAGTTCAGCCGCTCGCGATTCATCTTGAATCGCAAGCGTTGCAGGCGCGACCGCAGTGGAAGGACGCCGCAAAGAACATAACCGCCGCGCAGCTGTCCCCTTCCGGCAAGCGCGTGCTCGTCACGGCCCGCGGCGATGTTTTCAGCGTTCCGGTCAAGGATGGTTCGGTTCGCAATCTAACGGCAACGTCCGGCGTGCGCGAATCCGATGCGCTTTGGAGCAAGGACGGTCAGCGCGTCGCCTATTTGAGCGACGAAGGCGGTGCCCAGGCACTGCTGGTACGCGATGCCGCCGGGCTGGAGAAACCCGTACGCCATGCGCTGGGAAAGATGGGCTACTTTACGCTGCTCGGCTGGTCGCCGGACGGCCGCCGCGCCGCATTTGAAGACAATCATCTGCATCTTTACGCCATCGACCTTGCGACCGATGCCGTCACCCTCATCGATTCAACGCCTCGCCGGCTCAACTTCCGCGTGGATTTCTCGCCTGACAGCCAGTGGCTCGCCTACACGGTGATCGGGGAGAACTATTTTACGCAGGTACGACTGCATAGTTTCGCTGCCTCCAAAAATGTCGACCTGACCGATACCTTTGTGCAAACCGACACGCCGGTTTTCGGCAGCAACGAGCTGCTTTATTTTACTGCATCAATCGATGCGGGGCCCACGCGCGTGTCGCTCGATATGTCAACGCAAGAACGTCCGCTGCGCATGGCGATCTACGCCGCTGTGCTCTCGGCCGCCGGGCACTCACCCTTGCCGCCCAAGAGCGGCGATGAGGACGCCAAGGGCGACAAGGCGCTCGACAAAGACAAGGATAAGGATCCTGCCAAGTCCGACTCGGATGCCAAGCCTAAGAAGGGCGGCGACGAGGACAAGGCCGACAAGCCGATCAAACCCACCCGCGTCGACTTGGCCGGCCTATCGCAACGATTTGTGCCGATTCCCGTCGCCGAGCGCAACTACGAGCGTCTCGTCGTCGGCTCGGATGGCGCCTTGTTCTACATTGCCCGACGACAGCCCGGGTCGACCCTCGAACCTCCCGGCCCCAACGGCAATGCCGACGCTGATCTGTACCGATTCAATTTTGAGGAGCGCGAGGAAAAGCTTTTAAAATCGCATCTTGTCGATTTTTCGGCCAGCGCAGACAAAAAGAAGCTTCTGCTCCGGGTGGGCGAAGGCAAGCTGGAAGTTGCGGACGCCAACGAGAAGCTCGACTCGAAGCCGGTCGATTTGAGCAACGTGAGGATGCTCGTCGATCCCCGCCAGGAGTGGCATCAGATCTTCGATGAAGCTTGGCGCATGGAACAGCAGTATTTCTACGATCCCAAAATGCATGGGCTGCCCTGGGCGTCGATTCGCGCGCGCTATGAGCCGCTGCTGCAGTTCGTGCAGCGCCGCGAAGACCTGAGCGAGCTATTGGTCGAAATGATCGGCGAAATGCAAGTCGGGCACAATCGCACCGGCGGCGGTGATGTCTATTCCGCGCTGCCCACCGGGACCGGCCTGTTGGGCGCCGATTTCGCGGTCGAGAACAATCAATATCGAATTCAAAAGGTCTATCACGGCGATCGCTGGAATCCGTTTATCGTCGCGCCGCTGGCGACGGCTGGGGTCGATGTCGAGGAAGGCGATGCGATAGTGGCGATCAACGGTCATCCGTTGGATGGGTCCGTGAATATCTTTTCGCTGCTCGAGGGCACGGCGGGCAAACAGGTCTCCTTGACCGTGAGTCGCGCCGGCCAGAACGGCTCCCACACTGCGGTGGTCATTCCCATTGCCAATGAAGCGGCGCTGCGCCAATGGAATTGGGTCGAAGCCAATCGCGAATACGTGGAGCGCAAAAGCGGCGGCAAAGTCGCCTATGTCTATTTGCCCGACACCGCGGGCGACGGATACACCTTTTTCAACCGCATGTTCTTTGCGCAGGTCGATAAACCGGCGGTCATCGTCGACGATCGGCGCAACAGTGGCGGCCAAGCCGCGAACTATGTATTGGAGGTCCTGAACCGTAAATATCTTTCGGGATGGAAGGATCGCGACGCGCTGGTATTCAACACGCCGGCCGGCGCCATCTACGGACCCAAGGCCATGCTAATTGATCAGGATGCCGGGTCCGGCGGTGATTTTCTGCCCTACGGCTTCAGAAGACTCGGGCTCGGCAAACTCATCGGTACCCGCACTTGGGGCGGATTGATCGGGATCTCCGCCAACCCGTCCCTGATCGATGGAGGTTTTCTCAGTGTGCCGTTCTTCCGCGTCTTTACACCGGAGGGTGAGTGGCACGTCGAAAACGAAGGTGTCGCTCCGGATATCGAGGTGCCCTTGGACCCGCTGGCCGTAAACGGCGGCAATGATGTGCAGTTGGATGCGGCAATCGCCGATGTCATGCAGCAGCTCAAAAATGCGCCGGAAATCCCGCGCAAGACCGCGCCGCCCATTCCGGTACAAGTAGGCAAGTAGCCATGGGTTACGAGGAGAGGGGAAACGGTATGCGTGTGGACGGATGGCGGTCACTGCTGATTGCATGCTCCTTAAGCGTGGTGCCCTTGAGCGGATTCGGCCAAGGCTCGCACGTGGCGACGCTCGCCGAGTCCTTGAGCCGCACGAGCATTCGTGCACCGGCCATTTCCCCCGATGCGCGCTTCGTCGCCTATCTGCAACGCGAGACCAATTGGAAGGACAATGAATTTGTCTGGCAGCTATGGCGGGTCGATGTTGGCAGCGGCAAGGCCGTGCAACTGACGCGCGGGAAGAACTCGGTGGGTTCGGCG
>Ga0210398_10002490_pt1 | contig 17977 bp, 12 predicted proteins | sample IncBWC4OmetaG_FD_161047 | JGI IMG/M metagenome (GOLD analysis project Ga0210398, IMG submission 161047) | Forest soil microbial communities from Barre Woods Harvard Forest LTER site, Petersham, Massachusetts, United States - Inc-BW-C-4-O | ecosystem: Environmental > Terrestrial > Soil >... | reverse complement strand
TGTAGCGCAGCTCATCAACCTGGAATGGGTGACGCCCGGCGCTCAACCGCACGATCTATATCCCGCCAAAAGCGACGTCGACGATGGAGCAGCGCATGCGCTCGTAACCGCCTACGCGCTGAAACGGCCCGATGGGCAGTGGTCTTTGCTGGTAGTGAATCGCGATCAACAGAATGCTCACCGTGTGCGAATCGAATTTCGAGACCAAAACCAGCCGCCAAGCTCATTCGTTGGATCGGTTGCACTCTCCACTTTCGGAAAGGCTCAGTATCAATGGCACCCTGGGCACACCCGCTACGTCGGGCATGCCGAATATCCCGGCGAACCCTCGGTGGTGGCGGAATCGTTCGGCCATGCTGATCCGGATGGGCCGATTCTCCACGCTGAGCAGAGTGCCACAGCCGATACGATCTACGAATTGCCTGCAGCATCGGTGGTTGTAATTCGCGGCCACCTTCGCGAACAGTAGATGCAGTGATGTTGCTTGAAGCTGAACCCGGCGACACTCACTGTTTCGACTGCACTCTTTCTCTCCGATATGGCGTTCACCCAGGACACGAATTTTGAACCTGAACGGCAGCAGATTCCTGTCCCCGACTGTCCGGGGACGAAAGATGTGGGGGAAGCGGGATCGAAACCGCGGACCGAGGAAGATCACGATGCGTGGCTTGCAGACATTCACCATTGGCGGAGCGAGCACCAGGTTCGCCTAGGCCGTGGACGCGCCGCCGCAAGGTAAGAGTCCTTTCGGGTGCTAGACCTTTGCGGAGCTAGAAGGACACTAGGACCACCGCCGCTATTACGAGCCAAAACCGGAAGGGATTGCTACCGCCCGCGATCACTACGAGGCTATCGAACCGCCCACCTCGATCGCGATAAGCTGGGGTCGTGTTTACTCGCGGCCACGCCAGCCCGTGCCGCCCCTTCGCCGAAGGCAGTCTGCCTCAATTTCTGGTTGCGATTTGCGCGGGCCAAAGCCCCCCGAGAGTCACCAGACTCCTTTTGGCCCGCTCTGTTATATTTTCACATAGTCGATGGTAGTATATAACACGCCGCAAGCAATTTCCGCCCGCAGTTCTGCGGTCGAGTTCAACTCGCTGGCTAGGTCATGGCAACCGAAGATGCGACCCGTTAGCTCTCGCTTGCAGCACGGCACCTTATGGAGAAACCAAGAGCATTGATTGTGGGGGCCGGGGGCTTTCTCGGCGGGTACTTGGTGCAAGCCGCAACCGATCGGTTCGAAGTCGTCCGAGGCGAGCGTATCCCTAGTGCGCTAGGAGGAGTTCGCATTGATATCACCGACGCCTCCAGTGTAGGCCTCGCGTTCGAAATTGCGAGACCAGATATAGTCCTGCTGCTGGCGGCCATCTCCGACATCGATCGATGCGAAGCCCAGCCAGAAAAAGCCTTCGCCGTGAACGTGCAAGGTGTCGAGCTAGTAGCCAACGTCTGCGCGAGGGTGAACGCCCGGCTCCTGTTCACTTCGACGGCCGCCGTGTTTGACGGCCGTAAACATGGCTATCGCGAAGAAGACGGCACGAATCCGCTGAGCGTCTACGGCGCGACCAAGGTACGGGCGGAAGCCGTTGTACGAGCGCTGGTTCCGGCGGCAGTGGTGATTCGCTTCTCGCTCCTGCTGGGCTTTGCTAAGAAAGCGGGAACCAACTCCATGCTGGACGGTCTGTACGCGAACTGGGAAGCGGGAAAGGCGGTCGCGTTGTCCACGTCGGAATGCAGAAACCCAATCCACGCTGATTCGGTCAGCCAGATCATGATCCGATTAGTAGCTGATGATCGGGTCCATGGTGTTTTTCATGCTGGGGCATGTGACAGCATCTCACGCTATGAAATCGCCATGCGCTTGGCGGCTCGCGCGGGTTTTCCGGATCATCTCGTTCAACCCCAGACGACACCAGTTGCGGGGCGTGCTCCCAGGGGGGAAGATCAGTTTCTTCTGACGGAAAAGCTGCAAAAGCTTTGTCGAATGGAAGTTCCTACATGTGATCAAGTGATCGAGAGGTGTTTTGATGGCGCTGCCTAAGGCGAAGTTCGAGCTGGAGTTCTCGCATGGTTCCACCTACGGAGAAGCAGAAAAGGCTGCGGTGCTTGAAGTACTCGAGGCCAATGCTCCTTCCTGTGGGGCGAAAGTGCAGCAGTTCGAGCGTGAGTTTGCCAAGTATTGCGGAACCAAGTACGGTCTGGCAGTTTCCTCGGCGACGGCTGGTCTGTCGCTGGCCTTGATTGCCGCAGGGGTTGGCCCCGGCGACGAAGTGATCACAACACCGATAAGCTGGATTTCTACCGCGAATGCCGCGGCGGTATTGGGCGCAAAGGTGGTGTTTGCCGATGTGGATCCATGCTCGCTGAACCTCGACCCGCAGTCGGTAGCCAGCAAAATCACGGATCGTACTAAGGTCATTCTGCCAGTCCATTTGTACGGGCAGTGTTGCGACATGGATGCAGTAAACGCGCTCGCCCGTCGCCGCGGCATCCTGGTCGTGGAAGATGCCGCACATGCTGCCGGCGCGGAATATAGAGGACGTAAGGCGGGTTCTCTGGGTGATATCGGCGTCTTTAGTTTTCATCAGCAGAAGAACATGGTTACCCTCGGCGAAGGTGGCATGGTTACAACCGGCAGCAAAGTATTGTTTGAGGATATGCTTTCGCATCGCTCGCTGTGCTGCCGAACCTACGATCCTAAGGGAAAATACCTGGCCATCGATGAAGCCGTCCAACCCATGGGCAAGAGATATTGGCACCTGGAATTCGACGGAATCGGATTCAACTATCGCATGACCGAGATGCAGGCTGCCGTAGGGCTGGTGCAACTACGCAAGCTCGATTCGCTGAACGCTCGTCGCATGGAGATTGCAGGAAGATACTCGGCGGGACTGCGCGGCATCAAGGGTCTGCAGATACCTTGCGTACCACCTGAACTGAAGCACGCTTTTCACGTATACCTGCTTCTGCTCGAACCTGAATTCCGGCTCAGCAAGGAAGAGTTCATGTGGGAACTCTACTCCCGGAAGCAAATCAAGGCGTGGTCGCACTACATGCCGATTCATTTGACCGCCATCTACCGAAGTCTAGGACACGGTGAGGGCGAGTGCCCGGTGGCGGAAGCCATGTTTGAACGCTACGTGAGCATACCCGTTCATCCCCGGATGACGGAAGAATCCATTCAGTATGTGATTGACAGCATCCGGGAACTAGCATGAACCGTTTTGAGCAGGTAGTTTCCGAACAGCGGAGGTCGGGGACGTTTTTCTCTGCCGCGAAACCGATCTACATCAGCCGCGCCCCGGGACGCTTGGACTTGATGGGAGGGAATGTCGATTACACTGGCGGGCTGGTGTTTCAAGCGACTATTCGCGAGGCGACTTGGGCGGCAGCCCAACGCCGCGACGACGGACGGATTGTCTTCTTAAATCCGCAGATGGCACGAGAGGGCTGGCTCGATCGTGTCGAGTTCGAACTGGCATCACTGACAGACGACGCAACGGTACGCCAACAGGTCAATAGCAGCCCGCGAGTTCGGTGGACGGCTTACGTGCTGGGAGTGTTTCATCTCTTGCGCCGCAAGTATCCGCAAGAAGTACGATCCGGCGCTACCGTTTACATCGAGTCGGACGTCCCTCTTAATAAAGGAGTGAGCTCTTCGGCCGCGGTCGAAGTCGCGGTCATGAAAGCGGTGGCCGCTGCCTACGGCGTTGCACTCGCCGGGGTGGAGCTGGCTGAAGCGTGTCAGTGGGTAGAGAACGTCATTGCCGAGTCGGCCTGCGGGATCATGGACCAGGCAGCCTCGGTGCTGGGAGACGAAGGATACCTGTTGCCTCTCCTGTGCCAACCATGTTCACCCAGGCCGCTGGTGAAATTACCTGCGGGGCTTCGCTGCTGGGGAATTGATTCCGGCGTACGTCATGCGGTAACCGGGGTGGAATACGAGGCCGCCCGAGCGGCAGCTTTCATCGGATACCAGTTGATCTGCGAGCGCGAGCGCCTACCTCTGACGCTCGAGGAAAGTGGCAGAATTCCTCGCTTTGTCGAGTCGCAATGGAACGGATACATTTCAAACATTCCCCCCTCCGTGTTTCGAGCACTCCTTGAGCATACTCTGCCCGTCTCGCTCTCCGGGGTGGTGGTTCAGGCTCTTGGGCAAACCCATCCCGATCCGTTCACCAGAGTCCGTCCCGAACTCAATTATCGCGTGCGAGCGTGCACGCGCTACGCCGTTGAGGAAAACCACCGCATTGAACTATTCGTCGAGCTCGCGAAAGCGGAGTCTCAAGCAAGTGCTTCTTCCCGGCTGATGGGAGAGCTGATGTTTCAGTCGCACTGGTCCTACACGGAATGCGGCTTGGGTTGTGAAGCCACCAACTTGCTGGTCTCGCTGGTTCGTCAGGAGTGCGGCGAAGACAAGCTGTACGGTGCCAAGATTACGGGCGGTGGCGGCGGCGGCACTGTTGCAGTGTTGGGCGCTGAAGGGGCGGAGGAGTCTCTCTGTCGCGTAGTCAGGAACTACGCTCGCGCTCGCGGCCATGAACCCTATGTTTTCGAAGGCAGTTCAATGGGCGCGGACCGCTTTGGCATACACGTGCTTGAGGCCCAAGCATGAGCGCGATCACCTCGGTCGTCTCTGCCAAGAAAAAAACCGGCTGGTATTTTGTGCTCTTGGCACTCGCATCGCTCATGTGGTCGGGACAAGGCACGGCAGTCAAACTGCTCGATCGCCATATGGGACCCATCGCCATCACATTCTTGCCGTTTTATATCACCACTGTTTTGTTCGTGCCCTTGCTGCTTCAGATGTGGAGGCAAAATCCAAATGCGCCCCGGCCTTCCTCGGGTGACTGGGTTAAATTTGTGGTGGCGGGCATTGCCGGACAGGTGCTGGCGCAACTGGGGATGACCTGGGGCATCAGCAAATCGCTGGCTTCAAACGGCGCGATCTTGAATCTGCTGATTCCCGTGCTCAGTGCCGTACTGGCTTCTCTGATGTTGAAGGAGCGGGTTACCCTTTTGCGGATCGCGTCTTTGACGATCGGATTGATTGGCGTACTACTCATGTCTACCCCCGACCTGAAGCAGGCTTCTTTCGGCAGGATGCAATTTCTTGCCGGCAATTTGCTGATCCTGTGCGGATGTCTGGGCTCTTCCTTCTATAACGTTTATTGCAAGGGTCTCATGCAGCGCTTCACGGAGATTGAAATCCTGATCTTCAGCTACATCACGGCTTCCTTTGCCAGTCTGCCGTTGCTGATTTGGGTGGAACCGTTTTCTTTTCGCGCTTTTCGTTCGTTCGATTGGCAAAGCTGGGCGGCCTTTGCCTTCCTGGCGCTGTTTATGTACGGAGCTTCTATGTTGCTATTTTTCAAGGCGCTGCAGCACCTTGACGTGACGACCGCATCGGCCTCGCTTTACCTGGTTCCCGTGTTCGGCGTGGTTCTGGCCAGCGTGTTGCTGGGTGAGCGCTTAAACTTTCTGGCGGTCGTCGGTACGGCGATTGTTCTGATGGCCACAGTGTTAATAATGAAATATGACACGAGCTACTAGCGGGCCTTTCCCGGGTGCGGCTGCGGCGAGAAACCAACGACGCGGTAAAGGGCGCTGCTCTCTTATCGTATGTCGAGTCGGGTTGGTATTGTGGTTCGTCTGCGCACTTGTCGCCCAGGAGCAGAAGAAATTTTCAGTTGTCTCAACCGTCGATCAGCCGGAAATCGCGGGCCGGCCCGTGCAACTCGATACTCAAGGGAAACTTCTGCCCTGGCCCATGCCGGACAACATCGGTTATTCCTACTCTTCGCACATTCTCACGCAATGGCAGATTCTGTGGGACCAGTACAACCGCCAGCGTCTGCCTTACTACTATTGCTGCTTCGATTTTGACCGCACTTCATTTGAAATGTTTCCTGACTTGCATTGGGCGAACTCAACTGGCTATCTGCGCGCCATGATGCAAGGTTTCATGGAGCGGCTTTATCCCTATACCGGAGACCCTCGCACGCTCATTTTCTTGCAGGATCTGGTGGACTACGAATTGGAAAATGGGCTCACCCCCGCGGCATATGTGTGGCCGCAAGTGCCTTATGCATCAGCGAATCCCGGGGCTAAGCGCTATACGGGCTGGAGCGCTCATGGTGAGGATTACATTGAGCCTCATGTGGTGGGGGAAGACGGTTATGCCTATCTCCGGCTCTATGAAATGACCGGCAATACGAAATACTTGCGAGCCGCGATGCGCTGTGCCGATGCTCTGGTCAAAAATTACAAGCAGGGCGACGAGAAGAACTCTCCCTGGCCGGTGCGGTGTTACGCCCGCGACGGAAAAGCGGAAGGCGGGCCCATGGGGCCATATTCTGCCAATGTGATCGAACCCATCATGTTGTTTGATGAACTCATTCGCCTCAGGCACGGGGATGTGGACGCTTATGCGCGAGTGCGCGCCGGGGCATGGGATTGGTTTCAGAAATATCCGCTCACCAACAACGTCTGGGTGGGATATTTCGAGGACGTCGTGCCCAGAATGGCAAACATGAACCAGGTGATTCCGCTGGAGTTTGCCCGCTACGTTCTCCTTCATCCGGAGAAAGATCCGCAATGGCGTGAACACTCCGAGCGGCTCATTGCCTGGGTCAAGACCACGCCGAAATGGCCGAAGTACATTGTCCATGGCGCCACTGTAACCACGGAACAGGGAGACGGTGTCGAGTTCTGTTGTAACGAGCCCAATCAGTGCTGTGACAGCCATACGTCGAGACTTGCCGCGGTCGAAGCGCTGTATTATGCGAAGACCGGCGATGAGTCTTATCGCGAGGCGGCGTTCCGCTCGTACAACTGGGTCACATATTTCCAGGGACTTTCTGGCAGAGCCCACACTCCCTTTGGGCCGCAGTGGTGGTTTACCGACGAATTTTCCGACGGCCCACGGAGGCTGATGGATGCGTTTTGGGCGGTGCCGGAATGGGCGCCGGCGGACGAGTCGCACCTGCTGGGATCGAGCTCGGTCGTGACCAAAATCTCCTACGGCAAAGGTTCTGTCACTTATTCCACTTTCGACCCTCAGTCGACGGAGGTGCTACGCCTGGATTTTGTTCCCGACTTTGTAACTGCGGACGGAAATCCCCTGAGTCAGCGCAAAGATCTGGAGCAAACCGGCTTTGTATTCGATGAGTCGACCCACGTTCTCCGCATTCGCCACGATCAAGCAAACGACATCGACATTCAAGGCAAAGACGGACAAGCCCCGCCGCAATACGTGACGTTTGATGATCCGCATTTGGCGGCCGGAACTGTGCTGAACGGACAGTATCCTTCTGGAGTGATCAGTTGGGCGGCTAACGAATGGCGGGTGGATGTGCCGCAAGGCAAGTTCGGGACTTTCAACCTCGCCCTCGTCGACCCCAGCGCCGGATCGGCAGAATTCTCCTTCTATGCGCCTCGCGTGTTTGTCGGAGTGGACGTATACAACCGCGGTCCCTCCGAAGTTGTGCTCGCCATCCATTCCCCGAATATTCGCGAAACATCCTTCGTTCTCAAACCGGGGGAACTCCGGCGTGTACGCACCGGCTGGCACGATCCCTCCTCTACCGTCGTCTTCGAGCTGAAGAGTGGAGAGAGCCTCCGGTTCGACAACCTGGCGTACCTGCACGAGTAAACTCACCGGATGTTCGGACTGATGTTCGGTTGGGCCGGACGGTCGGCTTTCTCCGCGCTCCTCGGGCCTTCTGCTCTGACCGCCGTCCTATCGCTGCTTGGCTTGGGCGCAAGAAAAGTATTGACGACCACCCTAGAAATGTGGTCTGTTACATATTCACATTTAATATGAAAATTACTAACATTGAACCGCCGCACGCTTCCGAAGAGCGCCAGAGCGAAATCCTTCTGTTCATCAAGGAAAAAAGCACCACTTCGATCGCTGAAATCGCCGCGCAATTTTCCGTGTCAGAAATGACCGTCCGGCGTGCGCTGCACAAGTTGGCAGACGCGGGGTTGGTCATCCGCACACCCGGAGGCGCGATGACGGCGCCGTCCGGATCTGTGGAAAAGAGTTTCCTGGAACGCTCGGCCAAGATGTCAGGCGCTAAAGATGCGATTGGCAGGGAAGCGGCGCGCTTGATTCAGAATGGCGAAACCGTGGTGCTCGACTCCGGGACGACCACCCGCTATGTTGCACGGCATTTGTCAACCAAGCGTGATCTGGTTGTGGTCACGACATCGCTGGCGGTGGTAGAGGAACTGGCCGGCAACCCGGGCATTCAGGTGAAACTCACGGGCGGTGTGTACCGCCGGACCAGTCACGACCTCGCTGGCCCTACGATGCTCAACGCACTAGGGGACGTCTATGCCGACAAGGTGTTCTTCGGCGCCGCCGCTCTGTCTTTCTTCAAAGGAGTGATGAACTACGACGCCGAGATGCCGAAGGCGTTCCTCCGTGCTGGGAGAGAGCGAATCCTGGTCATCGATAGCAGCAAGATTGGGGTGGAGGCGGTCTACCGCCTGTGTCCGGTGAAGAGGTGTGACCTTGTCATCGTCGATAAGGGTGTAAAGGCGGCGGATCTCGCGAGGCTCCGCCAATTGACCAACGTGCTGGTTGCCGGATAGGAGCCGTATATGCAGTAGGGCATCTGTGCACCGAAGGATTGCCCAACGACCGTGCAGGACAAATCTACGGGCGTTCGACGAATATGCTCCTGGTTTGCTGTTTTGGAAAGTCAGGTAGTAGCGCTGTCTGTACGCCGGAAACTTCGAACAAGAAAAGGGAAAAGCAAGCGTGAAACCTCATTGTTCTTGGTTGATTCTTGTACCGGTGATGGTTATTTTCTGCGCTGTGGCCCCAGCCCAGGATACGGCTTCTATCACTGGTACGGTTATCGATCCCAGTGGTGCGGCAATCACAAATGCCAATGTCACGATCAACAATGCGGCACAGGGCATTACCCGCACGGCGGTGGCCAACGGCAGCGGCGAATATCTCTTTGCTGGACTTCCCATTGGCGGTTACAACATTACGGTGGCAGCAAGCGGCTTCAAAAAGTATGAAGCCAAAGGCGTGATCCTGCGGGTGGCGGAGAAGGCGCGCGTCGATGTAACCATGTCCGTGGGCGAGGCCAGCGTCGAAGTCGTGGTTGAAGGTACGACGATCGCGCAGGTCGAAACCCAGACCTCCGATCTTGGGGGGACGGTCACCGGGAAACAGATTTCGCAGCTCGAACTGAACGGACGCGATTTCAAACAGTTGGTCACGCTCGTTCCCGGTGTCAGCAACCAGACGGGCGCAGACGAAGGCGGGGTTGGGGTCACAGCCAACAATTTGTACAGCGTCAACGGTGGACGCGGCGAGTATAACAATTGGGAACTCGACGGGGCCTCGATTATGGACAACGGCCAAAATGACACGCTGAATGTCACGCCCAGCATCGACGCCATCGGCGAGTTCAAGGTTCTAACCTCCAACTACGGTGCGCAGTACGGCAAGAATGGTTCCGCCACCGTCGAAGTTGAAACCAAGTCAGGGACGAAGACGTTTCACGGCGACGCATACGAGTTCGCTCGCAACAACATGTTCAACTCGCCTGCGTGGAATCAGCAGGGGGTGGCGCCGCCGTATCACAAAAATGATTTCGGATATACCCTTGGCGGCCCGGTTTATATTCCAGGTGTGTATAACCAGAACAAGGAGAAGACTTTCTTTTTCTGGTCCGAGGAGTGGCGCAGAGAGCGCCTGCCGTATACCTTCAACCAACTTGTACCGACCACGGCAGAGCGGACCGGCAATTTCAGTGACATCTGTTCTCTGGGGACGGCCGACTGTCCGATCAATCCTGCAACGGGAACCACTTACCCCGGGGATCAAGTTCCGGTCAATTTGAACGACCCCAACGTTCAGGCGCTGTTGTCGTTGATTCCGGCGCCGAACTTTGGTCAGGTCAATATTCCTGGCAGCGCGCTGTTTCACGAGATCAATTCCCAGCCTACAACTTTTCGCGAGGACCTCGTGAAGATTGACCACAATCTCAACGACCAGGAGCGCGTGAGCTTCCGTTACATACATGATTCCTGGAACACCCTGAACGAAGTTCCGTTGTGGACGGACGGGGGAAGCTTTCCGACGGTTCAAACGCAATTCGGTGGTCCTGGCGTAAGCATGGTCGCGCGTCTTTCGTCGGCATTCTCCCCGACCTTACTCAACGAGTTTGTGGCCAGCTACACAACCGACCACATCGTGTTGCACAACCTCGGCAACTGGCAAAGACCTGCTAGTACTACCTTTGGTTCCATATTTCCGGGCGCGGACCAAGGCGTTATGCCAGGAATCAGCCTGGTCGACGTGGCTGGTGTCTATGGAAACTTCGGCGAGGATGCCGGGTACATTCCCAACGGACCCTACAACTCGAATCCGACCTACGCGCTTAAAGATAATGTGAGCAAGCTGCTGGGCAAGCACAATCTGCAATTTGGTGGTTATGCCGAGGCAGTCGAGAAAAACGAGCTAGGTGGCGAGTTGGGAGCAGGTTCATTCCCTGGCTTCATCACATTCAACCCAGCCATCTCTTCAACCACGACAGAAAATCCATTTTCCGATTTGCTGCTAGGATACATCGCCTCATTCGGCCAGCAAAGCGCCACCGTCAAGTATTACAACCGTTACAAAATGTTCGAGCCGTATTTCAACGACGACTGGCGCGCCACGAGCCGGTTAACTTTGAATCTAGGCCTGCGCGTGAGCCTGTTCGGTACATATCGCGAGCGCTACCATAGAGCCTTTAATTTCGATCCGGCTCATTACGTCCCGGGTCAAACTACAGTTGCGCCCGATGATGTTGTCACCAATCTTACGGCCAACGGTGCAACGCCGACGGTTGGCGACCTTCCTAACGGAATCGTGCAATGCGGGGTGACGCCGGGCGTGCCTATCAGTTGCATGCAGGGACATTTATTCAACGCCGCTCCCCGATTTGGTTTTGCATGGGATCCCAGAGGGGATGGCAAAACGGCGCTGCGCGGCGGATATGGAATTTTCTTCGAGCACGGGAACGGAAACGAAGGCAACACGAACTCGCTCGAGAACTCGCCGCCGCTGGCCTACACTTCCACCCAGCTTAATATTGTGGGCTATCCCAACCTTGGCAGCGGGAGTTCGCAGGCGCAATTTCCCTTAAGCGTTATCGCTGTGCCTACGCGCGAGCTTTGGCCCTATGTGCAGCAGTGGCACCTCGATTGGCAGCAGGAGGTTGCCCGAAGCACCGTCGCTACCATTTCCTACGTGGGGAGCAAAGGAACGCACCTGGCCCGACAGACAAACCTTAACCAGCTCTATCCGGTTTCGGCCTTGCAGAATCCTTATAAAGCGAGCCAAGCGATCAGCTCCGCGACCACCACTCTGTCCAACGGAGCGACTGGATCGATCGATTGCGGACACTTGGTTGATAGCTATGGCGTGCCAGAGAACGGCAGCACGCCGAGCGGTGTTCCTATTTCTTACGCCATCCACGCTTCCGGCTTGGCCAGCGGGCCGGCGGTCAACCTGGGAGTTGCAGCCTGCAGTACGAACCCCGATCCCTTCCGACCCTATCCGGGATACTCCAACATTACGTTCCTGCAGCCGGCAGCCTCCTCGAACTATAACTCTCTTCAGGTGGCAGTGCGCCGCACTGCTGGGAGCCTGCAAGTGAGTCTGGCTTACACCTACAGCCACTCGATTGACGATTCTTCGGACCGTTCCGATGGTAGTTTCGTGAACTCCTACGACCCGGCTGCCAATCGCGCCAGCTCGAACTTCGATGAGCGCCACGTGCTGAACGCCAGTTATGTGTGGGATGTTCCGATATTCAAATCTCCCGGACTCGCTCATACCGCACTGGGAGGATGGCAATACTCGGGTATCATCAGCTTTAATACGGGAAATCCCTTCAGCGTCATTTATCCCACGGACAATGCCGGAGTGGCGAACGGCGTCGGATCCTCTTCGTATGCCGACATCGTTGGCGATCCGAAGACTGGCGTCATCGAGAATCCTGCCAACTCGGATCTCGGGCGCTTGTTCTACAGCGCGGCGGCCTATGCTGCTCCGCAGGGACTTACGTTCGGAGATTCAGGTCGAAACAGTCTGCGCAACCCGGACTACATCAACTTCAACATGGCCCTCTTCAAACATTTTGCGATCAGAGAACGTGCCGCCGTGGAATTTCGGGCCGAGGCCTTTAACATATTCAACCACACCGAATGGATGCCAATCGCTGGCCAAGCCGGATCCTTTGCCGGCAACGACAACTCCGGCGGCGGTACGTTTGGTACCACGAACTTCCTATACTCCGGGGGCGTTCGCGAGGCGCGTGTACTGCAGTTCGGGCTGAAGTTCCTGTTTTAGCGTTGGCAAGCGCGAACCAGAAATGCTGCTTCACCGCATCCGTGCGGGTCGCGTGCGCGTACCCGGCTCTATCCGGCAATGCGATGAATTTCCGAATACCAAGGGTGAAACGGGAGAATCAATGACGGGCAAGGATCCATACCAACCCAGGCCAGAGCATAAATTTTCGTTTGGTCTTTGGACGCTGGGCAATCGTGGACGCGATCCCTTTGGCGATGCGGTCAGACCGCCAATGTCACCCACACAAATCGTTGACCTGTTGAGCGCAGTTGGCGCTTGGGGCGTGAATCTGCACGATAACGACCTGGTACCGATCGACGCGACTCCGGCGGAGCGCGACCAGATCGTCCGGGAATTCAAACGAACCTGCGACAAAAATGGGATCGTAGTGCCGATGGCGACGGTATCGCTTTTTTTTCATCCCGTATTTCGCGACGGGGCGTTCACGTCAAATGACTCGGAAGTGCGCGCGTACGCGGTACAGAAAACCATGCGGGCCATGGACATCGGCGCTGAACTCGGAGCCAACATCTTCGTCTTGTGGGGCGGACGTGAAGGTACGGAAACCGATGCATGTCGTCGCGCCGATGAGGCAATCAAAAGGCTGCGCGAGGCGGTGAATTATCTGTGTGAGTACAACATCGAACAAAAGTACGGTTACAAATTTGCCCTTGAGGCTAAGCCGAACGAACCGCGCGGGGATATTTATATGCCAACGACCGGCCACTATCTGGGGTTTATCCCCACGCTCAATCACCCGGAAATGGTCGGTGTAAATCCTGAAGTCGCGCATGAACAGATGGCGGGACTCAATTTCATGCACGGTGTCGCACAGGCTTGGGAGGCCGGGAAACTCTTTCACATCGACTTGAACGATCAGGCGCCGGGTCGCTACGACCAGGATCTGCGATTCGGGTCGGCAAATCTGAAGTCGACTTTCTGGCTGGTAAAGTTCTTAGAAGACGTCAAATACGCCGGACCGCGGCACTTCGACGCCCATGCTTATCGCACTGAGGATACCGACGGTGTGAGGGACTTCGCCCGCGGTTGTATGCGCACATACCTTATTCTGAAGGAAAAAGCGGCGCGATGGAACGCTGACCGGGAGATCGCGAACATCCTGGCTGAGATATCGGTTACGACAAAAGACGCACCCTGTGTCGGCCAGTATTCAAGACAAAGTGCCCAGAAGCTATTGGCCGACGTCTTCGATAAAGATTCGATCTTAAAGAAACGCTTGCCGTACGAGCGGCTGGATCAGCTGACCGTCGATATACTCACCGGAGTTCGTTGAGCAAGACTGCATGGGGACGCAAATTCCCGGGGCGTAAGATTCTTGGATTCTTGTAAGTGGCCATGGTAGGGCCCTGCTTGATTCTTGGTCAGTAACCGGGAGATCACCAATTCTTCCGGTTGATTTCAAAGGCGTCCAGGTGCGGAAGGGGGATTGGAACCACTCTATCCCGTTAATAAGTGCGGCGAATATAGGGGCGCTTTCGAATCGGGCCTATAATCGGTAAGCAATATCCGCCTCGATCGCCGTCTGAAAAGGTGGGTGCCCGTAGTGCTTTCGCATTATTGCGTTGCGCCTCTTCCCCCGGCTAACTTGTCGCCACTTCTATTTGTCGTCATGACGGTCGTTTCGGTCGGAGGCGGGCAGAAGATTGACGCCAGGACAACCCCGTCTATTCAATTGATATGAACGCAGAACACGATGCGAAGCATTCGTCAGCTCCGGGTGGTACTCCGGCCGCGAAGTCCGCCACGAAAGTCAGGATCATCGAAGATGGGGAAGCCACCGGAGAAACGGCGGCGGCTTACGATTTTTGGCGGGCAGGGTCGGGAAGGCAGCAAGTTCCAGGCATCATCAAGTGCTTCGGAGCTCGGCCTGACTTCCTGCGCCGCGTCATCGAGCTGGGAAACACGATCCATTTCTCGGAAGGGCATCTTTCGCGCCGCTACAAAGAGATGATCGCCAGCTACGTCTCTTACTTGAACCGGTGCCCGTATTGACTGGACAGCCACGCTTACTTCCTGCGTGTTCAGGGAGCTTCCGATCAATGTGTGACGGCAATCGTCGAAGGCAAGCTCGACGAAGCAGGCCTTACAGCTGCGGAACGTGCGCTGTTGGAGTATGTGGAATTGATCACGCGCGCGGCTTATCGATCTACTCCCGAAGATGTCGAGAAATTGCGAGTCGCCGGCTGGAAGGAAGAACAGATCTCCGAGGCAGTATACATCGCAGCCTTGTTCGCCTTTTTCAATCGCGTCGCTGACGCATTCGGTGTTCCTTCTCAGGACTACCTCGGAACCGGGAAGTTGACACCTTGAGTGTCGATGGCGTCTTCCGCACTTGCGACGGATAGGCTCACTTCCGCTCTAGAATCGGAATTTCCGGGTTTGGCGCGCGCCAAAGTTGTTCTTGGCTGCCATGTTGGTCACGGCTTTCCCCTGCCTCGGATTCAGCGCCACACTGACTCGTCCTTGCCGGAAAGGACTCTGTCCAGATAGGTCGCCGTGCTGATGAGCGCAAGGTGCGTGAAGGCTTGGGGAAAATTGCCCAAATGTTGTCCGCTAAGACCAATTTCCTCCGAATACAGACCCAGGTGATTGGCGTATCCCAGAAGCTTCTCGAACAACAGTTGAGCTTTTTCCAGTTCTCCAGCACGTGCCAGGCATTCGACGTACCAAAACGAGCATGCCGTGAAGCTCCCCTCTCCCCCCGGAAGTCCGTCGACCTGGCTGCGTTCCGGCTCATAGCGGCGGACAAAAGCATCTTCGACCAATGTCGCTTCAATGGCTTTCATTGTCGATCGCCACATCGGATCCACTGGGCTGATGAAGCGCATCAGTGGCATGAGCAGGACCGACGCATCCAAGTCCTTGCTCCCCTTCGACTGTACAAACGATTGCAGTTCGTCGTTCCAGAAGTTTGTGAAGATATCGTTCCGGATCGCATCGCGGGTTTGCACCCAAGATTCGAATGGCGCTGCTAGCGAGCGTTTCTGCGCAAGCCGCAAGGCTCGATCGAAAGCCACCCAGCACATAAGACGTGAGTGCAGGAATTCTCGTGGTCCGCCACGAACCTCCCATATACCTTCGTCGGGGCGCTGCCAATTCTTGCTGAGCCACCCCAACGTCCGTTGAACATTCTGCCATCCGGCGAAGGAACTCGGATCCCCATATTTGTTCGCAAGGTAGACGGAGTCCATCATTTCGCCGTAAATATCAAGTTGCAACTGCTGATAGGCGGCATTCCCGATACGCACAGGCCGCGAGCCGGCATACCCCTTTAGATGATCGAGCGTTTGCTCGTCGAGCTTCTGTCTGCCATCTATCCCGTACATCACTTGTAACGGACCCCGCTCCGCATCATCGCCCAGCCGACCCTTCAGCCAATCGATGAACGCCTCCGCCTCTTCGACAAAACCCAGTCGGATTAGTGCGTAGAGCGTGAAGCTCGCATCCCGCAGCCAGGTGAAGCGATAATCCCAGTTCCGGACTCCACCAATTTGTTCGGGCAGTGAAAATGTGGGTGCGGCAATTAGTGATCCATGCTCGCGGCTGATCAGCAGTTTCAACATCAGGGCCGAACGATTCACCATCTCGCGCCATCGGCCCTTGTACTTCGATTTCGCAATCCATTTTTTCCAGAAACGTGATGTATCGTGAAAGCGACGATCTACAAACTCCATCTCGGGTGGCTGATCTTGCGGGCGAACGCTGCCAAACACAAATGTCGCTGTCTCCCCGGCTTGAAGACTGAACTCCGAGGTCACGTCCTGGGAATCCTGCCCCAGCGCCACGGTGGCATAAAGTGCCATTGGGGGGCAAGCACCCGTTGCCGGCGAAAAAATCGCACGGCGGTTGTCGATATTTACCATGTGCTCACACCTTGCGTAGTCAAATCGCGGCTGGCACAGCATCGTGAACTCGACCTTGCCGCGGATAACAGTTACGGTGCGGATAATCTCATTGGGTTGTTCTCCCTCGATCCCCATGGGCATGTAGTCGGTAAGTTCGGCCACGCCCTCCTCCGCAAGAAATCGGCTGAGTAGGACGTTTGTGTCCGGAAGGTAGAGCTGACGGACTCGTTTTTCTGCGAATCGTGGCTGAATCTGAAAGCGGCCACCTTTCTCGTCATCGAGAAGAGCCGCAAACACGGTCGGAGAATCGAAACGTGGATAGCAAAGAAAATCGATGGAACCGGTAACACCCACGAGCGCGATCGCGCGCATATTGCCGATCACCCCGTAGTTTTCGATCGGTTCGTAGCTCATAGATATCGGCCGGCCTGAACGTGAATTCTAGTTCATTTCGAAAGAACTCGCCCAAACCGAGGGTTACTGAGCTCTATAGCAACCCTGTCAATCAAGGGTTTGAGCCTTGGCCTTCGCAACAGCCTTTCGCTGGTGGTGACGCATTCCTCGGATAAAGTTGGGGTATAGATTGATGACATCGCCGTTTCGCCTCAGTAGGATTGGCGGAACCAAACCGGGGCAACAGTCATCAAATCCTGGCAGGAGAATCACAAAAGATGTATCACGTGCGCCAAGAGAACCTGCCTTTTGTTGGTAGTTCGCATGAGTTTGTCGGAGCGGAGCAGGGCAACACCAGTGTTTCGGTGTTCCTATTCCATGGGAAGCCCGGTTCGGGACCGGCTCCCCACCGGCATCCCTATGACGAGATCCAGTTCATCCGTGAAGGCCGGGGGGTTTGGACCGTAAGCGGCAAGATCTTCGAGGGTGGCGCTGGAGACATCTTTGTCATCAAGGCCGGCGAGATCCACAGTTTCAGGGCGGTTGGTGATTCACCACTGATACAACTCGACGTTCACCTCAGTCCCCGCTTCATCCAAGAGAATGTATAGAGCAGTGGGTTTGCAGTGCGGCCGGATCCGCAGCCTCGGCGAGATCTTTTCCTGGCTACAGAGCGGCGAGCGCCCTGCGGTATCGCCGCCACACAACAACGATAACAGGCAATGCGGGGATCATCAGCCAGATCAAGAGGGCGGGGCCGTACTCCGCGAAGAACACTACGATCCCGAGTACCGTCTCCGACGCGTTGCGATAGCCAGCCACGAACGCGTTACGAATGCGGGTGGAAACGGAAGCGGCCGGCGGGTTTAGCTGCGCTTTGTACTCTTCCGTGAGTTGCAATTCGACGGTGGCGAAGTCTACCCGGTGTTCGAGCTCCTTCTGCTCTGCCTCCATACGTTCGATATCGCCACGGACGCGCGCGATCCCCTCCTCGACCTGTAGAACCTCGACAACGTTTCCGGGGCGCTGTTGAAGGGTGGTACGGAAACGCTGTTCGGTATCACGGGAGGTTCTCAGGCGTGCCACCAAGTCGGTGTGCTGCTGGGTGACTTCTTCGCCGGATTGTGATTCATTTTCGACACGGCCGAGGGTCTTAAGGTCGGCAACCGCCGAAGCGAGTTCGAGCGTGGGAATTCGGAGGGATGCCTGGAGACCGCGTGGAGCGTTCTCCGGAGTATTTACATTCAGTTGCGCGGAATACCCGTGATGCCGCGCCAGGATACTGTCAAGAGACGAACGGGAAGCGGCGAAATCTTTCACCACGATCGCGAGGGAGACGGTGCGTGTGATC
>Ga0210398_10002488_pt1 | contig 17984 bp, 29 predicted proteins | sample IncBWC4OmetaG_FD_161047 | JGI IMG/M metagenome (GOLD analysis project Ga0210398, IMG submission 161047) | Forest soil microbial communities from Barre Woods Harvard Forest LTER site, Petersham, Massachusetts, United States - Inc-BW-C-4-O | ecosystem: Environmental > Terrestrial > Soil >... | reverse complement strand
TATGCTCCGACTGCGGCCACGTCCACGAAGGGAAAACCGAGTGCGGCCACTATCTCGGCGAAGAGAAGTTCTGCCGCTGTGAAGCGAAGGTGACGGCATGAACACGCAAGAACTGGAAAGCCTTTTACGCTGGGAAGAGAACTGGTTTCACGAAGTGAGCCAGACTTCCCCGCCGACGCGTCTGGTCGCATTGCGGCTGGTGCGGCACGCCATCTGGTATTTGCGCTCGCGGCATCGCTCCTCCGATGATGTGCAGGCGGCGAACGTGTTGCTGCGCTGTCTGACCGAGATGAAGGCGGATTCGATACGGAGGGCGGCATGATCGCAGCGCGACTGCACGACGAAGACGGCAACGTTTGCGTGATGCTGGTGCTCGAACCCGGCAACCTGGAAAAGTTGAAGCGCGGCGAGCCCATCCACAAATGGCTGAACGAATTTCTCCCCGAGCTGCATCAGAAGATCGAGCTGCTGTTCTGCTACACCCCGGATGCGTTGTGGGTGGCGGAGCAGATGAAGGGCTGCCAAGGGGATGCGCTCAAGCTGGCCGAAATTCTCCAGCAGAGTTTGAGCCGGGAGCCCGTCGTCGTGCGTCCGCGCGATGCCGAAGAAATGAAGCGGTGGATCTGATGCCCTCTCCCTGGTTGATCGTACTCGGTATCGCCCTCGGCCTGGTCGCCATCGTCCTGCTGCGCGACATCTTCCTCATCGTCTGGAAGCAGGGTTACGATTGTGGGCGGAGAGCGGAAGCCGAATCCTGGGTGAAGCAGGGCGCGGAAGTGCAGAAGGCGCGGGAACAGATTTGGAGGGAGAAGTGAAAACGGGCTCGCATCACTCCGCGAAGTCTCTCCGTAAAATGTCGGAGTCGAGAAAACGCATCTGGCAGCGTCGCGGATTCAAGGCCGCGATGAGCCGGCGGATGCGCTGGTTTCACTTGTCGCGCTCGGTCGATCTGCGCTGCTTGCGGACGAAGCCGATGGTGAGAACGATTTGCACGCGCTTCCCATGAGCAAACAGATCGCGGGTAGGGCCCCATCCCACCGGGACAAAGTTCGCAGACGAAAGGCGTAGAAACAATGGGCTACTCCGAGAAGGACGGCCAGGTGGTGCTCACCCTGAGCCGGGAAGACTACCATACGATTCTCATGGCGCTACTGATTGCTGGCCAGCCCACGCCGACGCGGAAATGGAAGCAAATTCTGAACCGCCTCAACCAGGGGAACCCGAACTACACGCCGTACCAGGTGGGAGAGAGAAAAGTTGATCGGTGATGCTCAGCGTTACAAGGAGCTGATGGAACGGGCTGCCGATTGGTGGTTTCGCGCTGGATTTGGCGGAGAAAATCGCGGGAGCTTCACGGTGACGATGGACAAAGGAGGGGTTTGCGATATTCGAGAGCTGTTGGCCGATTTCGCGCTGCAACTTCCCTTTCAGCAAGAAGCTGCGATGCTCCCGAAGCCTGACGCGGCCCGCCTGCATGAAATCGCGCGGCACCTTCTGAGCCACGATCCATATCGAAGGGCGCTGGACGATCACATGCGAACTTGCCCAGGCCCGCCGCTCCTGATGTTTCAAACGTGCCCGAAGTGCGGCGCTGAACTGCACAAGCTCTAGCCCTTCTCCCCGTTGCACACCCAATGCGCCGCCCCGTTCCAGTCCTGACCGTCCTTCGTGATCCGGTCGTCTCTCCACGCCGCTCCCATCCCTCTGCGCCGCTGGTGCTCAAAAGTGGCCTGTGCGAGCGATAAGCGCCTGCCACAGAGGCAGCAATGGTGGTTCTGGCGCTGCACCATCACCCCAACTCTGCGTTTGTATTCCCGCCAGCCCAAGGCTGAGTCCTGGCAGACTTCCCTTCCATCCCGGTATCGCCTCACCGCTCCATCCAGGATGAGTTCGTAGTGCTGGGAGACGGGCGGGTGCAGCTTGAATTTGGGGATGGGGCGGCGGCGGATCATTGCTTGTCGGCTTCGCGGAGTAAGTCTGCAACGAGGGTGCACTTCCGGCCCAGACTCTCGATGAGCGACGGAAGATTATCCACGATGACATCGGTGTTGCACGTTTCGAGATAGGCTTTCAGACCGACCATCTCCTGATAGCTGGCCTTCAGCGCTTGAAACACAGGAACGCCGAGATCGCAGACCACGAATTGTTTGCACTGGCAGTCGCGCCGAATCCAGGGACGGCTTCCGGCGACAATCGAACATTCATGGCCAAAGTGGACTTCGAGCGTGTGACCGCAGATGCAGAGATCGCCTAGGTTCATGTCGCGCTCCAATTCTTTGAGAGGTCCGTCCCACCCGTCAGACCCCCCGGTTGGTATTCTCGGCGTCGCAAGCCCTGGCTGGTGGGCCGAGAAGGTGGAAGTTATGGGCCAGTTTCTCCCCGCGCTGGCCCTCCCCGCGGAACCGCCATCCGCCACCTAAGGATCGGCACGGAAACGGACGGCTGGAGCTTGTTAGAACGGGATGTCCCACTGCTCGCTCTGTCCGTGATCGTATTCCACAATGGCCTCGGCGATCTGCGAGAGCACGGCTTCCTTCGAGTCCATGCTGTGCTTGGGGAAGTTCTCGTAGGCGTGCAGGATGCGCAAGCCGCGCTCCAGTTGGTCGAGGGGCAGTGCGTCGGCGGCTTCCTTCGACTTCACCCCGAAGATCAGGTCGGTCACTGCCAGGCGGATTTTCACTTCCTCGGCGCCGCGTCCGCCGAAACTCAGATCGAGGCAGGCTTTGATCTCGGCCGACATCGACTCTTTGCGCTGGCGGTTGGCGTAGAACTCCGAATTGCCGTCGTCATCGATGAGGATGGCCGACGTCGCCGTCGCGTCCAGCATGGCGAAGCCCTTGGTGAGCTGCACGGCCGCGAAGTGCGGTTGCAGCGATTGCCAGACGTACTTGAAGTCGCCCGGCTTGTAGCCGTCCCGATCCGGCCAGCGGAATACTTTGCCGTTCAAGGCCCAGCTGCGATCTTTGGTGACCAGGGCGCGGTGGACCATGCGGCCCTCTTCCTCGAACGTCTTGCCCTTTTTCACGCGCGGCTTTTGTTCGAGGTTCATGCGGATGACCAGGTGCGGCTCGTAGCCGAAGTTATTTTTCTGGCCGCCCGCCTTCATGCCCTCGCCGACTTTGATCGATTTGATCGAGCCCGATTCGGTGAGCACCTGCTCGATCACGTCCTGGATGCGGCCGAGCACCAGGCAATGCAGCTTGGAGTTGAGAAACTGCGCGACGAAATCGTCCCACATGGCACGCAGGTCCATGCCCCAGTTGTCCGGCTTCGCTTTCTGCAAGGTGCGGATGATCTCGATCCAGATTTTGCCGAGTTCGACCGCCCAGACGCTGGCTCCCTCGCGCTCCGCCCGGCGCAAATCCTGCAACATGGCGGCGAACGTGGGCACGGTGTATTGCACCAGTTTGATGTTTTCTTTCTGAAAGATCACGGGATCGAGAAAGCCCCAGCCGAGTTCCGGATCGGTGACGTGGACCGGAGCCCCGCCGTGGAATTGTTTCGAGATCGCGGCGGCCAAGAGCCCAGCCGTCGCCGTTTTGCCAGTTCCCTGCTCGCCCATGAAGCCGATCTTCACCGGGACGATTTTCGCCACCGGAGCGATCAGGTGCGGGTTAAGGGGAGGAGCGGAATTAAGCAGCGGATGAGGATGAGCGGTTGCCATCAGATTGATTCTCCTTTTTGAAATGTCGAGCGTGAAATGCCGCGATGGCTTGGTCGATCGCCTTGTGCTGATCGAGCGCGTCCTGCAAATACTTTCGCGCCGGCTCGAAGTCCTGCGCTTCAAACATCAGCAGCACGAACTGGATGGCCGTGACGCAGGTGACGGCGGCCAGCTCGCGGCGCTGCAAGAGGGTTTCGAATTCGGCGAGGTCGGCGTGGGTCACTTCACTTCTCCCGGCTCCGTGATCAGAACGTTGCCGATCACTTCATCGCCCGGAATGCCGCCCGCCTCGGCCAGCAGCTTCGTGGCTTTCTCGTTGACGAACTGGACGCCCTCACGCAGCTTCGCCTCTTCGTCCATCCACATCGTGCGCCCGTCGGCGAGTTGAATTGCCTGCACCGTTTCGCAGTGAAGCAAGGTGTACATTTCGTGGAGAGAGAACCCCTTCTTGCGGTTTATGGGGTGGACGGTCGCTTCGTTGCCGTTTGCGTGAATGAAGTTAGCCACGGGTCACCTTCCGGAAGTGATCCGCACAATACTCTTTTTCCGATTCCAGGTGATGCACGGTGGCCCGCTGGCGGCAGTCGCCGTACTCGTCTTCGAAGTCGCACTCCGAGAGATAGCTCTGGGCCATCACCCGCGCGACCTGATCTTGCAGACGGGAAAAGCAGACGTCGAGGACCTGTGGAAATTCCGGGGAAGCGAGAGCGGTAAGATGCTGGGCAGCCATGTGAGCCTCCGATATAGGTTCGTGTGGTCAGCCTCGGGTGAGTGTTTCAGCACTCGCTCGGGGCGCAAAACTTTACTGGCGTTGATTCCCTTCTAGATCGGCGATGCGTTGTTCGTGAGCCTCGACCGCGCGAAGCAATCGAGCCGTGCCTTCGGCAATGTCCACAACCAAAGTTTCGAGCCGAACATTCCGGTTGGCTAGCCCGCTGCTCACCTTAGAGAGACGGTCCATTTGAATCGCGAGGCGGTTCATCTGGTTCTCGGTCTCCTTCTGCATCCCGGCCAGCAGTTCTACAGACTGTGCGATGGCTTCGAGTCTTTCGTCGATGTTCATGGCATTAGCTTATGCGAACCGCTTCGCATTGTCAAGCACTCGATTTAACGTGTTTTCTATGGTTTCCGAACCGCTTCGCATCGACTCCAAGAATACTGTGCTACAACTACACTTGTGACGCCGAAAAACCCCGCAGCTGTGGCCCTCGGACGACGTGGTGGAAAGGCCCGCGTGAAAAGTCAGACGGCAGAGGAGCGTAAAGAATCCGCTCGCAACGCCGCCGAAGCTAGGTGGGCCAAGACTCGCAAACTGGTAGATGAGATCACCGAGCGCAGTAAGACTCTCGAAGCCAAAGCCACGAAGAAAGCGAAGGCCTCCCGGTGACCCTCTTCCTGAAACTCTCCGCCCTGCCCATGGGCGCATTCGTGGCCTACCAGGTCTATCTCATGGTGAAGGACTTCCGCAGCTCGCGGCGCTTGCGCTGGAAAAAGAACTAGAAACGTTCTCCGCTGACCGTGGGCAGGGACCCGGCGATCTCTCGCTCAGAGCCCCTGCTCGGTAGAGGAAAAAGCAGTGACTTCCGGAACCGAAGTAACTAACACCCGGCTGGATTTGGGCAATTTCCTGCCCATCCTTGCGCGCTTTTTGGGCAGATTTTCCTCGACCCACCGGCAGGCGGGACAGTCTTCGGCGCACGCGGTGCCGGGACCGTTGAGCTCGTGCGCGTAGGGTGAGAGGATGACTCGCATAACCGTTTCGATGACGTTCGCATGGCGGCTGATTTCGGCATATCAGGTCGATCCCCGAGATTCCACTTACGTTGGGTCACTGTACTTTGGTAACTTCGACCTTCGGCTCCCCCTCGATTAGAGTGGCTGCGTCTGTTAGGCTTCCTCCCGGAAGCAAGTTGTGCCTCGCGCCTTGGGGTCCATTTCCCGCTTCCCATAGCGGGTTTCTCAGTCCCTCGCCCACTTGTCGGTCAAATTCACAGCCATCGGTCTTGACGGCAAAGCGCGCAAACTCACGCGCGCCCGAGCGGAACGCCTGGTCGAAGGCGGCTCGCATGAATGGCAAGGAGCGCGCACGATCCGGGAGAAGAAAGCCGCCGCCTCAGTTTCGCCGGTCCAGAACTGCATCCGCGTCCGTTTCGAACCCCAATTTTTCTTCGACCACGACTATCCCGGTCCCGGAGCTGGTCCACAACCCGGCGATCATCCCCTCCCCTACACGTACCCCCTGCCCTACGACATTCTGCGGCACTATCAGTCCGGACTGCTGCCGGTGATGGGGAACGCATGAGCACGCAAACCGTTTCGATCCGCGACCAGGATTCAATCGCCGGAGCTGAGGCGCGCCGGAACAACCAGCTCACCGCGCGCGAGATCAGGATTCTTCAATGTGCAGCCGATGGCGAAGATTGCAAAGGCACCGCTGAACTCATCGGACTCGCTCCGGGAACGGTCAAGCAACTTCGTCACAAGATCGCCCTCAAACTCGGCGCGGAAACAGTTCATCACGCCGTCGCCCAAGCCCTCCGCCGCCGCATCATCAGTTAGCCCATGCGTGAGCCTGATCCGCGCACTCCTCGACGAACTCACGGGCGCACCCAACCCGGAAAGCCCACGGGCGCGGCGCAATCTCCAATCGATCCGGGATTCCTGCCCGCCTGGTCTGACGATGAAACCGGAGATGGAGATCCTGTTGGCTTTGGTGATTTTCGACGGCTACGTGCTGTTTCCCAATGAGCGAGAACGATACACCGGCCGACGTTAACCCCGTAGTGGTGAACCCCGAGATCCGCTTCGCCCAGGCGATCGGCACCCTCAACGCCCCCGATCGAGCCAAACAATACTCGAAGCAACGCGGCCGCGCCGACAACGAAGAGCTGCTGCGCTCGCTGAACGAACTCTGGAAAACCGCCCGGCTGAACGAAGCCGCCCTGCGCGATCGCGATCGCCAGATTGCCAAGCTCCACGGAGATCTCGCCGAGCGCGACAAGTACGTCGCCGAGCTGCGCAGCTTCCTGGTCGTCAAACGGTTGAAATTGTGGGTGGGACGGATCCTGGTGCTCGCCCAGTGGGGCGCGATCGGCTGGCTGGCGACGGAGTTGTTCTCCCGGTTGAAATAACTTTATGAGCCCAGCTTACGGAACTCTGCTCTCCCCCTCCGCCCTCTCCCCTGGCGATTCCTTTCTCGTCTGGAACAACGAAGCCGTCGTCGCCGGGGAATGGTCCGAGCGCGTGGCCCTGGTGCCGATCATCGGCAGCGGCAACAAAGGCGTCCGCGTGGTGATCGATGCCTCCGCCGCGCCAGGCGCCGGTGAGTTCTATGTGTGCGAGGCGGACAACGACGCGGCCGGCACCGCGGATTACGTGCAGGTGCCGAGCGCCGGCGATCTCGTGTTTGCCAACATCACCAACGGCCCGAACGGCGCCGGAACCCGGTGGACCACGGATCTGATTCCCGTGGCCGGCCAGATGCTGGCGATCTTCTGCAAGGCGGCGGCCTCGAATGCGGGGATCAAGTTCACGGCCCGAGTGACCAGAGCGGTCTAAGCTATCAGGCATGAACCTCGCTGCTTACGCTCGTGTTTCGAAGCCGCAACGCGGAACCCTGACCGACGTCCAGGCCAAAGACCAGAACCCCGAAGTCCAGCTCCGCGAACTGCGGGAATGGTGCCAGCGCAACGGCCACAAGATCGTGATTGAGTATGTCGAGCGCCTGAGCGGGAAAAACACGAAGCGCCCGCAGCTGCAGAAGCTCATGCGCGACGCGGTCAAAGGCCTGCGCGATATCGACGGCGTCCTGGTCTGGCGTCTCGATCGTTTCGGCCGGTCGGTGCGGGATCTCCACAACCTGATCGCCGAGTTGGACGACGCGAAGATTGCCTTCATCTGCCTCAAGGACGGGTTCGATCTCACCACCTCGGGCGGCCGGGCCATGTTCGGCATGCTGGCTGTCTTCGCCGAGTTTGAGCGCAATGTGATCGCCGAGCGCACCAAGGCCGGGCTGGCTCTGGCTCGAGCGGAAGGTCGACTGCCCGGCCGCAAGATCGATCCCAAACGCGGACCCAGCCGGACGACACTCTGGCGCCAGGCTCAGCGGCAACTGGCCTCCTAGCGTTTTGTTTCATATCGTCCGAAGAGAAACATCAACGACTTAGCCCCGATTTCACCCTCCCCCGAGCCGCAATTGCCATGAAAAACCTTCGCGAAACCTACCCGAAACCAACCATCTCACTGAGAAACCAAGGCTTACGCCACGGCACTCGGAGCAGGATCGACCAGGCCCTTTCCGCGCAAGCTGTTGATTTTTCAGGCGGAGCGTTTTTCGGCCCGTTCGTCGTGGTTGGTTAAGGGTTTGTTGCTCATAGGTTTCCCAAGGTTTTTGGGACCGAAACCTACCGATGAAAAAGAAGGGCGGCGACACTCGAGCGACGGCAGCAGCCCACGGCAAGAAAGTCGGGCGGCCACCGAAGCCGAAAATCCTGGCGCCGGCGGCCGACAAAAGTGTTGCGAGCGCCGTCCTCGCGATGGACGGCCCACCGGATCACATCCGCGATTGCCGCTGCCACGTTTGCGAAGCGCACCCGAAGAACTGCAGGTGCTTCGAGCAGTGCGGCGACTGCCAGAAGCTGAAAGAGAATTGCGAGTGCGAAAAGTATCGGCCGCTGAAGATCCGCTGCCAGGCCTGTGCCACCATCGCAGAGCACGAGATTTGTCAGTGTGAGCTGTGCCGCTGGTGGCGGCATCGCCTCAGCCCCGAGCGCCGCATTCAGTACGACGCCGATGTCTACCTCACCAACCGACGCGACGGCAAGCCGGCGGAATCGATCATCGCGGAAGGCAAACTCGAAATCGTAGTCCGGGAGATCAGCGCTGGAAATCATTCTGCAACCGAAGCAAGCGAGGCTGAGAAGGTTATGTGATGGACAGGCGACCTGGCTCGGCTACGGCGGCGCCCGCGGTGGAGGAAAGTCGGGCGCGATCCGCCGCATCATGCTGCTGCGCCGGCTGCAGTACCCCGGAACCTTCGGCGTGATCCTCCGCCGTGTCTGGGACGACGTGAACAAAAACCACGTGGAGAAATTCAAACAGGAGTTTCCCGAACTGACGCCGCTCTACGCCGACAAAGAATATCGCCTGCCCAACGGCTCGAAGATCATGTTCATGGCGGCGGAGAACGCGGCGGACGTGGAACGCAAATTCTTCGGCCCGGAATACATGGACATCTTCGTCGACCAGGCGGAGCAGTTCGCCGACAAGGAAATTCGCAATCTGAAGATGGCCTGCCGCTGGCCGGGCCAACCCGACAACGCCTGCAAGCTCGGGTTGTTTTACAACCCCGGCGGCGACAACAAAATCGCGGCCGTGAGCATGCAGTTTCTGAAGCGCATCTTCCACGACAAAAAGTACGAGGGCAAAGAGAACCCGGCCGACTATGAATTCATCCAGGCCTACGGCTGGGACAATGTCGAGTGGGTGAAACCGTCGCTGCACGCCGAAGGCTTCAGCGAGACCGACTTCTACTCCTGGGAATTCGTGAAGCGCTTCCGCTACTTCGTCACCAAATCCCAGTACGGCCGCGAACTCGATGCTATGCCGCAGCACATTCGCATCGGCCATCTGCTCGGCCGCTTCGACCGATTCGCCGGCCAGTACTACGGCGCGGTCTACGATCGCGACAAGCTCTCGATCAATCCCAAGCAGGTTCTCGAACTCATCAAACCCTGGTGGCGGCGGTGGATCTCGCTCGACTGGGGCTTCTATCACCATTGCGGCGTGCTGTGGCACGCGCGCGGTTTAGTGACGGCAAAAGAGCTGGAGCGGGTTACGGGGTTAGTAAGTAAGAAATCCCCGATCGATCTGATCCTCACCTACAAAACAGCGCTGCTGCAGGAGCAGGGTGAAGCCAAGATCGCGGAACAGATCGTGAAGCAATGCTCGGCCGAAGAGCGCAGGACCATCCGCCACATCTTCATGGGACCGATCGGCCCCGAGCGCAAGATCAAGATCGGGGCGCAGACCGTCCCGCAGCAAATCGGCAAAGTGATGCGCAAGTACGGCATGCCGGAGCCGGTGATCGCCGACGACGCACGCATCGCAGGATGGCGGGCGATGTACAACCAGCTGAAAGAGACGCAGGACTGCGCGCGCATCAGTGCGGTGAACTGATTACGGCTGATCGTCCATGTGGTTAATCGCGGAAGACTGCCATGAGCTGCTAGACGCGATCCCGGTTCTGGTGGCCGATCCGGAGAAGGACGGCGACATCATCAAGACCGATTCGCTGGCCGACGACATCGCCGATACCGCGCGCTACGGACTCAAGTCGATGCTGGCCCTGCAACCGAAGCCGAAAGAAGTGGAACGGCGGGAAATGCTCGAAGGGTTTGACGATGAGCTGGAAACCATTCGGAAAATCAGAGAGTCGCGGCGGTGAGAATCTTTGCTCGAAGAAGTTCCGCTCCGCCCCCGAATGAAACGCCGGTTCCCGACACGCACGTCGTTCCCAGCGAAACCATCGACCTCAAAGCGCGGCTCAAGGATTTAGACCGCCAGCGCCTGGCGCAACTGGAAGACATCGATCTCGTCGCCGTCATCAACCAGCGCCGCTACTTCGCCGACCTGAAAGCGGAAAAAGAGTGGAAGAAAAAACACACGCCGAAGCGCAAGAAGCTGCGGTTCCTGCGGAATCGGTAAAGCCCTCGCTGCGAGCCGCGAGTGCGAAACCGTCGCTGCCCAGCCTGAAGCAAATCTACGACGCCCGCAAACGGGCGCAGGCCTCGCCCCAGGTGATGTTTCAAAAATGCAGCCGCGCCTTCCATGCCGGGAAGAAAGCGAAGACCCTCGGTCTGGCGCGCGTCTCTGTGGTTTATGACGATGCCCTCGCCGACGAATTCTTTTTCGATGGCTACGACGGCAAGAGCTGGGAAGACGCGGTGAAGCGCCTAGTTGCCGGACAAACGCTCGCGGCCAAGACGCCCGAGAAGGCAGCGCAGCAGGAAAGCATGGGCCGCAAGATTTTGAGCGAAGTCGAGCGGCAAAGTATCGCGGCGCAAGCATTGAAAGCTGCTCCACTCCAGTGCATCGATTGCGGGGCGCAAGTCGCGGACCCGGAAAAGAGCGGTCACGTCTGCCCGGAAGCCGAGTACATCGCATGACCATCGCCGCCCTCATCGTTGCCGCCCTGTTCGCGATCTACTCGCTGGTGCGCGCGGAGTTCGACAAGTACGAACTGCGGAAAGAAATCGCCGAGCTGAACAAGGAGCGCGACGAACTGATCGAGCGCGTCTTGAAACTGGGGCGGCGCGAGATCCCGATTTCGAGTGCAGGTGAAGCGCACGAATTGATTCGCGGCCAGGGTTCCCCGCTGGTGCAGCGTGGCCGACCGGGCCGCTTCCGCAGCTTCGGCGCGGAGAAACGACGTTTGGAGAGTCAGGAACCACCACAAAGGAGCGTCAACCAATGAAAGTCGGAGAACTGGTCACTTATTCAGAATCGGGCAAGGAATACAACGCGTTAGTGCTCGGCGAGCGCAACTTCGCTGATCACGCGGGCAAAGATGGCGAGCCACTGCTTACCCTCGTCTTCGCGAAAGCACGTCTCGATCCCCACGGCGTCCCGCTGCCCTTGCATGGCACCGGGCAAACCAACGAACTCGTGCAGGTTCGCCTCGATGTCGCGCACGAATCCCACGAGTACACAGAGAAGCAGCAGCGCGCCTTCGGCAAGAAGCAATACGACGGCGGGCGCTGGAAAGAGGCTGCAAGCGAGTACGGATTTGACGCCCTGTCGTCGAAACTGTCGAGCCGTGAATCTACGATTAAAAGTCTCAGCGCTTCGCTCTCCTCAACTCAATCAGCTCTCTCCGCGGCACAGTCGGAAGCTGAAGTCGCGAAAGCCGAAGCCTCGAAGTTCAAAGCCGCCGCGGTCACGCATCTTGCTCGCGCGGAAGACGCCGAAGGCAAACTGCTCACCAAGGAACTCACTCCTCCAACGCCAAAGTCGGAGGCATAACCCTTGAGCCCAGTCGACAGCAAAGGAAATTTCCATCTCCACCCGGGTGCGGCGCGCATGCACGACGCCGCGCCCAAAGCCCCGCCCATCGCGAAGAAGATTCCCGCGCCCGGCGGCAGCAACAACGAAAACAGCGAAGCCAAGGGCCACGTCGAACTGCACGCCGGTCCTCCACCCGACGGTTCCATGCCGGAAGCCAAGTTCCACACCATTCACCACGGCCACGCTGGGTCAGGTGGCGGTGGCGGCATGGCCATGGGCGCCCATCACGGCGGCGGCGAAGTGAAAGGCCACGCCAACCTGCATGCCGCGCACCACGCCATCAACGAACACATGGGCGAGGACGGCTGCTCGGACGGAAGCTGCGAGGAGCACGGCGGCTCGACCCCTTCGGGAGCCGCGGATGAAGGCGGCGGCGGTTCCGAGGCCGACGACGAGTACTGAAAGACCCGATTCACGAATTGTTGAAGAACACGAATTCCAAAGGAGCGTCAAACACCATGAAGCGTCACATCTTGAGCACCATCGCAACTCTCGCAACCCTGTTCGCGTTGGCTGGACTGGGCTTCGGGCAAACCTATGTCACGCCGGCCGCCAGCAACAGTTCGCGCGGCCTGGGCGTGTTCTATGCGGCTAACTACGCTTACGGCCTGGGTTCGGCGCCGGGATCGAACCAGGTGCAATTCCCCAAGGTCGAAAGCGGCAACGGCTCGACCGGCAGTTCCACCATCACCGTCTACGTGGGCTACATCGCCTTGCCCGACGGCCGCAGAGTTGTGCCCTTCTCGGTTTTCGCTCCGATCACGGTGGGCGGCCAGTCGAACCAGGAAACCGTCACCCCGACGGCCGTTTCCGGTTGCCAACCAACCGATACTTCCGGCGCGACGTGCACCATCACCGCCAGCTTCTCCAACATGCACTATCGCGGGGAAGCCATCACTTCCGGCAGCTACGGTTTGCAGGAAGCGATTGACGACGCCTTCAATGCCGGCGGCGGAACGGTTGTGGTTGACGCGCAGTGGGCGCTGCTCGGCGGCACCAACGCGACACTGACTGCGGCGCTACCTTTTTCGAGTGTGGGCATCGCTGATTACCGCAGCCAGTTTGCGCAGGCCTGGCAGCCGACGCAGAACGTGGCCACGGTTCTTTCCGCGCCTACCACGCTGACCTCGACGACCGTGGGCTTTGGCATCAACGGCGCCAACACCACGGCCGGAACCTACACCGGAACCTCGACGTATCACTACTGCGCCGCCTACGTCGATGTCATGGGCAACGAAGGTCCTTGCTCGGCGGATTTCTCGGCGGCCACTGCGGGCACGGGCTCGACGAACCAGATTGGGTTTGCCGCGCCGGCCGCGTCCACCGGCGCTGTCGGATACATTCCCTACATCTCTCTGGCCAGCGGAACCTATAACCTTACCTACCAGGTCCCGGTCACATCTTCGGTTTGCACCTTGACCAAAGTCGAGACCGTGACCCCAGCCTGCGCGGTCACCAATTCCACCTACAGCCAGACCGGATCGAATGCGATTGTTTCCGCGCTTACCGTCAACACCGCGCCACTGCACTTACTCAAAACTACGGCGTCGACGACTTCCGCCTATATCGGAACACCCAGCGGACGGCAAGGCTACAGCTATGCGCCTGTGGGCACCACTTCATCGCAGGGGCTGACCTATAGCCAGCAGGCTTTCACGGTGGCGACGGCCGCGGCCACCACCGTTCCTGAAGTCATCGCCACTATCCCGGTTCCGACGGGAGCGATGAATTTTCCCGGACGAACCTTGTGCGTGGAGTTGCAGGCAACTGAAGCTGCCGCGGGATCGACGGCGACCGTCCAGAATTTCGAGGCGTTCTGGGATGCCGCCGGTTCGAACACCACGGGCGCGCCGGTTCTGATTGGGCAAGTCCAGCTCACCGCAACACTGGTCACCGCGAACGCCGACAACTGGAGCTATCACGAATGCTTCCAGACGACGGTCTCCGGCTCGTCTGTCACTTCGGGCTCGATCCAGCCGATCGGCGGTCAGCTGATCTCAACCTACGGCGCTGGGGTTCTCGGCAATGCCGGCACGGAAGTGAACGTGGCCCCGATCGGATCACTCAACCTGGCGGGCACGGGTGGCAACACCCAGCGCGTGCACATCGTCTGGCTGCACACGACCGGAACCGATGGAGCTGGGGTGCAAGTCACCGGCCTGCGCTCCTGGTGGCAATAACCAGATAGATGCCCTGGAAGTCCAAGGCCCAGGCGCGTTGGGGCCATTCGGCAAGCGGCGTCAAGGCTCTCGGCGGAAAAACCGCCGTCGCAGAGTGGGACGCCGCTACGCCGAAAGGATCACTTCCCGAAAAGAAGGGCAGCCTGCGCGCCGCGGCCAGAAAACCAAAACTCCGTGGCCGAACTCAGTGAAAGCCAGAAGCATTCTCATCTCAGTGTTGGTTACGAACATCCCTCTCAGCACGCCCAACAACGTTGTGAGGGTTGTCGGCATTTCATCCCCGCGAGTCCGCCGCGCTGTGAAGGAGTCGTCTCGCCGATCCGCGCGGAGGACTGGTGCCGGAGGTTTCAAGTGAGTACGACCGTCGATCTCGGAAAGAAGGGTTCGTTCAAAATCACCCGGCCCGGTTCGTTGCGCGCCGCGGCGAAAAAGCGGGGCGAGACTTCGAAGCAATTCGCCGAATCCCACACCAAAGATCCGAAGTGGGGCTCGCGGGCCCGCGCCGCTCTCGGCCTGATGGGGATGCACCACTAAGCTCATGATGCGCTGGCTGCTCGTCATCTTCGCCATCTGGTTCGCGATTTGCCTGGTTCCCGACGGCCGCACCGTGGATCACGGCCGCGGCGATGCCTACCAGGAAACCCTCTACACCTCGCACACCTGCGAAAGCGGCCGCTGGTACTTCGAAAACTCCGACGCCGATTCGGTCACGGTGAATTGCTACATCCCGGACCCGCCCCCCGATCCGCCGGCCGATTCAGGCGACCCGGACCGAAAGTAAAATGGGTTCCACTTCCCCCACTCCCGCTGTTTCGAACGACCCGAAGGCCGCGACCGCTGCAGAAGATTCGCAGGCCATGACTGCTTCAGCGATTCAGCCGAACGACGGCAGCCAGGCGCAGCTCGAAGATCCCGGCGTTGCCGATCCCATCGAGAACGACAAGGAGCTGCAGACAGCGCTGGTGAAGCTGTGCCAGGAGTTCGCGGGCTTAGAGAAATACCCGCGCCGCACCGAGGTGATGGACGCGCGCCGCCAGCGCTTCTATCGGAGACAAGATCAATACATCGTGTGGAACACGGCGCAGTACCTGTTCGGGCCATGGCCGGGCAATACCGGCGAAGGCACCGGCGTTTCTTCGGCGCAGGATTCGCCGCGCTACACCGACGTGTACGACATCTTCTGGCCCTACATGCGGATTCTGATTTCGGTCGGGACGCAGAACCCGCCAGGCGTGAACTTCGAGCCCGACGATCCCTCGCAGGAGTCCGACATCACGAGTTCGCGGGCCGCGGAGAAATATCGCCACTTCGTCGACCGCGTCAACAAGCGCAAGAACCTGCAGGCCGACATCCTCTCGAAGTTCTGCACCGATGGCCGCACCGTGCTTTACACAAGATCCGTCGCCGATGCGCAGAAATTCGGCCTCGACAAACAGGGCGACCCGAACATCTACCCGCGCATGGAAGCCTTCGGCGTGCTGGAAGCGAAGGTGGTTCCGATCACCGCCAACACGCAGGACGAACTGATTTGCCTCTTCCTTTCCGACGAGCCGGAAATTAACATGGCGAAGAAGGCCTATCCGGAACATGCCAGCGAGATCAAAGAAGGCCAGAGCGGCATCGGAGAATCGGCGTATGAACGCAATGCGCGCATCGGCGTGTTGCAAGGTACTAAGCTGCTTCAGCAAGCGGGAGATGCCTACGCTCATCTCACTACTCGCCACCGTGTCTTTCTCCGACCTGCAGCGTTTGAGCGCGCTCCTGATGCAGTGCGCGACCAACTCAAAACGAAATACCCCAAAGGCGCGAAAGTCTGGATCTGCGGCGATGCCTACTGCCGCTCGATCGAGAAAGCCTTCGACGATCAGTTGACCGTCGGCTTCCCGGCCCCCGGCGACGGCATGAACCGCTCGTCGATGATGCGGGCGATGGTTCCCGTCCAGGATGCCTTCAACGATTACAAGAATCTCGAAAAAGAGTACGCCGACTGGGGCATCCCCACGATCTACCGGCTCACCGAAGCCGGCGACATCGAAGCCCTGCGTGAACAAACCGCGGAGCCCGGCAACAACGTCACCGTCGAGCTGCCCTCGGGCATCAACTCGCTGGCCGATTGTTTCTTCGTCGAACCCGCGCCCACCTGCCCCATTGAAATCCTGCAGGCGTATCAGGATCTGCGCGGCGCCCTGGCGCAGTTTATTGTGGGCGCGCCGGCAGCTTTGTTCGGCGGCTCGGACGAGCACAACGAAACCGGCAAAGGCATCGCCATGCTGCGCGACCAGGCCATGGGGCAATACTCGATGTGCTGGGGTGCGCTGCAGGAGATGTTCGCCAGCGGCTACAAGCAGGCCGTGATTGCGGTCTCCGACAGCATGGCGGATGACGCCAAGATCAATCTGCAGATTCCCGGCAAGCGCGGCAAAAAAGTGGTGACCAGCGTTTCGGGCGACGAGTTGACCAAAGGCAATTTCCATTCCTATCCCGACACTGATTCCTCGTTCCCGGAAACCAGCGGCGCGAAACGCCAGGTGATTCAAATGCTGTGGACGCAAGCCGCGACCGATCCCATGGCAGCGCAGGCGATGGGACTCATGGAACCGGACAACCTCGAACTCACCCGCGAAACGTTAGGCGTGGTGGACTGGGTGATCCCCGGAGCCAACTCGCGCGACAAGCAGATGGGCGAGATCGATCTGCTCTTGCAGCAGCAGCCGGTCACGCCGAGCCCGCAGGCCATCATCGCATGGGGCCAGCAGCAAGCCCTGGTCCAGGCGGCGGCGCAAAAAGTAAACCCCCTCGCGCCGCCACCGCCACCGCCGGAAATGGTGCCGATGCCGATGATGATGCCGAACCCGAAGGGCGGGCCGCCGATTCAGACCATGGCTCCGGTCCCGCGCGCCATGCTGAAGCCCACGGTCGCGATCAACAAGTACGACTTCGACCAGTTCGAATTTCAAACCATCAAGGACTGGCTCTCGGAGCCGGACGGCATCGCAGAACGAAAAACGAATCCGCTGGGCGTGTTGAACGTGGAACTGCACGGCGATCTGCACGAAGCGGCGATGAAAGCGAAAGCGCCGCCACCGATGCCAGGGCCGCCGCCGAAACCGGGTAAAGGCGCGCCGCAGATTCCGCCGCCGAGTCCCGGAGCGCAGCCGGGCGCGATGAACGCGCCGCTACAATGAGGCACATGGAAGCTCCGGAAAGAATTGAGTGCACGCGCGCGGAGTTCGCGGAAGCCACCGGCATCTGGCCTTGCCCGGACACCATCGGAGTTTGCATCGTGAGTCCAGACGGGAAAACTATTTTGAAAGAGTTCCTCTTCACCGACGAAGCGTATAAGCCGCCGCAGTTTCTCAGCCGCGCCGTTCTGCGCGAGATCGCCGAACTCGAAAGGCTCTACCAGCTATGAACTATCTTCTGAAGCACCTACTCAACTACTTTCTGTTCGCAGGTACACTCATGTTTGCCGCCGGAGCGGTGGCGGACGCAGGAGCAGCAACCGATGATGGAGCCGGAGATAATGCCGGAGATTCCGGTGGAGATTCAAGCGGCACTGGCGATACTACTGGCGCGGCTGGAGCTGGAGACGGCAGCGCCGCCAATGATGTTCGGACAGGAGAAGCCGGACAACAGGACGGCGACAGCGGGGTTGTCGATGCGAATGCGGATGCCGCAAAGCTAGACGCCCGCACTCTCCCTGCCGCTGTCAAGACCGCGCTCGAAACGCTCAAAGGCGCGGATCCGAAAGCCCACGCCTGGCTGAAAGACCGCCTCTGGGCCGAGAAGCGCTTCCGCGACGCGGTTCCGGGCGGACTCGAAGAAGTCACCAAACTGCAATCGAGCGTCAAGTCGCTCGCCGAAATCGCCGGACCGAGATTCGCCAACGCGCCTACCGAGCAAGTCATCAACGCCATCAAAACCGAAGTCGGGGAGTGGCGGCAGATCGATGCCCTGCTCGACAAGGGGGACGGCTCTGTGCTCGCGACCATCGCCGAACAATTTCCCGAGGGCTTCAAGAAACTCCTGCCTCTCGCGGTGAACGAATTCGCGGCCTGCGATCTGCCCGGCTTTCA
>Ga0210398_10002487_pt1 | contig 17986 bp, 15 predicted proteins | sample IncBWC4OmetaG_FD_161047 | JGI IMG/M metagenome (GOLD analysis project Ga0210398, IMG submission 161047) | Forest soil microbial communities from Barre Woods Harvard Forest LTER site, Petersham, Massachusetts, United States - Inc-BW-C-4-O | ecosystem: Environmental > Terrestrial > Soil >... | reverse complement strand
TCTGGCCGTAGGGATTGATCGGCGCCTGCGGCAGATCCTCGGTCATGGGCAGTTTGTCGGGCACGCCGTAGGTCGCGCAGGTGGAGGAGAAGACGAATTTCTTCACGCCGCCCGCCAGCATCGCCCTGAGCAAGTGCAGCGCGGCCACGGAGTTGTTGAAATAATACTTGAGCGGGTCGGTCACCGACTCGCCGACGTAGCAGAACGCCCCAAAGTGCATCACCAGGTCGATTTTTTCCGCGGCGAGCACGCGGCCCACGGCAACCTCGTCGCCGAGATCGGCCTCATAAAATGCGACGCCCGGCGGCAGCGCGGCGCGATGGCCGTAAACGAGATTGTCCAGCACGACCGGGCGGTGCCCGGCGGCGATGAGTTGACGGACGCAATGGCTGCCGATGTAACCGGCTCCCCCGACGACGAGTATGGTCATATTTTCAGATACGTTCTACAGGCTTGTATTGCGTAGGACAGACACTTGGCTAGGCAATTTGTTTTCATGCTTTCACGAATTGTCATCACCGGGGTCGGTCTAGCCTCGCCCAACGGCAACAACCTGGCCGAATTTCGCGCCAACCTGCTCGCCGGGGTGGCCGGCATTGAGCGCATCGATATGCGCTACATGGGCCCGGTGCTGGCCGGCATGTGCCACTACGATCCGCTGCGCTACCAGAAGAAAAAGGAGCTGCGCGTCGGCACGCGCGCGGGCAGCATCAGCATTTACTGCGCGCGCGAAGCGCTGGCCGACAGCGGCGTCAACTTCGACGCGATGCCCAAGGATCGCGTTGGCATTTACATTGGCACGACCGAGCATGGCACGGTCGAGACCGAGAACGAAATTTTTGCCATCTCGAAGTTCAACTACGATGTGAAGTTCTGGTCGCATTACCACAATCCGCGCACGGTCGCCAACAACCCGGCCGGCGAGACGTCATTGCACCTCGGCTCAACCGGCCCGGCCTACTGCATCGGCGCGGCCTGCGCGGCGGGCAACATGGGCCTCATCCACGCGGCGCAGATGCTGCGGCTCGGCGAGGTGGATTTTGCGATTGGCGGCGGGGTGAGTGAGAGCACGCAGTCATTCGGCATTTTTGCCGGCTTCAAGTCGCAGGGTGCGCTGGCCACGCATGACGACCCAAAAAAGGCTTCGCGGCCCTTCGACCGCGCACGCAACGGCATTGTCGTGAGCGAAGGCGGCTGCCTCTACACCCTCGAGCGGCTTGATGACGCGCTGGCCCGCGGCGCCAAAATCTACGCCGAGATCGCCGGCTATTGCGTGAACAGCGACGCCACCGATTACGTCCTGCCCAATCCCGTGCGCCAGACCGAGTGCGTGCGCCGGGCCGTCGCCCATGCCGGCTTTGCGCCGCGCGACATGCACATCGTCAATACCCACGCGACCGCCACGCCGCTCGGCGACATCCAGGAATGCGAGGCCCTGCGCGCCGTTTTCGGCGAGGGTTGCCCCGACACCCACATCAACAACACCAAGAGTTACATCGGCCACGCCATGGGCGCGGCGGGAGCGCTCGAGCTCGCCGGCAACCTGCCGTCCTTCGCCGACCTCATTGTCCACCCGACCATCAACGTGGATGACCTCGACCCGGCCTGCGCGCTGCCCGGCCTCGTGCTCAACCAGCCGAAAAAAGTCGCGCGGGTTGACGTCATCCTCAATAACTCGTTCGGTATGTTAGGCATAAATTCCGCGTTGATTGTGAAACGATTTGTGCCTTAACTCACCCTTTGCCAACGACCCATGACCAAAGACGAATGTAAGAAGGTGGTGCTCGCGATCATTGCCGACATCGCGCCCGACGAAGACATCAGCAACGTGAAGCCGGACGTGCGCCTGCGCGACCAGCTGCAACTCGATTCGATGGATTTCCTGGACATCGTCATGGAGCTCCGCAAGCGCCACAGCATCGAAGTGCCCGAGGCCGATTACCAGCAGCTCGCCTCGCTCGATAGTTGCGCGGAATATCTCACGCCCAAGTTCAATGCCCTCGCGGGCAAGTCGTAGTGACGCGACTTGCGGAGGGGAGTTTGAATTTTGTAGTTGGTAGTTTGTAATTGGTAGTTGGGGGCCTTAGTTTCGACCCTGCCGCAGGCTCTTTCCGTCACCAAATACCAACTACCAAATACGAACTACCCACAGCCACGGCTGTTCTGCATGAATTCCCGCTCGCATTACGACGTCGCCATCATCGGCGCCGGCATGTCCGGCCTCGCCGCCGGCATCCGGCTCGCGCATTTTGGGAAGCGCGTCTGCATCTTTGAACGTCATAATGCGCCCGGCGGACTCAACAGCTTCTACAGCCTGGCCGGCCGAAAATACGACGTCGGCCTGCACGCGCTGACCAATTTCGTGGGCCCCGGCGTCAAGGGCACGCCGCTGGGAAAAATTCTCCGCCAGCTGCGCATCGACCGCGGCGAGTTCGAGCTGGCCGAACAACGCGGTTCGCGCATCGCGTTTGGCGCGCAGGGCGAGCATGAGCTGCATTTCACCAACGACCCGGCGGTGCTGACCGCGGACATCGCGGAGAAGTTTCCCGGCGAAGTCGACGGCTGGGGCCGACTGCTGTCGGCCCTGCCCGGCTACGATGCGCTGGGCGCGGCAGTGGACGCCACCTCGGCGCGTGAGTTTGTCGGCCGCTTCATCCGCGACCCGCTGCTGGTCGGGATGATTTTTTGCCCGCTGATGTTTTATGGCAGCGCCCGGGAGAACGACATGGATTGCGACCAGTTTGCCATCATGGCCCGGGCGCTTTTCCTCGAGGGCTTTGCCCGGCCACCCGACGGCGTGCGCGTCATCCTGCGCGTGCTGCTCGAGAAATACCGCGCTGCCGGCGGTGAGCGCCGGATGAAATGCGGGGTGTCGCGCATTGTTGCACGTGGCGACCAGGCGACCGCACTCGTGCTGGAGAACGGCGAGGAAATCACCGCCGACCATGTGTTGTCGTCGATTGGTGCAGTGGAGACGGCGGCTTTATTGTCCGACTCTCAACTTCCTGTCCTCCGTAGCTCTGGCGAAGGAGGATCAACTCTCAACCCTGCCCTGAGCCTGCCGAATGGGTCTCAACTGCCGGCCGTAGGGAGGCTCTCCTTCGTCGAAACCATGACGGTTTTCGACCGGCAGCCGGAGGCGCTCGGGTGGGGGAGCGACACCATCGTTTTTTTCAACGACTCCGCGCGTTTCGACTACTCGCGCCCGGCGGAGCAGGTGGATCCGCGCAGCGGCGTGATCTGTTTTCCCAATAACTTCAATTACGCCACCGGGCAGGCGCCGGCCGAAGGCATGGTTCGCGTGACCTGCCTAGCCAATTACGACCGCTGGGTGCAATTGCCCGAGGAAACCTACCAAGCCGACAAGCAACGCTGGTTCGCCGAAGTCCAGCGCAGCGCCCGGCGCTTTTTGCCACCGGTGCCTGAAGACACCCTGCTTCGCGCGACGGTCGCGACTGACATCTTTACGCCGCGGACGATTACCAAGTTTACCAGTCACCTGGCCGGCGCGGTTTACGGTTCACCGCAGAAAATTCCCGATGGCCGCACGCCGCTGCGCAACGTTTATCTTTGCGGCACCGACCAAGGGTTTGTCGGCGTCATCGGCGCGCTGCTCAGCGGTATCTCGATGGCCAACCTGCATGTGCTGCGGGCCGCGCGCTGAGGTCTACCAAACCTTTTTACACCAAGGTCGCGAAGGGACGCAAAGATGTGGGTGAGGGCACCCCACCCACAATATTTCCAAACCGGCTCGGTCCTTAATTTGATGGGTTGACGATATCTGCTCATTTCGAATAATTATTATACATGGATCGGCCCAATGAAGAGCTCGTTCACCAGCGTAATCTGCGGCTGACAGGTATGCTTGTTGCGGTGTCGGTAGGTCCATGTGCCGTGATGTTATCTGATTTGAGGAAGTTTTGGAGAGGCGACGCACCCCTGACTCTTGTCATTGGCCACTTCGTCATTCTCGCCATCGTGTGGCTCTGTGTCGCGATATACCATAAGCGGTCTGCGAGGTAGGGCGCGACCGCCCTGGTCTTCGAAGCTTTAGCGAAGTAGACCGGGCGCGCCGATATCTTCCAAAACCGTTTTTACAGAAGGTCGCAAAGGGACGCAAAGATGTGGGCGGGGTGCCCTCACCCCGCGATTGATCTCGGTGCGGGGTGAGGGCACCCCGCCCACAATTTTTCCTAGCCGGCTCGGTTTTTGCCGTGCCATGCGAAGCCTTGGCGAAGCAAAGCCTTTGAGAAAAGAAACACCAACCGCTCGTCGCGATCTTGGTGTAAATACTGTTTGGAGAACCACGACGGGCCCGGCGGCGGCGAGTGCGCAGCCTCGGCGGTCCCGCCCTACCATCGGATGGTTGGGCCATTGCCGCCCCGCGAAACGGAGTTGCCCTTCGCCGGGCCGCTGCTTACCTCTCGCCTTTCCCATGGCTTACGACTGGCTCAAAGGAGTTTCCGACGAGTATGACGTCATTGTCATTGGCAGCGGCTTGGGCGGTTTGACCGGCGCCAACGTGCTCGCCAAGGCCGGCCATCGCGTGCTCCTGCTCGAGCACCACTACCAGTTCGGCGGGCTCGCCACGTGGTTCACGCGCAAGGGCGGGCACATTTTCGACATTTCGCTGCATGGGTTTCCCGTCGGCATGATCAAATCGTGCCGCAAGTATTGGACCCGGGAGATCGCCGACTCGATCGTGCAGTTGAAGGACATCCGCTTCGTCAATCCGCAGATGGACGTGTGGACTACGTTCACGCGCGAGGACTACACGCGCGTGCTGGTCGAGAAATTCGGCCTTGAGCGCGCCCACGTCGAAAAATTCTACGACTACCTGCGGGCGATGAATTTCTACGACAACAACCCGGAGACGACGGGCGAGATGCTTGAGCGGTTCTTTCCCGGGCGCGACGATGTGAAGCGCCTGCTGATGGAGCCCATTGCCTACGCCAACGGTTCCACGCTCGACGATCCGGCCATCACCTACGGCATCGTGTTCTCGAATTTCATGGGCTCGGGCGTTTACACCTTCCGCGGCGGCTCCGATCTGCTCATCGGCAAGATGGTCGAGGAGCTGAAGAAAAACGGGGTCGAGCTGCGCAAGCACGTGCTGGTGGAAAAAGTCCTGGTCGAGGAACACGACGGGCAAAAGGTGGCCTGCGGCATCGTCGCGAAAGGCGGACGCGTGATCCGGGCCAAGGCCGTTTTGTCCAATGCCAGTATCAAGAACACGATCCTGCGCCTTGGCGGCGCGGAAAATTTTCCGGCGGAGTATCTCGCGGCCGCCCAGGCGGTGCGTATCAACTCGAGTTCGTGCCAGGTTTACCTCGGCATCAAGAAGGGCGAAAGCATCCCGCACATCGGCGATCTTGTTTTTACCTCGCAGAATCCGAGGTTTAGCAGCGAAGAACTGACCGATTTCCACACCACGAGCCGCACGTTTTCCGTTTATTATCCCGACACCCGGCCCGGCTCCGACCGCTACACGGTGGTCGCGTCCATCAACGGCCTCTATGCCGACTGGCAGAAGCTTTCCGAGGCCGAATATGAGGTCGAAAAAGCGCGGCTGATCGAGGAGTCCCTCGCCGCGCTGGAGAAATATATTCCCGGCGTGCGGGCCAAGATCGACTGGATGGAGGCGGCCACGCCGCGCACCATCGAGCGATACACGACGCACATGCTCGGCACATCGTTCGGCACCAAGTTCGAGGGCCTGAAAGTTTCAATGGACCTGTCCGAAAAGCTGCCCGGCCTCTACCACGCCGGATCGGTCGGCATCATCATGTCGGGCTGGCTCGGCACCATCAATTACGGCGTCATCGTCGCCAACAAGATCGACAAGTATTTGTTCAGTTTAAGGCAGGCACCCGCCTCGGCCAACCATTGAACCGACCGCAGATGAAGGCAGTTTCTTGAACCGCGGATGAACACAGATGGACGCAGATAAAACGAAAACAACTTTTGTAGGTTGTTTATGGTGGGGCGTGTTGCCGTCAACGCACGGTTTTGCCATATCTGGAGAAAATGTCTTGAGGGCAAGACATGCCAAAAGTTTTTTAGCAGAAAAGAAGCGCTTTTTTTATCTGCGGCCATCTGTGTTCATCCGTGGTTAAAACGAGACGGGCCATTTACTTGGAATTCTCGTGGACATCCGTGTAATCCGTGGTCGATTGTTTCTCCATCATGATCCCCGTCACCGATCTCATCCCGCACCGCCCGCCGTTTCTGTTCGTCGATGAAATTGTCAGCGAATCTGAAACCGGCCTCGTTTCCCGCCGCACGTTCCGCGCCGACGAGGATTTTTATCGCGGGCATTATCCAGGCGCGCCCATCACGCCGGGCGTGCTGTTGTGCGAGGCGGTTTTCCAGACCGGCGCGCTTTACCTGGCGCGCCGGATGGCCAGCACCGGCAAACCCGAGGGAGTGCCGTTGCTCGCCAAGATCAACGACGTGCGCTTTCGCAACTCCGTTTTTCCCGGCGAGACGGTCACGATCGAGGTCAAGCTGAAGGACCTGGTCGCCGGGTTTTATATGATGCACGGCAGCATTCACAGCGGCGAAAAGCGCGTGTTGACGGTGGATTTTGCCGCCATTTGGAAAACGCCCGAAGGCGCCCCCGCCGCGCAGCAACAGCAGCAGCAATGAAATTCGGAAGCCATGAATCAAATTCTTGCTGATCGCTCTCCTGGCTTCATGGCTTCCTAATTTCATATGTCCGACTTTCTCAATCTCTCCGGCAAAACGTTCCTCGTCTTTGGCGTGGCCAACCGCAAGAGCGTGGCCTGGCATATCGCGCAGTCACTGGAAGGGCAGGGCGCCCGCGTCGTTTACAGCGTGCGCTCGGATGAGCGCAAAAAATCCCTCGAAGCTTTGCTGGCGGGCCGGCCGGTGTTCGTTTGCGACGTCGAGCGCGGGGGCGCCGCGGAAAAGCTCGCCGCCGAGGTGGTTGCGGCCGGCCATGCGCCGCTGCAGGGCCTCGTTCACTCGATCGCGTTTGCCAACTACAGCGAGGGCTTCAAGGCGTTCCACGAGACCAAGCGCGGCGATTTCCTGCAGGCCACGGCCATCTCGGCGTTTTCGCTCGTGGAAATCGCCCGCGCCTTCAAGCCGCACTTCGCGCCCAACGCCTCGGTCGTCACCATCGGCATCTCCTCGCTTTTCGTCACGCCCGACAACTACGGCTACATGGGGCCGATCAAGGCCGCGCTTGAGTCGAGTGCGCGGTTCCTGGCCAAGTCGTTCAGCGCCGACAGCGAGGTGCGTTTCAACGTCGTCGGTTCGGGCCCGCTCAAGACCAGCGCCTCGGCCGGCATTCCCGGTTATCTGGAGAGCTATCTTTACGCGGAAAAGATGACCTTCCGCAAACGCGCGCTCACCACCCAGGAAGTGGCCGACACCGCCTTGTTTCTGCTCAGTGAACGCAGCAGCGGCCTCAACGGCGCGACGCTCGTCATCGATGCCGGCCTCGGCAGCAACTATTTTGACCGGGAAATCATCCAACTGGCAATGAGGCCAGCGGCCAAGCCGCTGGAAATCACAAAAACCAAAGGATCAAATCCCAAAGAATGAATCCTAAATTGGAAATTTTTTGTGATTTGTCCCTTTGTTGCTTGGGATTTATTTGGGCTTTGGCCTTTTGGCGTTTGGGATTTCTCCAATGAAGTTCGAGAACGTCTTTATTGAATCCCTCGCCGTAGCGTTGCCGGACGAGGTCTGGACCTCGGCGCAAATCGAGGAGCAGTTGCGTCCGTTGTACGAGCGGCTGAAACTGCCGTTCGGGCGGCTCGAGCTGATGTCCGGCATTCGCGAACGGCGGGTCTGGCCCGCGGGCACGCGGGCGTCGGATGCGAGCGCGGCGGCAGGGCGGGCGGTGCTGGCGCGCTCGGCGCTGCGGGCGGAGCAAGTCGACGTGTTCATCCACGCCGCGGTGAGCCGCGACATGCTCGAACCGGCGACGGCGGCGTTTGCCCATCAAAAGATCGGCCTGCCGGCGCACGCGCAGATTTTCGACGTGTCCAATGCGTGCCTGGGTTTCCTCAATTCGCTCACGATTGTCGGGGCGATGATCGAGGCGGGGCAGGCGCAATGCGGGCTCGTCGTCGCGGGTGAACACGGACGTCCGCTGGTGGAGGAAACGCTCAGGCAACTGCTGGCCACTCCGCTCACGCGCAATGAAATCAAACCGTTTTTTGCCAATCTCACCATTGGCTCCGGCGCAGTGGGCGCGGTGGTGTGCCATCGCTCGCTGGTAAAGGGCGGCGGACACCGGCTGCTCGGCGGCGTGGCGCGGGCGGCCACGGAGCACAGCAAGCTTTGCCAGGGCGATTCCGGGTCGGCCGGCGGCCTCAACATGCAAACGGACTCGGAGCAACTACTCCTGGCCGGCGTCGACCTGGCCCGGGAGACGTGGCGTGAGTTCAAAAAAGTCTCGGCTTGGGATGAATCGACCGCGGCGCGCTATATTTGCCACCAGGTGGGCAGCGCGCACCGGCGGAAACTTTACGAGACGCTCGGGCTGGACCCGGCGAAGGATTTTTCCACCTTCGAGACCCTGGGCAACATGGGCTCGGTGTCGCTGCCCGCCACGCTGGCGCTGGCTGAGGAGGCCGGGGCGGTGCGCGCGGGTGACAAGGTGGCGCTGCTCGGCATCGGCAGTGGGCTCAATTGCATGATGCTGGCGCTGGAATGGTGATGGCTGCGCCATTTCAGATTTCAAATTTCAGATCTCAGATTTAAAACCGAGAATTATTAGCCACGAAAGATCACAAAGAGCACACAGATGACGGCCTTCGCCATTTCAAATTTCAGATCTCAGATGAGCTTTGTGCTCCTTGTGTTCTTTTGTGGCGACCAAATCCAATCTGTACCGAGGTGAAGCCGACATCAGACAATCTTAAATCTTAAATTTGAAATCTGAAATCTTAAATCTCAAACGCCCCGCATGACTCCGTTGCTTCCACTTCCCGACTGGTTGCGGCGGTTGTATCCGTTCGAGCCCAAGAGTTTTTCCACGACGGGCGGCGCGCGGATGAATTATGTGGATGAAGGCCCGCGCAGCGAGGAAGCGGTGCTCCTGCTGCACGGCAATCCGACGTGGTCATTTTATTACCGCGACCTGGTCCAGGCGCTTTCGCCGCACCTGCGCTGCATCGCGCCCGACCACGTGGGCATGGGATTGTCGGACAAGCCGCAGGACTATGACTACCGGCTGGGCACGCGCATCGCCGATCTTGAGGCCTTGGTGGCGCATCTCGGGTTGCGGCGCGTGCACCTGGTCGTGCACGACTGGGGCGGGGCGATCGGGTTTGGCTTCGCCGCCCGGCGGCCCGAATTGATCGGCAAGCTCGTTATTCTAAACACGGCGGCGTTTGTCGCGCCGTGGATTCCGCGCCGGATCGCGCTGTGCCGGACGCCATTTCCCGGCACGCTGCTGGTGCGCGGGGCCAATGCGTTTGCGTGGCCGGCGACCTGGATGGCGATGCACCGGCGAAAGTTGGGCGCGGATGAAAAGCGTGCGTACCTTTGGCCTTACAACTCATGGGCGAACCGCGTCGCAGTGGATGCCTTTGTGAAGGATATCCCGCTCGAACCGACGCATCCGAGCATGCCAACGCTGCGTGAAATCGAGCAGGCGCTGCCGAAATTTTCCGACCGGCCCGCGCTGATTGCATGGGGCGGCCGGGATTTTTGCTTCGACGGGCGTTTTCTTGGCTGCTGGCGCGCCGTTTTCCCCCAGGCGCAATTTGTGCCCTATGCCGATGCCGGGCATTACGTGCTCGAGGACGCCGGGCCGGAAATCCGCCGCCGCATCAGTGGTTTTTTAACCGCAGATGAACACGGATGAACGCGGATAAATCCTGGGCTAAAGGTAGGGCGCGACCGCCGGGCGCGCCGTTCAAACTACCAAATACAAATTACCAATTACGAACTACAAGCTACAAAATATGAAATTCGAACATTTTGCCCTGAACGTGCCCGAGGTGCGGGTCATGAGCCGGTGGTACGTGGAGCATCTCGGCCTGCGTGTGGTGCTGAACCGCGAGGAGGCGCCTTACATGACGTTCCTGGCCGACGACACCGGGCGCGTCATCATGGAGATTTATACGAATCCGTCCGCGGTGATCCCCGACTACGCGGCGGCCCATCCGCTGTGTTTCCATATTGCGTTTGTCGCGGATGATCCGCGCGCGACGCAGCAAAAACTGGAACAGGCGGGTGCCAGTCTCTTTCTTGAGGAAAACCTGCCCGATGGTTCGCGGCTTATCATGATGCGGGACCCGTGGGGCGTGCCGTTGCAGTTGTGCAAACGCACGAAGCCGTTTTGAAAAATCACAAATACCAAACGGCCCTCCGTCGCCCTTCGAGCCGTTTCGACAAGCTCAAGGCTCCGAGCCAGTCGAGCGGGCTATGGAGGACACGGCAAATCCCAAAGAAATTTCAGTTATAAATATTGAAAGCTTTATGCTCAAATTTTTTGGTGTTTGAGCATTGGCGTTTGTGATTTGCGCGAGGCAATGCGATTTCAAATTCGTGGAGTGCCAAGTCGCCCATACAACTCTCCAAGCTCGCGCAGATATCCGGCGCTTTCGTTCTTTAATTTTTCCAGTTGGGCCGGGCGATAGCGCCATTGCCAGTTGCCTTCGCTGGTGCCCGGAAGGTTGAAGCGCGCCTCCGAGCCGAAGCTGAACAGGTCTTGCAGGGGAATGATGGCAAGGTTGGCCACGGATTCATAGGCCGTGCGGATGAAGTCCCACGAAATTTCCGCGCCATTGATGCGCAGATAGCGGCGAACGTGATCGCGCGTTTTTCCATTGATCGATGCATACCAGCCGCGGGTGGTGTCGTTGTCGTGCGTGCCGGGATAGACGACGCTGTTGGCGCGGTGGTTGTGCGGGAGGTAGAAGTTGTCGGATTTGTCGCCGAAGGCGAACTGCAGGACGGCCATGCCCGGCAGGCCGGTCCCGGCCAGCAGCGCAGTGACGCTGAGCGCCGGTTCGCCGAGGTCTTCGGCGATGATTTTTGCGTCGGGAAACCGCGCGGCGATGGCCCGAAAAAAATCCAGTCCGGGACCTTGTTGCCATTTTCCGTCCCTGGCGGTCGCGGCACCGGACGGAACGGACCAGTAAGTGTCGAAACCGCGAAAGTGATCGAGCCGCACGACGTCGTAGAGGTCGAAATTGGCTTGAAAGCGGGAAAGCCACCAGGCGTAACCCTCCGCGGCATGCACCGGCCAATCGTAGAGCGGATTGCCCCAGAGCTGGCCGTCGGCGGAGAAATAATCGGGCGGCACGCCGGCCACGGCGCGGGGCAGGCCGGTTTTGGCGTCGAGTTGGTAAAGATGCGGCGAGTCCCAGACGGGGGCGCTGTCGAGGGCGACAAAGATCGGCACATCGCCGATGATGCTGATCCCCAACTTGGCGGCGCGGGCGCGCAATTGCTTCCATTGGCCAAAAAACAAATATTGAAAAAACTGGTACGCTTCGCGGCGCTCAGCGAGTTCGGTCGCAAGCGGGCTGGTTTCGGCTCGGGCCATGGTGCGCACCTCAACCGGCCATTCCCACCAGGGCCGTCCGTTGAAGTGGTCTTTGAGCGCCTGGAAAAAGCTGTAGGGAACCAGCCAGTGAGCGTGCTTTTGCTGGAAGGCGGCAAAGTCGCCGTAGGGCGCAGCCGCGCGGCTACTGCGAAAAGTTTTATGGGCCTGGAAGAGAATCGGCCATTTGAGGCGCCAGAGCGCGCCATAGTCCACGCGGTCGGAGCTGAGAAAGAGCAGCGGGCCGAGGGCGGTGTCCGGGATGAGGCCGGCGCGGACCAGCGCCGCCAGGTCGATGAGGTAGGGGTTGCCGGCGAAGGCCGAGAAGCATTGGTAGGGCGAGTCGCCGTAGCCGGTCGGACCGAGCGGGCAGACCTGCCAGTAGCGAAAGCCGGCGGCAGCGAGAAACTCGAGGAACTGATCGGCGTGCTGGTCGAGGGCCCCAATGCCGAAATCGCCGGGCAGGCAGGTGGGATGGAGCAAAACGCCGGCGGCGCGCCCATCGAGCCAGTTGAAAAGCGGAGGAGTTGGCGAAAGTGGAGTTGGCCCCATGCCGTCGTTATGCGAAACGAAGCGAAAAAGTCCACCACCAGAAAGGTATCAGGTATCAAGTATGCATTCAGGTAGGCACAAAGGGCGGGGCGGGCATTAGGATTTTTTACATGAAGGTCGCAAAAGCGGATCCAGATTTTTTAACCGCGGATGGACGCAGATTAACGCGGATAATTGCAGGCTGCGGAAAAACTTTGCCGATGCCTGTCTGGTTGCGCTCTCTGAGAGTTTTCCGACCGCAACCATCGTTACGACTGACAAACGTGATTTTGCCATCATGCGCCGCCTTAATGCGGGGCGAGGGCATCCCGCCCACAAATTTACCCGGCGCCTGCTCCGGCCAAATCGTTCTCATTCTCGTAATCTTTCTCGTTCTCCCGCCTGGAACCGAGAACGATAATGAGTACGAGTACGAGAATTAGAATGATACCTCACACCTTCACGCTGAAAATTTCGGTGTGCAGGTCGCCTTCGCCGACTTTGGTCACGGAGCCGGTCATCTGGATGAAAAAGCCCTGGCCGATGTCGATGTTGATCTCGCCGCCGGGCATATGGACGGTGATGGCGCGGTCCACGAGGCCGAGCCGGTTCGCGACCGCGGCGGAGGCGCTGCTGCTGCTGCCGGAAGCGAGCGTATAGCCGGCGCCGCGTTCCCAGATTTCAATCTGGATGTTGGCCCGGTCCATCACGCGGAGGAATTGCACGTTGGTGCGGTTCGGAAAAATCGGGTTGGTTTCGAGATCGGGGCCGTAGGTTTTGGCCAGGCTGGCCGAAATCTCGGGCAGTGGGATGACGCAGTGGGGATTGCCGATATTGGCGGCACAAAACGTAAACTCGCGCCCGTGGACGGCGATTTTTTCATTGATGACTTCGCGCGGCGGCCCGGTCATCGGGATCTTGTCGCTTTGGAAACTCACCTGGCCCATGGCCACGGAAATGAGCCGGCCGCCGTCCTTGATGACGGATTGCACGATGCCCCCGAGCGTCTGGATGGTGAAGGTGGGGGCGGCGGTGAAGCCCTGGTCAAAGAGGAAGCGCGAGAAAATGCGCAGGCCGTTGCCGGACTTTTCGGCCTCGGAGCCGTCGGGGTTGAAGATGCGCAGGGCAAAGTCGGCCTTCCTGGTCGGCAGGGGACCCCAAAGAATGCCATCGGAGCCGACACCATAGTTGCGGTGGCAGATGGCGCGAATTTGATCCCGGGTGGGCAGTTTCCAAAACGGAAAATCAGCCGGGTTGAGCACGATGTAATCGTTGCCGAGGGCGTGGTATTTGTAGAAGCGCATGGGGTCAGACGGAGAGCGGACTCAAAGTATCAAGTACCAAGTGTCAAGTGACAAGAGCGCGCTGAACGCGACAAGTAACAAGTGCCAAGTAACAGGTATCAAGTAACAAGAGTGCACCGCACCCATACTCCTGATACTTGTTACTTTGCCGCACACCACTCCTGCTTCCTAATCCTGTTACTTGATACCTGATACTTGGTACCTTTCGGCGCTACGCCGGCACGGGCGCAGCGGGCAGCGCGGCTGGCGCGCAGCCAAAGAGGCCGCGTTTCTTGATCGCCTCGGCGACGGGGGCGGGAACCATTTTTTCCCACGATGGATCATTGGCCTTCATGCGCTGGAGCACGTCGCGCGAGAAGATGTTGAGGATGTCGGGGTTGAATCCGACGATGCTGTCGATGTAGTGGTTTTCGAGCAGGTGGTCGTAGAGATTGCGCAGGTGATCGACGATGAGGACGTTGCGGGAGTTGATGAGGACGTTGGCGGCAAAGGCGTGGGCGTTGACGTTGCCGGGGTTGCTGGCGGGATGGCCGCTTTGGAGGTAGCGGTCGTAGGCCTCCTGCCGCATCGGGTAGATGTAGAGTTTGACGTCGTTGCGGAAAAGGCGCCCGAAGGACTCGAGGATGCCGCCGGGGAGGTTATCGTAATATTTTTCGTTGAAGATCTCGATGAGGTTGTTGACGCCCATGGCCACGCCGATCATTTCGCTGGTGTAGCGACGGAAGTAGGAGGTGAGGCGGTAGTATTCGCTGTAGTTGGAAATGAGGACCGTGAAGCCGATGTCGCCGAGCAGGTCGACGCGGGAGAGAAAGTCCTGCGGGTCGATGCTGCCGTCGGCGAGCAGGTTGTTCATGGTGATTTCCATGAGGACGATCACCTCCTTGCCCTTGACGATGGGCTCCTGCACGAACTGCGCAGTGGCGCAGTTGAGCATGTCCACATTGACGTGCGTGACGGGGCGGAAGCTGCCGCGTTCGACCAGGATGGCTTTTTTATGGAGAACTTCGGAAGGCTGGAGGACGGCGCGACCGGGGCCGAACATGACGGCGTTGGTCAGGCCGTGCTGCACGAGCGCGAGCGACTTGAGCCGGTTGTCCACGCCGAGGAAGGCCGGCCCGCTAAAAGTGAGCATGTCGATCTCGATGCGATCGGCGCCAACGTTGTCGGCGAGCGCCTGGATGAATTTCTGCCGGTCATTGCGAAAATAGAACGCGCCATAGACCAGGTTTACCCCGACGATGCCGAGGGCCTGCTGCTGCAGCACGTTATCCTTGTCCCACATGCGCACGTGCAGGACGATTTCGCTCGGTTCGCCCTTGGGTTCGGTCTGGAAGCGGATGCCCATCCAGCCGTGGGCTTCGTTGGTGCCCTTGAAGTTCCGGGTCGCGACGGTGTCGGCAAAAACAAAGAACGTCGTGCGGTCGCCGCGCTGCGCCGCGAGGCGTTCGAGGAGCAGGTTGTATTCATGGTTGAGCATGAGCGCGAGGCGCTCGCGCGAGACATAGCGCGGGGTTTTCCCATAGATGGCGTCGCTGAACGTCATGTCGTAGGCCGAAATGGTTTTTGCGATGGTGCCGGAGGCGCCGCCCGCCTGGAAAAAGTGCCGAGCGACTTCCTGCCCGGCGCCGATCTCGGCGAAGGTGCCGTACTGCTTGTCCTCAAGGTTGATGGTGAGGGCCTTGCGGTTGGTCGTGAGAAGTTCTTTTTGCGGTTCGCTCATGATGGGCAGTAAATTTATTTAGAATGAAACCAAACAGGAAATTTAGCGAAAGGAAAGCGCGGAGGTTTGTTTTTTGCGGACACTAGAGCAGTTTAAGAAATAGTGTAGCCGAATTTGGGTAGGGCGCGACCGCCGGGCGCGCCGAGGCCCTGCCAAACCATTTTCACAGAAGGTCGCAAAGGTAACGAAGAGACCGGTGTCGGCTTACACCAAAATTCCAAGCAGAACTTAAACCGTTCTAAGCTTAATGCACACCTTTTCACTGGCCGAAGCGATGAAATGCATTACCTTCCGGCTGAATGAGAAATTTCTTTACGTCGATGCTGGGCGCGCTGGTTGCGCTGTGGATTTTTTTGGCGGGAGTGGTGCTGCTGCTGGCGATTGGGTTTGCCGCCATGACAACGCTGGGCAGGAAGACGACCACGGTGGTGGAACCCGGTTCCTATCTCGTCTTTGACCTGTCCACGAACATCGTGGATGCCCCGGTGCAGGAAAATCCCTTCGGTTTTGCCAGCGACCAGGAGGAAACCCTGCAATTGCGCAGTGTAACCCGCGCGCTCCGGGCCGCGGCAACCGACAGTCGCATTGCCGGGGTGTTCCTGACCGGCTCGCTCGAGCCCCAGGGCTATGACACGGGTTTTGCCGCGCTCAAGGAAGTGCGCGAGGCCCTCGGCGCCTGCCGGGCGGCCGGGAAGCCGGTGGTGGCTTATCTCAATTTCGCCCGGACCCGGGATCTCTACCTCGTCTCGGTCGCGAACGACGTGGCGTTCGATCCCTACGGTGCGATGTTCCTGACCGGCCTCTCGAGCCGGCCGATATTTTTCACCGGTGCGCTGGAAAAATTTGGCATCGGCGTGCAGGTGACGCGCGTCGGCAAATACAAATCGTTTGTCGAGCCTTTCACGCGCAAGGACATGAGCCCAGAAGACCGGGTGCAGACGCAAAAGCTGCTCGATGACCTCTGGAGCCAGATTGTCGGCGACATCGCGACCAGCCGGGGCCTCGAGCCGGTCGCATTGCAGAAAGCGGTGGACGAGCACGGTCTCTTCACCGCGGAGCAGGCCAAGGCCGCTGGACTGGTCGACCGCATCGCCTATCGCGACGAAATCCTGGCTGAACTCAAGGCGAAGACCGGCCGCACCGGCGCGAAGGATGTGTTCAAGCAAATTAACCTGTCCGATTATGCCGCCATGCTGCCGGGCAGTGAGCCGGCCACAAAATCCACGGACAAGACGATCGCGGTCGTTTATGCGGAAGGCGACATTGTGGAAGGCGAGGGCGTCGATGGCCAGATTGGGGGCGATAAATTTTCCCGCATGCTGCGCGAGTTGCGGCTGGACGACAGCGTGCAGGCCATCGTGCTGCGCGTGGACAGTCCCGGCGGCAGTGCGGCCGCCGCCGAGGAAATCCAGCGCGAACTGCGCCTCATGGGCAAAACGAAGCCGGTCATCGTCTCGATGGGCACGGTGGCGGCGTCGGGCGGGTATTGGATTTCCGCCTATGGCGACAAGATTTATGCGGAGCCCACCACCATTACCGGTTCGATCGGCGTATTCGGCATGTTTTTCAACGTGCAGAAACTGGCCACCGACCTCGGGCTGACCTTCGATATCGCGAAGACCGGAAAATTTGCCGACATCCTCACCATCAGCCGGCCAAAGACAGACGAGGAGCTGGCTCTCTTCCAGCAACTGGTGGATTGGATTTATGGCCAGTTTATCGGCAAGGTCTCCGAGGGCCGGCACCTCGATCGCGCCGCGGTGGAAGAAATCGCGCAAGGCCGCGTGTGGTCGGGCACCGAGGCGAAGAAGCTCGGTCTGGTGGATGAAATGGGCGGCCTTGACGACGCGGTAAAATTTGCCGCGCAGAAGGCCCAGCTCGGCGACAACTATCGCATCGTGGAATATCCGCGCAAAAAAGAACTGGCTGAGATCGTCACGGACTGGTTGCAAGGCGAGAAGCATGACCAAACCCGCAGTGCGGATGCGCTGAGCCAGCTGATGGCACAAATCAAGGAGCAGGCGAAGACCCTGCAAGAGTTCAACGATCCGCGTGGCATTTATGCCCGCCTGCCCACGGAGATGATGGTAAAATGAGCCCGACCACCAACCAGACCTTTAAACTCTCAAAGAACACGCCCGCGACCGCCATCCCGGCAGGCGACGAGTTGACGCTGCCCGCGGGCACAGAGGTGTTTGTAACCCAAACGCTGGGCGGCACGGTGACCGTGCGCACCAACAGCGGGCTGTTCCGGATTGCGCGCGAACACACCGATGCGCTGGCTGGTTTTTCCTTGGAAACCGAAAAGACCGGGGCGGTCGCTGAGTTCAGCGAGAGAGCCGTCTGGGACGCGATGAAGAGCTGTTTCGACCCGGAGATCCCGGTTAACATCGTCGACCTTGGCCTCGTTTACGACCTGTTCATCGAAAAGACGCCACGGGGTGGGCACACGATCGAGGTAAAAATGACCCTGACCGCGCCCGGCTGCGGCATGGGGCCGGTCATCGCGGAAGATGCCCGCGAGAAAATCGCCGCGTTGCCGACAGTGGAATCGGCCAAGGTGCACATCGTCTGGGATCCGGTGTGGACGCCGCAGATGATTTCACCCGAGGGACGGAAGATTCTTGGGTTGGAGTGATTTCGCCAATGGCGGATGGTAGTTAGTAATTGGTATTTGGTCGTTGGTTTCGATCCGACGCTTGCGGTGCCCGCTGTCCTGTCCGCCGTAGCTTTAGCGAAGGCGGAAGCTCGGAGAACAAAGGAATGGCGTCCGAACCAACTACCAAATCCGAACTACTAGAGCAAATTAAAGTATTGTGCACACACTTAAAGTGTGATAGGGTGTAGGGAATGAAAGCCTATACCATGGATTTGCGGGAACGGGTGATGAAAGTCTAC
>Ga0210398_10002486_pt1 | contig 17990 bp, 14 predicted proteins | sample IncBWC4OmetaG_FD_161047 | JGI IMG/M metagenome (GOLD analysis project Ga0210398, IMG submission 161047) | Forest soil microbial communities from Barre Woods Harvard Forest LTER site, Petersham, Massachusetts, United States - Inc-BW-C-4-O | ecosystem: Environmental > Terrestrial > Soil >... | reverse complement strand
TCAACAACGAGCCACGTTCGATTGTGGAAGAGCCAAGGCTCGCCTGGGGTGGAAACCTGCTTCCGATCGCGCTGAGCTGATTCGCAGCGGCATCCACGAACCCATGAAAGATTTGCTGAGTTAGCCAGTTGGAAACTGAAAAATTCAACCACGACAATGCACCGGACGCTTCGGTGATTGTCGTTTCTTTCAACACGCGCGACCTGTTGCGCGAATGCCTCTCCACTCTGCAGCGCGAGGCCCGCGGTTTGAGCTACGAAACCATCGTGGTCGACAATGCTTCGCGTGACGGCTCGGCCGACATGGTTGCGACTGAGTTTCCGGAAATGCGGATCATTCGAAGCAAGATTAATTTGGGCTTTGCCGCTGCAAACAATCTCGCCTTCAAGGTGGTACGCGGCCGCTACGTCGTGTTGCTGAACTCTGATGCGTTTTTGCACCCGAATGCACTTCGCGACTCAATAGCGCGTATGGATTCCAATCCCCGCGCCGGGCTTGCCGGTGGCCGACTCGTTGGACGCGATGGCTCGTTTCAACCCTCAGCCCGAATGTATCCTTCGCTAATCAACAATTTTCTTACGATGTCGGGATTGGCGGCGAAGTATCCGGATTCGCGATTGCTGGGTCGAATGGATCGCACGTGGGCGGATCCGCTTCAGCCCGCGCAAGTCGACTGGGTTCCGGGCGCATACAGCATCATTCGACGTAGTGTGCTGGACCGAATTGGATTCTTCGATGAGCGGTTCTTTCTCTACTATGAGGAAGTCGACCTATGCCGGCGCATCAAAGCTGCCAAGCACGAGATTTGGTATTGGCCGGATATCGTAGTGGAGCACATAGGTGGCGAATCCGCGAAGACGATCAAAGATCCTGGCGCGCCATCTTCAATCTCAAAGACAGAGCTTTGGAGGATGCGCTCCGGGTTGCTCTACTTCGGAAAGCATCACGGACAAATTGGCGCGCGAGCGAGCATGCTGTTGGAGCTCTGGTGGTATAGGTTGAGAGCCTTACGCAATTCATGGTCCAACTCGATCCGGCGAAGAGCGGGCGTTCCGAACTTTGAACTGGCTGCCGCCGCATTGAAGCAGGCGTGGAGTGATACCTTGGGCGGAACAACATCACCGCCGCGGCCTTGGTGATGGGGATGGGTGAGCAGCCTCCGCTTTCTATCGTTGTGATTGGACGCAACGAGGGCGAGCGCCTCGTCCGATGCCTGCAGTCGGTCGCAGCAATGCATCTAGTCGGTGACGCGGCTGAAATCATTTATGTAGACTCAGCATCCAGCGACGGCAGCGCTGAACGCGCCGCCGGACTCGGAGCTAAGGTAGTGTCAATCGAGCCCGAGCGTCCGACCGCGGCTGCCGGCCGAAATGCCGGCTGGCGATCGGCGCGAGGAGAGTTCGTGTTGTTCCTCGACGGCGACATGACTCTGGATGCGGATTTCGTTCAGCGTAGCCTGGGTGAATTTCGCGATCCTCGTGTCGGCGTCGTCTTCGGTGATTGTCGCGAAAGTGATCCCCAAGGTTCGATCTACAATCGCATTCTCGATCTCGACTGGATCGCTCCCATTGGTGCCGTCGAATATTGCGGTGGTGCTGCCCTTATCCGTCGCGAGTTGCTTGAATTAATCGGTGGTTACAATGAGCAGTTAATTGCCGCCGAGGACACGGAACTCTGCTCCCGGATTCGCTCGAAGGGCTACACGATCCTGCACGTCGACCGGCCGATGGTGCATCACGACCTCGCTATTACAAGGTTCGCACAGTATTGGAAGCGCGCGGTCCGCTCGGGATACGCTTATGCTCAGGTCGGTGAACGAATCAGCCGCCACGACTTACCGATGTGGCACAGGAACGCTCAGCGCAACTTGCTCCAGGGAGCCGTGATGGTTTCGATTTCGGTCGGTGCGCCGATGCTTGCTGTTGCGATGAGATCGTTCGTGCCGCCGTTGGTAGTTATCGCGATTGTCTCGTTGCTTGCGGTGCGCACTGCAATTCGCAGTCAATGGAAGAGGGCTCCGCTATCAACGCGGCTGCTTCATGGTCTGCATTCGCATTTGATCCAGATACCCCTGCTATTCGGGCAGCTCAGGTATCGGCTCGATCACTTTAGAGGAAAGTCTGCTGAACTGATCGAGTACAAAGACATTGATGCCTTACAAATTCGGCATCGCACTAAACTTACAGCCCGAACGTCTTCCTCTGCGCGGGGGTAACTCTGGGAAGCGATCGTACCAACGAGTATAGGCGCCGCACTGCCGACGCTGCGCGCATCTTGATCTTGTGTCTTTGCTTTGGACCCGACGGCCTTCCCCACTGCGCGTACACCTCTCGCCATGCGCGCAACCCCGGCTGTCCCAAGTCCCCTGACATTTGCCACGGCTTGGTTGCTCCCGCAAAATGCAGAATTTGACCTTCTGGCGGATACACCACGTCGCGCCGGTTCCAGGAAGGATCCAGCATCGTAATCCGGCCCGCGAAGTGCTTGTTGAGCAGATCCTGATCAGCGAACCAGAGCACTGGTGGCATGGATCGTTTGCAGCGGATTAACGCGTCCATCTCGGAGTTTCTGCGCCAGGCATCTACATCGATGAGGGCCACGCCTGCGTTAAACCAGCGATTGGGATCAATTCCGAGAGCTTGAACGTAGGTGATAACGTGCTCGGGCATTTTATCGTTGATCGCCATAGCGATCGAATTTCCGTGTAGCGGCGTATCCCAAAGCTCGGCAAGGTCTCTGCCGACTAAAGTATCGGTATCGAGATAGATGCAGCGCGGAACGCGAGGCGGCAATAGTTCACCCGCCTGGATGCGTGCCCATGAGAGCAGCGGTAGAGTTTCTGTTGCCCACCACCAGGGCAGGTACTTCATCGTCAGGAAATTTACTTCGGCAGCATCGCTCCAAAACTTTCGCAGGGACGAAATTGTTTCTGCGTCCAAACCCTGCTGGATCACCCACAGTGCCACCCCCGCCGAGGTTTGCTTGATCGCCGAATAGCCAGCGACTGCGAGACCGGCCGACGTCGCAGAATCGCTGGCCAGTAGCACGTGAACCAACGGATGTTTTTTATCTTCCATTTCTGCTGTCAGCCAGTACTTCGAGTGAGACTGTGCGCTGCGAATATATCTTGTGAAGTTTTCGTTTTCGACTTTGTTCAGACTCGCACAGAACGGCAGGTGATTTGGTCACTATGAACCTTGGCTCCCCCTTAAATCATTACGCCAGGCCGGCCGCTGGGCGCTTCAACCTACAGGTCAGCATGCACCGATTGAGGAATATTTGAGGTCAAAGAGCACCCTGCAGGCTCTCTTCCGTATCTAATAAAGCCAGCGGCGGGTCAGAGGTCAGGCGATCCTTTTTTCCAGAGAGGATCACTCCGGGTCGGCTTATGATCATCAAGACAACATCGACAGATTACGGCTACTTCGATACCTCGATCTCCGATCTGGGGACGCAATATCGTGACCAATACAATTCGGCGACGCCGTTTCCGCATATCGTACTGCCTGATTTTCTCGACGAGAACATTCTCGAGCTTTGCCTGCGGGAATTTCCTTCGGCGCCCCAGTCTTCAGTCGGGTACAAGCGCAAACAGGAGAATCTGAAGTTCGAGTTCAAGCCTGAAGCGCTGTCACCGGCGTTGCGGTCGCTATTCTACTCGTTCAACTCGATTCCATTCGTCGGCTTTATTGAAAACCTGACGGGCATCAGGGGCCTGATTCCGGATCCGCACTTCGCCGGCGCGGGATTTCACGAGGTGAGCGAGGGCGGCCATCTCGATATACATGCCGATTTCAATCTCCACCCGATGATGCGCCTGGAGCGGCGAATCAACGTGCTCATCTATCTGAACAAGGGCTGGCGTGAGGAATATGGCGGCTGCTTCGAGATCTGGGATACCAAGATGACCCGCTGCTGCAAGCGGATCGTGCCGGCGTTCAATACCTGCGTGGTTTTCAACACCACCTCGACGTCATTTCATGGCAACCCGGTTCAAGTGAAGCATCCCGGTGGGCAGCCGCGGCGGGCGATCGCACTCTACTATTATACCGCGACCTGGGATGACACGCGCCGCGCACACCCGACTCGTTTCAAGGTGCGCCCGGACTCAGCAGACGAATCTGATCTGCGCGTCCGAATCAACGAAGTGGTTGAGGCTGTGATGCCGCCTCTCGCCCTCCGCGGACTGAGGAAGCTTGCGCGAGCTGCAGCTCGCACCACTCGTTCGCGAACAGCATGATCCAATCCCGCTCGTCACGAGCCTAGAGGGCGGTCCTTGTGCCGCCGCTGGTCAGTGAATCTCTGCGAGCAATTTCTCAAGCAAGGTGGCGTCCACGGAAAAGGGGAGATCCTTGAAGCGCACGCTCTCTGGCCAGCTATGCACTACCGCCGGATCGAAATCGGGAATTATCTGCTCGTAGCGACGTACCCTCGGTCCAAGCGCAACCGGAAAGAACGCAGGTTGGTTGTGTGGCGGCAATATCTCGATGATTGACTCAATCCTCCGGTTCACGGCCAGCAGGCTCATCGCGGCGCCGTGCAGGGCGACAACATGTCGGGCGCGTGCACCTATGCTGAGCTGATCGCGCAGTGAGTAATCCTCCATAAAAACTGTGCGGTAGCCGTAGGCAGCGGTCACTCGCTCGATCTCGTCGTGATTCAGCAGGCTGCGCGGGCCACGCCGCGCGAGAAAAACCCGATCAAACCCCGCCGAGGACGAAAAATCGAACGGCAAGTAGGTATCCGGAAAAAAGCTGAACGCAGTGCAATCAAACGTGTCTATGAGGTTGAAAACGGCCAGACCGCGTGCTCCGCGCAACTTGACGACATTTGCCGCGACTTTCCGGGGTTCATAACGCGGGACGATATCGAATATCTCCAACAACGCGGTGAATAGAGGCGCTATCTTCCGGAACAGAAATACCGTGTCGGGTCCTGCGGTCGCGCGAGCCCGCAGGCAGTAAGGGATCGCGTCGAACAATAGATGGGAAATGTTGTTCGGCTCGACGGCGCGTAGATCCAGTACTGGCTCATCATACATGCGTGGCGTGCGTATTGCGCCCTCTAGTCGCAGGCTGGCGTGATACGTATACCGCGCCGCGCTACGCAACGATTCTATTCTGATCGACGGCATCTGCAGCGCGGGCAAAATCTCCTGTACACGCGCAACGACCAGCTTGTCGAAGTAAGTCGGGAGTTGCATCCCGATTGTCATGTTCCGATAGCTTCCGGATTGGAAATAGTGAACGGTCACGCTGATGGGGCTCATTGGCGGCAGGGCTTCCTCAGAGATAACCGCGGCCCTTATCCCAGTGAACGACGAATTTTTTTTCTGGAATTCCAATTTAGTCGCGGCAACGCCTGGTGGGCGGTCACTTGCCTTCAATTTGAAATACCGTCACGTGATGGAGGCATTCCCGGCTGAGCGACCAGGGAGCTGCCATGTAGGTCGATGCGTAGAAGCGGGCGCTTCTGCCGGTGCAGAAGAGATTCAGCAACGGGCCATCTTGAGTATCAGTTCGCACCAGGCGCATCGGCGGCGGCGCCGTGAGCGGCTGGTCGTCGTCGACGACAACATAGTAGTCACCTGGTCGCAAACCTGGGGACCGAACGTCGATCTGTCGAAAGCCGTTCTGCGTCGCGTACCACTGCCATCCCCAATGACCACTGACCCAGACACTGGAAGCTGTCGATCGCGATTGCGCCAACTTGGCAGCTTCCAACTTATAGAACTCGGCAAAGCGCCAGTCCGACAGGCAGAGGCCGGCCGACACGATAACTGTGAAAGCCAAGCCAAAGATTTTGGATCGGCTGGTGAGTAAACCGTCCCAACGTGCGACCAGCATAAGCGTCAATGCAGGTAGGATCAAAAGTAGGTGTCGAGCTGCGATGAAAGGAGAGAATAAAACGTAGAAGGCAGTCGTGCCCAGTATCCACAAGAGGAGGTAGATCGTGGGTCCGACGACGCGCACGGTCTCGAGTGGCCACAGTCGGCGAGATGCGAGACCCATGACGTCAGGTGTCAGAGCTACATAGACCATCGCGCCATTTGCGAAAAAAACCACCCAGAGCAGTGCGCCCGACCACCGATGCGACAGCGCGCCCGAAGCGACCGCCAGGATCATCGCTGCAAAAGCCAGGGAGACAATGCCATAGATCGCCCATTCTGCTCTGGCCAGTTTCTGCCGATTCAAGGTCTGGACCCCGGCGATGAGCCCGAGTGGTGTGAGTGCGCCGACGGCGAGCACCCAAGCTACTGCTTCCTTCGACAACCATAGCCAATCGTGGCTTTCTCCTTGCCCGCGCGCGGCGATGTGCACGCCTCCATAATCCAGGAAGTTGAACAGTGACCAAGCCGCCAGTGTCGCCAGCGGAATGAGCACCGTCCAGGCCTGCGCCTTTCGCCGTTCGAGCAAGAGCGACAAGCACAAGATGAGAAGGAGGACAAGGCTGCTGTATTTGATGAGTAAGGCCGCGGCGCAGGCGATCGCCGCAAGCGCATAGCGCCGATTCTGATTAGGGCTCTCAATGTCGCAGATCAGCGGATTGAAGAAGGCAAGCCATGTCGCGAGTAGGGGCACGTCAACCATCAGGTTCTGCTCGACTATGAAGGCAGGTCCGAGGACGACTATCGCCGTCGCCCATAGTGCCAATGGTCCGACCAGCACCCGCGCCAAACGATGAAGCAGCAGGATACAGGCGAGAGCCGACAGCGACTGCAGCGCGTGCATTGCCGGCTCGCTGTAGCCGAACGCTCCTCCCCACAAGGCGAGCAGGTAGAAATACAGATGTGGCTGATTAAGGTTGTAGATCGGCTCGTAGAAGTCGTTCCAGTTGAGCAACCCCTGCATCGGATGAAGCGGATGGGCGCTGATCCAGCGCGCGATTTCGAGGTAGGCGGTATCGTCGATGTGGTAGGGTTTGAACAGGTTGTAAGCCGTGACTATAGCCCAGAGCGCGATCAGTTGGATCGAGGCCCGTTGGCCCACGGCGGTGGCGCTTTCAGTCTCAACCCAAGCTTTCGCGGATGAGCGTCCGACGCGCTGGGTTTCCGGTAACATCGTCACAAGAGTGGTGGTCTCAATATGTTAATAGCGGCTTCATCTTCGGAAGGGGACTGACCAGGAGGCCTCGAGTTTCCTGCGACAATCGCGATTTAGTGCCGATTTATATGGGAAAATCGCGCAGCGGGTCAAATCTATCAAGGAAAGCCAACGAAATCGTCCTGAGTTACGACGAGGCAGCAGCGTCAGCCGAATAATCTCCATACTGTATGCTCCAGAAAACTTGGAGGAGAGCGCCCGCCAGGAACCCCTCGACGGCGGGTCCCCCCAGGGACTCGGGTAGTGAAGCAGATCGGCGTTCAATCACTCCTACAGTTCACGCGAAAGTAGGAGTGATAGGCGGGCGAGAGTTTGCGAGTCGGACACGGATACTCAGGAAATGATACAAACACTCGTCATCGCAATACCGGGACTCCTCGCGCTGATTGTGTGTCTTCGACGAGGTCCGGAGCGTGCATTCCTTAACGTCTACTTGCCGGCGCTGCTGCTCCTGCCACAGCACTTTGGATGGACGATCTCGGGGCAACTTACATTTGCTGATACCGCTATGCTCCCAATCGCCGCGTTTCTTCTCCTTTGGTCGAAGACGAAGTGGCAGTGGAGCACGATCGACTTTCTGGTCATTGCCTACATCGCGATAGGCGTTGTCGCGGAGGGGATGAACAAGGGTTACAAACTCGGCAGCCAGAACGTGGCGCTGCAGGAAGTGTGCTCGATTTTTTTACCCTATTTCGCAGCCAAGCAAATGTTTCGGCATCCCGAGTTTGGCGTCGACGTCGCGAAACGTGTCGCGGCCTTGCTTGCGGTTGTCGCCATCTTTTCCGTTTACGAATTCAGGATGGGCCTGAACCTATTCACATGGCCCTTCGAGTCGATTTCCCCAGCTTACGGCGCAATCCGCGGGGGCTACACGAGGATCGCAGGACCCTACTACCACGCTCTCTCGCTGGGACTAATGATGGCGTTTGCTTTCCAATTCGCGCGATGGCTGGAGTGGAACGGCGTGTGGAATGACCGGATGCGTTTTCTGCCGATTAGCAAGGTTCGCTTCTGCGAACTCGCGATTGCAGCCGGCAGCGTCATGTCTCTATCTCGAGGCCCCTGGTTGGCAGCGGCATGCGGCGCTGTCGTCGTCGCAGTTTGTCGAGCGCAGAACCGCAAACGTGCGATATGGTCGATAATCCTCGTGACCATTGTGATCGGCGGGCCAATCTATACCAGATTCAATGCCTATGTCTCGGTGGATCCGATGGCGGCGCGCGATGTATTGCAAGAGGACGCGGCTTACCGGAATAAGCTCATACCGGCTTATATTCCTGTGATCGAAGAGCGCGCAACCTGGGGTTGGGGCGTCGGCGGATTTCCAGTGGTCGAGGGAATGTGGTCAGTCGACAATGGGTACCTGTTCATGGCGCTCACGTGGGGAGTCTATGCTTTGGCGATAATGGTGGCACTGTTCGTTTGGCCTCCAATACGACTGGCGATGTTCAGTCTTCCCCTTCTCCGCAACGATCCCAGGGCGTTGGCTGCCTTCAGTATGATCGGTATTTATGTGATGTACGCGGTTATGGACTTTACGGCGTCTGGGGGTGGTGCACCTTGGACTATCCTGATCATTGTCACCGGATGGACTGCGACTCTCCTCAAGGCCGCAGCTGCCGAGTTGGCGGTCGAAGAGGTTCGGTCTTCGCCGGCAATGCAGTCGCGAGCGCAGTTAGGTTTTCGCAGAGTCATGGTATGAGGATTGGCGGATAACGATGAAGGACCGAGATAGGAATAGTCGATGACTGGACCTGAACGGCGCTACTGGGGTTGCGTTGATGCGCCGAGCGGCACGACATCGTCGCGAAATCTTGATGGGGTTTCAGTGTGGTGGGGAAGCGCCCCCTGCGAGTAGCGTTTCTCACCCCGGCTTGGCCCCCGGATGCAGCGGCGAACGGCATAGTCTCGTATGTCGATACCCTCACAAAGGCGTTGCGGCAGCTAGGGCATACGCCCAGGATTCTCTCCGCCGACTCTGTTAATGCAGATTTCTCCTCTCATGTAGATAGCCTCGAGCTGTCCGACCGGTCGGCGCTGGCGCGTATTCGCGACGGGTTGGCGTTCCGCATTAACCCTTCGGCGGCGCTGCGTCAAAGCTACGCGAGAGGTTTGGTGCGGGCTGCGCGATGCGCCATTGCCGAACACGGTATCGAGCTGCTCGAGATGGAAGAAAGCTTCGGCTTGGTGCAACTGGTGAAGCCGCGACTGCCGATCCCAATCGTAGTGAGGCTGCACGGCCCGCATTTCGCGAATGGACCGGCCTTGGGAGTTCCGGCCGACGCCGTATTCCGACAGCGGGTCAGCGATGAAGGTGTAGGGATCGCCAAAGCAGACGCCGTGTCGGCGCCATCTCGCAGAGTTCTGGAACAAACGAGGGCGTACTACGGACAGCCATTGACGGGAGCCGCCGTCATTCCCAATCCCAGCCGAGCGGTGCCCGCGGACCAGCGCTGGTCCCTGGCTGAATGCGATCGGTCGCGTCTTCTCTTCGTGGGCCGCTTTGACCGTCACAAGGGCGGCGACGTGGTGATCGACGCGTTCAGTAGGGTCGTGCAGCGGTTTCCCAAAGTCCGGTTGTGGTTCGCCGGTCCTACCGATCAGACCCTGACGGACGATCAGGGTCGGCAGTGGACCCTCGCGAGGTATCTAGCCGAACGGGCGCCCGATCTAGCCGACCGCATTGATTGGCTGGGCCGGCAACCTAACTCGTCTCTCGGCGAGCTGCGGCGCAAGGCGTCAGTAACTATCGTCGGGTCGCGCTACGAAAATTTTCCGATGGTGGTGTTGGAGGCTTTGGCGTTCGGTTCTCCTCTGGCGGCCACGCGGACTGGAGGCATCGTCGAAATCATTGAAGATGGCGTTAACGGAGTCCTGGCCAAGCCGGGAGATCCGGACGGACTCGCCGCAGCCATCTTGCGTTTGCTTGAGGCGCCGGAGTTCGCGGCCAAGATCGGCAGACGCGCCGCCGACGATGCTGTCCAACGATACCACCCAGATGTAATCGCACGGACGACCGCATCGTTTCATCAGAGCCTGCTCGACCGCTGGAGCACCGCCGCGCAGCGAAATCTTAAGTAGTTTGGCTGACGTGTCCTCTCACGGTCGGTCGCAGGCACTTAGTCCGGGCTGCTCAATTATGATCAAATTTACTTATTACTTCACGACCATCGTGTTGATTTTGCTATGCCCACTCACTGCGACTGAGACTCCCGCCGCACAAGTAGCCTCGACGCCTAAAGCTCTTGTTGGTGGCGTCAATCGCATCGGTGTGAATCTGGGAAACAACGATTTCAACGGTGCCGCCGACTTCATGCAGAACATGTTTGACAATCCCGGCTTCGAGCCGCCTACGGATGGGCACCTGATTATCGTCAGTAGCGGCGCCGCTAGCAGCGGGTTTTCCGATACCAAGGATAGCGGAGCGGCGACAGGTTACTGGATCGGCGCGAAAGCATCGGTCAGAACCGGCGCTGCGGCGGGAACGACTTTCACAATCACCGGCTTTACTTCCGGCGGTTCATACACGGTTGGCTCGTGTTCTCCGAGTTGTCCAACGCTGGCAGCGGGAGCGGCCGTAGCCGAAGTGCTCACGTCGGTCAGTGTCGCGGGTAACATCACGGGTGGTGTAGTTGGAGGCTGGGCGGCGAATGATTCCAAATCAAAGCTCTCCACTGCGGACAAGTACGAGGGTCTGGGTTCGCTGGCGATGGACATATCGGATGGGGGCAGCCATCAAGTTCACTATGGATGGGACTACACGACAAGCACGGGAGGGGTTTGTTCGGATAACGTGACCCCTTGTATCGTTGCGCACCAATCGACGGATTGTGCGTCTCCGCTTTCAGGCGTGTGCTCCATCGCGCCACAAGCCGGACCGTGGCATCCAGTCGTCGGCGCCTTCGAGTTATCGCTTTGGGTTAAAGGCTCCGGCACTTCCACCGGCACGCCGCAACTGAAATTCACATTGGTCAGACAAGGCGGTACTAACGTCAGCCATACGTGGACTCTGACCAACGACGGAGCATGGCATCGGTACGTCTATCCGTTCACCGGCACTGATGCTGATTGGACAGGAGGTCAGAATCAAAATCCACTCATCTTCATGTTGACCGGCACCAACCAAACGGCGGAGACCGGTGCGACCATCTACGTCGACGACATCTACCTCGGCAAGACGACGACCTCTGCTACGGGCTTCCGCAGCGAAGTGATGACCACGCTGCAAGCGATCAACCCCGGCTCGCTGCGCTATGCGAACTATCAGCAACTCGGCACCAACGACGGCGGCTATGAAGGCGCGGGCGGGTGTACGGCAGGCAACTCCTCGCCGAGTACAACCGGGACGTGCGACTATCTGCATGGGCCGGCGTATATCAACGGCAGTGGTGGAACGTGGACGTTCGCGGGGTCGGATACCTACCCGTTGGCGAATACGCTCGGCGCGGTGCCGTTCATGACTATCGGCAACATTATGAACGACGCCGACCTCAAGAGTTTCGTCGACAATCTCTGCACTGCGGTGACCAACAACAATTTCTCGTCGGCGTGGGTGGAAGCGAGCAACGAGAACTGGAACAACGGCGCGGGCCGCATTTCGTTCGGGTCACAAAACGTTGGCGCGCTGGGTTACGGCGGCGCCTGGGGCCGTAATTTTTCGATAATGAATACTGAAGCGTTGGCGCATTGTGGCAGTACGGTCGCCGCCAAGATTCACTACATATTCAACAACCAGGCGTGCAACGGTGGAGTTATACAGGGCGAACTGGCTGGAGCATCGGCGGCAGGATTCGCGATGCCGAATACCAGCCAGTACGGCGCGGACGACGCGCCCTACTATCCGAATACGACCGACCTGCCGAATCCAGGTGGCACTCTTTCGGCACAGGCAGCAGCGCTGGCGACTGATTTTTTCGGCTATGTCCCCGCTCTCGTGCATCCGATAACAGGCTGTGCAGGTGCGGGCTCGAACGGTGACTACAGTTACATCGGCTCCAACAACACCATCAGTTACTACGAGACCGGCCCGAGCGCGTATTCGCCGCCGGGCAGCACCGAACAGGCGTATTTGGTACAGGCGGGATTCCCGTCGGCGGGCTGGATGGCAGAGAGTTGGTTAATGGGTCAGCAGATGGGGCGGACACCGACTCAGAACGAGTACCAACTGGCACAGATCGAGTTCGGCGCTGCTATACAAGCACCCATCTGGGGCGAGGTCCACGATTTCGATGCCGACTTCGGGCCTGCGTTCCCACATTTGCGTCCGATCGCAATGGGTCAAGGAGTAGTCAACAGCGCGATAGGCGGGGCTTACTATCCGATCACCGGCATGGCGAACGGTACGTATGCCAATGCGTATTTGCAAGGAACACATTGGAGCGCGGTGCTCGTCAACTCGAATTCAGCGAATGCGGTGGGAACTATCACGTTCCCCGCCGGCACGGTGCCAGGAAGCTGCAAGACTGTCCTTTATACTAATGGCATCACCGACAACAACGAGAACTCTAACGATGTCCATGTAGGGTCTTGCGCATCGTTCTCTTGCACGGGACAGACTTGCAGCTACAATCTGCCGGCGTTTTCGGTTGAGGCGATGGATCCCAGTGCGACGACGATTCCTTAACCCAAAGCTGCAGCTAACAGTCCTGGCAACCTAAACGCCTTCAACGTCCGGCCGCGACCGAGGCCAGCTTCGGCGAGGATTGAGAGATATCCTCTGAGCGACGAACCTTCGCGGAACTGCCGACGAACCTTTTTTCAATTAAATGCCAGCTCAGAATCGCCGCCATCAGTGTGAGCGGAACTGCGATAACAGATAGCAAATAGGGACTGATCGGATGTCCGAAGAACTTCATTGTTAGTTGCTGAATAGGAAATGCGTACAGATAGGTCCCATACGAGAAATCGCCGTACTTGGCGAAATTGGTCAGCCGGATTCCAGGATGATAGCCGAACCAGAACAGCAGGTACGTACCAGCCACCGGAAAACATACTGTCCAGGCTAGTGGGATGTACGCCGCAACGACGAGGGCCCCAAGTGCACCCAGTGCGAGATATCCATAAAGAGGGATACGATCGCGGTGAAGGAAAAACACTACACCCGCGAGATACATCGGGAGTAAGCGGGCCCACAACGGCGGAAAGCCAAAGATAGGGTTGAGGAAGGAGCCGCCCGGCGCCCATCCGGTGATCGCAAACAGAAGACTAACGACCAGGCTCAAGCAGAAAATCCCCAAGACCACGCGGCGCCGAGCGAGGATACCAATCAGGCCCAGCACTGCGACTCCTATATAACACCAGAACTCATATGAGATGGACCACAGGGAGCCATTTATAGCCCCCGGAGCCGGGTTCGACGCAAACGCGTGCAGATAGTCGAATTCGCGCAGACGCAGGCAGCTCAGTACGAAATTTCCAAGTTGCGCTGCGGCCGTATGAAAGGGGCTGGAGGCAGAAGCCAGCGGGGCTACGACGAGAGCTCCCACCAGCATCGTTGCGACGAATCCCGGATATATTCTGCGAATCCGCTTGCCAAGGTACGACCACACTGAACTCGAAGACAGAAAACTGTTGGTGATCAGAAATCCACTCAGCACAAAGAAGAGATCGACTGCTATCGTGCCGCCGGTAGTTTGGCCATGTGTGGCTAAAATGAAAGGTTCGTTCGCTTCGGAACCGGTCGCGAGCGGAAAGCTGTGAGACAGGATCACCAGAATTGCGAGCGACAGCCTTAAAAAATCGAGATTGTTCTGGCGGGCGTCGAAAATGCCTTGCTTCGCGTTCATAAGAACGAGCTCAGGAATGCTTGCTACTTCGAAAAGGCAGACTTTCTTCGTTGGCATGCAATTTTACTTGCGAGAATGAAACCTTCCCTGCAGCGCGAGGCGCTTTCCGCGTAACGTTAGCGGCTTCAGTATCGGATCACAAAAAGGGAAAGTTTGATAATCCGGACGCGAGGCGCTGGCGGCCCGGCTAAAAAAGACAGGTCAATGCTTGGTGTTTTCCTTACCTTTTAAGTTAGCTGGGCGGTGTCTCTTACCGACCCTCTCTGAGAAGAAAACCATGAGAGGGTTAAGTCTCTGATGAAAATTGTTCGAACTCAAGTTTTTGCAAATCGCTTAGTGTGAGGACCGAGTCTGACTCGGAATCTCAGAATTGAAATCCGGCAGCGAGAAATGCGATGAGTGCGGCGCCCAAGCTGGAAATTAGTCAAAGCTCCAGCCAGTGGACTGCGATGATCCGTCTGGCGCGGCCCCATCAGTGGATCAAGAACGCTCTGGTGTTGGCGGGCTTGGTATTCGGCCAGCGTCTGTTCGTACTCCAGGACATCGTGCTTGCGATCATCGCATTCGTCACGTTCTGTGCGCTAGCGAGCGCCGGCTACGTTCTCAATGACATCGCCGACCGGGACGCGGATCGCCTCAATCCCGAAAAATGCGACCGCCCGATGGCGCGCGGCGACCTCACCGTTGCCGCCGCGGGGCGGGTTGCCTTCGCGCTCGCGGCAACCGCGATCGTGCTGAGCCTCATCCTAGGCCCTGCGTTCCTTGGGATAGCGGTGCTGTACGCAGCGCTCCAGCTTTTCTATTCGCTGTGGGCCAAACACCAGGTGATCATCGACGTGATCGCGGTTGCGATGGGTTTCGTGCTGCGCGCATTCGCCGGCGGCGTCGCGATCAACGTCGAAGTCTCGCCGTGGCTGGTGTTCATCACGTTCACGCTGGCGCTGTTCCTGGTGCTGGCGCGCCGACGCCACGAACTGATTGCACTGGGCGACGACGCCACAGCGCATCGCAGTGCGCTCTCGAACTATAGCGTCCGGCTGGTCGACCAGATGATCTCAATTCTCGCCGGCGCGACACTCGTGAGCTACATGATTTATGCCGCGTCGGCCGAAGTCGAAGCGAAGCTGGGCACTCGTCATCTCTACCTCACGGTGCCCTTCGTCGCCTTCGGAATTCTGCGCTATCTCTACCTGATCGACGAGCACAACGAAGGCGGCGACCCCTCAAGCGCGCTACTGCACGATCGACCGCTTTTGGTCGCCGTCGGACTCTGGATCCTTACCGATATCGCGTTGCTGTACTTTTAGATCGGCTTACCGCGCGTTACGCTCGGGCCGCAGCCGAATCGCCCCGAGGCTGCGAGATTTGCGGGCCCGCCGAAACGGCGAGGAGAGCTACGAGACTGAGGATTTATTCACCCGCGAATTTGGAGCGTCCCCGAAAAGTTGTCCACAAAGAGCTTTTCCCGAGCTCTGAGGTGACTGAACAATGTTCTTCAATCTGTCAGGTAAATCTACAATTAGAAGCAGAAGCGGTGCCAAGCGGCGCGTTTTAAGCCAAACGGTAGACTGCGAACAGCTTGTTCGGTCAATAAGAGACGCTAACGCACACGGATTCGCAGCACGTGCTATAGCAATCTATGAAAGGCATATGCTCAGTCTTGAATATTAAGCTGGATTGAATGCCCTTCGGTATCGGTAGAGTTTCTTATCACCTCGCGTTCGCAGTACCTGGGATTTTGCTAGAAGAGGTGCAGATTGACGCACTTCATCTGGCGCCATAACTGCGCCGCTGTGCTTATCTTGATTCTGCCTTCGAAGTTTCGTTTTCCGTGGGTTATCCACAGGGTCGCGAAATTTGTAAAACCTGCCAAAAAAAGTTTTCTCGTTTCGGGAACTGCCAAAGCGTTTCAATGTTCATTAGTACGAACAGATAAGGGAGCACGAGACCAAATGAGGACCAACTTGAGTCGTCAGCATGAAGAGGCCTTCACAATTCTTCGCACCAGGCTGGGTGGCCTGAATCTGCCGGTGGACCTGGTCGACGAACTAATCGACCGCCATATCGCGGTCTCCTTCGAGAAGGGCGCGTTGGCGTTCTGCGAAGGCAACACTGACGATATGTTCGCCTGCATCCTGAGCGGCTACGTTAACGTGTACTGCCCGGTGGGTGACGGGAATCGCACTTTGGTGCGGATGGCTGGTCCGGGCGAGATCATCGGATATTCGGATTACATTGACGAGAAGGGCCGTCACGCGCGCATGTTCGAAGCGCAGGTCGCGACCAAATGCACGCTCGCGCTCTTCAGCCGCGATCATATAACCCGGCTCCTGTCGGGCCTTCCCTCGGATGCGCTGGTCTCGATCGTCGCGTCCCTGAATACGTTCTGGTCGGAGAATCTCCGGCGCTTTGCCACGCTGCTGAACCTTCCTTTCTGGGATCGCCTCATTATGGTGATGAGCGATTTGGGGAAGCGGGCAGGCGTGAGAGACGCCGAGGGTATAATCCTGATTCCGGAGATCCGCCATGAGGATCTGTCCGAGATGATCGGATGCTCGAGGCCGATGGTGAGCCGGCTCATCGCGATCATGGTCGAATCCGGGCTGCTGTCGCGCAGAGGAAACCAATACGTGCTGCTGAAGAAGTGGGACCTCGACGGTAGTGTTAAGAGGTCAGCTCGCCGTGATGCCAAGTCGGCCGGAAGGCCTTCACCCTTCGGTTCGCCGGCTAGCTCCGGGAACGGCTCGGCGAGTCGTGGGATCACTGCCTACGCAGCAAAGGGATCTAACTGAGCGATAGCGGTTAGGGCAGGGGGCCTCACGAAACCGGTTCGCCGGCCGCCTGCCCTCGACCGCTGACCCGCTGTTTCGTGAGCGACGGCAATCGTCGTCGCAGCGACACATGGTGAACTTTAGCCGACCAAAGACGAAAAAAGGGTAATTTTGCGAGATGCGCTGATCGCTTCAATGCGACGTTCTCCTATCACCCGGTGCTCGCGGGTGGGTTTTCTCTTACGGGGGAGTTGCCGGAGGAAAAGATGCGTTATCTTGCTGTTGGTGCTGCTGTCGCGCTCCTTCTCATAGGGTCGAACGCCAAGGTGTTCGCGGGGGCGAACACTAAGTGGTCTGGGGGATCGAACGCCAAAGAGTCCGCGTCGCAGTCACAGGTGCCCACCGCGATTACAGAATGCGGCGATATAACGCAGGCCGGGAACTACGTCGTGGAGAACGACTTGGTACTCCTCGTCGCCGGACAACAGGACTTTGGTATGGACACCTGCCTGACCATCAGTGCCTCGCGGGTGAAGATTGATATGGGCGGGAATAGTATTGGCGTCGCCTGCTCGGACCCTTTCCTATGCCTGCCGCAGTTTGGCGTGCCGGGCGGCATCGGCATCTTGGTCGCGGCGGGATCCGATAGTGTCTCGATCTCGAATGGCGCCGTCGACAACTACGTTTACGGCATCGTGGCCGATCAGGACTACTACATGTCCCTCACCAATCTGGAGTTGACGGCTGTCGTTGGCGTAACTCTAAACGACGTCAGCCTGAGCACCGTCAACGGCATAACTTACTTTGGAGCCGACGACGACGAACACGGCACCAACGGTCCGCTCCTCTACGTGAGCGGCGGAAGCCACAACCTTTTCAATAATCTGAGTGGCGCTACGGGGACCGATATAGGCTTAGTAGACGCCGTTGAGATCGATGGTTCCAACGCCAACTCCTTCTCCCAACTAAACCTGGAAAATGACTCGTCGTGCACTAATGCTGCACTCGCGTTGTCGGGCGGCTCGAGCTTCAACCTCGTTGCCAGTAATACGATAGTCGACGACTGCGGCGCCGGTATCGAAGTCGACACTGGCGGACGGCTGAATTTCATTGTCGGGAACACCGTGACGACGATATCGCCCCCCGATGTATTTGCGATGCTCGATGAAAACCCGAAATGCGGATCGGACTTTTGGTTCCTGAACACGTTCACCAATGAGGGTGACCGTGATCCCAGCATCATCAGTGCGAGTCCGTCGAGCTGCATCCACTAGCGAATTGAATTCGGCGTCAGGGCCGAGCACCACTTGCTCGCATCGATCGGCCGCGGA
>Ga0210398_10002485_pt1 | contig 17992 bp, 14 predicted proteins | sample IncBWC4OmetaG_FD_161047 | JGI IMG/M metagenome (GOLD analysis project Ga0210398, IMG submission 161047) | Forest soil microbial communities from Barre Woods Harvard Forest LTER site, Petersham, Massachusetts, United States - Inc-BW-C-4-O | ecosystem: Environmental > Terrestrial > Soil >... | reverse complement strand
CATCGCGCTCCGCACGCAGCAGATCATCGCCGGCGAATCCGGCGTCGCCAACACCATCGACCCGGTTGCAGGATCCTATGCTATCGAGTCGCTCACCAATCGGATTGAGCAAAAGGTTCAGGCGTACTTCGACCGCATCGAGAAACTCGGCGGCATGCTCGCCGCCATCGAGCGTGGCTGGGTCCAGCAGGAGATCCAGAACGCCGCCTACGACTACCAGCGCGCGGTCGACACCGGCGAGGCGATTGTGGTCGGGGTCAACCGCTTCACCCGCGAAGACGAGCCGCCGATTCCGACGCAGCACATCGACGAAGCCCTCGAGCGCAAACAGGTCGAGCGACTGCGCGCCCTGCGCGCCCGCCGCGATCCGCAGGCGTGGCAGCAGTCCCTCGACCGCATCCGCGATCGCGCCAACGCAGGAGCCAACCTCATGCCGGCGATTCTGGAAGCGGTCGAGAGCTGCGCCACCGTCGGCGAAATCGCCTCCGCTCTGCGCGCAGTCTTCGGCGAATACCAGGAAACAGTAACCGTATAGAACCCGGCGAACCCACTGGGCGCGCGAAGGGATTATGGAAAGGAACGCTCCGCGGCTTCGCGCACAACGCGAAGAAGGCGGAGTCTCACGCCGCAAAAACTGTACGGGGAGGAATGTCTCTGTATTGAGGGAAGGACCCCGCGGGCAGGCTGCGCAGTCTCGCTCCAGGAAGGTTGCGGGCGATCAGGCGCCCCGGAAGCCCCACGGGATGGCTCGATTAAAGACTGGGCCGCGAGCGCGACACCATCGGCTCAACGGCGAAAAAGAAGCTCTGGTAGCTGAAGGTGATTCTGAAGACGCTGCCATCGCTCAGCACCAGGTGCTGATCCTCGGGATCGAAGGCCTTCTCGCTGGCGTCGACGTGCCCCTCGACCACGGGCTGCAACACCGTCGTCGTCCCCGGTGGCCGCGCGCCCTCGCGGCGGAGCCGCACATCGCGCCCAAACCGAATCTCTTTGCGCGTTCCATCCCGCTGGATTACGGTCGCCGACTGACCGGCCAGGCTCAGCGCCTGCCTCGACTCCCACTCTGCCTGATATGTGCCCGCTACCTCTGTCATGCCGTGAAGAGTAGCCCGGATTTTCAACGACTCGGAATCCCTCCTGGGCGTCACCGGCCTGACCACCCCGTGTCCTGGGGGTACGCACCAAAGAGGCATGACTTCAGGTTCTTCAATTTGCGCAGCCAATTTCCGCCGGCACGGATTTGCTCAATGGCGAATCGAAGGCGAAAATGGCAGCGTGGGCTCCTTGCCCCAACCCGGTCCGGGATCCGAGCCGCGGGTGCGCTGGCTCTTTCTCGATCTCAACTCCTATTTCGCGTCGGTCGAGCAGGAGCTGCGCCCCGAACTGCGCGGTCATCCCATCGCGGTCGCCCCGGTGATGGCCGACACTACGTGCGCCATCGCTGCCAGCTACGAGGCCAAAGCCTTCGGGGTGCGCACCGGCACGCAAATCGGCGAAGCCAAACGGATGTGTCCGGGGCTGATCCTCGTCGAGGCGCGCCACGAGCTTTACGTCGACTACCACAACCGCATCATCGAGGCGGTGGAGCGTTGTGTGCCGGTCGCCGCGGTCATGTCGATCGACGAGATGGCGTCGAGCCTGATCGGGCGTGAGCAGCCGCTGCTCGCCGCGATGGATCTCGCCCGCCGCATCAAGGCCTCCATCCGCCAACACGCCGGATCGACGCTGCGCTGCTCCATTGGCCTCGCGCCGAACCGCTATCTGGCGAAGATCGCCTCTGACATGGATAAGCCCGACGGCCTGGTGGCGCTCACGCCGGATCTGTTGCCCTCTGCACTGAGCCAGCTCACGCTGCGCGATCTGCCCGGGGTGGGAGCGCGCATGGAAAAGCGCCTCCACGAATCCGGCATCGCGACTATGCCGCAGCTGCTGGCGCTCGATCGCGAGCAGATCAACCGCGTCTGGGGCGGAATCGGCGGCGAGAAGCTCTGGTACTGGCTGCGCGGCGAAGATTTTCACGACGCCGAGCTCGAGCACCAGAAGTCCATCAGCCAGAGTCATGTGCTGCCCCCCGATTTGCGCACCGACGAGGGCTGTTATGCGGTCGCGCACAAGCTGCTGCACAAAGCGGCGATGCGGCTGCGCACCGCACGCCTGTGGGCGACGCATATCTCGCTGACCATCAAGTACGCAACCTCGAAAGCGGAAGCTCGCGGACAACATTCATCGGGAATTCATCAGACGGCATGGTCGCAGGGACTGACGGTGATCGAATGCCAGGACAATCAAACGCTGATCGAAGCTCTCGGCAAGCTGTGGGCGGCGCGGCCGCGGGACGAAAAGCATCGCAAGCCCTTCTTCATCGGAGTGTGGCTCGGCAATCTCGTGCCCGATCATCTGCATACGCTCAGCCTGTTCTCGAATCTGGAGATCGAGAGCAGACGCACGCGCCTGACCAGCACCATGGACGCGATGAACCATAAGTACGGAACGGCGACCCTGTTCCCGGCGAGCATGCTGCTGGCCCGCGCCGCTGCTCCCACCCGCATCGCCTTCACCAGCATCCCCGACCTGTTCTGATCCATGGAAGAGCCAGGCGGTTTAGCGCCTTTCGCTGCCGTTGGAATATGAACCCTCGGGCCTGGCCGGAGCATCAGAGGATCGAAAAGCAGCAAATCAGAGGAGGAGAGAACAATGGCAACAAGTAAGGTCAACCTGATTGCGCGGCAGAAGGCGCCTCTCGCAACCCCTTCGGACATCGACAGCAAGGCGGTGCAGGATATTTCCGCAGCCCTGAATGCGCTGCTCGCCGACGTATTCTCGCTTTACCTGAAGACCAAAAACTTTCACTGGCACATGAGCGGGCCGCACTTTCGCGACTATCATCTGCTGCTCGACGACCACGGCGACCAGATCTTCGCGATGACAGACGACATTGCGGAGCGCGTACGCAAAATTGGCGGAACGACGATCCGGTCCATCGGCCACATCGCGCGCCTGCAGCGGGTCCGGGACAATGACGCCGACTACGTCACCCCGGAAGACATGCTCAGCGAGCTGCACGAGGACGAGAAGGCGCTGGTGCTCTCCATGCGCGCCGTCCACACGCTATGCGACGACGCGGGCGATGTAGCCACCGCCAGTCTGCTGGAAAACTGGATCGACGAGACGCAGCGCCGCAGCTGGTTCCTCTTTGAGACCACGCGGAACCAGGGAGCAGCGGCCTGAGAAGGGCGCGAGGCGCTACGGGTTCGCATCGGCGACAGCAACACCGACAAACGAATCCGCAGCGCCGTAATACAGAAACCACTTGCTCCTGAAGTAGACGAGACCCTCAGCAAAGGTCGTCCCCTCTTTGTACTGGCCCGTGCGTTCAAAGGGGGTTGCGGGAGCGAGAAAGGGCTGATCGAGGCGATCCAGCAACTTCATCGGATCATCGGCGGCAAATAACGCCTGGCCATCGGCGTAGGTGCCGATGGGAAGTTGCGGATCGCCGGCATCGGCCGCGTTTTTTCCGTTGTAGATCACGACGATACCGCGGCGGGTGAGTACCGGAGGCGGACCGACTTCGGGAAAGGCGCTGTCGAAATGGCCGGGACGCTCGGCGAGAACGCTCACCGGGTTTCCCTGCGCATCCTCGACCGGCGACCAATGAATCAGATCGGGAGAGCTGGCCAGGCGCACCCTTCCTTCTCCCCAATACATCCAGTACTGGCCGTTGATTTTCGTGGCGATCAACCTGCCGTTCTTCAGCGCGGTGACGATTCCCGCCGACTTGCACTGCAGGCCTCGATATTTTCCGCCCGCGGCGTCCTGAAAGGCGGGGCCGTACTTTTGCCAATGGGTCAGATCGTCGGAGACGGCGATGCCGATGTCATAGGTTTTGCGGTTGTATTGGGTGTAGGTAAGAACGTACCCACCCTCTTCGCGCTCGACGAGGCGTGGATCTTCGACGCCGCCGGGCCATTCACGCTCGGTTTGGGCATCGACAGAGGGAAAGAAGACCGGAGCCGATGCGGGCTGAAAATGGAGGCCGTCCTCGCTGATTGCGAGTCCCAGTCTGGAGGTGTGGCCGCCAATCCGCATCTCGCCGGAGTCGTCCTCGGCTCGATAGAGGAGATACACCTTTCCGTCGCGCACCATGGCTGCGGGATTGAAGGTATGAAGGGCCTCCCATCGTACTGGTTTGCGGAGGATGGGATCTGCAAAGACTGACTTCGGGTCCGGCACGATCACCGGGCGGGCGTTCGCAGGCCGAAGGAAGGGACCGATCGTCCAACGGCTTGCTGACTGGGCCAACAAGGCCGTCAGAACGAGGATCAGGCTGGCGACGATCGCCAATCGATAGTGCCGGAATGCTGCCATCGAAGCGCCGGCTATGCGCCGCGCCGCCTTGTGAAATCCGGCTTGGGAGGTGAACAGACGGAATCGAACCAGCGACTGATGTACACCTGAGCGTGCGCTTCTCCACAATAGTGGCGGGCTCCGTCGGCATTGGCTGTTTCCGGATCCCAGCGCAGAACGGTCAGTTGCTTATCGCCGCACTGGATCACGAACCAATGCATGGGGCTGGTGGTCACGATTCCGCACACTTCGCACCGGTATTCCTGAAGAGTGGCCATACGAATTGGTCCAGAATACAGCAACGTGGATTGGTCGATCGACCAGCGAATCGGCGGCGGGTGGATTGTGGCGATCGCACCACTCGGATCGCGGAGCGAGCTTCCACCTGACTCTGCGAGTCTCGCTGAAGGGACGGCCACGCGCGTTGACTGAGTTTCGATCCGCACGCGCGGCCATCGGTTTCCTTCTATTTCGGCAGGATTGTGAATTGGCTTCCCGGCGCCCGGCGAATCGCAGCAACCGGCAGCTTGAGGTGCGCCTGGGCCATTTTGTCCGGCATGCGCGCAATCCACTCGTTAACCGAGATGCTCTGATATTGGGATGTCTTGAACATCTCAAGAAAAATCAGGTCGTCGGTGCCGGTGTTTTCGATGTAATGCCCTGCCATGTTAGGCACGAAACCAACATCGCCTGCGTTGAAGTCGACAGTGCGGGCTCGGCCGCCGGTCATGGCAACGGTCATCCGGCCTTTGCCCTGGATCCAGTACTGCCATTCGCTGCCGTTGGGATGCCAGTGCAGTTCGCGAAGGGCACCCGGCTTGAGCGTGACGATGCCAGTGGCTACATTCTTAGCGACAGGAAAATTGGTCGAGTCGATAACGCGCGCGCTGCCGCCGGCCGTTTCTGCGAGTGGCTTCATGGTCATGGCTCCATGAAACGTGTACTGATTTTCCGTTTCGAGGTGCGAACCGAGAAAGCGCTTGTCGTTTTCGAGGGGGCCGGGCAGGTCGGCAGGAAAGATATAGAGCTCACTGGGTGGAAGCTGATCCCATTCCTGTCGGGTCCATCCCATGTTCTTCTGAATGACTTCGGGTGGAATATGCGCGAGTAATTCGGAGAGAAGAAAGGTATCGTCTTCGGAGAAATCGCCCTGATCGAACACGAGCAGGAACTCGCAGCCCGGTCCTTCGAGGCCCTGAATCGAGTGAGGGTAGCCCGCAGGGAAGTACCAGAGATCGCCCTTCTCCACGTCGTCGATGGCCATTTTGCCGTTGGGCTGCATCACGCTGACGCGCGCTTTGCCGGTCAGCATGATGGCCCACTCGTCGGCCAGATGCCAGTGCAGTTCGCGAAACGAACCCGCCGTCAAACGCATGTTCACACCGGCCAGGTCTTTCGATAAGGGAAGCTCGCGCTGGGTCACCTGATGCGTCCACCCGCCACCCTGCAGCCGTTTCGGGGTCAGGTCGAACCCGTACCAGAACGGCGGAAGCGTACCCCTGTCAGTGAACGGCGGTCGATTGGGATCCGGATTGAGCGCCAGCAGGACCTGGTTCTCCGGCCCTGGGTCGCTTGCCGCATCGCCCATGCGTCCCGCTTCCAGTTCGGTGCGGCTCTGGCCGAAAGCGCCGGCGGCCGAGATCAGGCTCGCACCTGCCATCGCTGCCGTACCTACAAAGGCTCTCCGGCTGAGACCATCCAACCGGCTCTGCGCCGGCTCGGATGGTGTTGCGTTTGCGGATTGATCCGATGCCATCCCTTCGTCTGAAAGGATCCCTGTATCTTCTGTGGCCATGGATGCTGCACCCTCCTGCAGGATTATGAGTTTGGTCGATTTCATCGTTACAAATTTGCGATGCGGATCGCCGGTCGCGCAATCGTACTCCGGTTCGAGACGGGGAGACCACGGCGGTTCCTTCCGCGGGATAACCCGCCACGACGCAACGCGGCCGGCATGGATAGTGTGGTGGACATCGTTGCCCCATTCGAGGGTACCCTGCGCCGTTGTCGAAAATCGCTGGAAGACGGGCCGACGCGCGGATGCCTGGAGCAACCAGGAGCTTTCTGTCAGGCAGATCCTGCAGGCAAAAGGCTCGTTTTGGACGAGAGTGGTGAACGCGCGCCCATGCAGAGGAAATCCGCCGGACGGCCTGTCAAGCGGTGCGGGAGAGGGTTTGGGCGCAGCGTCCGGATTCAAACGACGAGAATGCGTCGAGGGCGGAAGTACGCGAGAACACTGAAATTCTTCGCCGCTGGCGGATGCCGGGTCATGCTCCTTTAACAGCGACTGGCAACCGCTTGCTGCTCGCCCCGCAGACGCAGTTACGGCCCTTCCGCTTCGCGCGATAGAGGGCTTCGTCCGCCCGGTGAATCAGATCTTCCAGCGGCATCGAGCCGTCGTAGGCTGCCACGCCGAGGCTGCAGGTGACGGCGAGCGGGCCGACACCCGTTGAGACTGGCAGCCCGGCGATGACGCGACGGAAGTCTTCTGCGCGCTGGAGTCCATTGTGCGGTGAACAGCTGGGCAGAACGACGAGGAATTCCTCGCCGCCATAGCGCCCCGCAAAATCGTAAGGACGCATCACCTCCGTGAGGCGGTTGGCTGCCTCGCGGAGCACTTCATCGCCGGTCAGATGACCATGGGTGTCATTGATTTTCTTGAAGTGGTCCATGTCGATCATGAGGACCGTGATGGGGGATTGATCGCGCTGCGCCCGGTAAACCTCGCGCTCCAGCATGGCGAAGATCGCCTTGCGATTCCACAGACCGGTCAGGCTGTCCCGGAGAGCCTGCTCCTTTAGAGCCTCCTGCGCGTGATCGGCTACCTTGGCGGCCAGCGACAGTTCGGCCCTGGCCCGGCTCGCCGTCTCCTGGAGTTTTTTGACGAGGAAACGAACGCGCAGCTTGTGAAGAGCCAGGATCACGATCATCAGGAAGATCGCACACAGGCTGCGGAACCATCCCGTCAGCCAATACGGCGCGATCACCGTGATCGGGATGCTTTCCACAACGGAACCCTTCAGGCCGGCGTTCTCCGCATGTTCGAAATCGAACTCGTAATTGCCTGGCGCAAGCTGTTTATAGATGACGTCACGCTCTTTGCCTGCTTCTCTCCACTCCGCGTCGAAACCAAGCAGCCGGTAGCGGAGCGGATCGGGAGAGCCGGCTGCCGGAGGGGCGAACTGAATCTCCAGATCTCCGGCGCCCGGCCCGGCCGTCACTCCGTGTTCGAAGGGGAGCGAGGTTTGATTGAATCGCACCTGCTCGATCAGCGACCGAAGATGGGCGCCCTGAAGCGCAGGATGGATGCCAGCCGGCCGGGCCGTGTTGATCAGCCAGTACGCGCGGTTCTGATCCGTCACGTTCGACCGACCGGCCGCCGAACAGACCGGTGTCAGTCCACCAGACAGGACGCCCAGCAGAAGAAGGGTCAGCAGCGCCCGGTATCGTGAGGGCAAACAGCCGCGCTCGCACACCGGGGGCGATCCGGAGGGCACGCATAATTCTCGTATCTGTCCGGTCCGGCCAGCGATATCGCCGGGCCGCGCATGTTCAGCAGGCATAGATGTTGCGCCACTCCCTGTGGCGCGGGTCTTTCAACTCAAGGCAAAGAGCGCGTGAACGCTCCAGGTGAAACAGAAATTCCACGCTGTCGGAGGTCAGGAACTGAAATCGACGATCCTGACGCGATGCGACGAGCGCGCTTCGACAAAAGTCCACCATAACTATCCCGGTGGCCTCCACGCGCCCGTTGCCGTGGATCAATACTGGACTGACACGTTCGTATCACCAGGGTCAGACTTACCCCAGAGAGCCGTCTGAGCATCCGTCGTGTCCTTACCCCAAAGAGCAGTCTCCGCTTCTGGGGTCCCTTTGCCCCACAATGCGGTCTTGCCCCATAACGCGGTGTAGCCGTCGGGATCGCTTTTGCCCCAGAGGGCGGTTGAACCCCACAGCGCGCTGTTGCTGCTGCCTGAAGACAGGAAGGCGCGGCTGCCATAAACGCTGGCGGCAGACCAGAGCCCCGAAGAGGTCCAGAGCGCACTGGGACTGATGACGGCTGTCGTATCGCCGGTCGTGGCGTCGTATACCGCAACAGGAGACATGGCCGTACCGGAGGGCACAGCTTGCCCCTTGCTCAGCGCGGCGCTGACGGTTTTGGCGATGTCGAGATACCCCGCGCCAATCGTAAACACATCGTAGTTGGCGTTGTACACGACACCTTCGTCTGTAACGCTGCTGGATACGGGGAAATACTGGCGATCGGCGTTGACCATGACCATGGCCTTGACCTGGTCCGGGGTCAGCTGCGGCGCAGCCTGCAGCAGATCGGCGACAGCTCCGCTGGTGACGCCGGTAGCCATGCTGGTGCCGCTCAGCGGAAAGTAATTCTGGGAGGGCGTTTCCGCGCCGTTGGTGCGGTAGAAGGAGTACAGCGTGTAGAACGAAGGATTGTTCACGGCCAGCGAATCCTGCGAATACTGCAGGCTGGTGACCAGGTTGCCGGGCGCCACGACATCGGGCTTCACAACGTCATCGATAAAGGACGGCCCCTTCGAACTGTAGCTGGCAATGATGTCGTCCTGGATGGAAGCGGTCTCCATCGTGTTCATGGCGCCGACGGTGAGGACATAGGGATCATTTCCAGGCGCGTCGATCGTCCCATAGCCTTCGGGATTCAAATTCAGATCGCGGCCATCGTTGCCCGCCGCGACCACGACAACGATTCCGGCCTTCCATGCCTTTTCGACTGCCTGGCAGAGAGGATCGAGGGTATAGCTCTCAAAGATGGGGCGGCCGAGGGAGAGATTGATGACGCGGATGTTGTACTTGCTCTTCAGGGCAATGGCCTGCCCGATGGCGGCAATCACCGCTGAGTCGGTCCCGGCACCATTCTCGTCCAGCACGCGCAGGTTAATCAGGCTGGCATTCGGCGCCGACCCCATAAAGGTCCGGAAGTACTGCGGGCCGGACGACTGAGAACCGTTGCCGGCGATCAGGCCCGCAACATGGGTTCCATGTCCGAAATGATCGAGCGCATCTTTTTCGTTGGGGACGAAGTTCTGGCTGTAGGCGATCCGGCCGGTTGCGCCGGGGGCCACTTCGGTCAGCGAGGCAAGCAGATTCGTGACCACGCTCAGAGAGGGAAGCCCGGGGTTGAGGGCGAGATCCGGAACCGGGGTAATGCCGCTGTCAATGACGGCGACGCCGATGTTCGAACCCTTATAGCCCTGTTGCCAGACTGCCGGTGCGTTGATCGGCTCGCTGGTGAACTCAGCCGAGGTGATGGTACCGGCTTGGCGCGCACCAATGACGCGATCGGGCGAAATGTATTTCACGTTGGGATCGGCGGCGATGGCGTTGAGCTGAGACGGCGCGAGATTGGTGAGGATCGCGTCGATCGGGCCGAGAACCGTTTGCAGCAGACCGCCCAGCAGGCCAAGCAATCCTGTCTCACCGGAAGTTGGCGGATTGTAGTACTGGACGATGACAGGCTGCGGCGTCGAAGACGACGAGGCTGCGAGATCGGGCGAGATTTTGGGATTGGGCGTCGACGCGGCAAAGGCAGTCGCTGCGAAAGCGGCCAGAGAACCAAGAACGATAGGCAGACGAACACGGGAACGATACATTCTTACTCTCTCCGAGTCACCGAGGTAACTTGCACGTTCGATCGCGCGGGCTGCATCCGCCTCTGGGGAGGCTACAAACGATGCACGCCCTGCACATCTCGTAAAGTAAGTGGGTTTGCGAAGACGAGCAATGACGAGGTCGTGGTAAATGAGGCGGACGTCAGTTATTGCTCCAGGTAACTTAGTGTCTGTGGTAATTCCTCTGCGATGACACTATCTCGAAAACGAAGCAGAGTTTCCGGAGGAACCGGCAGAGCCCGGAGCAGCGCCAGCGACGCTGCATGCATCGCTTCGCAGAGTTGACCGACGGGGAGGTTCTCGACGATCGTTCCCGAGTGCAGAACCGCGACACGGTCGCAGAGCTGAATAACCGAAATCAGATCATGGGAGATATAAAGCAGCGTCACGCCGTGCCTGCGATTGAGGCTCCGGAGCAAATCGACGATCTGGGACTGGGTTACCGGATCGAGCGCGCTGGTGGGTTCATCGGCGACGATGAGCGCAGGCCGATGGAGGAGCGCGAGCGCGATGAGCACGCGCTGCGCCTGTCCCACGCTGATTTCGCGGGGGCGGCGGCGCAGGAATTCCGCATCGGCGGGCAAATGGACTTCGCCCATGAGCTCTCGCACTCTCTCTTCGAGCGCTGCGCGGCCCTGCTTTTCATGGGCTTTCCACGCCTCCTCAAAGTGTTTCCGCAGGCTGATGGATGCATTGAGGGCGGTCATGGGGCTTTGCGGAATGAGTGCAATCTCCCTGCCGCGGAGAGCGCGCAGCTGCTTCTCGGAGAGCTGGAGCAGATTCTGTCCGCGCAGGACCACTTCGCCGGAAACGCGGCCGCCACGCCACGGCAACAAGCCCAGCAGCGACAGGACGAGCGTGCTCTTGCCGGCTCCGCTGGAGCCGACCAGACCGAGCACCTCGCCCTGCTGCAACTCGAAATGAATGCCGGAGAGGGTTGGGCCGCCGGAATAGCCGGCGGAGAGGCGAACCCGGAGGAGAGTTTCTTCGTTCACCGGGCCCCCTGCATGCGAAGCTGCTCGACGTTCCACGTGAGCCGCGGTTCGAGAACGGCCGGCTGCACGCCCTGCAATTTTGGCGAAACCGCAACCAGAGCGTTGGGATAGACGAGATAGATGAAGGGCTCTTCTTCGGCAACGATCTGCTGGACCCGGTCCATGTCCTTCTTTCGCTCCGCATTCACTGCACTCGCGGCCTGGCGATTCATCAACTGGTCGATTTCGGCTTCCCACGAAGTGGCGGGTGTTTTCTCGGATGGATTCCACTGGTGGTTTGGCGAGGAGCTGAGCCAGATGTTCATCATGGCGTTCGGTTCGGGATCGACATTTTCGATACCGAGCAGACATGCCTCGTAGTCCTCGGTGTGCATGAGGCGTTCGATGAGCGCGGGAAAGTCCAGGGTCACGACGGTGATTTGCATGCCCAGAGCGGCAAGATCCTGCTGGATGAGGGTAGCCATCTTTTCGCGCGCGGCGTTGCCGGAATTGGTCAGGATGGAGAACTTCACCGGATGGCCCGCAGCGTCGGTGAGCACCGACCCCTGCAGGCGGAAGCCTGCGGCCGCCAGGCCGGCCTTGGCGGCCGCGACGTCGGTGTGCGGAGCGGAGAGGCCGCGGTTGTACCAGAGCGCATTCGCCGGCGAGATGAAGGAGTAGGCGGGCGTGGCATGCCCCAGATAGGCAATGCGCGCCAGGTCGGAACGATGGATGGCCTGGGACACCGCGACGCGAAAAGCGCGATTCTGGAACCAGGCCTTCTCCCACGCCGGCAAGGGAGAAGAAGGCGCCTGGTTGAACCACATCTGCTCCGTATTCAGCGAGGGCCCGAGGTCCCGCACCAGCGCGGGAGCGCGTTTCCGCAGGAGCTCGAAATAGTCCGGCGGGAGGCTGTCAATCAGATCGTAGCCGCCGCGCTCGAGGAGCCGGATTTCCTGTTCGGTATTTTCGAGGATGTCGAGGCGCACGCCGGAGGCCCAGGGCAACGCGGCGCCGGAGGCGTCTTTCCCCGTGAAGTGAGGATTGCGGCGCAGTCGGACATACAGAGAGCGGCGATAATCGGCGACGACGAAGGGTCCGGAAGTGACGCGCGCTTCGGAGGGGCGCCCAGCCGGCTCAATCGCGATCTCGTCGAAGACTTTGTCGATGGCGATGACGCGTTTGGGGAGGTGGACGACGACGGTTGTGTCGTTGGGTGTGTCGACGGTGACGCCGGCAGGCGAGACGAATTCCTCAGCCACCGGCGCGGCAGTGGCCGGCGAAAGAACCCGGCGCAGCGACCAGGCGACATCACGCGCGGTGAGGCTGCTGCCATCGGAAAACTGGAGACCGGAACGCAGCGTGAAGGTGAGGGTCTTCCCATCAGGTGAGATGGTCCAGGACTGCGCCAGCTCCGGTTCTACTTTCTGAGTGAGGCGATTGAAGCGAAGCAAAACGCCGGCGGTGAGGTAGCGCACCGTTTCCGATTCTTCGTCGTCGACCTTGGCCGGATCGAAGGTCTTCGGGTCGTAGCCAAGGGTCCAGGCCAGCTCACCCGGCAGCCGCGGTGCTTGTTGTGCGCTGCAGATCGCGGTGGGGACGATCGGCGACAGCACGGCAAGACATACAAGAATGCGACAAGCGAGGTTCATGGCTCAGGCCTCCGCGGCCACACCCTCCAAAAGGAGCAAGACAACGACGAGGAGGATGACGGGAAAGTAGACCCACCGCGTCTCGGCCAGCATGGGGGAGTTGTTGAGCTCGAACAGCATGCCGCCCCACGACGACAGCGGTTCTCCGACGCCTAATCCGAGGGCCCCGAGATTCGCTTCCGCCATCACGAATGCGGGAATGCTGATGAGGAACTGCGGCAGCAGCAGATGCAAGAGATTCGGAATGACGTGGCGGACGATGCCGGCGCTGTTCAACCCCGCAGCACGCGCATAGAGCATCCAGTCGGAGGTCCTGAGCTGCATGGCTCCGCGATAAACGGCGCGGGCACTGGCCGGCCATCCTAACGCAGCGAGCACCAGGAAGGTGATCGCTGCCGATCGCGCAGGCGAGGTGGTCAGCGGCAAGGCCGAGCGCACCATCATGAGCAGGAACATCCAGGGCAGAGCGAGAAAAACATCGCAAACCACCATGAGGCCCCATCCCATGGAAGGGCGGCCAAACGCAGCCAGCGTTCCGACTCCCGCAGCCGCCGCGGTGGTCAGCGCAGAGGCGACCATAGCGCCGGCAAGACTGAGCAGGAAGGCCGCAGCAACACGCGCGAGGCGGTCGCGACCCAGCGCATCCGTGCCGGCCGGATGGTTTGCCGAGGCAGCGGCCAGGGTCGCCTCGCGGTCCTGCCGGGTCGAGCTTGCGCCCGGCATCGAGAGGATGACGGACGCGGCCACAACGAGCCCGAGCAGAAGCCACAGAATCGGACGCCGGAGCTTCATGCCTGTTTCCACTCCGCGGCGTACGGCGTGGCCATTCCGCTGCAGGTGACGGCCAGAGCCATGACGATCATCACCGCGAGCAGGACCGGGAGGTCGCGGTTGAGAGCGGCGTTCCACGCCAGACTGCCCACGCCCGGCACATTGAAGAGAACTTCTACGGGAACTAAGGCGCTGAGCGAAGTGACGATGGAGAGTGAGGCCAGGGCGCCGAGCTGGGGTGCCAGAGAGGGAAGAATGTGCGCGGCAAGGAGACGTCCGGTACGAACGCCCTGGGCGCGCGCCTGCAAAACGTGCGGCTCGAGCCAGGCTGCGCGCAGAGCGCGATCGAGAAACTTGAAATCGCGCGCAGCCAGCAGCAGGGCCATGACCAACACGGGGCCGCCGCAATCGGCCAGCAGGCAGAACGTGGCCAGAGCCGCTGTCGGGATGGCCAGCAGCAGCGTGGCCGGGGCCTGGCGCAACATCGACGGGTTCCGGCCAGCGCTCGAAAGCAGAGCAGCACACAGCGCGATCATCCAGGCGAGGCCGATGCCGCGGGCGAGAAGGAGGCCACTGACGGCGAGCCGCGGCTCGATCAACTCTGAGACGGGAACTGCAAATTGACGGGAGGTACCGAACTCGCCACGGATGGGGTCTTTGATCTCAGCCAGGAGCATTTGAGGAAGCGAGCGACTGCGGGCAGCCTCTGCCGAAAGCTCGGATCGTGCCGCGACCGCATAGCGGCTGTCCATCTCGCGCGCATCGCTCAGATAACCGGGAGCGAAACGCACCAGGACCGTCGAGCCGAGGATCACGAGCAGCACGATGATGAGGGTCCGAGCGATCCAGCGGAAGGCGGAAATCGCCGGCTTCATAACGTCGGCGATCCTGCGAGAACAGGATCTGCAGTGCTGGCTGCCGGCTCTCGCTCCGTTCCGCGGCCACGCGGAGTGCCTGCTGAAGCTGGCGGATCGACGAAGCCGGCTCCAGGAGCTGCACCGCGCTCGATGAAGATATCTGTCCTGAGCGGCTCCATCTCGCTGGTCCGCTGACGAGCCAGCCTCTCGAGCTCGGGATAATGCTGTTCGAGCAGTTGCACGATGGCCGGGTCGAACTGGATGCCGGCCTTGTTTTTCAGGATGGCCATCGCTTCCTCAATGGGAAGCGCTTTCCGATAGGGGCGATCGGAAGCAAGGGCATCGAAGCAGTCGACTACGGTCAGGATGCGCGCGCCGATGGGAATCTCTTCGGCCTTGAGTCCATCCGGATACCCGCTGCCATCCCACGCCTCGTGGTGGGATCGCACGATCGGTACCACGGGGTAAGGAAACTTGACCCGTTCCAGAATGTCCGCTCCCACGACCGTGTGGATTTTGATCTTTTCGAACTCCTCGGGCGTGAGCTTGCCAGGCTTGTTCAGGATGTGCTCGGGAACCGCCAGCTTGCCGATGTCGTGCAGAAATGCGGCGATATGCAAAGCCTGCATTTGGGAGGGCTCGAGCTTCATGAACTTGCCCAGCTCGGCAACATAGACACGGACCCGCATCAGGTGATCGTGCGTACCCTCGTCTTTGGCTTCAATGGCCATCGAAAGACCTTCGATGGTCCGCATGTGCAGTGCCTCGACTTCGCGGATGTGCTGTTCGCGATCGCGCGCCATGGCCACCTGGCCGCAATAGGCGCGATAGACCGTGTAGACCATCGGGATCAGCAGCAGGGAAGTGAGCCAGCCGAAGTGGATCCCGATGAAGTCGGCGAGGACCGCCAGCATGGCGCCCACCAGGTAGAAAGGCAGATACCACAGGAATTCCTGCCGCCAGTGCATGAACGGGGAGGTATCCGATACCCATCCCAGGACCAAAGCCAGGGGAACGGTGTTCGCCAGGAAGTAGACGGTGGCAGCGACCGCCAGCGCGGGCGCACTTTCAGGATGCAGGTGGACGATGGCGGCAAATGTCCACCAGGCGAGAACGGTGGCGGTGGCGACGTTCGCGACGTTGAACAGAATCTGAATAATCGTGAACGATTTGACAACCCGGAAGCGGCACTGTGCGATCACGCTGCAGACGGCAAGGATGACTGCCTGCTGCGGAGACAGCTGGAGAATTCCTAAGAAGATGAAGGGAAAGTTGACCGACATGGTCCCTTCGCTCCTGGGCAATTCGACCTTCATGCCGGAGCTGAGAAGGATCACGACGAGGTAGACGGAGAAGTGAATCCATTGCTGCGCGGGGTGTCCGTGAATGGCAGACACACTTGCGACAGCGCCAGTCACGACAATGCACACGAGAGCCTTGACACGAATCGGCACGGTTCACTTCTCAGAACTCAAACTGCTCAAAAGTCGCGGCGGCGAAGATGCTCGCAGTTTCCCTGGGGTCGCCGCGGGTTAGGATCAGCTGAATGTTAGCGGGGGAGGGGTGGTACTCCCAATCCTTCTTTAGTTGCAGCGGGATACCGGACTCGACGGCTCCAGCCAGCAGGGGTTCATTCTTAACGGATCGCGCTTCTCTTCAACTCAATAGGAAACGATTCCTGCGGTCATCCGAGGCCGATGTCCCGGCGGCGTATCCCGAACCCGGCTCTCTCGCCAACCCCGGCGATCTCAACGGCAATGTCGGCTTCGTCGTGGTGCGCACCTCGGTCGAGCCCGAGCTCGTTGAGAATCAGCTGCGCGCCGCCATCCGCTCCCTCGACCCGCAACTGCCACCGGCACAGATGCAGACCATCGAACAAACCGTGGGTGGCTCCGAGGCGCCACGCCGCTTTAACACCGTGCTGATCTCGTGCTTTGCCGCTGTCGCTTTATTGCTCGCTGTGCTCGGCATCTACAGTGTCATCGCTTTTACTGTTGCTATGCGCGTGCATGAAATGGCCATCCGCATGGTCCTCGGCTCGCAGCGCTCCGGCATTGTCAAACTTGTCCTCTCTTCCGGACTGAAACTGGCCGCAGCCGGCTGCATGATCGGTCTGGTCGGAGCCTTCTTCGCCTCGCGCCTGCTCCAGTCCCTGGTCTTCGACGTCAGCACCCTCGACCCCCTGGTGCTTTCACTCGCCGCGTTGACGGTGCTGGTTCTGGCGGCGGCCGCTTCTCTGTTGCCGGCACGGCGTGCCGCAGCGATCAACCCCACCGACGCCTTGCGCGCCGAATGACCCAGGGGATTCTCTTCAGGGGCAGAACCGCCAGCGCAGGCGAAGAACGCCGTTTTGAGTGGGCCCTGTTGTTTTCCTAAAGGAAATGTGGCATCCTTCCTGTTGGAAACCAAATGGGAGACGCGCGAAAAGAAAAGACGGATGTCCAGCAGGGCACGCTGGAGGATTTCTCATGAAATTCCTGAGGCGCATGCCGCGGGGTGTGGGCTTGCCAGCGACGAGGCAACGTTACGACGAACGGCTGCGGGAAGAGATTGAGGAGCATCTGGCTCTGCAGACGGCAGAGAATCTGCGAGCCGGGCTGCCGCCGGCGGAGGCGCGCCGTCAGGCGGTGCTGAAATTCGGCTCCGTCGAGACCATTCGCGAACAATATCAGGCACAGGTGGGCTTGATTTTCGTGCAAAGCCTGCTGCAGGATCTGCGTTACGCAGCGCGGATGCTGGCGAAGTCTCCAGGCTTCACCGCGGTCGCAGTCATGACCCTGGCTCTTGGGATCGGCGCCAACGCAGCGATCTTCTCGGTGGTCAACGCGGTTCTGCTGGCGCCGCTGCCGTATGCCAACCCCGGCCAGCTGGTCGCGGTGGCGGAGGCCGAACCTGGGGCGGCGATCCCGGACGATGGATTGTCGTGGACGGCGTTGTCTGTGGTCCGCGATCGGAGCCGTTCGTTCAGCGCCATCGCCGGCCTGGCCGGTCACGCTCTCACACTGACCGGACGCGGGGAACCGGCCGATGTGAGCACAGTGGCAGTGACGGCAGATTTCTTCTCGGTCTTCGGAACGAATCCGCTGCTGGGCCACACTTTGTCGCCCGAGGATGGCCGCGACGGCGCAGCGCCCGCGGCGGTCCTGAGCGAAGGACTGTGGCGCAGCCGTTTCGGCGCCGATCCAGGCATCGCGGGCCGGTCCATCACGCTTGATCAGCGCAGCTACACGGTCGCGGGCGTGATGCCGGCGCAATTCCGGACCCCCTTCCTGAATCAGCCCGAGCAGGTGTGGATACCGCTGGCGCAGGACCCGTTGTTCAGCCACTGGAGGACGCGGCCGCCCCAGGCGCACTGGCTGCCGGTGATTGCGCGGCTCCGGCCTCGAGTTTCTTTGACTCAGGCCCGGGCAGAGATGGAGACGATCGGCGCGGGCCTGTCGAGCCAGATTGCTGAAGAGAGCGGATGGAGGGTGGGCGTCGATTCGCTGCGGGAGGAGATTGTTGGCGACGTCAGGAAGCCGCTGCTTCTGCTGTTCTGCGCTGTCGGCCTTGTGCTGCTGATCGCCTGCGCCAACATTGCGAATCTTTTACTGGCGCGCGCCACATCCCGGTCGAAGGAAGTGGCTGTGCGTGTCGCGCTGGGGGCAACGCATCAGCGCATTGCACAGCAACTGCTGACGGAAAGCGCGCTGCTGGGGCTGCTGGGCGGCATAGCGGGCGTGCTGCTCGCGTGGGGCGGCGTGGCC
>Ga0210398_10002484_pt1 | contig 17992 bp, 17 predicted proteins | sample IncBWC4OmetaG_FD_161047 | JGI IMG/M metagenome (GOLD analysis project Ga0210398, IMG submission 161047) | Forest soil microbial communities from Barre Woods Harvard Forest LTER site, Petersham, Massachusetts, United States - Inc-BW-C-4-O | ecosystem: Environmental > Terrestrial > Soil >... | reverse complement strand
ATCGACCATCAATTCTGCTCTGACCCACATCGTGATTACGGTTTCGAAGAGTTTTTGGAAATTCCTGCGGCGCTGTGGCGGGCTATTCGCATTTCGTACGGCGGCATCGAGATCGCGGATGTGGGGATTGGTTAGGGAGAGCTGTGGGAGACTCTTTTCCAGCACCACGTCCCCTTGAAATTCGTCGAATTCATCAAATATGACCGGTTCCGGAGACTTCAAACCGTTCTTAGTGAAAGTCTCGCGCACGGCTCTTTCCGTATCGCGATGCCGGACGCGCGGCCCGGTCGAAACGCGATCGAGAGGGACTTTGTGCCGAGCCCAATACTCTCCGAGGACGCGGGCTTGGGCTTCGCCAGTGGCCGAGAGCTTGTCGTAATCCGGCTGAAGAAAAGAGGCCTGAGCGTGGCGAACCAGAAAAACGCGTCCCATGCGTCACCTGAGAAAAGCGCGAGTCTTTTGTGAAAGAACATGAACTAACTGAGAACAAGAAATCGATTAGCGCCGAAACTCGGCAAGCGTTAGGCCGTCGCGCTCTGTTCCTTATGGAAATCGGCAAATTTCTTGCCTTCTTCGGCGAGCCGCTTCAGCAGCGGAGCCGGCTCCCAAAGTTCGCCATGTTGCTTGTGAAATTCTTCAACGCGATTGTAAACCTTGTCGAGACCAATGGTGTCGGCGTACCACATTGGTCCGCCGCGATAGGCTGGGAAGCCGTAGCCGTTGAGATAGATAATGTCAATGTCGACGGCGCGCAGGGCGTAGCCTTCCTCGAGAATGCGGGCGCCTTCATTGACCAGCGCGTAGACCGAGCGATCGACGATTTCTTCCCTGGAAATTTCTCGTTGGGCGACGCGAGCTTCGACCGACCATTTTCGTACCAGTTCGGCGACTTCCGGATCAAGAATGGCGCGGCGGTTTTCGTCATACTTGTACCAGCCAGCACCGGTTTTCTGGCCATAACGGCCCATCTCGCAGAGACGGTCTCCGGCAAAAGCCTGGCGTATTCCGGGCTTCTCCAAGTGGCGATATTCTTTGCGGATTCGCCAGCCGACATCGAGACCCGCGAGATCGCCGACAGCGAGCGGGCCCATGGCCATACCGAAATCGTAGAGCGCGGAATCGACAGCCTCGACGCTGGCGCCCTCTTCCAGAAGAAAAACGGACTCGCGGACGTAAGGATGGAACATGCGGTTGCCGACAAATCCACGGCAGTTCCCTACCAGGACGCCTATCTTGCCGATTTTTTTCGAGAGCTGCATGCAGGTGGCGATGACTTCCTTGCTGCTCGCTTTGCCGCGAACGATTTCGAGCAGGCGCATTACGTTGGCTGGGCTGAAGAAATGCGTGCCGATCACAGCTTCGGGACGTGCGGTGGAGGAAGCAATCTGGTCGATGTCGAGCGTGGAGGTGTTGCTCGCCAGGATGGCGCCGGGCTTAGAGACGCGGTCCAACTCGGCGAAGACTTCTTTCTTGAGGGCCATTCCTTCAAAGACGGCTTCGATCACCAGATCGGCGTTTCGGAAGGAATCGTAACTGAGCGTCGGCTCAATCAGCTTGAGTCGTTCGTCAACGAATGATTGAGTGAGGCGGCCGCGTTTCACGGAGGTCGCGTAATTCTTCTGAATGTTCGCCAGGCCTTTGTCGAGTGCGGCTTGGTCGGCTTCTTTCAGGAGAACGGGGATGCCGGCGTTTGCCAAAACCATGGCGATGCCGCCGCCCATCGTTCCCGCGCCCACGACGGCGGCCGTGTTCACCGGAATGAGTGCAGTCTCCTTCGGAATGTCGGGTATTTTGGCGACTTCGCGCTCACCAAAAAAAACGTGAATGAGGGCCTTCGATTGATCGGAGAAGAGGCAATCCAGGAAGAGTTTGCGCTCGAGTTTCGAGCCCTCTTCAAACGGGAGTTTTGTGGCAGCTTCCACCGCATCGATTGCCGCCAGCGGCGCGATCATTCCACGCTGCTTTTTCCTGGCGTTTTCGCGCGCCCCGGCAAAAATTGCGGCGTTTTCATCCGCTGAGCCGAGCTTGTCGTTACGCTCGCGTGTTTTGCGGACGGGTTTATCGGCGATGTCACGGGCAAACGCGACGGCTCCCGTCAACAAGTCGCCCTCGATCAAGCGGTCGATTATGCCGAATTTCAGTGCTTCCGCGGCCTTGCTCGGGTTGCCCTCCGAGCACATTTCGACGGCTTTCCCGGCGCCCGCGAGACGCGGCAAACGCTGCGTGCCGGCCGCGCCGGGGATAATGCCAAGCTTTACTTCCGGTTGGCCAACTTGCGCGCTGGGCACGGCGACGCGGTAGTGGCCAGACATGGCGAGTTCCAGGCCGCCACCAAATGCGCTTCCATGAATCGCCATGACGACGGGCTTCGGGCAATCTTCGATCTTCAAAAGCAGCGACGGCAATTCCAATCCGCCGCCGGATTTGCCGGAGGTGATCTTGCCGAATTCCTTGATGTCCGCGCCGGCAACGAATGTTTTGCCGCCACCAATCAGCACAGCCGCTTTGACGGAATCGTCCCTGTCGATCTGCTCGAGCGCCGCCGCAATGCCTTCGGGCACGCCGGGACTCAGCGCATTCACTGGAGGATTGTTGATGGTGATGACGGCAATGCCGTTGTCTTTGGTAAGTTGCACTAGATCGCTCATCGATGGGCGCTCTTTCTCCTGAAATGCTTTTTGAACTTTACGCAAAAAAACGCACGCGCCGATTCCCGCCGTAGCGGACTCAAATCTTATTTATAAGACTTCTCACTTGCGGCTGGCAAATTCGGGGCGAATGGTGTCTTGTCCACCCCAATATTTCTTGCGCAGTTCCCTCTTCAGGATTTTACCGGTGCCCGTTTTCGGCAGGCTATCGAAAAACTCAACCGAGCGAGGCGCTTTGTAATGCGCGATGCGAGCCCGGCAAAAGTCGAGAAGCTCTGCTTCCGTGGCTTGCGCGCCAGGTTTTAGCACCACCAGGGCTTTGGGCACTTCTCCCCATTTCGCATCGGGAACTGGAACGACGGCAACCTCGTAGACGTTGGGATGGGCGAGAAGGGCTTTCTCCACTTCGAGCGAAGAGATATTTTCGCCGCCGCTCACGATGATTTCCTTCTTGCGGTCGACGACCAGCAGATAGCCATGTTCATTGATCGTGGCCATATCGCCGGTATGAAACCATCCGCCGCGCATGGCTTCGGCGGTCGCCTGCGGCTGCCCCCAATAGCCCTCCATCACCACATCGCTGCGGGCCACAACTTCGCCGATGCTCTGGCCGTCATGCGGGACATCCTTGTCGCCGGAATCGACGACACGCAATTCGACTCCTGGAATTGCGAAACCGGTCATGGCCTGGCCGATATATTTTTGCTCGCCCTGCCAATCGAGGCCCGGCTTCATTCTGGAGACCGAAAGCGTGGGCGAAGTTTCCGTCAGGCCGTAGCCGGAGCGGCAGCTTCCGCCAAGTTTTTCTTCAACCTCCCGTACCAGGGTCGGAGACGAGGCGGCTCCGCCGATATTGATGACGCGAAGGCTGCTCAAATCATGCTTGGTGCGCTCGGGGCAATTGACCAGAGCCGTGGCCATGGCCGGAACAAGACACATGGTTCGAACGCGTTCCTGCTCAATCAGGCGGAAAATGCGCGGTGTCTCGAAACGCTGGAGCATCACGTGCTTGCCGCCGGTCAAAGCCAGGGCGTGCGGCGTGCCCCAGCCATTGGCGTGAAACAGAGGAATGGTGTGGAGCTGAGCGCCTTCCGCGGTGGGATCGTCGGTGAGGCAGGCATAGAGCGCGTGCATGTACACATTACGGTGCGTCAGCATCACGCCCTTGGGCGTGGCGCTGGTCCCGCTGGTGTAGAAAATCTCCGAAACGGCATTCTCGTCAACTTCCATGATATCGGTGTGGTAGGGCACGGTGTCGGCAAGAAGTTGGTCGTAGTTTTTTGGCGCGAGCCAATCTGCCTGTGGCGTGCCGTCGAGAAGATAGAATGCTTCAACCGTCGAGGCGCTTGGCCGGAAGGACTCGACCGTCGGGAGAAAACTGTTTTCGAGAAAGAGCACTTTGGCTCCGGCGTCGTTCAAAATAAAAGCAAGTTCATGTGGAGCCAGCCGGATATTTAAGGGAAGAAGGATAGCACCTGCATCGAGAACGCCGTAGTAAGCCTCCAGCAGGCGATGGCAGTTCATGCTTAGGAAGGCGACGCGATCGCCGTGTTTCACTCCGGCCGCGCGCAATGCGCCCGCCAGCAGAGCCGCGCGCTGGGCGAACTGTCCGTAGGTGAATCGCAGATCGCCGCAAACGACTGCAGTCCTGCTCGCAAATTGCGCTTCCGCGTATCGCAAGCATCGAAGAGGTGTGAGTGGGATATTCATGTTGTATCCAGCGCCTTCTAGGCGGTTTGGCCTCCGTCGACAACCAGAACGTGCCCGGTGACGTAGTCGGAGGCGTCGGAAGCAAGAAAGACGGCCGCGCCTTTCAAATCGTGGTCATTGCCGAACCGCCGTAGCGGGATCTTCTTCAAGAACTCTTCTTTGTTTCGTTCTATCACGACCTGCGACATGTTTGTGGGAAACCAGCCCGGAGCGATGGAGTTTACTTGAATGTTGTGGATACCCCATTTGCAGGCCAAGTCTCGGGTGAAAGCCATGACGCCGCCTTTGCTGGCATGGTAGCCGATGGCCTGAAATTCAGGCGGAGCACCGCGCAAGCCCGCGACGGAGGCGATATTGATGACCTTTCCGCGGCGTTGGGCGGTCATGAATTTTCCAGCGGCCTGTGAAAACAGAAAAGTGCCTGTCAGATTCGTCTCGATCACTTTGTTCCAGTGTTCGAGACGCATCTCTTCGACAGGAGCGCCCCAAGAAGTCCCGGCATTGTTGATAAGAATATCGATGCGACCGAATTGAGAAATCGCCGCATCGACTACTGCATGAACGTCGGCCGGGTTTTTTACGTCGCAGCCGAGTGCCAGCGTCCGTACGCCGAGGCTCTCTAGTTCCCTAGCGGCTTGTTCACAACGCTCCTTTTTACGAGCGCACAGCACCAGATTGGCGCCCATTTCCGCCAGGCCTTCCGCCATTTGACGGCCGAGCCCAATGGAGCCGCCAGTGATGATTGCCAGGCGTCCTGTGAGATCAAAAAGTTGTCGAACGTTCATCGTAGGCGGCGTGCTTTCCCGTTATATCTGACGTTCCAGCTAAACTCGTCGTTGCCTGCTCTGGGCATAAAGATTCGCGCATTGGAAAATACTAGAAGCAAGAGTATACGCCAAGCTCGAATTCGACGATCGGGCCAACCGGAGCGGCTTCGCTCTGCCGAGCAACTATCGAAGGCTTGCGGGGGCACTTTTCTGAGGGCCCCGTACAAAGCTTCGCCCGTGGCGTTCCGAGCCGAGCAGCAGGAGGATCGTAAGCGTCAGGATGGTTACGACTTCAAAACCGGCGATGGCCCACTGGTAGCCCACGCGGTCGCGCAAAGAATACTCGATCGCATTTGTGGGAGAGGCGATCAGGATTCCCAATTGGTAGGTAAGCCCGGGCATCAATCCCCGTGTCGCATCCGCGGACATTTCGTTCAAGTGCACGGGAATCACGCCCCAAGCGCCCTGCACGCCCATTTGCATTACAAACGCAGCGATAATCAGAACAGCTAAACTCCCGCCAAACGCCCATAGGGGAGTGATGAGCAAACAAAGTCCCAATGCCGCGATCATGCTCTTGCGCCTGCCGGCGACCTGCGAGAGGTGTCCGAAGATAATTGCGCCGATGACCGCCCCGATGTTGTAAATAATCGCAGTGTTCGCGACCACCGCCGCCGAGAAGCGATGTACTTCGTGCAGGAAGTCCGGGTACAAATCCTGCGTGCCGTGGGACATGAACATCATAAAGGTCATAAGCACAACCAGGTAGAGGAATCGTTTCCATTCTAGCGCCACGGTGCGCAAGACTTGACCCGTGCTAGCGGCGCGATGCTGCTTCCACGCTTCCGACTCCGGAACCTTTCGCCGGATGTAGAGCGCGAGCAAGGCCGGTAGTGCACCGATCCAAAACATCGGTCGCCATCCCCAAGCGGGCAGCAGGAACCGTGCTGCCATCGCGGCAAGCAGATAGCCGATCGAATAGCCGCTCTGCAAAATCCCGCTGAGGACCCCGCGCCAGCGCACCGGTGCCGCTTCCATCACGAGGGATGCACCTACGCCCCACTCGCCGCCCATGCCGATCCCGAACAGAGCCCGCATGACGAGAAAGAACCTGTAGTTGGGTGAAAAACCGCACAGGAGCTCGATTAGCGAGAAATAGATGACGTTCGCCATCAGCGGTCTGCGCCGCCCGTAACGATCCGATAGCACGCCGAAAATCGCTGCACCAACCGGACGCAAAGCGAGTGTGGCAAAGGTAGTGAAGATGATGTCTTTCTTGGATACGCCGAATTGACGAGCAAGGGCGTCATACATGAAGACAACCACAAAAAAATCGAAGGCGTCGAGGGTCCAGCCAAAAAAGCCGGCAAGAACTGCGTGACGTGCGTTTGATTTGGAACTGACCGCCGGGTCCGTTATTTGCACGCTATGAGCCTCTGCCGATGTGGAGTTGACGGCCCCTCATGGTAGCCAAGATTCCGGCCCTTCCTGTCCAAAACACTTTGCCGCGGTTTGGCGTTACGCCGGCAACGCTTGTCCACGTGTTTCAGCTCCAAAAGGAATTAGAAGAAGACCAACGGCAAATGCAAGCGAAGTGATGGCCACAGGAATCCCGAGGGAGCCGTATCGCTGGACGCCGCTTCCGACCAGAAATGTGATCCCTGCTCCGCCGAAGCGCGCAAAGGACGTGGAGAAAGCGAACGCGCTTGCGCGGCATTCCGTGGGATACTGCTCCGGCAGCCACAGCGTGTAGACCGCGAAGTTCGCTCCGCCCAAACCCAGAAAAAACAAGCAGGCAAAAAACCACGGCAGCGCGGTAGGCCCCAGATAGAAGACTTTGCCAAACGTGAGTGCAACGAACACCATCATCAAAACAAAGAAAAAGCTCAACGCGCCGCGGCGGCCAAACCGTTCGGCAAGCCAGGGCATCGCCAAGCACCCCAGAATCGTGGCGAACGCGACAAGCATGGTCGCGCCAGAGGCCAACTGGGCAGCTTGAGAGCCAACTCGGCCAGCTGCTTCGGCCAGAGAAGTTACCGCCGCCGGTACATAGACCGTGCCAGCCCAAAGCCCGCTGATCGAAGCAAGCATGAACAACGAATTCAGAATCGTACGGCGACGCAAAGCAGGCGAAAAAAGCGCCGCGAATGGACGATAGAGCCGCCAGGAGCGAACGAGATCTGCCTTGCTGGACCAGCGCAAGGGCTCGGTAACGCCATGACGCACCCAAGCAAGGAGCAGTGCGGGCAAACCCCCGACGGCAAACATGGCGCGCCAGCCATAGCGGCTGCCGATCGCGTAGTTGGCGATCGCGGCAAGGAAGATGCCCACGTAGTAGCCCGTGTGCATGTAGCCCGCGCCCGCGCGGCGCCGGCTCTCCGGCCACTCCTCCGCGACAAATGTGCCGCCCATGGCCCACTCGCCACCAATTCCAATTCCTGCGAGGAGCCGCAATATCGCCAACTGCCAGACGCTGGTGACCAGTGCACTCAGAAACGTAAAGACTGAATACCAAACGATGGTCAGCAGCAAGGTGCGCACACGGCCGAACTTATCGCCTACGGGGCCCCACAAGAAAGCGAGCCCCCAGCCAAGCAGGAAGAGAGCGAAAAGCAACCCACCGTAGTAGCCCACATTGCCTTTTGTCGCGGCGATGCCGGATCGAGGCAGAAGTTCTCGAAGCGAGGGAAATAGAACCAGGGCGTAGATGAAAGAATCCATGCCATCGAGAGTCCATCCACCCCACGCGGCCCAGAATCCTCGAATTTGATTTCCGGTGAGCGGGACGCGAGCGGACTTGCGGTCGTTCGAAGAATCAAGAGGCATCGCGGTTGGGACTATATCAAAAAGCGACGGCCGGGAAAGAGCGAACTCAGGTAGCGGCAACATTTGGATCGAAGCTGCGCAACGTAGGAGGCGTCTGCGCCAAATCCCATTTCAGCGCTCGCAGACGGTGATGTACACTCTCTGTTTCGCGCGGAGCGGCATCATTCGGCGAACCATGCGCTCTGCGTGCCGCGAGTAAAATCGATGCGAAGGAATACTGTGACGCGTGATCTTCAGAATATTTGAAGACAAGGTGGAACTTGCCGAAGCAGCCGCCCTCGAAGCTGCAACGGCTATCCGCGTCGCAATCAAGGCACGAGGTCAGGCGCGCATAGTCGCCGCAACCGGTGCCTCTCAGATCGAATTTCTGGAAGCGCTGACTCGGACGATCGGGATCGCATGGCAAAAAGTGGAATTATTCCATCTCGATGAGTACATCGGAATTCCAGTCTCTCATCCAGCCAGTTTCTGCAAATACTTGCAGGACCGCCTGATCAACAAAACGGGGATCACCATGCTCCACCTGCTGAACGGCGCAGACGACCCGGCAGAAATCGTCCGCCGCGCAAGCAATGCCATAGCGTCCACTCCCATCGACGTCACATTTGCCGGCATCGGCGAAAACGGCCATCTCGCCTTCAATGATCCTCCAGCTGATTTCGAAACGAACGATCCATACCTTATCGTCGATCTCGATGAAGCGTGCCGCAGACAACAAGTCGGCGAGGGTTGGTTTAGGGATCTCTCGGCCGTGCCTCGGCGAGCCATTTCCATGTCCATCCGCCAAATCCTGAAATCCCGAGAGATCATTGCTGTGGTACCCGACGCCCGCAAAGCACCAGCGGTCAAGGCTTGTTTCGAAGGGCCTATCCGCCCGATGGCTCCAGCGTCGATCCTGGCAACGCATGCGAGGGCGACAGTCTATCTCGACAGGCAATCCGCCGCGTTGCTTCGTCCGGCGACACTCTGCTCGTTCACCGCCTCCTGATGGACACTCGTGCGCGAGCAAAAACGACAGAAACACTCGTCCACGACGGCCGCAGCATTCCGTCGCTGCGTTGGTGGATCGGCGCGCTCTTGTTCGCTTCGACGGTCATCAACTACATCGATCGCCAAACGCTCTCGCTGCTCGCTCCGTATCTCAAACAAGACTACCACTGGACGAACACGGACTACGCCAATCTAGTGATCGCCTTCCGCGTAGCCTATTCTATCGGACAGACTTTGAACGGCAGGCTGATGGATCGCATCGGAACAAAACGCGGCCTCACGCTCACCGTTCTGTGGTATTCGATTGTTTCCGTTCTCACACCGCTCGCCAGGGGCTTTTACTCCTTCATGGGATTCCGTTTTTTCCTGGGCCTCGGCGAATCCGGCAACTGGCCCGGCGCAACCAAAGCCGTTTCGGAGTGGTTTCCGAAACACGAGCGCGGTCTGGCCACGGCGCTGTTCGATAGCGGCTCCTCGATTGGCGGAGCCGTGGCGCCATTCCTGGTTCTGTGGCTGTACTTTCGCTGGGGTCTTCGTCCCGCATTTGTTGCTCCGGGTTTGCTCGGATTTTTTTGGCTGATTGCCTGGCGCTCGCTGTATCACTTGCCCCAGGACCATCCTCGCATTCGTCTCGCCGAGCGGCAGATGATCCTAGCCGACCACAAAGAGGACGAAGCGCCCACGAAAACGCCCCCGCGCTGGCGCGATCTTCTCAAGCTCCCGCAAACCTGGGGAACCATCATTGCCAGAAGCTTCACCGATCCGGTCTTTTTCTTCATCGCCGATTGGTTTCCTATCTATCTCGTGGCCAAAGGAATTACTCTCAGAAGCGGCTTGATCGCCGTCTGGATTCCTTTCATCGCCGCCGATCTGGGCAATTTCTTCAGCGGCTGGCTTTCCGGCCTCCTGATCAAACGCGGTTGGTCGGTCGGAAACGCGCGCAAGGCTCTGGTGGTTTTCGGCGGCTGCGGCGTAGCCTTGCTCATTCCCACCATACTCACGGTGAATCTCTATTTGCTCACTCTCCTGTTCGCCCTTGCCACTTTCTCTTACGCATCTTTCACCACAATCGCCAACGTGTTACCTTCTGACCTTTACAAAAACGAGTCCGTGGCGACCGTCAGCGGCTTGAGCGGTACGGGAGCCGCTCTCGGCACAATTATCGTTTTCGAGTTGGCGGGCCATCTTTCCGATGCGCGCATTGCGACGGGGACGCACTTGTTCGACCCGCTCATGGTTATCGCCGGCCTGATTCCCTTTGTGGGGATGATTCTCGTGCTCATGCTGGTACGCAATACAAAGGCGACGGATCAGGGCCTCGTCCGCCGAATCTGAGATTTCTCGCGCCCCTTGGTTGCCAGTACGGCTGAGCGTTCCTAGGCGGGAAAGATTGATTACAACTTGAGGAGGATTGGTGAAAATCACGGATGCAAAGGTGCTGATCTCGTCTCCAGGCCGGAATTTCGTAACGCTAAAGGTTTACACCGACCAGGGCATTTACGGGCTGGGCGATGCGACTCTTAATGGCCGCGAGCTGGCCGTCGCCGCCTATCTATCTGAGCATTTGATTCCCTGCCTTATCGGCCGCGATCCGTTCGAATCCGAAGACATCTGGCAATATTTCTATCGCGGCGCGTACTGGCGCCGCGGCCCCGTGACCATGGCTTCGATTGGCGCGATCGACATCGCCCTCTGGGACATCAAGGGCAAAGCCCTCAACACTCCGGTTTACAACCTTCTCGGCGGAAAAAGCCGCACCGGCGTCATGGTCTACGGCCACGCCAATGGCCGCGATATCGAAGAGACCATCGATGAAGTCGGCAAATACGCGGCCATGGGCTATCGCGCCATTCGCGCGCAATCGGGCATCCCCGGGATTCCCTCTACCTACGGCGTTGCAAAAGACAAGCTCTACTACGAACCAGCCGAAAAAGGCTTGCCTCCGGAAAACCTCTGGTCCACGGAAAAATATCTGCTGCATGTGCCAAAACTTTTCGAAGTTCTACGCTTGAAGTTTGGCGATGATGTTCACCTCCTGCACGACGCCCATCACCGCCTTACCCCGATCGAAGCGGCTCGCCTCGGCAAGAGCCTCGAACCGTATCACCTCTTCTGGCTCGAAGATGCCGTCACGGCGGAGCTCCAGGAAGGATTCCGCATCGTGCGCCAGCACACCACCACGCCGCTCGCGCTGGGTGAAGTCTTCAACACTATTTGGGACGCCAAGACAGTCATCACCGAACAATTGATTGATTACATTCGCATGGCCACGGTCCACAGCGGCGGCATCACTCACCTCAAACAAGTCGCGTCCCTCGGAGAGATTTATCACGTCCTCACCGGCTGCCACGGTGCGACAGACTTGTCGCCAGTTTCCTTAGCCGCCGCTCTTCATTTCGACATCTCCGTCAACAACTTTGGAATTCAGGAATACATGCTGCACACCAAGGAAACCGACGAAGTCTTCCCGCACGCTTATTCCTTCAGCGACGGCTTCCTGCATCCCGGAGACGCGCCCGGTTTGGGCGTCGATTACAATGAGAAGCTCGCGGAAAGGTTTCCTTACGAACGGGCGTATTTGCCTATTAATAGAAAGTTGGACGGCACGATGTTCAACTGGTAGAGCGACGTTGCGCGACCAAGGCGGTAAACGCGTCGCGAGTGCAGTTCGCAAGCGAGAGATCTTCACGGGGAGATAGAAACAATGGGATACAGCAAGCTCGATCTGAAAGGCAAAACAGCCGTAGTCATCGGCGGCACTTCCGGCATCGGCCGAGCGATCGCTCTGGGCCTAGCCGAAGCCGGCGCCGACGTCGCCCCCACATCGCGGCGCTTCGACCAAGTGGAGGCCACCGCCCGTGAAGTCGAAGCACTGGGCCGCCGCACCCTTCGCGTCACGTCTGATGTGACCGACCGGGCTTCGCTCGAACAGGTGCTCGATGCCGCGTTGAAATCATTCGGTAAAGTCGATATCCTCGTGAACTCCGCCGGACGCACCAAGCGCGCTCCCACGATCGATTTTTCCGAACAAGACTGGAACGACATACTCGAAACAAATCTCACGGGCATCCTGCGGGCCTGCCAGATTTTTGGCCGGCACATGGCGGAGCGCCGCTATGGAAGGATCATCAACATCGCTTCGATTGGCTCGTTTCTCGGCATATTCGAGGTAGCCGCGTACTCTGCGAGCAAAGCCGCAGTCGCTTCGCTGACGCGGTCGCTAGCCGTCGAATGGGCACCCCAAGGAATCTGCGTCAATGCCATCACACCGGGGGTCTTCCGCACCGCGCTGAACGAAAAGCTGCTGGATGGTACGCCGCGAGGCAATGAATTTCTGATGCGCACACCCATGAAGCGCTTTGGGCGAGTCGAGGAACTGGCTGGCGCGGCTGTCTACCTCGCCTCTGACGCGGCCAGTTTCACGACGGGCTCCGTGCTCATTGTTGATGGCGGAATCCTCGCCAGTGGCGTAAACCAGTGAACGGATGGCGAGAAAATAAGTTCGAAGATCCTGGAGCCACAGCCAGGATAGAACTTCGGACCTGGCGACATCTCCCGTGATTCATGTAAAACCGATCAGACGGGCATCGTCTCTGTATCTATGGGAGTACGGTAATTCTCGTGACCGGATGAATCTCCATCCACTGTGCATGGAAACTGTCCTGGACCAAAGTGCCAACCACTTGAACGTGAGAGCCCACCGGAGGCAGAGTCACTGGGTCGGTATAGTTTGCACACGCCACTTTGGCATCCTGCTGGCTAACGGGAAATCTACATACAATCTCAAAAACCAGATTCCCTCCTTCATTGCTCATGTTCCCGGCGTTCAATAGATTTTCAAATTCCGGGTCCACCTTCAGCCAGCCGTGGGTATCGCCATCAGCTTCGTGGCGAACGCCGTCAGGCTGCTTGCCCGCAGTAGCATCCACGATTGTCCCTGTGACAGCGATGCATTGTTGTTTCACGATAAGGCGCTGCGGATGGTAGACATGGATCCACATACTCGGATCACACTGCGTCTCCGGCGGCTGAGGTGGTTGAGCCGGCTGAGCCGGGGTTACAGGGACCGGCTGGGCGGGCGGTGGCGTAGGCGGAACCGAAAGGGTCACGAACTTCGACCAGATCCAACCAACCTGTTCATCCTCCGTCCTAACATGGTAGAAGCCACTATCTGGGGCTCCATCCACCAGAGTTAGTCTCGCTCCTTGAGGGAGATGGGCAAGGACGACGCTGGTCGTCGAGGGATCGCGGCGAAGAATGACGTTTCGGTTGGCGGTCGCGTTCTGGCCTAAGACAGAAAAGGGACAGATCAACAGAATGAGTAAACCTACAAAGGTTCGCATGGAGTTCATCTTCATGTCTTCGCTCCTCGCATTTTCATCTTAGGGGTGTCCTGCTGTCCCGACTCGTCCCTATTTGCGGAGTGCCCGACCATGGCATCGTTCTTCCTCGAACAGTAACAGACTTGATGGCGGGCACAAAATTGGGCACAGGATCTTGGGGTGAACGGGACTGAACCCTTAACGTGAAACACTCGGATAAGGCACACTTTCGAGGGAAAGGAACTGCGTGTGGCATATAGACGGGTGGGAAGACACCGGAATGAATTCCGCCGGATAGCTGTCAAGCGATTGAATGCCTGCGACAACATGGTGCGCTTGTCGCAGGGACTTGGTGTGCATCGGCGGCTTGTCTACAAGTGGCGAGATCATTTTGATCCCTGCGAACCGGTGAAGAAGTCGCCACCCGTGTATTGCCGTGCATGGGCAAGGCTGCTGATTTCGCTTCGCACTTCTTGTACGTTCCTGGCGTGGAGTTCCTGTTTGGCAGTCGGAAAAAGAGCACCGGACTATAAAGGCAATGTCCGCCGTGTCAAATCCGGCACGACCGACCCTCCGAGTCCGAGCTTCGTCACCCGCATAGTTCATCGGAAAGAGATTACTTCTTTATGACCGAGAAGGTGACATACTCCCATGAGGAGACTAGCCTAAGCTTCGCGAGGTCTTAGCTTGTTTCGCTCCCGAGCTACTGCCGAGTTACTTGCCTCCCGCCTTACGACTGGTGCGGCACCTCCGGTTGCGATAGATTTGATCGGGAGGATTCATGGACATTCTAGCAGCCGTTAAGCGCGAAGAGAGAAAACTCGAAAAGCAGTTAGGTAAGCTACAGCACCAATTGAACGGAATACGAGCGGCTGGGAAAGCTTTGGGCGATTCGACAGGCAAGGAACTCAAAGCGGTAAAGAAGCGCGTTATGTCTGCTGCCGCCAGAGCGAAGATCGGGAAAGCTGCCAAGAAACGGTGGGCGAAGTTTCGCGCGCAGGCTAAAAAGGTGGCAGGATAATCCGGCCTCCCGGTCGGAACACCAGTAGTAGGCAATACGTAACGGACCTTATCGTCTGACTCGACATCGAATGTTTAATGGAATACCCTCGAACGGTGGACCATGAGCACCGTGGGCTAAGGTTTGCGTTCAGCGCCAGCGCCGAGATCGCTCCTGAAAGCTCGCCTACTGCTTTTGTCACCGCACGTGTGACGGAAGTGAGCTTGCGGGGGTGTCTCCTGGAGACTTCTGCGTCGTTTGAGATGCAGCTCCCTGTATTGCTGAAGATTGACCACTCGGGAGAGCATTTCGAGGCCGAGGCATCCGTCCTCTATCTCAAGCCCGAGGGCATGGGCTTGTTGTTTCGCGAAATAGAGCCCCAGTTTCGAGCCGTTTTGCAGAAATGGGTTCTGACCGCGCTGGATCACCAACCTCACGCCTCAGAAATCCCTGGTTAGCTCGTCGGCCCCGTACGTCGCCTTGATGCGTAATAATTAGGTGCTATCCTCAGCTTGTGTCCGCGAGTCTTGAATCCGCTCTTCTGTCCGTCTGGCAACAGAGTTTGGCCGATAAGAAAAAAATCGTTGAAATTGACGGCGAGACTTATTCTGTCCAGCAAACGGCCAAAAACAAATTGAAACAAATTGATTTTCATGTTGAAGGCCGAGAATTGCGCGGCCTGGAACAAAACCCGAACACCAAATCCCGATGGGCGAGGCTGGCCAGGGAAGGCAAGAAAGTCATGCAGTTTCTCGAATCGGGACGATACATCGCGGTGGTTGTGGACGGGAAAATTCAGATTTATAAGTAGTTGTGGGGTTTTTCAATCCGAATGAACAGATCGACGGGAAATTGATATGGCGCTAATCAAACTTCGTGAGGCGAATGAAGCCGGAGAAGAAACGGGAGTTCTCTTGGTAAATACCGATCAAATTGTTGCCATCAGTTCTGGCCCTAATGCGACGGAAGTCCAGATGGTCGATGGGCGCACGCGATGGGTTAAAGACCCTCCTGATGTAATCGTCTCGCTGGCAACCGCGTCTCGATGATGGCCACGCCCGCCTCGCTACCCTCGAAGACCCGGCCATAACAGATTCGTAGGACGTGTGGGCCATCGCAATCGGCGGTGATCTGGTTGATAAATGAGCGATCGACTTTCAAAATGGCGATAGGAAACTCGCGGAGATAGCTAAGGCTGGAACAACCAGTATCGAAGTCATCCGCGGCGATACGTATTCCCATGCCTTTGAGCTCTTGAAGTACGGAAGCCGTGAGCCGTGAACTTGGCATCGTCCATAAGAACGCCTTCGGTGAGTTCCAGTTCGAGTGAATCGCAAAGTAGAGCGATGGTATGGGTGGAAGAAGAGTTCAAACCCGCAAGGGAATCAACTTGAGAGGTCGTCAATCAGTCATCAAACCTCATTCTCGTGGCTGATGGCAGCTGTGGAGCTTGGTGCGGCGTTTCAAAAGGCAAACTTCTAGTGCAATCCCACAGCACCATGGACGGAACGGACAAGTCTCTCCGAGTCGTATCCGATTCCGTCTTTGAAGACCAGTTCCACGTTTTCGATGTCTTCAATCTTCTGGCTGGGATCGCCCTTGACCACTACGATGTCGGCTTGCTTGCCGGCGCTCAACGTGCCGATTCGATCCGCCTGTCCCAGGAATTCAGCTCCATTTTGCGTAGCGATATGAATCGCTTCGAGCGGCGTGAACCCTGCCTCCACCAGCAGTTCCGTTTGTCTTTGATCGCCGAATCCCGCGAGTGCTCCCCCGTATCCGGTGGGGTCTTCGCCCGAGAGCAGCAATCCTCCCGCTTTCACGAAGTCGTGTTCAAACTGCATTTCCTTCTTAAGCAGAATTGTCCCGTTGTCGCTGCCCTCCGCAATCTTGGCACGTGCTGCTAGATAATCCGCGCGCGATGGCAGGGACATCGCCTGTAACACACGGTCCTCGAGCGGAGGGCGATTCGCGGCAAACGTTTCGAAGATGACGAGCGTGGAAGTCACTGCGACATGATGCTGCACAAGCTTACGAATCACCGCTTGGACCGGTTCGCTTTCTATGTCCATCTTTTCCATGCTTGGGTGCCGGTCGGCATCGGGCGGACAGACATCCGGCAGCTTATCGGGGTTGAACTCCTGGTCCACCACCAAACCGTGTTCCAGGTCGTCGATCCCCAAATCCGCTGCTTCGCTGAATCCCACTGAACACAAATGGCCTGTGACCTTGATTCCTCGCGCATGGGCAGCCTTAATCGCCGCGCTCAGTTCAGCACGCGTGATGTGCATGTACGCCTTGAAAGAAGTTGCCCCCTCATCGATCCAGTAATTCACGAGACGCACGGCATCCTCGGGCCCGCTGAGCTCGTGTAACTGTGGCGTAAAGGATCCCGCGCCCTCAAGATACGGCCCAGTGATATGTATCTTGGGCCCAGGCATCTTGCCGGTGTCGATCATTTTCTTCAAAGCCAGATCCGTATAGGTTTCCAGGCTCCCTGTCGTTCGAATCGAGGTCACGCCTCCGGCCAGATAGAGCCGCGGAAAACTGAATCCCATTTCGCCATAAAGCGCAGGAGCACCTTCCGCCTGTCCTTCCCCCGAAGCTGTTGGGTAAAACATGTGATCGTGCATGCCAACAAGCCCTGGAATCACGGAGCGCCCTGTTAGATCTAGGACCCGCGCGCCTGACGGAATCGAGACAGCACCAGACGCTCCTATCTCTCGAATCATTCCGCTCTCGACGAGGATAGTTTGATCGGCCTGAGCGGGGCCCCCGGTTCCATCGATGACGCGGACATGCACTAGAGCGGTTACGGGCGCCTCCACCGCTACGAAACTCTTGGTGATAGGAGAAAGTGTTGGCTTCTCCTGGGCCACCGATGCTGCTGCCACCGCGCCAATTAAAAGTGCTGCACAAGATATTTTGCCCATCTTCGCTCCTATCCACACAAAAGGGGAGCGAGAATTTCCCGCCCCCCTCCGCGTAACACCACACCTTACCAAAACTAGAATATGTACTTGAGTCCGAACTGGATGATCCGCGGCGATACGGTCGTGGCTGTCACCTGGCCAAAATTCGGAGCGTTGACCTGTGTGATTGCGGTTGAGAATTGAGTGGTGGTCTGGCTCGCGAACTGCGGCGTGTTGAACGTGTTGAAGAACTCGGCGCGGAACTGAACCGTACCGGCCTCGCTAAGACCTCCAACTTTCGTGTCCTTAAATATCGCCATGTCCATGTTGTGTTGGCCCGGACCATATACTACGCCGCGGCCAAGCGTGCCGAAGCCACTCCCATCCCCAACTTGCGTTTGGCACGGAGTGAAAGCGCCGGTAATCGGATTCGTGGTGCCGAAGGCATTTTTGTTGAAGAGGTCGTTCAAGTTGGCCTGAACGGGGCCGGGCATGAGGATGTTTGCCGCCGTGAACCCAGGGCAGAGAGTGGCTCCAACGACGCCGGTGCCAACGAGTCCGTAAATACTGCCAGCGCTGGTGTCCGTGAAAGTGAGGGCCGGGCCGGTCTGCGCAACGATTACGCCAGACACGCCCCAACCGCTCATAACCTTGCCCGTGACTCCCTCGTTGTTGTGGAAGTTCGGCAGGTTCCACAGATAATTGGCCACGAAGCGGTGTCGGAAGTCGAAATCGGCGGGCCCATAGCCAGTGTTGGGATTCAATTGGTCGTTATAGGCACCCCCTCCAAGCGGGAACGAGCCCACGCCCGTAATAT
>Ga0210398_10002482_pt1 | contig 17996 bp, 22 predicted proteins | sample IncBWC4OmetaG_FD_161047 | JGI IMG/M metagenome (GOLD analysis project Ga0210398, IMG submission 161047) | Forest soil microbial communities from Barre Woods Harvard Forest LTER site, Petersham, Massachusetts, United States - Inc-BW-C-4-O | ecosystem: Environmental > Terrestrial > Soil >... | reverse complement strand
GCGTTACAGGGGCGACGGCGGCCATGGCGCTTCCTCGGCAAAATGATAAGCCAGCGATATTATTTTCCGAACTTCAAGCGAGGTTGGCAACCGCTGTTCCTGCATGGCGTTATGACCAAAGCCCCTGGCAGCGCCTCGTCTCGGCTTCACAGAAGCGCCCGCAAGTGATAGGTTGCGCGCCCCTACCGGCTCAACTGCGGAGTCATGCGCCCGTGCAAGTCCTCGTTCGCGACAACAATGTCGACCAGGCTCTGCGAGCCTTGAAAAAGAAAATGCAGCGCGAGGGCGTGTTCCGGGAAATGAAGCTCCGCCGCAATTACGAGAAGCCGTCCGAGCGCCGCGCCCGCGAAAAGGCCGAGGCCGTGCGCCGCTATCGCAAGCTCTTACGCAAGCGCATGGAGCGCGAGGGGTACTAACCCACCGGTTACAATTGAAGCGCGTCATTGCGAGCGGAGCGAAGCAATCTCGCTCCGCTTTTGTTTCGTACGCATACGGAATTATCGCCATGCTCACCCCCTCCGGCGCGCTACGCTCGCCACCTCCCCCGCAAGCGGGTGAGGAACGAATGCGAACACTGTAGGATCCTCACCCGCTTGCGGGGGAGGGGAACCATGCGAAGCATGGTGGAGGGGGCGTGAGGGCACCCAAGAAGACATTCGGCCGAGCCCGCATGTTACGCCGGAATATGAGCCTGCCCGAGGTGGTGCTGTGGCAGGCTTTGCGGCACGGACGACTCGCGGGACTGCGCTTTCGCCGGCAGCATCCGGTCGGCCCTTACATTCTCGATTTCTTCTGCGCTTCTGTACGTCTGGCGATCGAGGTCGACGGGTTACTGGGGCTCAAGCGCATCGCGACGAGCGTCGCCAGACGTGGCTTGAGCAACGCGGGATTACCGTGTTGCGTATTCCTGCAAAAAACATTTTGCGAGATGAAAACTTGGACGGGGTTCTTCGCGGTATTGAAGCGGCGGTGGCCGTTGCCCCCTCCGGCGCGCTACGCTCGCCACCTCCCCCCAAGCGGGTGAGGAACCTTAGGCACTACTCCAGATCCTTGACGATCTCGTCGCACATCTTTTTGGCGTCGCCGAACAGCATCATCGTGTTGTCGCGGAAGAACAGCTCGTTCTCGACCCCGGCGTAACCCGACGCCATCGAGCGTTTGACGAACAGCACGGTCTTGGCGTGCTCGACGTCGAGGATCGGCATCCCGTAGATCGGCGATGCGTGGTCGGTCTTGGCCGCCGGGTTGGTGACGTCGTTGGCGCCGATCACGAACGCAACATCGGTCGAGGCGAAATCGCGGTTGATCTCGTCGAGCTCCTTGACCTCGTCATAGGAAACATTGGCCTCGGCCAGCAGCACATTCATGTGCCCCGGCATGCGCCCGGCGACCGGATGGATCGCGTAGCTGACCTTGACCCCGTCTTTTTTCAGGAGGTCGGTCATCGCCTTCAGCGAATGCTGCGCCTGCGCCACCGCCATGCCATAGCCGGGCACGATGATGACCGAGCCGGCATTCTTCATGATGAAGGCGGCATCCTCGGCGCTGCCCGACTTGACCATGCGGTCGCCGCTGCCACGTCCCGTCGCGGCTGCGCCGCCCTCGGTGCCAAAGCCGCCCAGGATCACGTTGAAGATCGAGCGGTTCATCCCCTTGCACATCACGTAACTGAGGATGGCGCCCGACGACCCGACCAACGCCCCGGTGATGATGAGCAGCGAATTTGACAGCGTGAAACCGATGCCGGCCGCCGCCCACCCCGAATAGGAGTTCAGCATCGAGATCACGACCGGCATGTCGGCGCCGCCGATCGGCACGATGAGCAGGAAGCCGAATGCGAACGACAGCAGCACCAGCAGCGCGAACACCATCGGGCTTTCGGTCGCGACAAACATCACGATCAGGAATATCAGCACGGCGCCGAGGATCGCGTTGAGCAGATGCTGACCCTTGAAGGTCAAGGGCGCGCCCGACACGAGACCCTGCAGCTTGGCGAAGGCAACGAGCGAGCCGGTAAAGGTGATCGCGCCGATCGTCAGACCGAGCCCCATCTCGACAAGGCTCTCGGGATGGATGCTACCTCTGACGCCGATGCCGTATTCCTCGGGCGCACCGAATGCCGCGCAAGCGACACACACGGCCGACAAGCCGACCAGGCTGTGAAACGCCGCGACGAGCTGGGGCAGCGCGGTCATCTGTATCTGACGGGGGATAAAGGTGCCGATCGTCCCGCCGATCAAAAGGCCGGCGATGATCAGCCAATAACTCACGACCTGCGGCGTCGCCAAGGTCGTCACCGCGGCGATGACCATGCCGGCAATGCCGAAATAGTTGCCGTTGCGCGCCGTTTCCGGCGACGACAGGCCCCTCAACGCCATGATGAAGCAGATCGAGGCGATCAGGTAGAGAAAGGCCGAATAGCTTTCGCCCACGGTTGTTCTTTCCGCCGGTTATTTCTTGCGCTGGAACATCTGCAGCATGCGCTGCGTGACGATGAACCCGCCAAAGATGTTGACCGCGGCGAGGGTCACCGCGATGAAGCCCATGACCTTTGCAAAGCTAAAGCCAGACGGGCCGGCGGCGATCAGCGCGCCGACGATGATGACGCTCGACACCGCGTTGGTGACGCTCATCAGCGGCGAGTGGAGCGCCGGGGTGACGCGCCAGACGACGTAGTAGCCGACAAACACCGCGAGCGCGAACACGGTCAGCTCGAAGACAAAGGGCGTTCCGGCATGCGCCGCCGGCGACGGCAGCGAGGACAGCTGCTGCGTCAGCCGGTCGAGGTTTTGCGCGAGCGCCTTGGCGTCGCCGGCGAGCTCGCCGGCGGCTTGTGCGAGCGCAGCGGGATCCGCCATGTGTCCTCCGTCAGCTGGCCGCCGGCGCGGCGGGCTCCGCCGGTGGCGGCGGCGGCGCTGGTGATGGTGCCGGGTTCAGGGCCGGGTTGACCACGGCGCCGTCCATCGTCAGCAATGACGCCTTGATGATCTCGTCGTCGGTGTCGATCTTCAGCCCCTTTTCCTTGTCGACGATCAGCGCGAGGAAGGCCGACAGGTTGCGCGCGTAGAGCAGGCTCGCATCGACCGGGATATGCGCCGGCGCGTTCGCGTAGCCGATGATCCTGACCCCGCCCGCGGTGGTCACGGTTTCCTCGGGCTTGCTACCCTCGACATTGCCGCCCGACTCGACCGCGATGTCGGCGACGACCGATCCGGGAGCCATAACGCCCAGCATGTCGCCGGTCAGCAGGATCGGCGCCTTGCGGCCGGGAATGAGCGCGGTGCAGATCACGATGTCGATGCGTTTGAGCGCGTTGGTGATCAGTTCGCGCTGACGGCGCTGGAAATCCTCGCCCATTTCGCGCGCGTAGCCGCCGGTCGTCTCGGCGGTCTTCATCGCCTCTTCGTCGACCATCAGGAAATTCGCGCCGAGGCTCTCGACCTGCTCTTTGGCGGCGGCGCGCACATCGGTGGCGAAGACGACGCCGCCCAGGCGCCGCGCCGTGGCGATCGCTTGCAAGCCGGCGACCCCGGCGCCCATCACCAGAACCCGGGCCGCCTTGATCGTGCCGGCGGCGGTCATCATCATCGGCATCGCCCGGCCAAACTCGGCGGCGGCATCGACGGCCGCCTTGTAGCCGGCGAGATTGGCCTGCGACGACAGCACGTCCATCGTCTGCGCCCGGGTGATGCGCGGCACCAGCTCCATCGAGATCGCGGTGACGCCGGCCTTGGCGTAGGCCTCGACCTCGTCCTTGTGCTCGAGCGGCGCCAGCAGCCCGAGCAGCACCGCGCCTTTTTTCATCAGCTTCAGTTCGTTGAGCTGCGCGCCCTTGCCGAGCAGCGGCCGCTGCACCTTTAGCACGATATCGGCGCCGTCGAGCGCGGCGGCCTCGTCGGCGGCGATCGTCGCGCCGGCCGCCTCATAGGCGCTGTCGATAAAGAAGGCGCTGTCGCCGGCGCCGGTCTCGACGGCGACGTCGAGCCCCTGCCCCTTCAATTGCTTGACCGTGTCGGGCGAGGCCGCGACCCGTCGCTCAAACGCGCGTCTTTCCTTGACGATGGCGATCTTCATCGCGCGCGACGGTCCTCTATCGGCGGTGGCGCTGGCAAGGCCGCACAATGCCGCGGCGCGAAAAGAAAGTGAAGAGCACACCGGGCACGGCTGCCGCCACGCCTGCCATGCTTCCGACGTAATCCACCGGCATGGTACAGTCAGCCGGGAGTGAGGCGAGGGCCGGCGGCGGCATGTGGTCGCATGCCGAACCGACGGCGTGATCCCCAGTTTGTACGATTGTTGCACGGTTGTTGCGCATCGACCCCGGAATAATCTTGAGGCCCCCGCGTTGTCGTTCCGTTGGAAGTTTGGAGCAGCGCCGGACCAAGCGGCGAACCGGGCGGAACCGGTGAGCAAGCGGTTCAGCGATCAATTAATCGCGGTGCTGCCGCGGTTGCGGCGTTTCGCGGCCGGCCTGACCCGATCGGCGAGCGAAGCCGACGATCTGGTCCAGGCGGCGTGTGAGAGGGCGTTGGCGCGGGAGCATCAGTTTCAGGAGGGAACGCGGTTCGACAGTTGGATGTTCCGCATCGTTCAGACGATCTGGATCGACCAGCTTCGGGCCCGCGATATCCGCAAGGAGGATGGTGACGTTGCCGAGGAGCGACTCGGATCTGATGAGCCAGTGCGACGCGTCGAGGCGCGGCTCGCATTGTCGGAAGTGCGGCGGGCGGTTGCGCTCTTGCCGCCGGATCAGCGGACGACGCTGATGCTCGTGACGGTCGAAGGCCTCAGTTACAAGCAGGCGGCGGAGGTCACCGGCGTGCCGGTGGGAACCATCATGAGCCGCCTTGCTCGCGCGCGCATCGCGATCCAGCAGATGCTGGAGAACGGTGCGGTCGCGCGCAGGAGCGCAGGCGATGCAGAAGCATAGCGACGAAGCCCTGGTGGCTTATCTCGACGGCGAACTCGACAACGACGAGCGCGCGCATGTCGAAGCCTGGCTCGACGCCGACCCGGCGGTGCGCGACCGCCTGCTGGCGCTCGCCGAATCGGCGACGACGCTGCGCAGCGCCTTCGCCGATTTTGTCACCGAGCCGGTGCCGGAGCGGCTGATCGCCGCCGCGCGCGGCGAGACGGTATCCGCGACCGAGGCCGAGATCGTCATGTTGCGGCCGCCGCGCCCCGCCGCGGAGGCGCCGTCCTCGGGCCGCTGGTATGTCCAGCTCGCCACCGCGGCCGGGCTGTTCGGCATCGTGGTCGGCGGCGGAGTGGGCTATTTCGGCAACAGCATTTTTGCGCCCTCACCGATCCCGGCCGAGCGGCAAATCCAGACCGCGTCGCTCAACAACTGGCTCGACAACGCAGCTGGCGACTACAAGCTGATGGTCAATGCCGGCGACACGCTGGTCGACGTGCCGGCCAGCGGCGACAACGGCGATGTCCTGCAGAAGGTCAGCCAAAGCCTGCCGCAGCCGGTCCGCCTCCCCGATCTGAAGCCGTGGGGGCTGAGCTTCCAGGGCGCTCGGCTGGTCGTCGTCGATGGCCGCCCGGCGGCGCAGCTCGTCTACACCACCGACAACAAGGCGATCGGGCCGCTGGCGCTGATCATCGGCTCGACCAAGCAGCCGGATATCGCCCCCGCCTTCGAGCGGCGCCAGGATCTGAACCTGCTGTATTGGCGGCACCAGGGCCGCGCCTCGGTGCTCGTTGGAGAGAGCGAGATCGGCTACCTCTGGGGCATCGCCAACGACGTCGCCTGGCAGCTCGACGCGATCTAGGCCCGCCGTCCGCGGCGATAGCGCCGCTTCGCCCGCAATGACGATGCGTTTCAATAGGCTATAATCCCGGCCGGGGATCGGATAGGGCTCGGCCGATGCGCTTGCTGCTGGTCGAAGATAACGAACGTTTTGCCGCGCTGCTCCGGCAAGGACTCGCCGGCGCGGGGTTTGCCGTCGACGTCATGGCAACCGCGAAGGACGCGTCCGCCGGGCTCGAAATCGGCCGCTGGGACGTCGTCGTCCTCGATCGCGGCCTGCCAGACATGGATGGGCTCGGCGTGCTGACCGACATGCGCGGCCGCGGCGACACGACCCCGGTGCTGATCCTGACCGCGCATGGCAGCCTCAAGGATCGCGTCACCGGGCTGCAATCGGGCGCCGACGACTATCTCGTCAAACCGTTCGCGCTGGAAGAGCTGGTCGCGCGGCTCCAGGCGCTGTTGCGCCGGCCGGGCAATCTGCTCGGGCTGGCGCTGCGGCTCGGCAATCTGACGCTCGATACGGTCGCCCGGCAGGTGTTTGTCGATGACAAGCCGATCGCGTTTTCGGCACGTGAGATCGCCGTGCTCGAACATCTGTTGCGGCGCAGCGGGCGGGTCGTCGCCAAATCGCTGCTCGAAAGCAATCTCTACGGGCCGGCGCAGGAAATCGGCTCGAACGCGGTCGAGGTGCACGTCCATCGCCTGCGCCGCCATCTGGCGGAGACCGGCGCATCGGTGCAGGTGCACACGGTGCGTGGGGTCGGCTACATGATCGGCGAGGACAACGAGCCAGGCCGCGCGACCGACGAGGACTGTTAGCTTGTTCCGCTTCCGCTCGGTCGTCGGGCGCGCGATCGCGCTCAATCTGATGGCGATCGCCGTGACGTCGATCTTTATGCCGCTCGCGCTTTACCTGATGCTGAAGCATGCGGCGGACGATCTGCACGAGCACGCGCTGCGTGAGCAGGCGACCGAGCTGGTCAATCTCATCGATCGCGGCCCGGATGGTCAACTGCGGGTGCATTTGACGCCGAGCCTCGCCGATCTCTATTCGCCCGACTATGCGCGGTATTCCTATGCGGTCGGTACGCCTGATGGCCGCGTCCTGCTGTCGTCGTTCGCCGACAAGCGGTCGATCACCAAGACCACACCGCCGATGGACGCGATGGTCACTTTTTCCGGCCGCTATGACGGGATCGAGATTTTCGGCATCAGCGAGCCGGTGGAGATTGCCGGCGAGCGGCTGTGGGTCGAGGTCTCACAGGATCTCGCGCATCGCGACGTGCTGATCGACGACATCGTCGCCGATTTCTTCACCCGGGTTGGCTGGATCACCGCGCCGATCTTGGCCCTGCTATTGGTCATCGACGTCGCGATCATCCGCCGCGCGATGCGCCCGGTCATCGCCGCCTCGAACCTGGCCGAGCGGATCGGCCCGCTGCGCACCGATCTGCGGCTGCCCGAGGCGGATATGCCGCGCGAGGTGCAGCCGCTGGTGCACGCGGTGAATCAGGCGCTCGACCGGCTCGATGAAGGCTTCCGCGGGCAGCGCGAGTTCACCGCCGACGCCGCGCACGAGCTGCGCACGCCGCTCGCGATCCTGCGCACCCAGATCGACATGATCGCCGACCGCGAGCTGGCGCAGTCGCTGCGCCAGGACGTCGAGAACATGAGCCGGCTGGTCAACCAGCTGCTCGAAATGGCCGAGCTCGAAACCTTTGTCATCGACTCGGACGAGACCGCCGACCTTGTTGCGGTGGCGACCGAGATCGCCGCTTTTCTGGCGCCGATCGCCGTAGCCAACGACAAGCGCGTCGCGGTCGCGGGCGTACACGATCCCGTCTATGTGCGCGGCAACGCCGACATGCTCGGCCGGGCGCTGCGCAACCTGGTCGAAAACGCCCTTGTCCACACGTCGCCGCAGACGACGGTCGAGATCACCATCGACGGACACGGCGCGATCACGGTCAGTGATCGTGGGCCCGGCGTGCCGGCGGCCGAGCGCGAGCAGATCTTCCATCGCTTTTGGCGCCGCGACCGGCGGCGTCAGGGCAGCTCCGGGCTTGGCCTGTCGATTGTCGCGCGCATCGCCGAGCGCCACGGCGCGGCGGTGTCGGTCGCCGACCGCCCCGGCGGCGGCGCGGCGTTCACCCTCAAATTTCCGCAAGTGGTGGCCGCGCCGGAGAGCGCGCGGCCGGAGCTTGCCGCCGCTAAATAGCGGATGCAGGACTATTTTTTCTCGATGCGGTAGACGTAGTCGTTAAGGCCGAACTCGGCTGTCTTGTCATCGAGAAAATGGAAATCGATCTCGTTGCCGCAGCCCGTTTCGAGTGTCTTCCACGAGGTACCCTTGAAGCCCAGCGCCGCCGCGGCAGCCGCCGGGTCGGGCGGCGGCTTGCCCTCGTGCGGCTCGGCCAAACTGCCTTGAAACAGCATGTCGGCGCCGCCCTCGGTGATCTTGTATTTGAGGTTGTGGCAAGCGAACTGCTTCGGTCCGTCGATCGCGCCAGGGCGAAAGGTCAGGGTCTTGCCGACCAGGGTCTTCATCTCGCTTTGATCGGGCGTCGCGGGATCGGCCCAGGGCCCCACCACCGCCGAGGCGATCTGCCAGGCGCCGAGATAGAAAGCCGGGCCGTCGGCCGCCGCCGGTCCGACGAGCGACAGGACAATCGCGCCGGCCAGTAGCGTCGCGCCGCCGCGCCGGGCCGGATGGCCGCTATTCGGCATGCTCGGATTGCAGCTGGATGTAGTTCTCGATGCCGATCTTCGGGATCAGGCCAAGCTGGGTTTCGAGGAAGTCGACATGCTCCTCCTCGCTCTCGAGGATGTCCTCGAACAGCTCGCGGCTGATGTAATCCTTGACCGTCTCACAATAGGCGATCGCCTCGCGCAGCCGCGGCATCGCCGCCTGCTCGAGCTTGAGATCGCACTCGAGCAGCTCCTGCACGCTCTCGCCGATCAGCAGCTTGTCGAGGTCCTGCAGGTTCGGCAGGCCTTCCAAGAACAGGACGCGGTTGATGAGCCGGTCGGCGTGCTTCATCTCGTCGAGCGACTCCTTGTACTCGTAGTCGCCGAGCTTGGTGACGCCCCAATGCTTGAGCATCCGGGAGTGCAGGAAATACTGGTTGATCGCGGTCAGTTCGTTCTTGAGCACCGCATTGAGGTGCTGGATGACGGTCGGATCGCCGCGCATGATTGGCCTCCTGCGTTGGGCCGCAAGAGCTTAACGCGAAAAGCTCGCCGACTGTTGCAAGTTAATGATTAGTCGTCGCCGCCGACTTCTGTCGTCGCGCTGACCTGCTCGCGCAGCATTTGGCGGACAAAGGGCACGCACTTGCCGCATTGCGGCTCGCAACCGAGCGATTGATACACCATCGACACCGAGCAGCCGCTGTCGCAGCTAGCGCGCACATCTCGGTCGGTGAGAGCATTGCACAGGCAGATATACATGCGCGCCTCGACCCCGGGTATCGATTGGGGGTGCGAAGGATTTAGCGAACTTGCGAATGCCTCGCAACATCATTCGCGCGCGTACCAGCCATGCCGTGAACGAAGGGGTCATCCATGCCCGATCGGCGTCTCGCGCGTCGCGGCATCAGCGGCTATTGTGCGGCGAACGTAACGCTTGCCCGCGCGGGAAGCAAAACAGGAGGAGACCCATGGCCGAGACCCCCACTTTTGGCCGCTACGCCGAAATTCCCTATGACGAGATGACATCGGAACAAAAGGAAGGCTACCACTCGCTGATCGAGACGCGCGGACGGCTGCCGGGCCCCAACAAGATCTATGTCCACAACCCGAAACTGGTGAAGGTGATGGGGCCGCTCGGCGCCTATTTCCGCACCGGCTATTCGTTGTCCGAGCGCGAGCGCGAGATCGCGGTCGTCATCACCAACGCGCATTTCCATTCCGCTTACCCGACCAACGCGCATGAGCGCGCCGGCAAGGCCGCCGGGCTCCCCGCCGACAAGGTCGAGGCGATGCTCGCCGGCCAGCCAACGTCGTTCGACGACGAGCGCGAGCAGGTCGTCTACGAGATGGCGGTTACGCTGATCAATTCGCGCTGGGTGTCGAAGGGTCTCTATGACCGCGCGGTGAAGGCGCTCGGCCATGAGGGCGTCACCGACGTCACCTGCCTGATGGGGTTCTATTCCAGCGTGTCGATGACCCTCGCCTTCTACGACGTCCCCGCCGGGGCCGAAGGCCTGGAGCGCTAAAACCTATCGGAGTCTCGGGCGGCCATGCCCGGTCGCCCGGGGCCCGTTTTTCGCTATTCGATCGCGCCGTGCGATGGCCGGCCAGCGCCAATGTCGAAATATTCCTGCTCGACAATCGTGATGATCTCGCGCGTCGGGTCGGGGAGCGTCGTAATGCGGCCGGGGAGTTCGCCGCTGCAGCTCAGAATCTGCGAGATGTCGCCATCTTTCGCGCGGAGCGGCAGACGCAAGGTTTCAATGACAGCCGCGCGACCGGAGACCAGCTCGACACGGCGCCGGGACCGCGAACCGCACGGCCATTCGACGATGTCTTTGAACTCGCGGCGCATCACCGCGACGGCCGAGGGCGACACGCTCTCATAGCAGTCCATGCCGGTGATCCGCCGGTTCCAGCGGCGCTCGATTTCGGTGCCGACCAGCCGGTAGCGCCACTTGTCCTCGCCTTCGCGGCCGATGATGCTGATGACCGGGAGGATATGGATGATCGCCATGGGGTCGAAGCTGTCGCGGCTGGGCACCCCATCGACGCGGGGCAACTTCATCCACGCGTCGAGCAGCTCGCGTGCGACAGGGCCCAGGCGATCGGCGATCTCGTCCACGAATACGCCTTCGTTCATAGCGCCTTATGATGCAGGCGAGATGGTAAAGGCATTACTACCGCCCGTCGGCACCCAAGGCTTGGGCACGGTCGAGGTCAGGCGCGTTTTGCGTTCGCCGTCAGGATGTCGACAAAAGCCTTGAGGGTCATGCCCGGCCGGGCGCCGGCGCGTTCCGCGGCCTGATTGACATGCGACAGCACGCCGTCGTGGTAGAGCGCGCGGGCGTCACCGATCGGCGCGCTCTCGGCAGAGGTCGCGCCCGCCGGAATGTTGCGCGCGTCGAGCGGCTTGAGCCGGGCAATGCCCGCGCCGTCCATCCCAACGCCGCCGTCGCTGAAGAAGCAGGCGTGGACATCGGGCGCGACCGCGTTGTCGGGCCGGCCGCCCGACAGCGCGCCATGCGACGCGGTGACGACGATCTTGCCCTCGTCCTCCGGCACGATCATGCCGATCGAGTCGGCGCAGACGAGGCCTGGTTTGCCGTCGCGCAGGATATAGCGCGCGCCATCGGTGATCGCCGGCGGCTTTTCGGTGGGTGGGGTCGCGGCACGCATCAGCTCGGCGCAGTCGCGCACGCTCTGCCCCACCTTGCAGCCGAGCGCCGCCGCGGTCTTGTTGACATGGCTGATGACGCCGTGCGCCAGCATATGATCGCCATCGCCGATATGGCAGGTCATCGCATCGGCGGTCGCCGCCGCCATGCCGATCTGGTCGAGAAACGGCAGGCCGACGATGCCCGCATCGTCCTTGCCGATCCCGGCATCGTTCATGATGACCGCGCGCGCCGGCCATTTCGCCGCGTTGTAGGGCGTTGTAGCGGCCGCCATAGGAGCCGGAAACCGCGACATGCAAGCGATGCTCCTCGCGCAAATTCGAGCAGCTGGCGACGGTGACGATCTTCACGGCGTCATTTGATGCGGGCATGGGGTCTCCTCCGGCTCGATCGTTCCGAGGCCATCGAAACCGATGGCGATATCGCATAGCATGGACCTCATAACCCCCGAAACGAACCGAGGAAACGCCATGCTGATCGTCGACGCCCAAGTCCATATCTGGTCGGCCGGGCCGCCGACCAACGCGATGCACCGCCAGGTCCTGTCGTACAGCGCGGAAGAATGCATCCGCGACATGGACGCGGCTGGGGTCAGCGCCTGCCTGCTGCACCCGCCGGGCTGGGACCCGAATTCCGGGAAAATCTCAGAGGACGCGGCGGCCAAATACCCGACACGCTTTGGCATTCTCGGCAATTTCCCGCTCGACAAGCCGGAGAACCGCGCGCTGATCGACGGCTGGAAGAAGCGGCCCGGCATGCTCGGCCTGCGCTATGCGTTCACCGCGCCGCACCAGGCGAACTGGATGACCGACGGAACGATGGATTGGCTGTGGCCGGCGGCCGAAAAAGCCGGCATCCCGATCGCGCTGATGGCGTCGAACTATTTGCCGCTGGTCGGCCAGATCGCCGAGAGGCATCCCGGGCTCAGGCTGCTGATCGACCATTATGCGCGGGTGCGCGGCGGCTCGGACGACGCGGCGCATGCGAACCAGCCAGCGCTCTTGGCGCTCGCCAAGCACAAGAATGTCGCGGTCAAGTGCACCGGCGCGCCGGGCAATTCGAGCGCCTCATACCCCTACAAGAACATCCACAAATACACCCAGCAGATCGTCGAGACGTTCGGTCCCGAGCGCAGCTTCTGGGGCACCGACATCACCCGCATGCCGTGCTCGTGGAAGGAATGCGTGACGATGTTCACCGAGGAGATGCCGTGGCTCAAAGGCCGCGAGCTCGAAATGGTCATGGGCCGCGCGGTGTGCGAGTTCCTGGGGTGGAAGCTGTAGCGCTGGCTTGAGGTGTCGTCCCCGCGAAAGCCGGGACCCACTTTTCCACGTTCCGCGAAACTGACACGTGGGACGACATGCTATGGTGGCCGGGCCGCCAGTCACGGAGCGCGCCATGGCCGATCTGGAGCCGATCCCGGCCGATTTGTCACCGGTCTACAACTTCTACGCTTTTGTCGAGGGATCGGCGAAACCCCGACTGGCAATTTACCTCCGAACCGTCTGGGAGGACGCCCGGCATGGGAGGATATCCGCTGGTGCTTCCGGTGGACATCCCAGGCACGCCCAATCTTACCTGGACGGCCACAGCTTCGGTTAAGCCGGGGGCGGAAGTCACCGGCTTCTCCAGGACAACGCATGTCGCCACGATGACCGATGGCATGTATTCGGCGCAGGTAACCCAGCGGTCGGCTCCAATCAAGGGTGCCTCGGGCGCTCCCGGCAGCGGCTCCATGGTCTCGAAACAAGCTCAGATCGGCATGTTAGAGACGCCAAGCTTCCTTGCGGAATTGAAAAAGTAGCTGACGCCTCGGCGAGGCGATGCCCATTCCCCGTCGCCAGTCGAACCGCCGCTATCGGCGCGTTGCGGACCCCTGGCTAGCATCGCCTGAGTGACCGTTCAGCGTACCCAGAGCCGTCGTTCGGTCAGCGTAGCCCGAACTTCGGCGGAGCGCCGGAAGCAGACTTTCACTGACCGAGGCGGCTCGGCCTAAACACACTCCCGCCCTAGAAGAAGATGCTGACGTTCTTGGCGAGCAGCACGTTTTGGTCGAGCGTTACCTTGCGCTCGGCGATCTTCCACGCCCCGTCGGATCGGCGCAGCCGATCGCGCCGGGTGCCGACATAGAAATCCTGCTCGGTCTCGCCGCGGCTGCGGTAGGCGATGAAGTTCGAGTAGACCCGCACCTCGGAGTCGGCCGCTGGTTCCACTTGGATGTTGGTGATCAGGTGCCGGGTGCGCGACGGCGGGTCCTCCGCCCAAGCCATGCCGGTATCGAGACGGCGGACCCGGCCAGTGAGCGTTTGCTTGGTCTCGTCGAGGATCGCGAGCTCGTCGTCGCGCGCCATGTCGTCATCGACATAGCGCGCAGAATCCAGGATGGAGATCGCCTTGCTGTGCCGCGGATAGCGATTGCTGCGCCCGCTCATCCAATAGCGGACATCGTCGGCCAGCAGCGCCAGCCACTCGTCGAAGCGCCGCTCGTCAAGCAACCGCGCCTCGCGGTAGAGGAATTGCTCGACCTCGCGGAGGACGTCCACGTTCATTCGGCGGCGCTCGGCAGTGCCGGGCGCGGCGCTAGCGCCGACCAATCCTCGGCCGCCATGATCTTCGCCCAATGTCCGTAAAACTGCCGGTGGTTGCTCTCGCTCACCCGGTGGTCGCTGGCCCAGGCGCCAAGACCGGCGTCGAAATGCTCGCGCCCTAGGCCCATCTGCTGGTTCAGCGGCATTCGCCTCGATATCGTGCCGCGGCAGGTCTGCGTGCATTCCTGCCAATTATCCATGTCGTCCTGCTCGAAGGTGCCCGACGGGCTGAAGCCGCGAATGCCGGCGAGCCGGATCGCGTTCTTGACCTCGGGCGGAGCCGCCTTGTCGGCGAAGACCCACGACCACACCTCGGTTTTGTCGGGGCCGCGCGGATGCCAGACGCGGAACGTTCGCGAGGTCGCGCGCAGCATCGAGAAATTGGGGAACATCGTGCCGACGATCGGGTTGATGAGACGAGAACGGGCGCCGAGGCGCGCCTCGACCTCGGGTTGGATGCGCTTCTCATATTCGAGGATCTCGGGCATTGGCGGGTCGCCGACATCGTTGGGCCCGACGCAGATCAGGATGTGCCCATTGCCCGGCGACACCATCGCCCCGGTGGTGTCGCTCTTGGTTGAGACGCCCGTGCTGAAATCGGTTTTGACCGCCGACAAATGTGACCAGGCGACGTGGTAGGTGTCGCCGCCGAAGTTTTCCGCCGGGAACTTCCAATTGCACGGCATGACCCATTTGTGCATGCCACCGATCACCTCGATGCCGCCCTCGCGGCGATCGAAGAAACTGTCGAGATACCAGGTCATCTCGCCGAGATAGTCGATGAGCGGCGGCGCAGCGGGATCGAAGGTCGCGAAATAGAGCCCCTTGTAACTGTCGAGCTGGGCGACCGGGACGAGGCCCCAATTCTTGCGCTCGAGCGCGTCGTAATACGCATCCTTCAGATGCGGCACGCCGACAAGCAAGCCGTCGTTGCGGTAGGTCCAGCCGTGATAGGCGCAGGTGAAGCTGGCGGCGTTGCCGTCCTCGGCGCGGCACAGCCGGTTGCCGCGATGCCGGCAGATGTTGAGAAAGGCGCGCACAGTGCCGACGGTGTCGCGCACCACCAACACCGGGTCCTCGCCCATATAGGTGGTGAAGAAGTCCCCGGGATGCGGGATCTGGCTTTCGTGGCACAAGAACAGCCAGCAGCGCGCGAAAATGCGCTCCAACTCCTGCTGATAAATCTGGGGCTCGATGAAAATCCGTCGGCTGAGCAAGCCGCTGTCATTGTCGACGAGGTGCGACATGTCGGTTTCCATTAGCGACCTCCTCAGGGGTTGGGGGAGCGTCGGGGCATGCGCAATGTCGCGCCGGCATCGACCGTCACGACCGTGCCGGTGATGCGTCCAGCACCGCGCTGCGAGGCGAGAAACACGTAGGCGCCGGCGATGTCGTCGGGCTGCAGCGCGACCTGCAGCGGATTGCCGGCGCGCAACCGCTCGACGACCGCGGGATCGGCGAATTGCGAGCACTCGTCCTGATGCAGGGTCGCCAGGCCGCGCAGGTCGGTGATCGTTCCACCGGGCGCCACGCCGTTAACCCGCACGCGCGGCGCAAACTCGATCGCGAGCTGGCGAATGAGGCCAACGACGGCGTGCTTCGAGGCGGTGTAAAGCGAGCCGCCGCCGCCCGAATTGAAGCCGGCGACCGAGGCGGTGAAGACGATCGAGCCTTCGGTCTTGCTCAGCTCAGGCAGCGCGGCCTTCGCGCCGAATAGGCAGCCTTTGACGTTGACCGCGAACAATTCGTCGAATGCCGTCGACAGCTCATCCTCGGGAAATTCGGCGAGCGGCACATAGACATCGAAGACGCCAGCATTGCCGACAAAAATGTCGAGGCGGCCGAAGGCGTCGACCGTCGCGGCGACGGCGGTTCGGTTATCGGCCCATTGCGCGACATCGCCCGAGAGCGCGATGGCCTTGTCACCGAATTCGGCGGCAAGCTCGTCGGATCGCTTAGCAACCCGATCGAGGATCGCGACCCGCGCACCCTCCTCGATAAAGCGCGTCACGACGGCCCGGCCAATGCCCGAGCCGCCGCCGGTTACCAGCGCTACCTCTCCGTCGAGCCAACCCATGGAGACACCTCGACCCGCGGGCTGCTGACGCGCCGCGCTTCAACGCGCCGACCGCCGCTTAACTATAGCACATTGCGTGCCGCATGCAGGCGGCCACTCATCCGGTGAACCCCGAGGCGAGCGCCGGCCGGCTCCGCGCCGTCGCCGGCGGGACGATCTCGCGCCAGCGGCGGCAGGCGACCGTATGGCCAAGCTCTTCCTCTAGCTCCGGCTCGGCGTCGCGGCACTCCGCCTCGGCGTGCGGGCAGCGTGTCGAGAACACGCAGCCGGGTGGCAGGCGTACCGCGCTCGGCGGTTCGCCTTGTACCGCGAGCCGCCGCCACCCGGGGTCGGGTTCGAGGCGCGGCACCGCGTCGAGCAGGGCCCGCGTATAGGGGTGGCGCGGCGCGGCAAAAAGCTGCGCGGTCGGTGCCGTCTCGACGATGCGCCCGAGATACATGATCGCGACACGGTCGCAAAACCGCCTCACCACCGATAAATCGTGCGAGATGAAAAGGTAGGTCAGACCGAAACGTTTCCGTAGTTCAAGCAATAGGTTGAGAACTGTCGCTTGAACCGACATGTCTAGACCTGAGGTCGGCTCATCGAGGATCACGAAGCGCGGGCGCAGCAACAGGATGCGCGCCAGCGCGACGCGTCGCAACTGGCCGCCCGAGAGCTCGTGCGGGTAGCGTTTGGCGGTCGGCGCGTCGAGTCCGACCGCTTCCAGTATTTCGTCTACCCGGGCGCGGCGCTCAGCCGGGGTGGCGACATCGTGGATTTGCAGCCCCTCTTCGAGGGTGCGGCCAATGCTCCACCACGGGTCGAGCGCGGCCGCTGCGTCCTGATGCACGTAATGGATCGCGCGTCGCCTCTGCCGCGCGAGGCGCGGCGCGAGCCCGCTGACCACCGAGCCGTGCAAGCGGATTTCGCCGGAAGTCTCGCGCTGGAGGCCGAGCAAGGTGCGTCCCAGCGTGGTCTTGCCGCAGCCGGATTCGCCGACCAGTCCGACGATCTCGCCGGTCTGCACGCTGAGGCTCACGCCGCCGACCGCGCGCACCGGCGGGATCGTCTTGCGCAACAAGCGCCGTTCACCGCCGAGCAGCACCGTCACGTCCTGCATCTCGACAATGTTGCCTGCTTGGGTCACAGCCCGACCACCTCAGGCTGGTCGTAGAGCACGCAGTCGACACGCCGACCGGCGGCGTCGGCCGAGAGATGCGGCGGACGCCGCTGGCAGATTTCGCGCACTTCACTGCAGCGCGGCGCGAAGCGGCAGCCCGCGCCAGGGTGCAGCGGCGACGGCACGCTGCCGGGAATACCGTTGAACGCAATCGCCCGGTCGGGATGACAAGCGAGCAGCGCCTTGGTGTAGGGATGGCGCGGCTGGGCAAGAACGTCGGCGGTCTTGCCGCTCTCGACCGTCTGTCCAGCATAGATCACGCAAAGCTCGTCGCAGAGCTGCACGACCACACCGAGATCGTGGGTCACGAACAACATCGACAAACCGAATTCCTCGGTGAGATCGCGGAGCAGATCGAGGATCTGCTGCTGGGTGGTGACATCGAGTGCCGTCGTTGGCTCATCGGCGATGACGAGAGCCGGCGAGGTGGCGAGCGCCGCGGCGATCACCAGGCGCTGCCGCTGTCCGCCGGAAAACTGGTGCGGGTAGCGCGCCAGCGCAGCTTCCGGTTCAGGCAATTGCACACGGCGCAACAGACCGAGGATACGCTCGCGGTGGCGCAAATCGCGTCCGCTTCGGCCGAGCCCATCGTCGGGCGCGTGCCAGCGCATAATCTCCATGAGCTGGGTCCCGACCTTGAAGACCGGGTTGAGCGCCAGATACGGGTCCTGGGGGATGAAGCCAATGCGGTTGCCGCGAATGCGGGTGTTGAGCACGTGCTCGCCGAGACCGAGCAGGTCCTCGCCGTCGAACAGGATCGCGCCGGCCTCGACCCGCGCGCCGGGCGGCAGGATTCCGATGATCGCGCGGATGATCGTCGACTTGCCGCAACCGGACTCGCCGACGACGCCGAGAATGCGGCCGCGGCGCAGCGTGAAATCGATGTGGTCGAGGATTTTCGCGACACCCTCGTCGCCCTTGATTGACAGACGCAGGTCGTTAACTGCGAGGATCGCGTCGTCGGAAGGAGACATCAGCGCGACCGCCGCAGCCGCGGGTCGACAATGTCGCGCAGCCCGTCGCCAAGCAGGTTGAAGCCGAG
>Ga0210398_10002481_pt1 | contig 18003 bp, 13 predicted proteins | sample IncBWC4OmetaG_FD_161047 | JGI IMG/M metagenome (GOLD analysis project Ga0210398, IMG submission 161047) | Forest soil microbial communities from Barre Woods Harvard Forest LTER site, Petersham, Massachusetts, United States - Inc-BW-C-4-O | ecosystem: Environmental > Terrestrial > Soil >... | reverse complement strand
GCGCCTTACTGAACCACCCTCGAGGTTCGCCGCCAGCGTGTTTCGTCCAGGAAGTGGATTTGGACTGGGCATCCCTGCGACGTTCAGCGGAAGTCGGTGGTACGCCAAAGGATGATGCCGCACGTCGCGAGTAATGTCAGCATTGCGGCTCCAAGCACGGCTGTCCAAATGAAGCTGATACGGATGTGAGGCAATCTTGCCATGGCGGCAAGGATCGCGAAAAACGCCGTGGTGCCAACGATGAGCAGCCAGTCGACGAGCGTTCTTCGTGCGGGTGCGTTCGCATAGGCGCGGCCTTCCAGTCCGGCGCGGACGTACTCGCCTTCGACGTTATAGCGCTGGCGTTCGCGCTCCGCTGCCTCCTGAGACGACGCGTGCTCGCGTTCGGTAGCGGATGAGAGCGCGATTGCCACAGCTCCGAGCGCCATCAGAAGTGATCCGCCGGCGACGTGTGCGTACACAGCGCGGGTGCCGCCCTGCAATTCATGGAATACCAGAACGCCCCAGAGTAGTCCCCAAAGCTGATTCGTGTTCGAAAGCGGAATGCCGCGGCTGATGCCGACATACTTTGTTGCATATTGCTGGAATAGGTCTCCGATGACCCAGACGAAGCCACCAAGCATCAGCCAGAACAGAACATCGCGAGCACTCACGAGTTCGCGCCAAAGCGGGATGGCGCCGCGATAGCCGATGGCTAATAGAGTCATCGTCACCAATTCGCCGATGGTGAAAAATGTTATGAACGATAGAGGATTCATTCCGGTCAGATAGGCTTTCCGGTAGGGAATGTACATCGTTCCCCAAAGAACTCCGGCGCCCAAAGCCGCGAGCACGCCAAATGCGGCTTTGCCTGGCGCTGCCTGGTGCGACGACGCAAGTGCTAACAGCGTAGCGCCTGCGAACATCGAGATTGCGCCGCCGAGCACGCCCAGCCAGCGCTTCCATCCGGCGTAGTGCAACTCATTGAAGAGCAGAAATCCCCAGAAAATACCGAGCAAACTGTTTGTGTTCCACAGAGGGAAGGCGATGCTGAGGCCGACATCCCGGATGGCGTAAATGGTCAGCGTGTTGGCGACAGCCCACATGCATCCGGCGAGGATCGCCCAGATGACCAGATGTGGAGCCTGACGCACGTCGCTCCGCACATGCGATGTGCCGCGCACAAAGGCCGGGACGCTCCAGCGGGCGAGGAAAACTCCGCCGACCATGATTAGAGAAATGGTGAGCGGAGAAACATTCGGATTGACGAGCTTGATGGGAGCCTCAGCGCCGCCGAGCCAGGCTCCGGCGGCGAATCCGCAGAGAATCCCCATCGTCTGCAAACTTCGAAGTCGATGCCCAGAGGTGAAGGTGTCTGAAGGTGAGGTCGCAACGGCCTGCAGGGTACCAACAAGAGGCTTCAACGGAGGCGGTCCAGAAGGACGAAACCACCCAGCAACACACAGAGCGGAATCCAGAAGTGTACGTCAGTCATAATGGCGCGGAGAAGGCTGTGTTTGAGCGACTGATTATCGGGCATCCAGCTCCTCATGCAGTCATTCCTTAGGGTGCAGCACGACCGATGGTGCCGCACGGTCATGCTTCGGCAATACATCTTAGGGGCAGAATGAGGGATCGTCAACGGAGATCGTCGGGAGAGATCGTCGGGCTCGTCGGGCCGGCACATCTTCCTAAGAACCAGTACGCCGTCAGATTCACCTTATCCAGCCAGACGTGATACCTATCTCCGACCGCGTCGAGGTCCATCTGGAAGGCGGTAACTCTTAAAGCCTCCACGATTGCTGGAAACGATCATTGATATTCAGCGGATGGACCGTGCCATTGATGGTCAGAGTGTGGTAGTGAACGTTGTTGCCATTCAAAAAAATACTCCGTCGAATGGGGGATCGTCGCATTCCATGGGTGGCATGGGGACTCGTACATCGTGATTACTCTTGTTGACGAGAACAAGGGGGAATGCTTCCGGAACTGCCGCTTGCAGTGCGACCCTCAAATTCGCCTTGCTCTTCTGTCAGCATTATCGAATGGGCGCACTGCGCGAACGCGGCTTGACCCACACCAACGAGAAGCGAAAGCGCGTTTCTTCGCCAAAATCCGAGTCAGTGAGCGCTTCTATCGCGATTTTGGGACAACTAAGACTGATAGACCGTCGTAATGACGACTTTCGCCCGGGCGTGTCCTTCTTCTGCGTAGGCGAGGGCATCGGCAGTTTCATCCAGCGGATAGCGTCGGTCGATCTCCGGGGTGAGCTTTCCAGCCTCGATAAGTCCGCAAAGGATCGTCAGGTCGTCTCTATTCATTTTAGCAATGAAGAATCTGAACTTCTGCCTCATGAACAGCGACCACGCGAATCCTTTGAACAATCGGATAAATACCGCCCGCAGTTCCTTAGGCGCTCCCGCCATGACACACTTCCCGCTCGGAGTCAAAACCCGCTTCATCGCTGACAAGGTGCGGTTCCCCACGTTATCCAGAAGCAGGTCGTAACGTTCGCGGTCCTGAGTGAAGTCATCGCGGGTATAGTCAATGATCCGGTCGGCACCGAGCGAGCGCACCAATTCGACATTCTTCGTGCTGCACACGCCAGTTACGTTAGCCCCAAGTGACTTCGCGATCTGCACCGCAAAGGTGCCGATTCCTCCCGCCGCGCCGTTTATCAAGACCTTCTGCCCCGGCTGAAGGTGTCCTTTGTCGCGAAGCCCCTGCAACGCGGTAAGCCCTGCAACCGGCACGGCAGCTGCTTGGTCGAAGCTCAAGCTCTCCGGCTTCCTGACTAACTTGGCTTCAGGAGCACACGCGTATTCGGCAAAGGCCCCTTTGCAGAGGCCGAACACGGCATCACCGACCTTGAACTGTGTCACAGCTCCTCCGACCGCCGCTACCTGACCAGCGACATCGACGCCGGGCCGTCGGCTCTTCATGCGCCAGTCCAGAGGATTGACGGAAGCCGCGCGAACCCGTATGACGACTTCGTTGTTCTTCGGGACCGGCTGTTCAAGGTCTTTCATTTCGAGGATCTTTCCGGTTTTGGCTTTGCTGTAAACGGCGGCTTTCATGTGGGCTGAGACCGTAGCCTTCGATATGCCCGATCCCGGTCTGACGAGTATCACAGAATCAGTCAATGCGCTATCGCAATCCCCAACAATCCTGATAGCGACTCATCCGTTCGAGCGATCCCCCCCAACAACTCGAAAATGCGGTAGAACTCAGCTTCGATACAGCCAGGGCGGGATTGGAGACAGAAGACTTGAGTTCAGCCGCGTTACTTTTGGGGGAAAACGAGCACTAAACGCAACTTGGTACGACGAGGAGAAAGTCGAGGGATTCGGCAAGGGGGTGGGTTAGAAAGTTCGGCTCTTAGGTAAGCGACTGCACTGTGGAACGGCTTACCGCACAACCACTACTCGCCGCTGCAGATTTATCGCTGGGCCAGGGGCGACCATCAACCCCAAATTGAGAAAGCAATAGCGATTTGTAGAAGTCGCCAGAGCTGCCGGCCGGATACTGACGCTCGAGGATCTCTCCGGAAGAGAAGTCGCGAGAATTAGAGTCCGGATGCGCCCTTCGTTGCCCCCTCTGTAGTCGCCCCACGCCGGAGTCACAAGCCGGTCGATGCATTATGAAAAAGCGCCCTGTTTCGGAAGGGTCGATGAGGTGCCGCCTCCACTGCGCAGCACCGTGCAGGGCGTCGCTCCGCTACGGCGGCGCTGCAGATGGGGTACCGGGTGGGGCCAGCGAATCCGCATTGAACCTGCCAGGTTTGTGCCCTTCTTCTGATGGAGTCGATCGGTGCCTGGTTTGACATTGTGGATAATGTCTCTAGGCCAGGCTCGGAACTCATGAGATTCGCCACTCGTGCTACTACTACAAAGCCGGAGGGATTGCGTAAGTTAGGGGCCACGCACCGCAGTTCATCGGTTGTGACCAGGGTTTTCCACGTGTATCCAAATTTTTTCGTCCGATTGTGCCAGGCCTCATGGAGTTCTTTGCCAGATTATTGCTAAGCTCGGACTCGGGATATTGGAAGATTCGACAGAAGGATCCTTACTGGGAAGTGAGGTTAGTCAATGAAGATGGACGCTTGTAGGTTTTTGATTTCAGAGGCATGCCGAAGGGGCAAGTTCGGACGTTGCTGCGGCGGCCATTCTGCCTTTTCCTATTCCATGCCGCTTCGATCGCGGACAAAGGGGATGTGGCGACGTGCAGTTTGGCCTCCGCCTGTCGTTCTTATGGCGGCTCTGGTGGCTGGGCTGGGCTGTTCGAAAGAGACCCCGGCGTCCGCGAGCAAGGCTCCTGTCACAGATGATCCCGATGTTTTTTCGCTTGAGCATGCGGGAATATTTAAGACAATGAAGGCGGAAACGCGAGCGTTGTCGACCGAGCTGACAGCGAACGGCACGGTGACTCCGGATGTGACCCGGACGATCCACGTGACGTCGCTGGGCGGAGGACGAGTCGTCGATCTGAAGGTGAAGCTTGGCGATTCTGTAAAAAAAGGGCAGACGCTTCTGATGATTTCGAGCCCAGATTTGTCGGCGGCGATGTCGGAATATCAGAAGGCAGTGGCCGATGAGGTGCTTTCGCGCAAGGCGCTTGAGCGCTCGCAGATGCTTTACGACCGCGGCGCGATTGCGGCGAAGGACCTGGAAACGGCGCAGGATTTAGAAGACAAAGCGAAGGTAGATGTGTGGACTACGGAGCAGCACGTGCGGGTGTTGGGCGCCGATCCGGCGCATCCGAGCCCGCTGATCGATGTGCGGGCGCCAGTCACGGGCACGATTGTGGAGCAGAACGTGGCCGGATCTGAAGGCGTGAAGAGCCTGGACAACACGCCGAATCTTTTCACGATCGCCGATCTGAGCCAGGTGTGGGTGGTGTCCGATGTTTTCGAGAACGATCTGGTGGACGTGCATCTCCGCGACTCAGCGACCATCCACCTCAATGCGTTTGGAGATCGCGTGTTTCACGGAACGGTGGCGGATATTTCGCGGGTGCTGGACCCAGCGACGCGTTCGGCGAAAGTGAGAATTGTGTTGCCGAATCAGGACGGAGCTTTGCGTCCGGGAATGTTTGCCGTGGCCCAGTTCCGGTCGCGGAGGACGACGAATCGCGTGGTGGTGCCGGCAACCGCCATCATGCGTTTGCACGATAAGGACTGGGTCTTCCGCAAGGAAGGCGACAAGAATTTCCGGCGCGTCGTGGTTCAGGCCGACGGATTGACTCCGGATGGCATGCAAGAGATTCGCGAGGGCGTGAAGCCGGGGGACGAGGTTGTGATGAACGCGCTTGAGTTTTCCAGCGGAGTCGCGGAGAAGAAATAGATGATCCAAGGGATGATCGATTTCGCCCTGCGCAATCGCCTGATGGTCTTGGGCGGGGCGCTGGTGCTGTTCGTGTGGGGGATTGTTTCGTTTCACAACCTGCCGATTGAAGCCTATCCCGACGTGGCCGACACATACGCGCAGATCATTACGCAATGGCCCGGACATGCCGCCGAAGAAGTGGAGCAGCAGATTACCGTGCCACTGGAAGTTCAGTTGAACGGAGTGGCGCACCTTACGCATTTGCGGTCGGTGTCGTTATCCGGCCTATCGATGATCACCATCATCTACGACGACGACATCACCACGTTCAACGCGAGGCAAGAAGTGCTCGATCGTCTGCAAATGGTGACGCTGCCGGGGGGAGTAAATCCCGGGATCGGGCCGGATTACAGCCCGACCGGGCAGATCATGTTCTACACGCTGACCAGCACTAATCCACGCTATGACGTGATGGAACTGAAGACCCTGAATGATTGGTTTGTGGTGAACCAGTTGAAGTCAGTGCCCAATGTTGTGGATGTAAATCCATTTGGCGGACCGACGCGCGAGTATCAGGTGCAGGTGGATGCCGGGAAACTGGTTTCCTACGGGTTGTCTCTGGCGCAAGTCGAGCAGGCGCTGACAGCAAACAACGTTAATGCCGGCGGCGGGTTTATTGAGCGCGGCGAACAGGCGCTGAATGTGCGCGCTGTGGGGTTGATGGAGACCACCGACGACATAGCTGCCACCGTAGTGAAGGTGCAGAACGGAACGCCGGTGCGGGCGCGGGACTTGGGAACAGTTGTGCAGGCCCCGAAAGTCCGACTGGGACAGCTAGGTAAAACCATTCACAAAGAAGACGGAACAATCATCGACAGCGACGACGTGGTGGAAGGCATTGTCCTGTTGCGCAAGGGCGCTGTGGCGGAGACCACGCTGGACGCGCTGCACAAGAAGATTGACGAATTGAACGGGACAGGTGGACACCACGGATTGCTGCCGGTGGGGGTGCAGTTGGTTCCGCATCTTGACCGCAGCGACCTGATGAAGCAAACGACGCACACGGTGCTGCGTAATTTGACCGACGGAGTGTTGCTGGTCACGCTGATTCTATTTCTATTTCTGGGGAATGTGCGCAGTGCGCTGATTGTCGCCGTCACGATTCCCTTCTCGCTCCTGTTCGCCGCGATTCTGCTGGACTTGCGGCAAATCCCGGCGAACCTGCTGTCGCTGGGGGCGCTCGACTTCGGCATGGTGGTGGATGGGTCGGTGGTGATGGTGGAGAACATCCTGCGCCACACTTCGTTTGGCGGACAGAACAAATCGTTCATGGAAGTGATCGCCACGGCGGCGCACGAAGTGCAGAAACCGGTGTTTTTCGCACGCATTATCATCATTGTTTCGTACCTTCCCATCTTTACTTTGCAGCGGGTTGAGGGGCGGCTGTTCAGTCCGATGGCCTGGACGGTAGCATTTGCCCTGCTGGGGGCGCTGGTGTTCGCTCTATTCATCGCGCCCGTGCTATGCAGCATGCTGTTCAGCAGCGAAATAAAAGAATGGCGGAACCCGGTGCTGCAATGGCTGAACCGCAGCTACGGGCGCACGCTCGACTGGTGCTTCGACCACATCAGGTTCACTCTTGGCATGGGATTGCTGGCTCTGACAGGGATGGTGCTTCTGGTCTTCAGTGGAATCATCGGGTCAGAATTCTTGCCACATTTGGACGAGGGCGCAATCTGGGTGCGCGGAACGCTGGCTCCGAGCACCGGGCCCTCCGCAGGCATTGATCTGGCGAATAAGACGCGGCTGGTGCTGGCAGGATTTCCAGAAGTTACGCGAATAGTAAGCCAGGTGGGGCGTCCGGATGACGGCAGCGATGCGAGTGGTTTCTACAACACGGAGTTCTTCGTCGACCTGCTGCCGCGGGAGAAGTGGAGGAAGGAATATCGCACGAAGGATGAGCTGATCGCAGCGATGGATGAAGCACTAAATAAGTTTCCCGGCGTAGATTGGAATTTCTCGCAGCCGATTTCCGACAATGTGGAAGAAGCGGTCAGCGGCGTGAAAGGTGAATTGGCGGTGAAGCTCTTCGGTTCCGACCTTAAGACGCTGGAGCAAAAAGCCGAAGAGATGCAGGCCGTGATGAGCCAGATACCAGGCGTGGCCGACCTGGGCACGTTTCAGGTGCGGGGACAGCCGAATGTGAATCTGGTGGTGGATCGAGCGGCGGCCGGTCGCTTCGGAATCAACGCAAGCGACATTCAGGATGCGGTCGAAGGCGCGGTGGGTGGGAAGGCCCTGAGTCAGATTCTGATCGGCGAGCAACGCTACGACTTGGTGGTGCGCTACCAGCCGCAGTTCCGTGCCTCGGTCGAGGATATTGGCAACATCAGGATTCTTGCTCCCTCTGGCGAGCGGGTCGCGCTGAGCCAGGTGAGCCACATTCGCCTGGATGACGGAGCGTCCACGATTTATCGCGAAGGCAACTCGCGTTACATTGCGATCAAATACAGCGTGCGCGGGCGCGATCTGGGCAGCACGGTGCGGCAGGCGATAGAACAGGTGGGGCAGAAAGTGCAGTTTCCCGAAGGCTATCACCTGGACTGGACGGGCGAATATGAAAGTCAGCAGCGCGCCAACCGCCGCCTGGCATTCATTGTGCCTATCACATTGCTCCTCATGGCATTCATCCTTTATTCAGCGTTTGGCTCGTGGAAGTGGGTTTTCCTGATCCTGGCGGTCGTGGCGCTCTCTCCACTGGGCGGGTTTCTTAGCCTGTTGCTGACAGGCACACATTTCAGCGTGTCGTCAGGACTGGGATTTCTGGCGCTGATCGGAGTTTCGGTCGAGATTGGCGTGATCATGGTCGAATACATCAATCAGCTCCGCACGCGCGGGCTGCCCGTCCGCGAGGCAGCGAAGGAAGGCGCGGAGCTCCGGCTGCGTCCCATCATGATGACTATGATTGTGGCGACGCTCGGTCTGCTGCCGGCGGCGATGTCGCACGATATTGGATCAGACTCGCAGCGGCCTTTTGCCATTGTGATTGTGGGCGGGCTGATCGTGGAGCTATTGGTGAGCGTGATCCTGTGGCCGACGTTGTATGTGTTCTGGGCGCGGCCGGGTGACCGCCTGCCTCCCTCGGAGCAGAGCTTTATGGCAGAAGGGGAGCATGTGGATTGAAGCAGTTCATCTATAGGTAGGGGTTCTGGGAAGCTCGGCGGGGAGCGCCGGCATCGGCGTTGAAGGAACCACGGCGGGGAGCTACGGGGTATTCGGATGGTCGACCGCGGCGTCGGGCGCGAGCTACGGCGTTTACGGCTCGAGTTCGAGCCCAGTGGGTTCCGGCTTGTACGGGATCGGGGCGACCGGCGTCGTGGGGGTGTCGGCTGGCCCCGGCCCAGCTGGGAGTTTTACTGGTTGGACGCCCCCGGCAGGGTCTTCTCAGAACGGTATGGAAGGAGTCTCTATCACGGGAGGCAACAGCGACCCAAAGAACGCGACCAACGGCGGTGATGGTTTGGTGGTTGCGGGCGGCGCCAGCGGCTTTAGCAGCACAGCTTCCGGGACGGGAGGGGCCGGGATCTCCGCCGTGGGAGGGCTAGCTCACATAATTCTAATTGACGGCCTGGAGCTAGCAGGCGGACTCGCCCCAGGAGGAAGTTTTGCCGGAGGAAACAATGATGGCGAGGCATGTGGCGGAGACTGTGGGGGCGACGGAATCGATGCTCAGCCCGGGTTAAACCAAGGCACGACAGAAACCGACGGCCTTGCCGGAAACTTCACCGGCGACGTGGAAATCACCGGCACGCTCAACGGAAGCGCCCCGGAGGTCAAGATCGATCACCCGCTCGATCCCGCTAACAAGTATCTCCTCCACGCCTCGGTCGGGTCCTCCGAGATGAAGAACATGTACGACGGGACCGTCACCACGGATAGTCAAGGGCATGCGACGGTCCAACTGCCAGACTGGTTCAGGTGCTCAACACCGACTTCCGCTACCAGTTGACGGTGATCGGGCAATTCGCCCAAGCCATCGTAGCCCGCGAAATCGAAAACAACCAGTTCGAAATCAGCACCAGCGCGCCTGGCGTGAAAGTCTCCTGGCAGGTCACCGGCTTGCGGCAGGATGCCTACGCCAAAGGGCACCCGCTGGCGGTCGAGCAGGGAAAAGACGCCCGGTTGCGCGGCTTCTACCTCCGTCCTGAGTTGTACGGCGCACCATCCGAGAAGCAGATTGAATGGGCGCGCCATCCCCAGATGATGAAGCGGATCAAGGAAATGCAGGCCCGGCAGTTGGCCGCAGCGCAGAAGCGGGCACCCGGAGTTGCGCCGCAGCTGCTGGCCGCTCAGCCCGGGTTGGCGGCGGCAAAGTGAACGGCGCTCTTCATGACATGTGTGTCAGCGAGAACATTCTGGTCGCTGGATTCGATCGCGTAGTTGAGAGCCACGAGAACCTCCGAGCGTCGAATTTGTTTGTCTTCGATCTGTGATCGGGACGTCATTAGAAAAGCAATTGCCGCACCAAAGCGTCGCGCTGAATTTGCAGGAGTTATTGGTGCGAGAGGCGCCGAGGCTTTCCGAAATGCTGACTGATCAGAAACCGAATGACGAAAGCGGATGTGAGACATTTCGCGATGAAGACAAACCGCCGACGTCGCGCAAAAAGTAGAACGGCCTTTTCGACATTGTTCTCCGCCGAAAAGGCCGATGTAGAAGGATTATCGCGCCTGCACCCACACGCTGTCCGCCGAGTCGAGTTCGATGCCGGCGACCTCGGTCGTCAACTTCACGTCCTGCAAGCCAGGCTTTTTGCCGGGCACTGCGTCGAACGTGAGGAGATAACGATTGTTGAGGCTGCTCTGCAACGTTTCCAGATACGGACGGAAACTGACCGGATTCAGCATTCCGAGGAAGAACGACTGGCCGCCGGTCGCGTCGGCTAGCTTGGCCATCGCGTTTTGTCCGTTCGCCACTTCCCAGAAGTTGCTGGCGCGCCGCCCAACACCTCGCGTGTAGATGCTGTGAATGATCGTTCCCGTACGCTGAGCGACCACGCTGGCCGAATCGACGTCGCGACTGATCGGGCTCAACCCACGATGGCTCGGCCAGCCGTGGAGACGATCGATTCCGTCCGTGATCATCAGCACTTCACGCCGGCTCGAATTTTCCGGCCAGCGCCTCATCAGATCGATCACCGAAAGGTACGGGCTTCCATAAACTCCCGGTGAAGCGAGCGGAATGCGCAGAGCCTTCGCGGCTTGCGCGTGGTCCTTGGTCAATTCTTGAGCAATCAGCACCGTGCCGTTGCGCATGTATCCGACGCCCACAGACGTGTTCGCCGGCATGGAGTCGACGAACTCGCGCAGGTCGTCGAACTGGGAGCTTACGCTCGACCGGGCAGCGTCGTCGATCAAGATGAACAGATCGAGCGAGCTGCGATCTCTGCCTACCGGTTGCCAGTCGGTGACCGTCAGGCGGTCTTTTCCTTGCCTGACGATGATGTCTTCGCGAGTGACTTCAGGTATACGCTTGTTTTTCCCGAGCACGCGAACCGTCACCGACATTTGCACGGGAGTGGTTGAGGTTGTGTTCGCCTCCTGCGCCTGCGAGGGCAGCAGGCTGAGGAGAAAGAACAAAAAGATTGGAATACGTCGAGTGAGATTTCTTCGCATCATATCCTCCTGATGAAGTTGGCGATTTGCCGTTTCGCTTTGAAGAATGCAATTGCAGCTCCACTTAATTGGTATTGAATTCTGAGGACTTAGCGTCCGCCCCGCTGCTGAGGGTTCAGAAATGCCGATGGATCAGAAATGCGGATGCGAAGTGGAGACGCGGACCGGCTTCGACTCGCGACATCCTTCGCCCGCTGGTGAAAACGCCGAGCTTCGGGATGACCGGGAGTTGCTTGAAGGTATGCTGATCTACACTCGCGCCGTTTTGGACTTCAGCTTGCTGATTTGCAGGACCGCGATCTTCGAATCGAGTGTCTGGCGTGGGGCGCCGAGCTTTGTTGCCGCGCCTGAATGTCCGGAAACGCGCCCCTGAATTTCGGCCAGCGCGGCTTCGCGATATGTCCAGCACCCGCTTACGTATCAATTCTACTTCCCAGCTATTCCGATATTCCGGAAGACTCCTGCACTCTGCAGCCAGCACCGCTTCCGGCTTCCAGAGTGGATTCTGCGTCTCATGTGACCGTGAGACCGAGCGCGTGGCCTTGTGTTCAGCACTGAACTGACGAGATCAGACGTACACGTTGTAACTGGGTCACCGAGTGCGATGGAGATTTGCGACAGTGATCTGAGTTTTTAGAATGAACTGAAAACGTTGCTGAGGATGAACACACCCAATATCAAAGCCGCAGCTGTGACCATGACGCTTGCAATGAGCAGCAGTGCTTCAACCCTCTGATCGAGGACGCCCTCAGTCACGAGCGAATGGATATGCAAAGCCAGATTTGCTCCACCCATAAGAGACCCCACGGCCCACACCAATTTCGAGGAAGATTCTCCCCCTCTCCAACGACAAAGGTCTCTTGCTATGAAGAGGTACAGAGGCAATTTGATGGTCAGAAATTCTGCGAAGGCAGCCAGCATTGCGGGTCTGAGAGGCGAGGTCCCCATCGCTATCTGCGCCAGCCACACGATCCCGATAATCGCTGCCGATTGAATCGCAGCGCTGAGAATCCAAGCTGTACTGCCAGTCTCATAGTGCCTGGTCTTCTTAAGGAGTCTAAGGAATGTCACGGATTTCTCCTGCTTTGAGACGCCAACCGTTGTGCCCTGCGAGGAATTGTAGCGGGTTGTTGACGCTAACCTACTAGCACTCTATCGCTTGTGCTCAGGCCAAGACGCGGTTAGTTATAGGGAGGAACCTGATGGCCTGAGCACTTGCGATAGGGGCCTAGCTTAGCCACGCTAGTGTAGTTGCGGACGAGAGCTCCGACCAGGTTAATCAGGATGTGACTTTCAGCGCGCGCCGCACACGATCAACCTGTGCACGGCGCGGCCGCTTCGTCATTCCGTCCGACCGTTAGAAGCTGATCTTCAGAATCTGGCCGTTGTTGCCAACGAACCATCCATCATGCGGGTCCGCAAACCCGACCGCCCAATATCCGCTCACGTTGGGTAACGTGAACCACGTGTGTCCTTCATCGGGAGTCCATGCCGCCGATCCCGAATCGAAGTTCGGTTCGGTCTCTGCCGTGATCACGACGGTACGATCGAAGAAATGATTGAAATCGTCATCCTTGCCCCACCACTCCTCATGCCTGCGCATACCGCGCGCATAAGCCAGACAGAAAATTGCTCCGGATAGAGGTGGTTTATTGGTAAGGGTCCAAGTCTGCCCACCATCGTTCGATGTTGCCATATCGGCCGATGTGTTCACAGACAAGTCGCCGCCGCCTACGACGCCATTCCACCCGTCGCGGAAAGCGACACTGACTCCGCCTGCGCTCGCATTGCTGACGAGTGGCGTATCGTACGCGTTCCAGGTATCGCCACCATCTCGCGTAGCCAGGATTCTCGCCGTGGTTGTGCCACCGGTGGCGATCCAAGCGTTGTCTTCTCCCTGAACAGTTATGCAGGTTCCACTTGCTGCAAACGAAGCTTCTGCGGGCAGCGCGGGCGGCATATTGTCGGCAATCGAATGCCAGCTCAATCCGTTGAAAGTACGGATGTCCGGGAAAACGCCGTTGACCGAGTCGCTGTGGGTGATGCCACGATCCGGACTCCAGAACGCGAAGCAATCGTAGAATGCATTGACGAGTTCATTGGTGAACTCGACCCTCCAGGTCTGGCCACCGTCGAAGGTCTTGTAGACCTTAAAGTTTGTGGTGTCATTCCCAATTGACATCAGGTACGCAATCTTATCGCTTACCGCGTACACGTCGCGGAATTGCAGTTGCTCGGCTCCAGGCACTACGGCGGACTTCCACGTCTGCCCGCCATCGGTCGTTACCACATAGACCCCGCCGCTACCAGCGGCCCAGACGACTTGCGAGTTCACCGCGCTAACCGCGATCAGCAGTTGCGTTGTATTGCTTTTCTGCGGAGTGAGTTTGGGTTGATGATCCTTCCAATAATCCTGTGCGAAGCCGAAAGTGGAAGCAGCAAAAATCAAGACTACTACTATAGAACGCTTGGCCATGGTATTTCCCTCGGACGGGATTGGTGGCGCGGCAAAAGTATAGAAACGCCGGGAAGACCTGTCAAACGGCCTAGTTCAGCCTAGTTCGGGAGGGTCAGCCTTCCGGCTTACGGCCGCGATTTCCTGGATTTCGGGATCAGTCATCAGCGGCCTCAGCGAAGCAAGGCCATGGCCTGTTCCATTAGCTGTTGGAATCGCTCGCTGGATTCCTTATAAAAAGTTTGCTCAGCCGGCGTCGGACCCCAACCATGCACCGTATTGAAGGCCGCGATCAATGCCCGGCCATTGCCTGGGTTCAGAACAAGGAAGACCGCAAAGCCAGCCTGGTGTCCAGTGTGGCCAACGAAAGTCACAGGGGCATCGCCGGATCCACGAGGGAAGAGAAAAAACGAGTATCCATTTGATTCAGGAGGTGCGACGGCAGAGTCGCCTTCGTGCGCGATGACCGGCACCCACATTTCTTCCAGCGATTCATGCGAAAGCACGATGTCAGAAACGGGCTGCGGTCCGTTCCCTGACAGAAACGCGACCCATTTTGCCATATCGGACAGAGGAGCGTTGAGGCCGCCGTTTCCCGTGGTGATGCCGGTGTTGAACTCGCGCGGCTGGACGACTTTGCGGTTTCGGCCGTCGCCGTCGAAGTAGAGAATGTAGCTAGTGGCCCGGTCTTTTGCCAGATAGTACGGTGTCACGTTGAAGTAGGTTCGGGTCATCCCCAGCGGCGATAGAATGTTTTTCTGCACGTAGACCTCGAAAGGGTCGCCGCTGAGCTCCTCGATCACCCGCGCCAAGTAAATAAAACCGGGGTTGGAATATTGAAACTTGGTTCCCGGTGAAAATGCCAATTCCTGGTAAGGCATCATCGCTACGAGTTGTGACCAGTCCGTTGGCTCGAAAGGCTGCCACGGTTTGCCGTCGCTGTAAGGCCAGGTCGGGCTCTGGAATCCGGCGGTGTGGGAGAGCAGATGACGAATGGTTACCTTTGCGATGCCGTTATCCTCACTGTGGACGCGCGCGAGTTCAGGAATGTATTTGAGGATCGGATCGTCGAGTGAGAGCTTGCCCCGGTCACGCAACTGCATGATGGCCACCGCGGTGAACGTCTTGGTCACGGATGCCCAATGGAAGATAGTGTCCGTGTCCACGGATTGGTGAGCAGCTTCGTCCGCCGTGCCTACGGTGTGCGCCTCGGTAATATGGCCCTTATCGAGCAACAGATATGCTGCGCCCACAACGCCGTCGTCATGCACGGTGCGGTCGAAAAACGATTGGAATGACTGCGGTTGCGCGGCGGCCATAGACGACAGGACGGTAAGAATCGCCAGCAACGGGACCATGGATGTTTTCATGGCCGATAAAGATAGCACGGCTTTCCTGGTCCATGAGATTGGAGAGGGGATCGCGATTGCTCGCGACCCCCTCCTCGGACGCGGACGGGCGCTCGTTAGCGCATCCCATTCTTGTCTCAACGGACTGACAAGCTGATCGCTGCAAGCATTCAATGGGCTGAGAGGATCATGGAGAAGATCGACGGGCGATTCTCAGCCGGAGGGCCATGTCCCTGAGTGAACCCGGATTCTGGAAGGAAGTCACGAGTGCGGTGGCCAAGGTCGTGGAGGTATTTACGAAGCCTCTGGGAGTCGGGCGAAGATCAACTCCCGCGGCGGGATCGCCCGTAGGCGGTGGGGCGTGATCCATCAACGCTGGAGGGCCCAGCAACTTCGTAAGGACCGGTTTCAGTGCATCCGCCCAGACTTGATACGCCTCGACGGTGGGATGGAGTTTGTCTTTTGCATTCATCATTCCATCGCGTAGCATCCCATCGCTGTCTGCCAGTTTGTCGTTAATATTCAGATATCGAATCTTTTGGCCGTCAGCAAACTTCGACAGATTGCCATTGATCCTGTCGATGACAGCAGTCAACGCCATATTGTCGTTCCTGGGAAAGATTCCCATCACGATGATTGTCGCGGCGGGCGCTTTTTCTTGAATCACATGCAGAATCGCCTGAAGTCCTCGCGTGACGTCGGAAGCTCGTTCATCAATGCTACCTGGAGCCGTCAGATCGCTGACGTTGTTTGTGCCAGCTAGCAGAATGACGACTTTGGGGTTGACTCCATCCAACTCGCCGTTCTCTAAACGCCAGAGGATGTTCTGAGTTCGATCAGCGCCCCATCCAAAGTCAGCCGCGTTCCACCCGAAGAAATTCTGCTTCCAATTGGCTAGCAGATCCGGGTAGTCGATGGCGCCCCACCTTCTTGTGATTGAGTCGCCTTCGAAGTAAACGTCGACTCCGCCCTGTTTTGCCTTTGCAAGCAGCTGCGAATGCGCCACCAGAGAGTTAGCGTCGGTCCGAAAAACCGGCTGATCGGCTGGAAGGTCCCACGGGATCGGATGATAGTTGAGGAATCTGTCCGCCCACGGAATGAAGTACTTCCAGTTCGGGGCATCGGTGTGCCCCTCGTCATGCTGCCGCCATGCGAGTTGGGCATCGAGAAGCCCCGTATTCACCGGCGGCATCTTCGCGTTGTGATAGTCCCCGTTCACTGCCAGATCTTTCGCACCCAAAAGGTGGAAGACACCGTTTGCCGCTACCGTCGCCATAAAGCTGCCCTGGTGGTCAAGCCACTGCGAGTCCCCCTTATCGGGAACCCCATAGCTGATGAATGTCAGCCGCGGCGCGCACAGGGCAATCAGTTCGTTCGCATCTACCGGCAAGTCGCTGGCATTCTCACTCCCAAACGAAGCCTGGGCGGCGCCATACTTCAAGAAATTACCTGCCATCCAGTGATACTCGCCCGAGCCGGTGAGATTCTCCACCTCTTCTCCGAAATTGCGTCTGTGCGGTTTCGCTCCACCCTCCCCCGAGGAACCCACCAGCACCACAGCAAAGCGAGTATCGAATGCCATCGTCACGAGCGCAGCTTTTCCATAGCGGGAGACACCTTCGATGCCAACGCGCTTCGCATCAACGCTCTTGTCCGTCTCCAGATAGTCGAGAGCGCGGGAGGCACCCCACGCCCACGCTCGTAACGCGCCCCAATCGTCCGGCTTTCGAGGCCGACCCTTATTCGTAAGGCCAATAATCCCTTTGGTGAGGCCTGCGCCGTTGTCCGCTTGTATGGTACCGGTGTCGAGGAGCGCGTAACCCCAGCCGTTGGCAATGAGCTGTTCCGTCGACGGCGGATCGCTTCCCATCATTTTCTTGAATTCCGGGTGGTTTGCGATGAATTGGCGGGTAAACGCGCTGCTGAACAAGATCATCACGGGCGCCGGAACTCTCGAATTCCCGGGCGTGATCAGCGTCATCTCAATGTCTACGTCGATCGATCGGTACGCTGAATTGTCCACGTGTCCAACCAGGTGTTTCTCAACGACCGGGAAAACTCCTGCCTTCGAATCGCTTGTGCTGTTCGAGGTCCAGGTCACTTTGGGCACATTCGCTGGGATGCGGCCGACGACCTCGCGCTCGAAGTCTTCAACAATCTGTGGGCGTCGCTCATGCCACCACTGTTTCGCCGACGTGATCTTTTGTCCGTTCTCTAACGTGAGCGAATCGGGGAGATCGCCGTATGGATTGGCTTTTGCCTCATCGTAGTTGGCGTGATTGGGGTCCTTTTCGTTCCCGCTCGGCCCGGCACGGAGCGCTTTGATCCCGAGCTGTTCCATCATGTTTTGATGGTCCTGTTCCGCCGTCCAATTCGCCCGCGCCGATTCCTGTCCCGTAGACATGTGACAAACGACGACGGCGGCAACTCCGAACGCGGCAACCCTGGATAGCGTCTGCTTCGAGCGTGTCGAAAAGATCATATTTGACTCTCGAACAAAAACGCTGTCGGACTAAAATCGGATGCTGCTTCGTGCCGATCCGACGTCTCCACGAGCGAACGCAATGAATTCTCTCACGACTTCGAGTTAACATTAAGACTCGCGGCGGTGCCGCATATTTCGCGTACCCGGATGGCATGTGCTTGTGCTTGTGTGGCTTGCGCAATCTCGTGCACCGCAATTGCCGCGGGCAAGCTCGATCGCGCACAGGCGAACATTTCGGCAGAACACAGCACGGTGCAGCACGAATCTGCATCTGGCGCACATCCCGTTACGAAATTCATATTGAGCGACCTCAAAATCGAGGGTGACATTCATGATCGGGATGGAGTAAGAAACAGAATCCTCAAGGTGTCGAATGGTCGAGAATATGACAATAGCCAAGCGCTGGCCGATGAAGCCGCGGTGCGCATCAGAGGGGGCCTTCCAGGAACGAGGATATTTTATCCCTTTGGCAGCTAAAATCGGCCAGAGTATACCATCTTTCCGCTAGCTTGCACCTGGGTTCGGCCCGGTGAATCGGTTGTCATCGAGTAGTGAAACAATTCTGCAAAAACCTCCTCCTGCCTCGTGCAAACAACGGCTTATAGATCTACTAGTCAGAATGGAGTGACCGGTCCCAGTGCGCTAACCGTGGGTTAAGCTGTGATTCTGGAAGAAACACAAATCAGAGCCACAAAGCGGAGAGGAACCGGTCATGAAAGAGAAGGTACGATTTTTG